>ENA-OREN01000211-OREN01000211.1-marine-metagenome-genome-assembly--contig:-NODE-211-length-87552-cov-5.239554_pt1 | contig 87552 bp, 80 predicted proteins | sample MGYA00248624_ERZ508555 | MGnify/ENA primary metagenome ERZ508555 (study PRJEB26222, sample SAMN06267773) | marine metagenome | isolation source: Saanich Inlet, British Columbia, Canada | place...
ATGCCCAGTTATAGGCGACGATATAGCCGATGAATTCCTGCTCGCGCTCGATCGCTTGGGCCACATGAAACATGATCAGCGGGAAGATCAGCCAGGCGATCACATAGGCAATGGTTTCCACGGCGGCGAAGCGAAAGGGCGTTATTTCCATCTCGCCGGTATTGAAGCGGATCGCCAGGAACAATGCGAACAAGGGCGCTACCAAAGCAGCAGCGATGAACGAGCGCCAGAAGCCGTCAACAGAAGTGTCGAAATAGGCCATACCGCCGGCATCGGCCCGGGCCAGCCGGTAGGCGCCGTAAAGCGCCGATGTTGTGTCCTGAGACAAAGGCATTGGCTATCCGCCGGCGCCGAAATAATCTTCGAGGATGGCGGTATAAATGCCGGTCAAAGCTTCCACATCACCGATGGCGACGCGCTCGTCCGCCTTGTGCATGGTTTGGCCGACCAGACCGAACTCGGCGACCGCGCAATAATCCTTGATAAAGCGGGCATCCGACGTGCCGCCCGACGTGCTCAATTCCGGCTTGCGTCCGGTCACCCGCTCGACCGCGCCGGCGATAATTTCGGAAAAGCGGCCGGGCGGCGTCAAAAACGCCTCGCCCGATACATGGATGGCGAGATCGTAATCACCGCCGATCCGGTCCAGCCGTTTGCGGACCCAGGCCTCGATGCCGGCGGCATCGTGCAGGTCGTTGAAGCGCACATTGAAGCCGGCTTTGGCCTTGCCCGGAATGACGTTGGTGGCCGGGTTGCCCACATCAACGGTGGAGATTTGTAACGACGACGGCTGGAAATGATCGGTGCCGTCGTCGAGGGGCTCATTGGTCAACTCGCCCAGCATTTCTACCAGCCGGTGCACCGGATTATCGGCCAGGTGCGGATAGGCGGTATGGCCGGCGGTGCCGTTCACGGTAAGCCGGCCATTGAGGCTGCCGCGCCGTCCGATCTTGATCATATCGCCGAGGGCTTCGGGATTGGTCGGCTCGCCAACCAGACAGGCATCGAACTGGATGCCTTCGTCTGCCGTCCACTGTAGCAGCTTTTTGGTGCCGTTGACCGCCGGGCCTTCCTCGTCGCCGGTGATCAGAAACGAGATCGAGCCAGAAAAATTTCCGCCTTGGCTGACCAGAAACGATGCGGCGGCGGCGGCGAAACAGGCGACGGCAGCTTTCATGTCGGCGGCGCCCCGGCCATAGAGCATACCGTCCTTGATCTCCGCGCCAAAGGGATCGGCGCTCCAAGTCGCCGGATCGCCCACCGGAACCGTATCCGTATGGCCGGCGAAACAGAAATGCGGCGCGCCGTTGCCGATGCGGGCGTAAAGATTGGTGATGTCGGGGGTGCCGTCTTCGGCAAATATCTTGAGCTGGCAGGTGAAGCCGATCCGTTCCAGCGCGCCTTTAAGCACACCCAAAGCGCCACCGTCCGCCGGCGTCACGCTCTCGCATTGAATGAGCGCGCGGCCAAGTTCGATGGCGTCCAGGTTCTGGCTCATTCCCGCAAGAGATCGTTGATCGAGGTTTTGGCTCGGGTGCCCTCGTCGACGGTTTTTACAATCACCGCGCAATAGAGGCTCGGCCCGGGCGATCCGTCCGGCAAATCTCTGCCCGGCAGGGAGCCCGGCACGACCACCGAATAGGCGGGCACGCGGCCTTGATGAATTTCACCGGTAGCCCGGTCGACGATCTTGGTGGAGGCGCCGATGAAGACGCCCATAGAGAGCACCGAGCCTTCTTCAACAATGACCCCTTCGGCGACTTCCGAGCGGGCGCCGACGAAGCAGTTGTCTTCGATCACCACCGGATCGGCTTGCAACGGCTCCAACACACCGCCGATGCCGGTGCCGCCGGAAATATGACAATTCTTGCCAATTTGCGCGCAGGAACCAATGGTCGCCCAGGTATCGACCATGGTGCCTTCATCCACATAGGCGCCGAGATTGACGAAGGACGGCATCAGCACCACGCCGGGCGCGATAAAGGCGGAGCGACGGACCACGCAATTGGGAACGGCGCGAAACCCCGCATCTTTGAATTCGGCCTCGCCCCAGCCGGAAAATTTGGACGGCACCTTGTCCCACCAATTGCCCTTGTCGGGGCTGCCGTCCATGCACCACATGTCGTTGAGGCGGAACGACAGCAAGACAGCTTTTTTGAGCCATTGATTGACCTGCCAGTTCGACGCGCCACCGATTTTTTCGGCGACCCTTGCCTGGCCGGAATCCAATAGCCCGAGGGCGGCATCGACGGCATCGCGCACGTCGCCGCTGGTGGCGGCATTGACATCTTCCCGGGCGTCCCAGGCGGCGTCGACAATATTCTGTAACTGGTCTTGGTTCACGATTTCCTGCCTATAATAGCTGCTGATCCAGGGCGCGAACATGGCCCCCGCTTGGCCTTAAGTCAACGGGGCTTTGAAGCCTTGGGCGCCGCCTAGATCCCCGCCACCCCGGCCAGCCATTTCGATAAATTGTCGGTGTGGTGGTCGGGCTTATGTATCTCGGCATCAGTGTGAGCCCAGGGCCGGTCGGTCTTTACCCAGACCGTGGTCATGCCCATGGCCCGCGCCGGGCCCAGATTACGGACAATGTCTTCAACCATGACGGCGCGTTCGGGATCGATGCCGAAACGGGCCTGCATGCGCTGATAAACCACCGGCTCCGGCTTCGGAATATAATCGGCAGCCACGATATCGAAGATGTCGTCGAAATGCCCGGAGATACCGATCTTTTCCAACACCCGCCGGGCGTAATCCAGCGGCGCGTTGGTGAAGACAAATTTCCGCCCCGGCAATTGGTGCAAGGCCTGGTCCATGCGGCTATCGGTCTCTACCGCATCCAGATCCACGGCGTGCACATAATCCAGGTACGGTCCCGGGTCCATGTCATGGCATTCCATCAGGCCGCGCAATGTGGTGCCGTATTCGCGGAAAAAGCTCTTCTGCACCCGGTAGGCCTCTTCGTGACCCACATCCAGATAGCCGGCGATAAAATCGCACATGCGCTTGTCGATCTGGCCGAACAGGTTGGTGGTCACCGGATACAAGGTATTGTCCAGATCGAACACCCAATAAGGTATATCTTTTAAGGCTGTTTCGCTCATCAAAAATTCGCCATTTCCGCGCAACAATATTTCCATTCAGTAGTCTGGTTAAATGCCTCGTGCAATCCCATTTGATGTATAGACGTCGCTCAAAGATTTTTGAGGACCAAAACCCATGCCGGAAGACGCGCTGAGCAAAGCCCTTGTACAGGCTTCCGATAGCCTGCTCGTCGCCTATCCGGACGGTGCCGTGCTCATCAATGATCAGGGCCGTGTCATCGCAAATGACGCCAAGGGCGGCGAAATGGCGGAAATCGTTTCAGCCCAGGACGGCCGGCTTTTCTCCGGGCTTGCCAAGACACCGGTACCGGGAGAAGCGGCTGGTATCTTCCAGGCCAGCCTCGGCGAGGATGGGCGATTCGAGGTGGCGGCCCTGCCCGTTGCCGGCGGAAAACAGATGTTATTGCTGGGCCGCGGCCAGTCGCTGGAACAGAATATGATCGCAGCGCTGATCGAATCCCGGGCGCGCTACAAGGATTTCGTTGAAACCTCCAGCGATTTCGCTTGGGAAACAGGGCCCGACGGCACCTTGATTTTTGTGTCGCCGACGGGCGCTTTGGATTTCACGCCCAGCCAATTGATCGGCCGTCCACCGGAGGACATATTCGAAGTGGTGGATACTGATCCCTCGCCCTTCATAAGCACCGAGGCGGTGCGCGGGCTGACGTTACGCATGCGCCGCGCCGATGGTGACATGGCGGACCTGGTTGTTTCTATCAAGCCGGTGTTTGGCGCCGCCGGGGAATGGTGCGGCGCCCGCGGCGTCTGCCGCGACGTAACCGAACAGAAACGCGACCGACTTGCCCTGGCCGAGGCCGAAGACCGGGAACGTCTGTTGGATGCGTTAATGGCGATCATGCGCGACGAGGTCGAACCGGCGGCGGCCATCGAAAAAATCACCAGCCACATCGAAGCGCTGGACGTCATCGACGGCTGCAACATTTATGGCCGCGACGAGTTCACCGGCGACGGCGATACCTTCAAGCTGATATCCGGGTCCGGCACCGGGAGAATGGTGGTGGCCGAGGATGATGTGCTGGCGGCCATCGGATCATCCGAGGACACAACCGTGCTCGCGGCCAAATCGGGGCCGCCGGCGTTGCTGGTATCGACCGGCTATCTCCGCCGGGTCAATGGCGCCGCCTTGATCTGGCGGCGGGATGGCGCCTGGCGGGATGAGGATATAAAGCGGGCGGCGGCGCTGGCCTCGCCGCTCGGCATCGCTATTGAGCGATTGCTGCACCACGAACGCATTTTGACGCTTTCGCGCACCGACGAGCTGACCGGATTGATGAACCGGCGCGCCTTTATGAACGAAGAAATGCCGCGCCGCTTGGCACGCCTGCATAAGGCCGCCGAGCCGGCGGCGCTCATGTTCCTTGATCTGGATCACTTCAAGCTGGTCAACGATACCCATGGGCACGGCGAAGGCGACCGGGTTTTAATCGAGATTGCGCGCTTCTTGCGCAAGCATTCACGCTCCGGTGATCTGGTGGCGAGGTTGGGCGGCGATGAGTTTGCCATGTGGTACGATGGCATGGACCGGACTGGCGCAACCGAGCGCGCCGGGTCCATGCTCGAAGATGCCGCCAAATTCAAAGACTACTCAGGCGATGCCGCCTGCCCGTTCGGCATTTCCATCGGCATCGCCATTTGCGATCCCGGCAGCGGCGAGGCCATCGAAGATATCGTCGCCCGTGCGGATGCTGCGATGTACGAGGTCAAGCGCCAGGGCAAGGGCGGACAGTTTTTAGGCGAAGCAGCGGAGCGCTAGGTTCAGCCAGGCTCGATCAAGGTCCCGGCGCCGTGCTCGGTAAACAATTCCAGCAGCATGGCATGGGGCACGCGGCCATCGATAATCACGGCGCCTCCGACGCCGCCGTCGATGGCGTTCAGGCAGGTTTCCACCTTGGGGATCATGCCGCCGTCGATGACGCCATCATTGATCAATTTTTTTGCATCGTTGGTGGATAATGTCTGCGCCAGCGCGCCGTCCCCGTCCAGAACCCCGGCGACATCAGTCAACAGCAATAGCCGTTCCGCGCCCATGGCTTCGGCGATAGCGCCGGCGGCGGTGTCGGCGTTGATATTGAAGGTCTCGCCCCGGGCCCCGGTGCCGATCGGCGCCACCACCGGAATAACGTCGGTCTTTTGAAACATGTCGAGCACGTGGGTGTTGATCTTTTTGGGCTCACCGACAAAACCGAGATCGAGAATTTTTTCAATGTTCGAATCCGGGTCGCGCTTGGTGCGCCGGAGCTTGACCGCTTCGATCAGGCGCCCGTCTTTGCCCGACAAGCCAACCGCAAAGCCGCCCGCCTGATTGATCGCGGATGCAATTTCCTTGTTTATGGTGCCGGCCAGCACCATTTCCACAACCTCCACCGTGGCCGCATCGGTGACGCGCAGACCATCGATGAAAGACGATTTGATTTTCAAACGTTCAAGCATGTCGCCAATTTGCGGGCCCCCGCCGTGCACCACAATCGGATGGATACCCACATGCTTCAACAACACGATATCGTTCGCGAATTTCTCGGCAAGCTGATCATCGCCCATGGCATGCCCGCCATATTTGACGACGATAGTCTTGCCCGCATGACGGCGCATATAGGGCAGCGCCTCGGACAAAATCTTGGCCTGGGTCAAGGGCCCGGGCGCGATATTTGTTTTATCTTCGTTCATGGCGGGGAACTTAGCCGAACTTCTCTTCCAATGCCAGCGCGGCCAATTCGGCGCGCAATTCAGGTATGCCGGTACCCTTGACGGCACTGGTGGCGCAAATATCGGGATGCGCGGCGGTGTGCTTGGCCAGCTCGGTCTGAATTCCAGCAATCAGCCGAGCGCGCGGCGTATCCTTAATCTTGTCCGATTTGGTCAGCACGATCTGATAGACCACCGCTGATGCGTCCATCAGCTTCATGGCCACCCGGTCGCTGTCTTTGAGCCCATGGCGGGCATCGATTAAAAGGCAGACCCGGCGCAACGGCCGCCGCCCCTTGAGATAACGCTCGATCAAATCGGTCCAGTTGTTGATCGAAGTTTTGGAAGCGCGCGCATAGCCATAACCGGGCAGATCGGCGATCATCAGCTTGTCGCCAAGATCGAAAAAATTGACTTCGCGGGTGCGCCCTGGCGTGTTCGAGGTGCGCGCCAACGCCTTGCGCCCGGTGAGCGCGTTGATGAGGCTGGATTTGCCCACGTTGGAGCGCCCGGCGAAGGCGATCTCGGCCAGATCGGTGGGCGGCAATTGTTCTTCGCGCGCCGCGCCCATGACAAAATCGCAAGCGCCGGCGAACAAAACACGCCCCGCCTCGATCATTTCGTCGCTATGGATGTCGATAGCCTCGGCCATCATTCACGCCCCGTCCAGGGCGCCACCCGGGTTATTCGCCGGGGGCGCCGCTTTTGGCCGCCGTTTTGGTCTTTGGCGCCTTGGGTTTGGTCCTGCCGCCGCCGATTGGTACGCCAGCGCGGCGCATAATTAGATATTGCTGGGCCACGGACAGCAAGTTGTTCCAGGCCCAATAGATCACCAGACCCGACGGGAAGCGCGCCAGCATGACGGTGAAGATAAACGGCAGGAACATAAATATCTTGGCCTGGGTCGGATCGGGCGGCGGCGGATTAAGCTTTTGCTGGGCGTACATGGTGACGCCCATGATGATCGGCCAGACGCCGATATCAACGATGTCCAAAAACTCCGGCATGTCCCAGGTGAACAGCCCAAAACCGGTCAACAGGGTCGCCGGGTCCTTCGCCGACAAATCCTTGATCCAGCCGATAAACGGCGCGTGGCGCATTTCAATGGATATAAACACCACCTTATAGAGCGCAAAAAATACCGGGATTTGCGGTAATATAGGCAGACAGCCGGACGCCGGATTGGCCTTTTCCTTCTTATAAAGGCCCATCATCTCCTGATTGAGGCGCGCCTTGTCGTCGGCAAAACGCTCGCGCAGCTTCAGCATTTCCGGCTGCAGCATCTTCATCTTGCTCATTGCTTTGTAGGATTTATTGGCGAGTGGGAAGAATGCCAGTTTAATCAAGACGGTCAGCAAAAGGATCGAGAAGCCAAGATTACCGAGGATGTCGTTAAAATAGATCAGCGCAAAAAAGATCGGTTTGGTTAGAAATTCGAACCAGCCCCAATCGATGGCCAGATCGAAGCGAGCGATGTTCAGATCATCGCGGTAGGCATTCATCAGCCGGGCTTCTTTGGCGCCGGCGAACAGGCGGCTTTTGGTATCGATGGCGCCGCCGGCAGCCACAGTGACCGCCTCGGATATGAAATTGACCTGATAATTATCCGACTTGTTGACGGTGTCGTCGCGAAATTCGCCATTGGTCTGGGCGTCCTGATCGGGGATCAGCGCAGTCAGCCAGTATTTATCGGTAATGCCGATCCAGCCGCCCTTGGATTTCTCCTTCACCACGCGGGATTCCTGAATATCGTCGTAGTCGATTTCTTTCAGGACGCCATCGAAAACGCCCATCAGCCCTTCGTGGAGAATGTAGAAATCGGTGGTTTCGGGCGTGCCCTCGCGCAAAACCTGGCCAAACGGAAACACGGTTACCGGCGCCGCCGAGGCGTTGGCAACGCTTTGCGTCACGGTAAACATGTAGTTTTCATCCAGCTCAATCATCTGGCGGAAGGTGACACCGCCGGGGCTGGTCCAGCTTAGGGTGACCGGCACCTCCGGCGTTAGCGTCGCCCGATTTGCGGTCCATACTGCGTCCCGGGGCGGGGCCACGTTTTTAGCGCCGTTCGCCGCTGCCCAGCCGAAGGTGGCGTAATAGGCGCTGCCGGTGCCGATGGGATTGAGCAATTTGATGAACTCGGACTCGGGCTCGATGGTTTCGCGGTAATCTTTAAGTGTCAGATCGTCGATGCGGGCGCCGGTCAGCGATATGGAGCCGGACAATCTAGGCGTATCGATCCGCACCCGCTTGACCGAGCGCAGCGCTTTGTCGCGGGCAACGGCCACCGCCGCCGCAGAGCCCACAGCATTGTTAATCTGGCCGGGCAAGGGCGCAGGCTGATTGATACCGGGCGCCGCCGGTGCGCCGGGCCCGGCAGACGGCGCCGCGGGCTGTGCCGGGGTGCCGGATGGCGCTGTTGGCGTGATCGCCGTTGTGGCCGATGCATTGGGATCAACGGGCGCCGGCTCCGGCGCAAAAAACACCTGAAAGCCGATCATGATGGAGACCGACAGCACCACGGCGAGGATCATGTTGCGGGTATCCAAAGGCTTACGCTCCGCTTCGATGCGCGCCGGGATTACCGGTCACGGCTGCATGTTGGTGCTCACATTCCGGCTCCGGCACCGGATCATAGCCGGACGTGCCCCAGGGCTGGCAGCGGCCGATCCGTTTCAAGGCAAGCCATGCGCCGGCAATTGGCCCGTGGCCACGCACCGCGTCCATTGCGTATTCGGAACAAGTCGGCGAATGGCGGCATGCCCCCGGCAGAACCGGCGACAGGAACAATTGATAGGAGCGGATCAAAGCCCTGAGGATGAGAGACAGTAAGTTCATTTATTCGGCAATCGGTTTCTGTTTATTGTTCTCTTTTTCGTATTTCGCCAGCGCCGATTTTAAATGACCGGTCAGACCGGTGTATTCCTGGCCCAGCGCCGACCGCCTGCCGATGATCACGAAATCGCTGTTCGCGTCGGCAAACCCCGGCATAATCTCTTCGGCTGCGGCGCGCAAACGGCGGCGCACCCGATTGCGGACAACGGCGTTACCAACCCGGCGCGAAACCGTAAAGCCAACCCGGATGGGCGCCGTATCTTCGGCGTCACTTTCATCGTGCGGGCGCGCCTGAAGGATTAGGCTGGGCGTGACAAATTTTCGCCGGGCCGAAGCGACCCGCAGAAATTCCCCGCGTTTCTTTAGGTGAACGAGACGCGGGTTCACCATCGCCCCTCCTTAAAGATTACCCCCCGCGCCGTTAAGCAGACAGGCGTTTACGGCCCTTGGCGCGGCGTTTGGCGAGAACGCGCCGACCGCCGGTAGTGGCCATGCGCGAGCGAAAACCATGCCGGCGACTGCGAACCAGATTGCTCGGCTGAAATGTGCGTTTCACTGAATTACTCCGAAATAGATAATAGCGCCGTTCCGGCAAGGCCCGCTATATACGGCTAGCGCCCCGGTAAGTCAACGATACAGGCGCATTCTTGCACTCAGGATTTCGTGACCGCCGCACCAGAGCCGTGATAGATATAATGTATTCACACAATGGTGACTGCTGAGAGCCGATTAATTTCTGGCTTTCGCCATCGTCATCGCCAACATATCGAGCCACAATGAGCGAAATCATCAACACCGATATTTGCGTCATCGGCGCCGGATCGGGCGGGCTCACGGTTGCCGCCGTCGCCGCCCAACTTGGCGCCGATACGATTTTGATCGAACGCGGGGCCATGGGCGGCGATTGCTTGAATACCGGCTGCGTGCCGTCGAAGGCATTGCTGGCGGCGGCGCACCGGGCCGAAGATATTCGCGGCGCCGGGAAATTTGGCATCACCGCGACCGAACCAGAGATTTTCGGGCCAGGTGTGCAAGCCCATGTGAAGGGCGCCATCGCCCAGATCGCCCCCCACGATTCCATTGAGCAATTCGAAAAATATGGCGTCCGCATTATCCAGGCCGATGCCGCCTTTACCGGGCCAGACGAAGTGGCGGCAGGCGATGCGCGCATCCGCGCCCGGCGGTTTGTAGTCGCCACCGGCTCCAGCCCAATGACCCCGCCCATCGATGGATTGGCCGACGTTGCATATTTGACCAACGAAAACCTGTTCGAATTGACCGAAGTGCCGGCGCATCTGATCGTTATCGGCGGCGGCCCCATCGGCATTGAGCTTGCCCAAGCTTACCGATTGCTGGGCGCCCGGGTGAGTGTCATCGAGATGATGACCGCGCTCGGCGGCGATGATCCGGAACTGGTGGCGGTGGTGAAAGCCAGCCTCGCCAAGGACGGCGTTGAGATTTTCGAAGGCGCAAAGGTTCTGCGGGCAGGTCCGGCCGATGCGGGCGTCATGGTCGAATTCGAAAAAGGCGGCGCCGCACAAAAAATCGAGGGCAGCCATCTTTTGGTGGCCGCCGGGCGCCGGCCCAACCTGGACGGCCTCAACCTGGACGCGGCCGGCATCAAAACCAATGCCAAGGGCATCCGCATCAATGCCAGCTTGCGCACGTCCAACCGGCGCGTCTATGCGGTTGGCGACGTTGCCGGTGATCAGCAATTCACCCACGTGGCCGCCTATCACGCCGATATTTTCATTCGCAACGCCCTGTTTCGCATTCCAGCCAAGCTGGACCGGAGCGCCTACGTGCGTGTGACCTATACCAGCCCTGAACTGGCCCAGGTGGGCCTGACCGAGGCCGAAGCCAAATCTTTAGGCGGCCAGGTCCGCGTCATCCGCTGGCCGTTTTCCGACAACGACCGCGCCATCGCCGAGGGCGCAACAGAGGGGCTGATCAAGCTGGTAATCGGGCGCCGGGGTAAAATCCTCGGCGCTGGTATTGTCGGCGCCCACGCCGGCGAATTGATCCAAAGTTGGGGGCTGGCGATCAGCGCCAAACTGAAAATCGGCAAGCTCGCCAATTTTATCGCACCCTACCCGACCTTGGGCGAGGCCAATAAACGGGCAGCTGGCGAATATTTCACACCATCCCTGTTCGGGCCAAGAACGCGCGCTCTGGTCAAATTCCTGTCAAGATTCGGTTGAAGGTTCCCCTTACCGGCCAGCTGGTGTAGAGTATTGGAATGAACATTCCAACTCTATCGCTGCGGTCGCTTCGCAGCAGTCTTTCGGCGCGTCTTCTATTACTGACCATTATCTTTGTGATGATCGGCGAAGTTTTGATCTATGTGCCGTCGGTGGCGCAATTTCGCGTCTCCTACCTGGAAGAACGCATCGCGGCGGCGCGGCTGGCGACGCTGTCGTTCGAAATGCTGCCGGCGCGCGCCATCACTGACGCCCTGCACCGGAAACTGCTCAGCCAGTCGAAATCCTACAACATCGTTCTCCGCCTTCCCAACCGCAGTATTTTCGTCTCCGGACTGGCCGAGGTGCCGCCGGTCGCCGAAAGTTTCGATATCCGCAACCCTTCCTTTTTCGAAATAATCGCCGACGCCGCCCGCTCATTGGCGCAGAAAGGCAACCGGGTTATCCGCATTATCGGAACGGCGCCGGACGCCGCCAATGTGTCGGTGGAGGTGATGCTCGATGAACGTCCACTACGTATAGCCATGTGGGATTTCTCGGCGCGCATCCTCGGCCTTTCCCTACTTATTTCGGTCATTGCCGCGAGCCTGGTATTCGTGACCCTGCACCGCCTGATGGTCCGCCCCATGCACCGGATTACCGAAAGCATGACTGGATTTCGCGCCAACCCCGCCGATGAAAGCGCCGATATCGAGGGCACCGAACGCTCGGACGAAATCGGCATTGCCCAGCGCGAATTGGGCATCATGCAAAAAGAGGTGCGTCTTGCCTTGCGCCAAAGGCGACGGCTGGCGGCGCTCGGCTCCGCCGTTGCCAAGATCAACCACGATCTCAGAAATTCCCTTAGTACGGCGGTGCTGGCGTCGGACCGGCTGGCAACGAGCAGCGATCCAGACGTAAAAAAGGTTCTGCCCCGATTGTTGAACGCCATGGACCGGGCCGTCGATCTTTGCTCGCAAACCCTGAATTACGCGTCCGAGGAGGCGCCGGAATTATCGCCAAGCTGCTTTTCCTTGCGCGAGCTTATCGACGAGGTTGGCCAGGCGGTGCAGCATTCCGACGTGGCTGTGGGCGGCATCACCTGGAGGAACAGGATCGAGCGGAAAATGATGATCGAAGCCGACCGGGATCAGCTTTTCCGGGCGCTGATCAATGTCGGGCGCAACGCCTATCAGGCCGGTGCCGCCAATGTGTCGGTGGCTTGCAAATTCATCAATGACCGTATTTGCATCGAAGTGACGGACGATGGGCCGGGCCTGCCCGAAAAAGCCCGGGACAATCTGTTCACGCCGTTCATAGGTTCGGCCCGGGCCGGCGGCACCGGCTTGGGGCTGGTTATTGTTCGCGACGTTATGCGCGCTCATGGCGGCGATATTGCGCTTATGGAGACCGGCGCAGACGGCACCGTGTTTTGCCTGGAATTGCCAGAAAAAGTGCGCGAAGGCGCCCGCTTCTGGATCTAGAGCGCTTCAATCACCGAGGGCCACGCCTTCGCGGCGCGGATCGGCGGCCCCCATCAATTGCCCGCCGCGTACTCTGATAGCATGCAGCCCGCTGGTCATGGGGCGTGTTCGTACCTTGTGCCCGGCGGCTTCCAGCGATGATTTCAGTGCAATAATGGCAGTGCCTCTTTCCAGGTCGGTGGCGGCGCCATTGCGGTTGATGAAGTGGGGTAGATCAACCGCCGCCTGGATATCCATGTCCCAGTCCAAGGCGGCGATGATGGTCTTGGCCACATAGCCGATGATGCTGGTGCCGCCGGGCGAGCCAAGGCTCAACACCAGTTTGCCGGCGCCGTCGACCACCAAGGTGGGGCTCATGGAGGAACGCGGCCGTTTGCCGGGGCCGGCCCGGTTGGCAACGGCGCGGCTGCCGGCAACCGGAACGAAGGCGAAATCGGTCAATTGGTTGTTCAATAGAAAGCCGCGCACCATAAGGCGCGAGCCGAACGCATTTTCGATGCTGGATGTGAGCGCCACTGCATTGCCATCGCTGTCTACGATACTGATATGGCTGGTGGAGAGCCCCTTAGCCCCCTCCATCTGGGATCCCAGGTCGGCGGAGCCGCTGGAAATCTGTCCCGGTTCCGCCTTGCCCATGCTTTGATCGGCGCGAATGAGCTTGGCGCGACCGGCGAGATAGCCGGGATCGATCAGGCGGTTGACGGGCACCTCCTGGAATTCGGGATCGGCGATGTAACGGTTCCGGTCGGCGAAGGCGAGGCGACTGGCCTCGGCAATAAAATGCACGGCATCGAAGGAATTCGCCTTCAATACGGCCAGGTCTCTGGTCTGCAAAATCCCAAGGATCTGCTGCACCGTGATGCCGCCCGATGTGGGCGGGCCCATGCCACAGACAAACCACTTTCGGTAGAACGAGCAAACCGGCGGACGCGCCACCGCCTTGTAGTTTTCCAGATCCTTCACTGTCATGCCGCCAGGGTTCGGCTGCGCAGCCGTGACTGCCCGGGCGATATCCTGGGCAATGCCGCCAGAATAAAAGGCATCGGCGCCGATCAAGGCGATCAGGCGAAAACTGTCGGCGAGCGGCGCATTGATCAGGCGCGCGCCCACCGGTTTCGCTTCGCCGTCGGCATCAAAAAAATACTTACGCGTGGCGGCGAATTTTTTGAGGTGCCGGTCGCGCTTGATCAGCGCGTGCAGCCGGGGCGAAATTTTGAAGCCTTCCGATGCCAGCTTGATGGCCGGCTCAAACAGTTTGGCCCAGGCCAGCTTGCCGTGCTTTGCGTGGGCCAATTGCAGCATACGTAACAGGCCCGGTACGCCCACCGATATGCCGCCTGGCACCACATCGTGAAATTTGCGCCGGCTGCCGTCGGCCTTCATGAACATATCTGCCGTCGCGGTCGCTGGTGCGGTCTCGCGCCCGTCAAAGGCATCAATGGCACCCGAAGCGGCGCTGAAATGCATCAAAAAGCCGCCGCCGCCGATGCCCGAGGATTGCGGTTCCACCACATTGAGAACCAGTTGCGCGGCGATCGCCGCATCGACGGCGCTACCGCCGGCGCGCAATACCGATAGCCCGGCCCGGGCCGCATGCGGGTTGGCGGCCGCGATCATGTGCTTGGAAGCCCGGACGGCGGCGCGCGGCCTGGCCACCGAAGCTGGCGCAGCGCTGGATTGGACGGGGCTGGCGCCTTCGGGCTGGGCGGCGTCCGATGTCTGGGCGGGGGACGGCGCTTGCTGAGCCTGGTCCGGAGCCTGGGTTCCAGGGGTTTGGCAGGCTGCCAGGGCACCCGCGAAGGCGATCACCAAGAACGCCCGGCTTTTAAAGACATCCATGCCGGCGGATTTTTGCGTGCGCCCGGTCATTCCGATCTCTGTCACCCCTATATCCCCGGTTGATAATGACCGCTCTCTTTGATCCCAGCAATCGAATTAAACGGAAATTCAGGCAAATTTGAGGCGATGCGGAATTTGCACACCGGTCATGCGTTAACCATTCGGGTGATCGACTGGCCGGAACGCCCGCGCTATGCTATGGGAGCGCCCTGAACGCGCCTTAACCGTCCGGTCTGTAACCGGAATTTATCATGGAATACCGAGCTTGAGCACCGAGACCAAAGAGACCAAGCGTATCAGCGTTCCCGAGATTGCGGCCCGCAAGGGCGGCGAGCCGGTGGTCTGCCTGACCGCCTATACCGCGCCGATGGCTAAGATCCTCGATCACCACGTGGATATGCTACTGATCGGCGATTCCATGGGCATGGTTTTGTACGGCATGCCATCAACACTCGGTGTCACCCTGGATATGGCCATCAATCACGGCGCCGCCGTGGTGCGCGGTAGCCGGCGCGCCTGCATCGTCGTCGATATGCCGTTCGCCACCTATGAAGAGAGCCCGGAACAGGCGTACCGCAATTGCGCCCGGGTGCTGGCCGAAACCGGCTGCGCCGCGGTCAAGCTGGAGGGCGGCGAGGAGATGGCCGCCACCGTCCGCTTCCTGGTCGAGCGAGGCATTCCGGTGCAGGGCCATGTGGGACTGATGCCGCAATCGGTCAATGCCGCCGGCGGCTTCAAGGTGCAGGGCAAGACCGCCGCCGAAGCCGTCAAGGTCAAAGCCGACGCGCGCGCTATTTCCGATGCCGGCGCTTTTTCCATCGTCATCGAGGGCACCGTCGAAGACGTCGCCGCAGAGATTACCGACGATATTTCGGCCGTGACCATCGGTATCGGCGCTTCGCCCGCCTGCGACGGCCAGGTACTGGTGACCGAGGATGTGATTGGCTTGTTTACCGAGTTCACACCCAAGTTCGTAAAAAAATATGCCGATGTGGGCGCCGCGATCGGCCGCGCCGCCGCCGAATATTCGGCCGAGGTCAAGTCCCGCGCCTTCCCGGGCCCAGAACATTGCTACGGCAAAAAGAAGTAATATGAGCGATCCCCTGCCGGTAGTGCGCCGGGTGGCGGACTTACGAGCCGTCATCGCGGGCTGGCGCAAGGATGGCCTGAGCGTCGGCCTGGTGCCCACGATGGGGGCGCTGCACGACGGCCATTTCTCACTGGTTCGAGCCTCCACCGAACAAAACGACCGCACCTGTGTCACCCTATTCGTCAATCCCAAGCAATTTGGCGAGGGCGAGGATTTCGGCACCTATCCGAGGGACGAAAAGACCGATGCCGCCGCCTTGAGCGCGCTTGGGCCCGATCTGTTATATGCGCCGGCGGGCGATGAAATGTATCCCGTCCAAATGGCAACCTCGGTTTCGGTTCCCGGTCTTGGCGATTGGCTGGAGGGCGAATTTCGGCCCGGCTTTTTCACCGGCGTTGCCACCGTGGTCACCAAGCTGTTGCTGCAAGCGCTGCCCGATCGCGCCTATTTCGGCGAGAAAGATTACCAGCAGCTCTGTCTGGTGCGGCGCTTGACCACCGATCTGAATATTCCGGTGGAAATCATAGGTTGCCCGATTATCCGCGAAGCCAGCGGCCTGGCTTTGTCATCACGCAACGCCTACCTCACCGACGCGCAAGGCGCCATCGCACCGGGCTTGAGCCTTGCCCTCAGGCAAGCCGCCGCGGAAATCGCCGGCGGCTCCGATATCGCCGCCGCCATCGAAGCCGCTACCGGCACCATCCTCGAAGCCGGCTTCGCCAATGTGGATTATGTGGCCGTCCGCGATGCCGCATCATTGCAGCCGGCTACGTTGCATGACGGCAACCAGCGCATTCTCGCCGCCGCCTGGCTGGGCGACGTGCGGCTTATCGATAATCGCGAAATCTAGGCGGTTTTTTTCGCCGGCATCAGCACCAGCCCCAAGGCGCCGCACACCAGCGCCAAGGACACAACTTCGCGCCAGCCAATGGGCTCATCCAGAACCAGATTTCCGAATATAACGCCAAGGATCGGCACCAACATGATCGATACCGTGGACACCGTCACCGACACCTGGCGAATGATGGCGAACCAGGCGAACCAGCAGAAGATGATTGGATAGATCAGCACGAATACGGTCGACCAGGCGGCGGCGGCGGAGACCGGCTGCAAATATGGAACTTCGGTAATCAGCGCCACGATGGAAACCGGAATGCCGCCGATCAAAAGTTGCCAGCCGGCCAGCGACGCCGCCGGCATCTCCCACGCTACCCGTTTTTGCACTACGGTTCCGGCGCCCCACGAGAGCGCAGCCGCCAGCATGAACATGGTGCCCAGCGGCGCCGCCGCGAACACGCCAAGTTTGCCCGATACCAATACGGCAAGTCCAATAAGGCCCGACACCAATCCCAAAATGCGCCGGAGACTCGGCTGCTCACCGATGAAAATCATGCTTAGCAGCGATGCCCAGAGCGGCATGGTATAGGCGATGATGGAGGCCTGCCCCGACCCCATCAAGCGGATGCCCATGGCGCTCAAGACGTGCCAAAGCGTGATGTTGAGCAAGGATGCGAGCAACAACGGTCGCAATTGGTGGCGCGGGATGCGCACGCGTTGCTTCAAGAGAAATGCAATGCCAAAGATGAAGATGGCCGCCGTCGGGGCGATCAGGCCTCGAAACGTCCAGGGCGGAATTTCGCTTAGAGCAATTTTGAGAAACGGCCAGGATGTGCCCCAGCCGATGATGACCAGCATCACCAAGAGATAGCCGCTGGCCGTGAGGGTCTCCTGGCCACCGGAGCTGGAGGGAATATCGCTATCACTCATTCCATATATCCAGGCAGCAAAAATTCACCGCCAATCAAGGCGCCCCTAAAACAACCGGTTTCGATGAAAAGTCTTAGGCTCAGTTCAGATAGAGGTGAACTTCGTTGGTCTGCGCAGTCTGGCTGGTGCGCGCCGAAAGTCCGACCCGTTCCGCCGGCATGCCCATGCGCTGCAACGAGCGAAGCACCGATTCGGCACTGCGCCGCGCCTTGTTGGTGTTGAGCGCGATGCGCGCCGCGCCGCCGCTGGTCGGCGCCACCGCCACCAATTCGAAGGTCGCATTGGGTCGCCGCTCAAGCGCGCGCGACACGGCGCTGTAGAGGGCCTGATCATAGGCGACGTCTTGCCGATCAAAGCGGATCACCACCAATGGCCGGCGGCCAAGGGTGGAGCGCGAGCGCCGCTGCGGCGCGCCGCCGGTAGCCGCATTCAGGGCCCGGTTGGTCAGGCTTGCGCCAAGAATTTCACCGGTCTTGATAGAACTTGAAAGGGTGTTCAGGTTGGAACGCTCGGTCGCCACGTAATTGGTCTGGCGCTGGATATCCTCGCTCAATTCCTTCAGCAGGCGGTCGATCAAAACCACGGTCCGGTTTACTTCATCTTCGAGGATCGCCAACTGGCGGTGGTCTTCATCGACGGCGCCCGACAGCCGGAAGGCGGCGCGGGTTTTCTCAGCCAGGAAACTGGCCAGGGCTGAATCGCCAGCCACCTGGGAGGTGACCACGTTCATATTGGAAATGTCCTCGCCGATCTGGTCGAGCAAGGTCAGCGCTTGATTGAACTGCTCCACCAAAATCGGGTTGCCGGGCGTGGTGCCCACTTGCAGCCGCGCATTGATGGAGCCGACGGAATTATGATAGCGCTGGGAATCGCCAACGGTCTTGGAGCGCACCTTCTGCAGATCGCCGTTGCTTTTCGATACGTTCGCCTGCATGCGGTTCAACTCGGCGCGCAGCTCGGTCACTTTTTGGCCGACAAAGGTGCCGGTGTTCTTGCCGGCGGTAACGCCGGGCGTCTTAAAATAGGTGGTGCCCAATTTGGGCGGACTGCTTTGCGCCATTTGGGTTCGGCCGGGCGCGGCCGGAACCGGCGTGCCATTGCTGGCCAATTGCTGACCGGCGGGCGCCGCTTTTGGGCTGGCCTGCTGGGCGCCACTATTGGCACCGCCGGCGGGATCCTCGCCGGTCAATGACGGCAGGAGCGAATCCGACGAAAACGAGCACGCGGACAGGAACAGCGCCGCGCCGATCAGTATCGGCCCATGTCTCTTACAATCCATTTGCTCTCTTTACCCCGAGTCCCTACGAGAAGCGATGAAAATTCAATGACTTATTACAATGAATTAGCATGTCCCCTGCATTATTTTCAAGTAATACCTAATCAATGGTTAAGCCACAAGACGATTGGCCGGAGAAATCGTATTATATTTGATCGCCTGGCGGGCGGCCAACAAGACATTTTTCGCCCGCCAGAGGGTTCCTAAGCGATCATTAGCATTGCCAACGCCCTTGCAAAGCGATATCTCAAGCGGCGCTTCGGGCTTTATGGCCCAAGTGTCATGCGTATCATTTACCCATAAGCGCCCGTAGCTCAATTGGATAGAGCGTCTGACTACGGATCAGGAGGTTGGGGGTTCGAGTCCTCCCGGGCGCGCCATTTTTTAATTTCAACGCCGGCCTTTCGCGCTGCTTCGCCGACTCACTTGGCCCGGTAGCGCCTTGGTTTGAAGGTGAACAAGTCCGGGTCTTCGGGATCGACCTTGACGTGAATCCAACCGGTGGTCGGCGAGCCGAAGGTTTCGACGCGGGTGAAGTTGGCAACGAAGCCTTTCCGTTTTGGATCATACAAAGGCTGGTCGATGCGCACATAGTGATTGTCACCGTGCATCAACAATGTCGGCTTTTTGAACGTCGCCAATTCCGCCAAAAGCACCTGATGAAACTCATCATAGCCGTAGCGCCTGGGCTTTGGTTTTTTGGGCGACTTTATGCCGAGTGCGGCTATGGGGCGGAAATAGCGCCCTAGGGTGCGCCCCTTCCAGGCACCTTCAAAGGCCGGATTGGCCTGGGTGATCAACACCAGCCCCAAGGCGTTATCCACCCGGGCCTTGGCAAAAGCTTTCTTCACCCATGCCGTATTCGCCTTGGTGCGCTCGGTAAATTCAGGCTTGGGTTCCGGCTTCTTGCCCATATTGTTATTGCTGCCCACCAGATGAACGGTGGCAAAGGTGACGTTGCCCGTGGACCAGGTCAGATTCTCGACAAACTTAGCGAAGCCTGCGTCGCCCGACTGGCTGACCACCGGCATCGGATTTTGCCCCAGGGATTTGCCCTTCGGATAGAACATGCCGCGGATGAGGCTGAGCGCGTCCAGAGGATTGACCTTTTGCGCCTTCAATTTGCTGCAATCGGTCCAGTCGTTGTCGCCCGGTGTCAGCACAAACGGATGCTTTGATGTCTGGAATACCGCGAGCACCCTTTTGAAATTTTTCTCTACGCAGGGCATGGAAATTTTCGTCGGCGACCGATTGTAGGGGCGGGGGTCAGCCTCGAAATCGCCAATATGAACAACAAAGGACAAACCGGCCTTATTCATCTCGGCCATCATCTTTGGAAGTTGCTTCTCCATGACAAAGGAATAGTCAGTATCGCCGAGGATGCCGAATTCGAATGGCTTCGACTGGGCTTGGGCGCCCGGCGGATTGGCGGCCAACATTGCCATGAGCGGCAACGCGGCGACGGCGGGCAAAAGGAAGTTGGATTGTCTGCAAATGAAACGGCGTGTTCGTTCTAACATTGTTCGATCCTCCCTGTGAAATTCCGAAGTTTGATGATTTTATGAAGTAGCCCTTGAACCATAGGCCAGTTTTGATGCGCGCGCTAATTGAAATGGGCAGCCCGGCCGGCATCGGGCTACCCATGATCGCGGTCAATTATTGCGCCCCTAAAAGGCCCGCTCGACATCAATTGGTGTGTCATTGCCCCCTGGATCACGGGATTTCAAATATGGGTGAGGAAATGTCCGCTCCGCATCACCGGCTGTTGATTTGCGAAACTCACTTCAGATGACCAAGTCTATCTTATGAGTTTGGCCCGAGAGAATATCGGCCCGAACCCGGCGTTAGGGCGGGCTGGAAAGGGAAATTATGACGGCGACCGCAATCGAGCAGACTTTAAAATCCAAGACCCTGATAGGGCTTCGGGCGCCGTTTGGCTGGTGCCGGCTTTGCTGGCGCATCGCTATCAGTATCTTCGCCGCCATCTTGCTTGTGGAGGCCACCGTGCTGGTGTTCGCAACTGCCCGGTTCGAAACCGACAAGCTGGCCGAAATCGAAGCGCGCGGCATGGCCTGGATCACCACCATCATCCGGGTACATCAGAATGTCATGGACGTCGGGGCGATCGAGAACGCGTCGCACGAGCTGCCGCAACTTTCCAAAATATTGGGGCTGACACTTTATTCTCCCACCGGGGCCAAAATCGGCAGCTTTGGCGCGGCTCCCAGCCTGACGCTCGCACCGCTTGGCAGAGACCATACAGATGCCAAATCGGTGCGCAGCGATGACGGCAAGCATTATCAAGTCATTCGTTACGCCGACAAATTGAAGGCGCCGTTCATCGCTGCCGTGCGCCTGGATGCATCGTCCGTGGCCGACGATGTGCGCGCCTTCCTGTGGCGGTCGCTCACCGATATTCTCATCCTTACCCTGGTGGTGACGCTGGCTACGCTGGCGGTTCTCAGCGCCCTGGTGTTTGTTCCCATTGTCCGCCTCCGTCGCCATCTTGACGCCGCCGGGCGCAACCCGGAACAGACCGAGGCCTATACCATCGACACCGACCAGAATGACGAGATGGGCGAAGTGACCCGCGCCTTCAACAGCATGGTGCGGCGTCTGACGCACTCCATCCAGAGCATTCGCGCCCATGAAAAAGAGCTGGAGTTCGCCAAATACGCCGCCGAGTCGGCGAACCGCGCGAAGTCGGATTTTCTATCTTCCATGAGCCATGAATTGCGGACACCGCTCAACGCCATCATCGGCTTTTCGCAATTGCTTGAACTTAATCCCCAGGAGCCGCTTTCCAATAAGCAGCGCGAACATACCGGCCACGTGATCACCTCGGGCGAGCATCTTCTCGGCCTTATCAATCAAGTGCTGGAGCTTTCCAAGATCGAAACCGGTATCATCGATGTCTCCCTCGAAGATGTCGGTCCCGGAGATGTGATCAGCGGCAGCCTCGACATCGTGCATGTGCTGGCGGAAGAAAATGATGTGCAAATTGACAACCGGGCGGCGGGCCAATCGCTTCCTCTATTGCGCACCGACCGCAGCCGCTTGCTGCAGATCCTGCTCAATCTTTTGTCCAATGCGATCAAATATAACCGCACCGGCGGGCGGGTTACGCTGGAAGCTGAAGAAGTGAAAAACGGTTTCCTACGCATCCGCATTACCGATACCGGGCCCGGAATTCCCAAATCGAAGCACGCCGGGTTGTTCGAGCCGTTCAATCGGCTCGGGCGCGAGGCCGGCGAGATCGAAGGCACCGGCATTGGCCTGACCATCACCAAGCAGATCATCGAGCTACTCGGCGGCGAAATCGGCATCGAGAGCGAAGCCGGAGCCGGTGCCAGCTTCTGGATCGATCTGCCGATCTCCCGGAACAACTGACGCCCTCCGAAACACGGCCATTTTACTTGGCTTGATCGGGCAAAGGCGCTAAGCGTGGCGGCGGAATGAGGAGCCCCGAATTGCCCGACGATATCCGCAGCCAGCCAGCCCTGGGCCGGGATAAATTTCAAAATTTCGGCGTCACCGCCGATGGCGCGAAACGCGCCTTCGTGGCCTTATCCCAGCTCAATACGGTGTGGTTCAATACCGGAACCCTTTGCAACCTTACTTGCGTAAGCTGCTATATCGAATCGAGCCCGGTCAACGACCGGCTGGCCTATTTGACGGAAGCCGAGGTGGGCACGTATCTGGACGAGATCGATGCACAAAATCTTGGCGTCCGCGAGATCGGCTTTACCGGCGGCGAGCCGTTTATGAACCCCGAAATCATGGCCATGCTGGCGCTCTGCCTGGCGCGCGGCTTCGACGTTCTGGTGCTGACCAACGCCATGAAGCCAATGCATCATAAAATGGACGCGCTTTTGCACCTGAAAGCGCTGCACGGCGCGCGGCTTAAATTGCGGGTTTCGGTGGATCACCATACCAGCCAGCGCCACGAAGAATTGCGCGGCCCGGGAAGCTGGGCGCCGATGATCGAAGGGCTGACATGGCTGGCAGCCAACGGCTTCGATATCGCCGCCGCCGGGCGCAGCCGCTGGGATGAAGATGCAAGCCACACTCGCGCCGCCTACGCCGAATTATTCCGGGCCCACGCGGTCCCCATCGATACCGATGACGGGAGCCGGCTGGTCCTGTTCCCGGAAATGGACGCCGCCCTGGATGTGCCGGAAATCGCCACCGCCTGCTGGGATATCCTGGGGCTGTCGCCGGACGCCATGATGTGCGCCACGTCGCGCATGGTGGTCAAAGAAAAAGGCGGCGCACCGAAGGTGATGCCGTGCACGCTTTTGCCCTATGACAGCGCCTTTGATATGGGCCCCGATCTGGCGTCATCGCGCAAAGCGGTTTCGCTCAACCACCCCCATTGCGCCCGCTTCTGTGTGCTCGGCGGCGGCTCCTGCAGCGCTTCCTGATGGACGCGCCGGCAGAGGAGGAGCTGGGCGAATTTGCCGAGACAATTTTGGTCTTCGGCGGACCTTACGGAAACCTGCAAGCCACTGAAGCCGTTTTGGCCGAGGCGGCGCGCCTGCGAATCCCACAGACGCGGATGATCTGCACCGGCGATGTGGCCGCCTATTGCGCCGAGCCCTTAGCCACCGCAAATGCCTTGCGGGCGGCGGGCATCACCGTCCTGATGGGCAATTGCGAGGAAGCGCTTGGTTACGGCGCGGAGAGCTGCGGCTGCGGCTTCGAAGACGGAAGCCGTTGCGATCTTCTGGCCGATCAATGGTACCGCTATTCCACCGTCCAATTGGACGATGATTGCCGCGCCTGGATGCGCGCCTTGCCACGCCGCATCACCCTGACCATGGCTGGCGCCAAACTGGCCGTGGTGCATGGGGGGGCTCAAACCATCAACCGGTTCCTGTTCGCCTCCAATGCCGCCGCCGAATTCGCCGAGGAGATGGAGCTCATAGACGCCGACATCATCATCGCCGGCCATGCCGGCATCCCTTTCACACGCCCCATGGCCAACCGGATTTGGCACAATGCGGGTGCCATCGGCATGCCCGCCAACGACGGCACGCCCCGGGTCTGGTACTCCCTAATTGTCCCGCAAGCACAGGGATTGCGCCTGGAGCACCGGTCATTGTCATACGATTACGCCGCCGCCGCCGATAAAATGCGGCGCGCCGGTCTGGCCGAAGGCTATGCCGATTGCCTGACCTCGGGGCTCTGGCCGAGCCTTGATGTTCTGCCGGCAACCGAAACGGCGAACACCGGCATTGCCCTTGCCGAGCAAACCTTCCATTGGCGCCCGGCAAGCGTCGACGCCTGAATAATACCCCAAATCCGCCGCCTTTCAGCCATCATCACCCGCCACAGTCCGGCCCAGTTGACTTAGGCAATGGGCAAGGAGCGGGATGATGATATTCGGCAACAACAAGTTTGCGCTGGGTGCGCTGATGGCCGGCGAATTGGTGATTTTGAGCGCCTGCGGCGCCAATTTCGATTATAAAAGTCTGCGCCAAACAGAGGCGGTTGGCACCGAATTCGGCGCCGCCCTCTCCCGCGCATACAAGGAACTGGCCCTTTATGAGGCCGATGAAATGTATGATTGGGCCGATGCCGCCCGCTATGGCGGCAAATCCCTGGCCGCCGGCGCCGGCCACCAGGTGCTTCCCGACCGGCTCGATCAGCGCCGTCTGCCGGCGGCGGCGCGGCCCATATTGGCGGCAGCGCGCGGGCGCCTGACAACGGCCCTCAAAGGCGGTGCCGGCGCCTATTGGCCAGGAGCGGCGGCAGACGCCCAGTCGGGTTTCGATTGCTGGATGGAACAGCAAGAGGAAATCATTCAAGCCGATCACATCGCCGCTTGCCGGGGCAAATTCCAGGGCGCCATGGCGCGGCTCGATGCGGCAGTCCGGTCGAACTCGACCCTCTATTTCGAATTCGACAACGCCGATCTGGCAAAAAATGCCGGCCCCGCGCTGGACAAAATCGTCGCCGCCTACCGGTCGGGCGCGCCGGTGACCATCGTCCTTGGCGGCCATGCCGACCGGGCCGGGCCGGCCCCCTATAACCGCGCCTTGTCGCGCCGCCGCTCGGAAGCCGTGCGCCGCGCATTGATCGAACGCGGCATCCCGATCCAGTTAATCTCGCAGTTTGCCTTCGGCGAAGAACGGCCCCAAATCGCCACCTCCGACGGCGCCCGAGAGCGCCGCAACCGGCGCGTCGAAATCCGCTTCTCGAAATCCAATAATCTATAAAAATCAACCGCTTACCATGGGGCTCGGCCCCCGCTTGCGCAGCCCAGGACGGCCCGCTGAAAAGTGTGTTCGCGGTCGATCAAAAGTGCTAAACACAGCGGATGAGCGAAGAAGAAGACGATGCCTATAGCAAAATAACCCGATCCATTCGCGTTTCGGTGGACCCGTTCTATCTGGACGACCAATCGGAGCCAGAGGATTTTCATTACGTCTGGGCCTACCATGTGCGCATCGAGAATATGGGCGGCGAGACCGTCCAATTGCTGCGCCGCCATTGGCACATTACCGATTCCAAGGGGCGCATCGAAGAAGTGCGCGGCGAAGGGGTTATCGGCGAGCAGCCCATATTAGAGCCCGGCGAAATGTTCGAATATACCTCTGGCGCGCCGCTATCGACGCCGTCCGGCTTCATGACCGGCACCTATCAGATGGTGACCGAGGACGGCGCCCGGTTTTCCGTATCGATCCCGGCCTTTTCCCTGGATTCGCCACACGACTTAAGCATCGTAAACTGAACGCCAACCGGGGATCCCTTCGGGCTGGCACAATCAATAAAAATCGGTATGCTAGCGCACCTCCCGTGAACGCCAATCAATAGCGTCCGGTCGTTTGGCCGGAGCTTGGCTGTTGGAAAGGACTTAAGAAGTGGCCAAGGAAAAAGAATTAAGCCTCGTCGAAGGTGATCAGGCAAAAATTGCGCCGGTAAAACCGAGCCGCGAGGAAACCGAAGAAGCGGTGCGCGTGCTGCTGCGCTGGGCCGGCGATGATCCGGAACGGCCTGGTCTTTTGGGAACGCCCGACCGGGTGGTCCGCGCCTATGAGGAATATTTTCAAGGCTATAGCCAAGACCCACACGAATTGCTCGGCCGCACCTTTGACGAAACCGATGGCTATGACGAGATCGTAGTCTTGAAGGACATCCCGTTTGCGTCTCATTGCGAGCACCATATCGCGCCGATTATCGGCAAGGTTCATGTGGCCTATCTTCCCAGCTCCAAGGTTGTCGGCATCTCGAAGCTGGCGCGGCTGGTCGAAACCTATGCAAGGCGCTTGCAGATCCAGGAAAAATTGACGGCGCAGATCGCCAACACCCTTAACGAGGTGTTGCAGCCGAAGGGCGTCGCCGTGGTCGTCGAGGCGGCGCACGAATGCATGACCACCCGCGGCATCGACAAGCCAGGCGTCAATATGGTGACCAGCCGCATGATCGGCGCTTTTCGCGATGATCCCTCGACGCGGCGGGAATTTCTGGCCATGATCGGCCAAACCGGAAGTTAAACCGGCCCCCTAGAAATAGCGGCAATGCCGCCAGGGGCCGGCTTGGTGTAATAGCGGCCAGACCCGGGCGGCGGAGGTGATCGGTGTTCGATTTCCGACCCATATTTCTGATCCTTGGAACTTTGCTGACGACGCTCGCCATCGTCATGGCGGTGCCCGCCGCTGTCGATGCGGCCGCCGGTAATCCCGATTGGCAGGTGTTCGCGGTGGCCGCCGGGGTGACCCTGTTCATCGGTGTATCGCTGGCGCTCACCAGCCGCGCCGGCGGCGCCACCTTGAACCCGCATCAGGCCTTCATCCTCACCACGCTCAGCTGGCTTGTCCTGACCCTGTTCGCGGCGCTGCCGTTTGCCTTTTCGCAGCTTAACCTGAGCTTCACCGACGCCTTTTTCGAGGCCATGTCCGGCATCACCACTACTGGCGCCACGGTTATCCAGAACCTGGACACAGTGCCGCCGGGACTATTGTTGTGGCGGGCATTGCTGCAATGGCTGGGCGGTATCGGCATCATCGTTATGGCCTTGGCGGTCCTGCCCATGCTGCGCGTCGGCGGTATGCAGTTGTTCCGTATGGAATCCTCGGACCAGTCGGAAAAAGCCTTTCCCCGCGCCGCCCAGGTGGCCGCCGTCATCGGCATTATTTATCTTGGCCTGACCGCCATTTGGGCCGGCGCCATGTGGCTGGCCGGGATGAGCGGCTTCGATGCCATCGCCCACGCCATGACCACCATCGCCACCGGTGGCTTTTCCACCCACGACGACTCCATCGGCCATTTCAATAGCGCCGCCATCGATATCATCATCACCGTCGGCATGATCGTCGGCTCGCTCCCGTTCCTGCTGTATTTGCTGGCCATTCAGGGCAACCCGGGCCGCCTGTTCCGGGATTCTCAGGTGCAGTGGTTCCTGACTATCTTGCTTATCGTCATCGCCCTGGTCGGCGGCTGGCTTTGGCTGGGCCAGAACATCGATCCGGTGCAGGCGCTCAGATTGGCGTCCTTCAACGTGGTTTCGGTCATGACCGGCACCGGCTACGTCACCGCCGGTTTCGACAATTGGGGCTCGTTCGTGCTGCCCATATTCTTTTTCATCATGTTCGTCGGCGGCTGCGCCGGATCGACCACCTGCGGCATCAAAATCTTTCGCTTTCAGGTGATCTACGCGGCGGCGCGCACCCAGTTTCAAAGCCTGGCCCAGCCCCACGGCGTGTTCATCCCCTATTACAACCGCAACCCGATCCCCGACGAAGTGACCAACTCGGTAATGAGCTTTTTCTTTATCTTTGGCGCCACCTTTGCCGTGCTGGCGATTTTGCTGGCTATGCTGGGCCTCGATTTTCTGACCTCGGTGTCGGCGGCGGCCTCGGCGATCGCCAATGTGGGACCGGGCCTCGGCCCGGTGGTCGGACCGGAAGGCAGCTACACATCGCTCCCCGTCGCCGCCAAATGGATATTGTCGGCGGGCATGCTGCTCGGCCGGCTGGAGCTATTCACGGTCATGGTGCTGTTCACCCGCACATTCTGGAGGGCGTGATGGCAGACGCCCGGTTGGCCCGCGAAGTGATCCAGCCCGACGAAATGCTGGGCCGCCTGGTGGCTTTCAACACGGTATCGGCCCGCTCCAACAAACTGCTTATCGATCATGTCGCCGATTATCTGGCCGGCCACGGCATCATCGCCAAGACGCAAATATCGCCCGATGGCGCCAAGGCCGATCTGATCGCCACCATCGGCCCCAATGAGCCCGGCGGCGTGATCTTGTCGGGCCACACCGACGTGGTGCCGGTGGAAGGCCAGGATTGGCAGAGCGATCCATTTGCCATGCGGGCTGAAGCTGGCCGTCTCTATGGCCGCGGCACCGCCGACATGAAAGGCTTCCTCGCAGTGGCATTGGCGCTGGTACCGGAAATTTTGGCGGCCGGACTGCGCCGCCCCCTGCATCTGGTCTTGTCCTATGACGAAGAGGTTGGCTGCCTGGGCGCGCCGGGCCTGATCAAACGCTTCATCAGGGATTTTCCAAACGCCAGCGCGGCGATTATCGGCGAGCCGACCAATATGAAACTGGCCAATGCCCACAAAGGCATCTCGGCGTTCGAGACCCATATCACCGGCAAGCCGGCGCATTCGTCCAACCCGGACGCCGGGGTCAGCGCCATTTCGGCGGCCGCCGAGTTGATCGGCTTCCTCCAATCCCTGGCCGCCGATTTCAAGGCCCGGGGCGGCGATGCCCGCTTTACGCCGCCGCACGCGACCCTGTCGGTTGGCACCATGGTGGGCGGCAACGCCATCAATATTATCCCCGAGAACTGCACCTTGGGCTGGGAATGCCGCTCGGTCACCGGCGACGAGGCCGACGAAGCCCTGACGCGCACGGAAACCCATTGCGCCGAAACCCTATTGCCCGCCATGCGCGCCCATGCGCCCGAAGCGGCCATCGAAACCACCCGCCTGGCCAATGTACCGCCCTTGCGCGCAGGTGGTGCCAATGCGGCCGAGGAACTGGTGCGCCGCCTCACCGGCCAAAACGAGGCCGGGGTTATATCCTTCGCCGCCGAGGCGGGGCTTTTCCAAGAGGCCGGCATTGACGCGGCGATCTGCGGGCCCGGCTCGATCAATCAGGCGCATCAGGCCAACGAATATATCGAAGTTGCCCAACTGGACGCCTGCGCCGCTTTCTTGCGCAAGCTGGCCAAATGGGCGGCAGGTGCGTGAACATTGCGGCGTAAATACCGACAGGCTATCCTTCGGCCATCATATTCAGACGAGGGAGCAAAATCATGAGCAGACCAACCATCCGCCATCTTGCCATCAAGACCGCCAACCCGGAAAAGCTGGTGGCGGCGGGATTACCGGCGGCGGCGATGCGCCCTTCGAACCGGCCTTACGCGGAAAAACGCGGCATGGACCCGAACGCCAACCTGTTTGATCTGTCGGAGCACGGCTACAGCCGCGCCGAATACCGGGCCGACCGGGAAGCCAAAAAGAAGAACAAAGTCGAAGCCTAAGGAGATCAGCCGGTGGCGTTGATGGATATATGCCCGTGCAACGGTTTGAGCGAAACGGACATCAAAGACGCCATTGCCGCCGGCGCCGGCACCTTGGAAGCGGTGTTCGAGTTTCATGATATGGTTACCTATTGCGGCTGTTGCCTAATCGATATCGATGGCTTTTTGTTTCCATCAGACGGTTGAGAGGCGCCGGCGGCGACTAGATATGGGGAGGGATCGAAGTTGAGCACATCCAAGCAATTACATTTGGGCGCCTTCATGCGTCCGGTCAGTATCCACACCGGCGCATGGCGCTATCCGGGCGGCACGCCGGACGCCAATTTCAACTTCGCCCATATCAAAAGCTTCGCGCAGAAATTGGAACGCGCCAAGTTCGATGCCTTTTTCATGGCCGATCATCTGGCCGTGCTCAATATGCCCGACGAAGCACTCAAACGCAGTGCCACTGTTACCTCGTTCGAGCCGATGACATTGCTTTCGGCGCTGGCCATGGTGACCGATCATTTGGGGCTAGTGGCCACCGGCTCGACCACCTACGAGGAGCCCTATCACGTGGCGCGGCGCTTTTCGTCCCTCGATCACATTTCCGGCGGGCGCGCGGGCTGGAACATTGTCACCACCTCGAACCCGAACGCATCGATGAATTTCGGCCGCGATGATCATTGGGACCATGCCGAGCGCTATGCCCGCGCCCGCGAGTTTTACGACGTGGTTACCGGGCTATGGGACAGCTGGGCCGACGACGCTTTCGTCCGCGACGTGGAGACCGGTATCTTCTCGGACCTGGACAAGATGCATGTGCTCGACCACAAGGGAAAATATTTGAGCGCCAAGGGACCGTTGAATATCGCCCGCCCGGTTCAGGGCTGGCCGGTGATTGTCCAGGCCGGCGCATCGGAAGCCGGCAAGCAGCTGGCCGCCGAAACCGCCGAGGCGGTGTTCACCGGGCAAAACAATATCGCCGCCGGCCAGGCTTTCTATGCCGACGTCAAGGGCCGTATGGTGGACGCCGGGCGCGACCCCAATCACATGAATATCCTGCCCGCCTGCATGGTGGTGGTCGGCGACAGCCTGGACGAGGCCAAGGAAAAGCGGGCCCGGCTCGACAGCCTGGTGCATTACGAAAGCGCTATCGCGTCCCTCTCCATCGCCCTCGGCCACGATGCGTCGGGGTTCGATGCGGACGCGCCTCTGCCCAACATCCCGGAAAGCAACGCGAGCAAGAGCGGCCAGGAGCGGGTCATGGAAATGGGCCGCCGCGAAAACCTGACCGTCCGCCAATTGGCGCAAAGGCTCGGCGGGTATTCCGGGCTGGCGATACTGGGAACGCCCGAAATGATCGCCGACGAGATGGAGGAATGGCTGACCACCGAAGCCTCCGACGGCTTCACGGTGATGTTTCCGCACCTGCCCGGCGGGCTCGATGATTTTGTCGACAAGGTGGTGCCGGTCTTGCAAGACCGCGGCCTCTTCCGGCGCGAATACGAAGGCACCACGTTGCGCGAAAACATGGGCCTGCCGCGCCCGGAGAACCAATTTTTCGGCAATGGCGGTTAGGCGCGGACTTATTTAGTCGCGCCCTTGGACGCTCATACTATTTTAGTCGCGCCCTTGGACGCTCATGGGGTCGATGGCGCCGAGGTCTGGATTGTAATCGTTCAGCTCCACCACGACGCCGTTGGGGTCGCGAACGAAGACTTGATAGAGACCCCTATCGGCTAGCAGGCGGTCCCAGTAGGCAAGGCCGTTGTCTTTCATGAATTGAACGGCGCCGGAGGAATCCTCGACGCTGAGGGCGATGTGATCGTCGCTGCCGGTCTCCAGTACATTTTGGTCGTCCGGCGCGCCGCCCCGTTTCATGGATTTGCGATCGGTGCCTGCGTCGGCGCCGGCGGGGGCGTCCGGGTTGGTGCCCTTCTCGACCAGATGGATCACCGCGTCTTCGCCGGCGTAAAGCCAGAAACCCTTGGATTTCAAATTCGGGCGCGAACCTTCGGTAAGACCGAGAAGCTCCACATAGAAATCCCGTGTTTCCTGCAGCCGGTCGGTTCCGATGGACACATGATCAAGACGGCGGACTTTCATATCCCTTAACTCCATTCATTGGCATCCCCGCCATCTTGGCAGCCGGGATGGCCGGGTCAAGGGGCAGACAAAAGCAACAAGGAGTAACGGTCGATTCACAATTTTGGGGTAGAGTGCTCACCATGCTCGGAAAATTCAAGTTTGCGGCTATCATTCTAACGCTGGGGCTTGGCCTTTCCGCGGGCGCGCCGGACGCGTCGGCGGCGGCCATCGGTAACGCCAAGCAGATCGTCAACAAGGTGTTCGGCCGGACCCTGACCCGCTCGATCCGCGCCGGCGAAGATATGAGCGCCAACCAACGCATCCGAACGGGGCGCGAGAGTGCCGCCGACATATTGTTCGTCGATGATACCACTCTGTTCGTCGGCGAGCTCTCCTCCATCGTGCTCGACGAGATGGTCTTCGATAACGGAGCCAACCAGGTCTCGGGCTCGTTGGAATTGTTGAAGGGCGTGCTGCGCTTTGCGTCTGCCGCCGCGGTCAAGGTGGATTTGAAAATCAAAACCGAACATGGCGCCTTCGGCATTCGCGGCACCGCATTCGATCTGTTGACCAGCCGCGCAGCGACGGAGATCGCCGTGCATGAGGGACAGGTCGCCATTCAAACCCCGTTCGGCAATGCATCCGTGGGCGCCGGCGAAGTGTACCGGCTGACGGCGGCGGCGGCGCCGGTGGAACTGGCCGAAGCCTCCCCTGCCATGGTCGAGACCGTAGCCAAGATGATCGGTCTGTTGGATACCACCAACGACGAGCCTATGCGCTCGAAAGCCGCTGCCAAGAAGTCGAAAGCACAAGATGAACCCCAAGAAAAAGCCGAGGTAAAACCCCAAGCAAAGCCCAAACCCAAGACCGAAACCGTGGCGGCGCTTACCCAGGACGAGGCGGCTCTCAAAAAAGCGATCGCCGGCAGAAATAAGGCCAATCTAATCTACCTGGACACCACCGCCGGGCGGCTGGTGATCGAGACCCTGCCCAAACTGGCGCCCGAACATGTCAAGCGCATCAAGGATCTGGTGCGCGCCAAATTCTATGACGGTCTGACCTTCCATAACGTGGTCGCCAATTTCGCCGCCGAGACCGGCGATCCCGGCGGCTCGGGCTCCGGCGGCTCGGGCCAGAAATTGAAGGCCGAAATTTCCAGCACCAAGTTTGTGCGCGGCGTGGTCGGCATGAAGCGCAATCGCAACGACAAGGACAGCGCCGACAGCCAATTCTTTATCACCCTCGGTGCGGCCAAGCATCTGGACGGCAAATATACGGCCTGGGGCCGGGTGATCTATGGCATTCGCCACACCGATGCGCTCAAAAAAGGCTCGCCGCCCAGCAATCCGGACAGCATCAAAACCATGCGCCTGGCCACGGATGTGAAATAGACGCCTCCTTGAAGCACCCAAATCCTTGAACTAAGCTCGCCCCCGTCAGCGCACCACCAAGGCTGCGCCATCAGGAGGGATCATGCTCAAGCTATATGACTATTTCCGTTCCGGCGCGGCGTACCGGACGCGCATCGCCCTCAATCTCAAGGGCCTCGAATATGAGCAAAGCTCGATCCACCTGACCCGGGACGGCGGCGAGCAATTTTCCGAGGACTATGCCGCCCTCAACCCGCAAAAGCTGGTGCCGACACTGATCGACGGCGAGACCACGCTGATCCAGTCCATGGCGATCATGGAATATCTGGAAGACGCCTATCCGGAGCCGTCTCTGTTGCCGGCGGGCGCGGGGCCGCGAGCCAGGGCGCGCGGGCTGGCCAACATCGTCGCCTGCGACATCCATCCGGTGAACAATCTCCGGGTGCGGTTGTATTTGGCGGGTGAAATGGGTGTCAGCAAGGACGGCCAGAAACAATGGATCGAAAACTGGATCCACCTGGGATTTGAGGCCTATGAGGCATTGCTGGCCGATGGTGCGACGGGGCGTTTCAGCCACGGCGATATGCCGAGCATGGCCGACGCCTGCCTGATCCCGCAAATCGCCAATGCGCGGCTCAACAAGGTCGATATTGACCGCTTCCCGCGTATTCTTGAGATTGATGCCGCCGCAGCCGAGCACGAGGCCTTCATACGTGCCCTGCCCGCTAACCAGCCGGACGCGGAGTAGCTAGCCCGCCCACTCGGAGACGACGCTTTCGGCGCCGACGCGCTTGCGTTCCTGGGGCGCATCGGTTGCCGATCCGATATGGATGAAGCCAACAATCTCGGTCTCAGCGGCATGGCCCAAAGCGTTCTTGACTTCGGCGTGATAGGCCGGCCATTCGGTCAGCCATTGGGCAACGAAGCCCATGGCGTGGGCGCCGTTCAGAATATTCTGGCACAATGCGCCGCAGGACAATATCTGCTCCGAATGGGGCACCTTCACGTAGCGTTCCGGGTCCGGATGAAAGGTGATGGCCAGCAAAATTGGCGAGCGCGAAGGCCGGTCCCGGTTGAATTCCACCAGATCATCGGGGGCGTCCGGATTGTCCTCTTTGAACAATTTGCCATAGAGCGCGCCCAGCTTGGCTTGCGCGTCTTTGCGGATAATCTGGATTCGCCACGGCCCGATCCGGCCGTGATCGGGCACGCGTACGCCGGCGGCAATGATGGTGTTCAATTCGTCGTCGCTGGGTCCGGGATCGGTCATATTGGCGGCCACCACGGAACGCCGGGTGGTGATCAATTCGATTGGGGACTTGTCGATGCTTGGGGACATGGTTCAATGGCGCTCCAAATTCGGGTTGTCACATTTTGGTATAGCATTCCCGCCGGTTGACGGAAAGCGGCCAAAGATTGGTGCGAAGGGGCTGGCTCATCGGCTTAGGCCTACGCTAGAGCATTTCCGGACAAATATGAACCATTTGACCGGGATGATTTTGCCCCGTGGCTAGGAGCGCGCTGCATGGCGATGCATTGGCATCGTCAAAGGCGTGCGACAACGTCCACGGGTCAAAAGCACCCGGCCTTCGGTGGGTCAAATCGGCTCCTAAGGCGGCGCCCCGGCGCTTGCCCGATGCAAAGGCATCGCGCTGCGCACCGCGCCTTGCCTTAAAAACCGATTTGTTCCCATCAAATTGATTCATATTTGTCCAGGATTGCTCTAGGTGACAGGACGGCGCGGCCCGGATTATCCAGCAGCGCGCGATCCCTCAAAAACGAGGATCGTTGATCACGGTTATGTTATATGGCGCGTTTTGAAGCGACCGCAAGTCGCTAGGGCGTTTTCCGCCAATTAGGGAGACTATTAAGCGACTGCGCTGTCGTGCGGCTCGTCGTCGTCACCGGATGTATTATCGGTATCGGTATCGGTGCCGCTGTCCGATGCGGCTTTCTCGGCTTGGGCGGCGGCGCCGGTTCTCTCGACGGTCGCCTCTGTTTGTTCGGGCTCGGGCGCCGGCGAAGCGGCTTCCACCAGGCTTGTGTCGTCTAATTGAGGCGGCATCTCGACGATGGGCTGCTCGGCGCCGGCCAGATCCGCCACCGCGGGCTGCTCGACCGGTACCGGCGCCGGGCTGGCGCCTTCGGCGGTAACCGCATCCGGCTGATCGCCTGATTGTTGCGGGCCCCGTCCACGCCGGCCCCGTCCACCATCGCGGTTGTTGTCGCGGTTATTATCGCGGTTATTATTTTGGCTATTATCGCGCCCGCCTTCCCGGTTTTCACTGGTTTCCTGGGCGCCGAGGATGCGGAAATAATGCTCCGCGTGCTGGAAGTAGTTTTCCGACGAGACGCGGTCATCGGCCGACAGGGCATCGCGCGCCAGGGTCAGATATTTCTCATAGACCTGTTGGGCGCTACCGCGAACCCTAACCTCGGGGCCGTTGCTGTCGAAGTTGCTGTTTTTTTGCGGTCTTTTGCCAACACCACGGCCTCGCGACCGCCGCGAATTCGAGCTTTGCTTCATAATAACCTTAACATCATAATTTAAATTGGTTCGGTTCCCGCCGCATGTTCGCTAACTGAGGGCGCCTGTTCCGGCACTTTTTCCTCGGTTTTCATCGGCTTGTGAGAATCGGAGTTCTTTTACCGCAACGCGGTGCGGGACATATCCAATCCCGCTTAACCCCCATGACCTGAACGTAATTGTCTTAGGAATATTTTCAAACCTTATTTTTGCCCAGGGGCCATGTTTCTTAATATGTTGCAATAATGCAACGGTCCAATCCGGCCAAATCCTGATGCGGTTTTCGGGGTTTAAGTCCCTGCCCGGCAAGGATGCTAGTGACCGATGCGGCTTGTCCGGCGCCAATTTCGAAGATGGCGAGGCCGCCGGGCGCCAACAGGCTTTCTAGCCTGGCGGTTATCGTGCGGTAGGCGTCCAGGCCATCACGGCCGCCTTTCAAGGCAAGCGCCGGCTCAAAGGCGCGGACGCCGGGCGCCAGTTCGACCCATTCAGCGTCAGTGACATAGGGCGGATTGGAAATGACAACATGGTAGCCACCCTCTTCGCCGCCGATATCCTTACCATCGGACCAATCGGCAGTAACGAAGCGGGCCCGTCCTGCCAGACCCAGCCTGGCGGCATTTGCTGCCGCCACAGTAACCGCTTCGCCACTGATATCGGCGCCGACGCCGGTGGCGACCGGCAACTCAGCTAACAGTGCCAGCAACAAACAGCCACTGCCAGTGCCGAGATCGAGGATACGCAAACTTTCGGGCAAGCCGTCAGCCTGGGCCAACACGGCCTCGATTAGAGTTTCGCTGTCCGGGCGAGGGATCAGGGTATGCCGGGAGACCTGGAATTCGAGGCTCCAAAATTCGCGGTGGCCGGTAAGGTGGGCTATGGGCTCGCCCGCCGAGCGGCGCTGGGCCAGCAAGGCTACTTCGGCGGCGGCGGCCTGATTGATGCTCTGTTCCGGGCTTGTCAGCGCCGCCATGCGCCCGAGCCCGGTGACATGCTCGATCAGGACGCCGGTTTCCAGCCTAGCGCCTTCTATGCCGGCGGCGGTCAGGGTGTCGGACGTACGGCCCATGAGGGCTTCGAGGTTCATTTGGCTCACACGCTTAGATCGGCCAGCTGGGTGGCCTGGGCGTCGGTGATCAGGCTGTCGACGACCTCGTCCAATTCGCCATCCATGAATTTGTCCAGCTTATAAAGGGTCAGGTTGATGCGGTGGTCGGTCACCCGACCTTGTGGATAGTTATAGGTGCGGATGCGTTCCGAGCGGTCGCCGGAGCCAACCTGGGTTTTTCGGTCGGCGGCGCGTTCATTGTCTTTCCTCTGACGCTCGGCCTCGTATAGCCGGGCGCGCAGAATCTTCATCGCCTTGGCGCGGTTCTTGTGCTGCGAGCTTTCATCCTGGCACTGGACCACCGTATTGGTGGGCATGTGGGTTATGCGCACGGCGCTGTCGGTCTTGTTAACATGCTGGCCGCCGGCGCCCTGAGCCCGATAGGTGTCGATGCGCAAATCAACCGCATCGATCTCGATGTCCACTTCCTCGGCCTCGGGCAGCACGGCGACGGTCGCCGCCGAGGTATGCACGCGGCCCTGGCTTTCGGTTTCCGGCACCCGTTGCACCCGGTGCACACCGGATTCGTATTTGAGGTGCTGAAAGACGTTGCGCCCGCTGATTTCCATGACCGCTTCCTTGACGCCGCCAATGCCGGTATTGGAGAGGCTTATCAACTCCGACGTCCAGCCATGGCGTTCGGCAAAGCGCTGATACATGCGAAACAGATCGGCCGCGAACAAAGCCGCCTCGTCGCCGCCGGTGCCTGCGCGCACTTCCAAGATGGCGTTCTTTGCGTCGGCCTCATCCTTGGGCAGCAAAAGGATCTGAATATTGCGTTCCAGATCGGGCAGCCGGGCGCCCAATTCGCGCACCTCATCCTCGGCCATTTTTTTAACATCGTCGTCAGAGGCATCGTCATCGATGATCGATGCCAAATCATCCAGCTCGGCATTTTGGGCGCGGTAGTCGTTTACCGCCGCCACGATGTCCGCCAATCCGGATAACTCCTTCGCCATGCGGGCATAGTCAGCGCCGTCGAGGCCGGTGCCGGTGGCCAAGGTGTCGCGCAACTCGTCATGGCGCTGGATGATCTTATCCAGCGCTCCGGACAGCTTACCGCTCAGCATGTCGTTTGCCATTTGGTATCGATCCCGGGCTTTAAATCAGCGGTTTCGTTTGCCGCGGAAAAACCGGTCGATCAAAAGACGCGTGGCCTTGTCGGCGTCCCCTTCGGCCTCTTCCAGCACGTTGCGGCGCATGGTTTCCAGATTATCGGCACCGGCCGGCGCATCTTCGGCAACGACCGGCGCCGCCATGTATCTGGCGGCGGCATTGGAAACCAGATCGCGGGCGCTCTGGGCATCGGCTTCGCGGGAGGAGCGGCCCTCGCGGGTCACCCGTTCGAGATCGTCGAGGGTATACAGAAATGCATCTTCGATGTCTTCGACGCTGCGGTCGATATCGCCGGGAACGCCGGTATCGATCAGGAATTGGGGGCGCCGCCGGCGGGCGCGAAGCGCGGCGCCGACAATATCACCATCCAATGTAAAGCGCCTGGTATTCACCGATGTGATGACAATGTCGGCTTCTTGCAGCCGTTCCGAAAGCCCGGCGAAGGAGACCGCGTGGCAATTCAATTGCTGGGCCATGGCCTCGGCCCGGGTTTCGAGGCTATGGGTAACGTCGAGATGGCCAAGGCCCGCAGCCAGGAAGCTGGAGCCCAAAAGCTCGCCCATTTCGCCGGCGCCGATCAAAAGCCCGCGAAGGGCCGCCAGATCGCCGTGGATATCGCGCGCCACGTCGACGGCGGCGGCGGAAATGGACACCGGGCGCTGGCCCAGCCCGGTCTCTCTATAAACCTGTTCCGAGGTGGCAATGGCGGCGGCCATCATTGGTGCGAGCACTGGACCGGCGGCACCTTCCCGGAGCGCGGCGGCGTAGGCGTCTTCGACCTGGCCCAGGAACCGTGTGTCGCCGATGACCAAGCATTCCAGCGCGGCGGCGACGGCGAAGGCGTGTTTCACGGCTTCCGGCCCGGACAGCATATAGCTTTGGTTTTCGATGTCCGAGCGGGTGACCCGTGCATTGGCGGCCAGCAATTTCCGGATTTCTTCGCCGGCGGCGGCGGCATCCTCGGTGATGGCGTAAATTTCCGTCCGATCAATGGTCGAAAGCACCATGGTCTCTGTCAATCCGGCGCGCGCCATTTGGCCATAGAAGGCCGGCGCCGCGCCCGCGTCCAGAAACAACCGGTCGCGCAAAATCATCGTCGAGGAGCGATGATCGGCGCCGACCACCATCAAATTCAGGGCCGGCTGTTCGTTCTGGGTGTCGGGCTCGGCCACGCTCAGGCTCCTGATTGGCGCAAATGTTCGGCGACTTGGCTTAAGGATACCTCGGATTGCTCCCCGGAATCCATATCCCGGATCGTGGCGGCGCCGCGCGCCAACTCGTCCTGCCCAAGCAGCACCGCAAAGCGGGCGTCCAGATTGCCGGCACGCTTCATGCGCTTCTTCATATTGCCCGAATAGCCGAGATCGACAGCGACGCCGGCGCGGCGCAATTCCTGGGTCAGATCAAGGGCCGCGGCCTCCGCCTCATTGCCCACCGGCACCACCGCCACGGGGCGCGGCGCGGCCACGGTTTCGCCGGTCAGCAGCGCCAACCTCTCGACCCCTGCCGCCCAGCCGATGCCCGGGGTTTCGCGCCCGCCCATCTGCTCGAAAAGCCCGTCATAGCGACCGCCGGCCAACACGGTGCCTTGGGCGCCAAGATCGTTGGTGGTGAATTCAAAAGCCGTATGGCAATAGTAGTCGAGGCCGCGCACCAGCCGGCTGTTGATTTCGAAGGCGATGCCCAGTTTTTCCAGACCAGCTTTGACCGCATCGAAAAAATCGCGGGATTCATCGTTCAGGCAATCGCTCAAGACCGGCGCGCCTCCGATAATTTTGCGATCGCCTTCATTCTTGGAATCCAATATGCGCAGCGGATTTCGGGTCAGGCGTTCGCGGCTGTCATCGGACAGTTGATCCTCGAAGCCTTGCAGATAGTCCACCAGCTTATCCCGGTAGGCGGCGCGGCTTTGTGTATCGCCGAGGCTGTTCAGCTCCAGTGTCACCTGTGCGCCAACGCCGAGCCGGTCCAGAAATTGATGGCCGAGGGCGATCACTTCGATATCGGCAAGGGGCCCGGCGACGCCGATCAGTTCCACGCCCACCTGGCCGAACTGGCGGCGGCGGCCTTTCTGCGGGCGTTCGTAGCGGAACATGGGGCCCCGGTAAAATAATTTGAGGGGCAGATCCTGTTGCAGACCGCCGGACATGACCGCCCGGGCAACACCGGCGGTGCCTTCCGGGCGCAGCGTAATCCCCTCGCCGCCCCGGTCTTCGAAGCTGTACATTTCCTTGGTAACGATATCGGAGGTATCGCCAAGGGTGCGCGCGAACACATCGGTAAATTCGAATATGGGTGTCGAGATTTCGCCGTAGCCATAGATCTGGGCCACGCCGAAGGCGACGCTTTCCACATATCGCAACTGACGGTTCTCAGCGGGGAGCACATCCTGGGTGCCGCGAACGGGTTTCAGTGTCGCCATGCGCTAATAATACCTAATACCAAGGATGGGATGGAAAATAATTGCCCGCGATCTACCCGCTGATGACCGGGGCGGACTATTGAGCGATGGCCGTGCCGGCGGACAGTTTTTCTGCATCAAGCGCCACATTGCGCCGAACGGTGCCTACCGGCCCGATGGATGGAACCAATTTGCCATCCACTTCGATTTCCAGGGCGCCGGCGTTTCCGGTCAAAAGACTGAGGCCGCGCCGCGCCGGAACCTCGTAGATGTCGCCCGAGCGCAAGAGCTTGGTCATCACCAATTGGTTAGCCTCAATATCGCGCACCTGAATCCAGCTATCGATCACCGCGCGGATAACGATTTGGGCCGCCGCCGACGGTGCCGTTTCGGGCGTGGGCGCTGCCTCGGGCGCGGGCGCCGGTTCCGGGCTGACCACCGCTGCGGCGGTATCGTTGGTAGGGGCAGCCACCGCATCTTGGCTCGGCGCCGGTGCGGGCGTCTGCTCTAATCCCTGGCGGGCATCGGATGCGCCGGGCAGCGCGGCAAGCTGTTCGGGCGCTGCCGGTGCGGCTGGTGCGTCCGGCTCGGAGGCCGCGGTTGTTGCCGGTTCCGGCGTCGGTTCGGGCTCCGGCGTGGGGTCAGCGGGCTCAGCCGTAACAGCGGGCGTTTCCACGTTCACCTGTTCCGGCGCGTCATTGGGCGGCGTTGTGGCTTCGGGTTGCGTTTCTGGCTCGGTTGCGGCTGCCTGGATCGGTTTGGGTTGGATATCCGCTGGTGGGTTAGTGGTCGCGGGTGTGGCTTCCGGTGCACCTGAGGACTGGACGTCCGGGGCCGGCGCGGCAGCGATGGTCTCGGCAATTTTATCGAGGGCGTTTCGGTCTTGTGGCGGCGCCTTCGGCTTGTCTTCGGCGGCCTGAAGCGGCGCGGGCATCTCGGCGGCGGGCGCCGGTTCGGGCGGGCTTGGCTCCGAGGTTGCGGCCACGGCGCTGGCCGGCTGGCTTGGCTCGGCGGCGCGTAATGTGACTTGTGACGCCGCTGGCGATGAAGTCGGCGGCCCGGCGGCGGCGCTGCCCGCTGCGCGTTCGATCTGTTCCGGCACCGGCGCGACCGCCGTCACTTGGAAGCGGTCGGTGGAATTCAGAAAAAACCAGGCGCCGTAGCCGACCGCCGCAACCAACAAGCCGACCATCACCATGGCGCCGCGCGGGATACCGTTTTCGGAAACCACCGTCGGGAAGGTCAGGCTTTGGCCGCCGCCGTCGGAAGTGATCTCGTCCCGATAGCGTTCGACCACCCTTGCGCCGTCGAGGCCAAGATGCTCGGCATAAGTCCGGATGAAGCCCACCGCGTAGGTGTTGCCCGGCAGCTCTTCGAAGCGGCCATCTTCAATGGCCTCCAGATAGACATTGCGAATGCGAAGCTGGGACGCAACTTCGGCCAGATCTTCGCCACGGCGGAGGCGCGAGGCGCGCAAAAACGCACCGACGGCGGTGCTGGAATTTGCGTCTGATTGGTTTGCCATTTCCGGATGCAAGTTTTCGTTCATCGAGTTGCTTTCGGCGCCATTTGCGGCAATCGAACATTCCGCATATGGGCTGCCGCCCGATCTGCGTCGATCACCTCGGACCAATCGCGTAACTGCCTCGCTTAACTGACTGCAATTACACGAACATTCCGATTTTTCAAATAATAATAATTAATGCGAGAATCTATAGACAAATGCCGATTCCCACAAGAATCTTTTGCCTATTATATGACGCAGGGCTAACCAAGCGCCCGAACCTAATGTGGCGTGTTAAATAATAACCCCGTGATCGACGGCAAATTCCCGCAATTTTTCGCGTAAACTGTGCTCGTGGGATTGCAGCAAAGTGTCCAGATAACGCTTTAAGTCACTGACCGATAAGCTTCTGACCATGGCCTTTACCGGCCCGATAGAGGACGGCGCCATGGAAAGGTTGCGAAAGCCCAGCCCGACCAACGCCATGGCGTCGAGCGGGCGACCGGCGATCTCGCCGCACAGGCTGATGGGAATACCGGCATCGTCGCATTGGCGGACCAGATCGCCCAGCAAGGTGAGCGCCGGCGGCGATAAGGGATCATAGCGGTCGGCCAGGAGCGGGTTGCCGCGGTCGGACGCAAACAGAAACTGAAACAAATCGTTGGAGCCGACCGACACAAAATCAACCCGTTGCAACAGGGACTTCATCTGAAACGCCAGCGCCGGCACCTCCAGCATGGTGCCGACCTGCAACGCGCCGGGCAGCTTGCGGCCCCTTTTTTCCGCCGTTCTCATCTCGCGCATTAGAATGTCGCGCAAGGCATCGAATTCGGCGACCTCGGTAATCATTGGAAACATAATTTTGAGATCGCGTCCATCGGCAGCGCGGATCAGCGCCCGGAATTGATGGCGCAGCAGCACCGGCCGGTCCAGCGCGACGCGCACCGCGCGCCAGCCCATAGCCGGGTTTTCGCCCTCATCCATCTTCCAATAAGGCAGACCTTTGTCGCCGCCCACATCCAGGGTGCGGAAGATCACCGGCTTGCCCGCCGATTGATCGATGATGCGCTTATACAATTCCGCTTGCCGGTCCACGTCGGGAAAATCGCTGCTTTCCATGAACGGAATTTCGGTGCGGTAAAGCCCGATGCCATCGGCGCCGGTATCCAGCATATTCTGAACATCGACGAACAATCCGGCATTGATGTTCAAGGACATTCGGAGCCCGTCTTTGGTTTCCGCCGGGACATCCAAGAGCGATGAATAGGCCGCAATTCGTTGCTGGCGCTGGTTCAATGTGTCGGCGAAGCTCTGCAACGCCTCTTCCGATGGGCGGATATGCACTTCCGCATTGTCGCCGTCTAGCACCACGCGGTCGTTGTTTTCCACAACCCCCATGACATCGCCGGCGCGCCCGATCACCGGAATATCAAGGGCCTTGGCGACAATCGCCACGTGGGTGGTGGCCGAGCCTTCTTCGAGTACCAGGCCCTTCAGGTGTGAGCGGTCATAGTCCAGCAACTCGGCTGGGCCCATGTTGCGGGCGAACAGGATAATGTCCGCAGGCCCGGCCGATTTGGGCGCCGGGTCGGGATCGCCGGCCAGATGCATTAACAATCGGTTGGCCAGGTCTTCGAAATCATGCAGCCTTTCGCGCAAATAGGGATCAGTTTGCTGGCGAAAGCGGACGCGGGTATCGTTGCGCACCTTGATAACGGCAGCCTCGGCAGTCAGGCCGGTCTCAATCGCCTCGTGAATGCGCGCCAGCCAGCCGGCGTCCTCGGCGAACATACGGTATGTTTCAAGAATCTCCCGGTGTTCGCCGCCGCTGGCCATATCAGATGCCGCCAGCATCTTATCGATGGCGCCGTGCATCTCGCCGAGCGCGCCGACGAAGCGGCGTTTCTCTTCGTCGGTATCTTCGGCAACCAGCTTGTCGATGGAGATGCGCCGCTCGTGGCGGAGCGCCGTGCCGATCGCCAGCCCGCCGTTAAGACGCACCCCCTCGATACTGACCGGCAGCATGGTCAGCCCTTCGATGGCCTGCAACTCGTCGCTGGTGATCAGTTCGCCGCCGGCGATCAGTTCGGCAACCACCATGGCGATGGTTTCCAATGTCTCCAGCTCTTCTTCGGTATATTGGCGCTGGGTCCGGTTCTGGATCGCCAGCACGCCAGTCACGCGGCCATCGCGCAGGATCGGAACGCCGGCCAGGGAATGGTAGCGTTCCTCGCCTGTTTCGGGGCGGTAGGCGTAGGCAGGGTGGTCTTGCAAGTTGGTCAGCGCCAAGGGCCGGGCACGCTGGGCGATGACGCCGATCAAGCCCTCGCCGATATTGAGACGCGTTAGATGCACCGCTTCCGGGGTCAGCCCGGTATTGGCGAACAGCTCCAACACCTCGCCGGCGCGCAGCACATAGATCGAGCACACCTCGGCGACCAGATCGGCGGCGATGGTGGTTGCGATCCGATCCAGGCGTTCCTGCGCCGTCCCGGCACCGGCCATGGTGTCGCGGACGCGGGCCAGCAACCGCCGTGATCCGGACATGTTCGGTGAGCGCGCCATGGATAAGCTCCGCTAAACCATCCCGCTATTCAACATCGAGGCCATAGGCGGTGTGCAAGGCGCGCACCGCCTGTTCGCCAAACTTGCCGGCGACTAGGACACTAACCTTGATCTCCGACGTGGTGATCACTTGAATGTTAATGCCTTCGTCGGCCAGGGTTTGGAACATCTTCTGGGCGACGCCGGCGTGGCTGCGCATGCCGACGCCGACCACCGATACCTTGACCACGTCGGGATCTGAGATCAATTCTTCATAACCGATGTCCGCCTGATTTTCCTTCAGCAATCCGGCCGCCGCTTTGAGATCGGATTTGCCAACGGTGAAGGTCAGATCGGTTTTGCCGTCCTCGGACACGTTCTGGACGATCATATCCACGTTGATGGCGGCCTCGGCGAGGGGGCCGAAAATGCCCGCAGCCACGCCCGGCCGGTCGGCCACCCGTAAAAGCGTGATTTTTGCATCGTCCTTAGAGTCCGATATGCCGCTCACGATTTGCTGTTCCACAATCTCATCCTCGTTGACGACGAAAGTTCCGGGCGCGCCGGAAAAAGCCGAGCGCACCTGTATCCTAACGCCATGGTTCATAGCCAGTTCCACCGACCGGGTCTGCAACACCTTCGATCCCAGCGATGCCATTTCCAGCATCTCGTCATAGGTGACATGGTCCAGTTTCCTGGCCTTCGGCACGACCCTGGGATCGGAGGTATAGATGCCGTCCACATCCGTATAGATATCGCAGCGCTCGGCGTTAAGCGCGCCGGCCAGAGCCACCGCCGTAAGGTCCGATCCACCGCGCCCCAAGGTGGTAATGCGGCCATCGGGGCCAATACCTTGAAAGCCGGCCACCACCGCCACCTCGCCGGTGTTCAGACGCCGTTCCAGCTCTTCCGTCTCGATCCCGGTGATGCGCGCCTTGCCATGGACGCCATCGGTGCGGATCGGGATTTGCCAGCCGAGCCAGGAGCGCGCTTGAACCCCCAGCGTCTGCAAGGCCAGCGCCATCAGCCCGGCATTGCTCTGCTCGCCGGTGGAGACAATGGCATCGTATTCCCGGGCATCAAAAAGGGCGCCCATTTGATCGGTCAGCGCCACCATCTGGTTGGTCACCCCGGCCATCGCCGAGACAACGGCCACCACTTGGTTGCCACCCTTGGCTTCCGCCTGGATACGCAACGCCGCATCCTTGATGCGATCAATGTCGGCGACGGATGTCCCGCCGAATTTTACTACAATTCGTGCCATATCAACTACTTAGCTACCGATTGCGCCCCCGCATGCCCTTACACTAACTGGAAGGACTATAAAAAATACCGCATCGCGGAAGTTGTTAAGTCCGGCGAGCGGTCCGGATCCGAGTTGCCGAAGTGCGGGCGCGCGTATACATACTATTGATGCCGGTGCCATGGCAAGCGAGGGCGCTGGCGACGGACTTGGTAGAGGCAGGAAATTGGGCCGGGAAATGGGCGCTGAGAGCACGGTATCGGGAGCCGAGATTGGCCATTTCGACGCGCTGGCGCGGCAATGGTGGGACGAAGATGGCGACTTTAAGGCCCTGCACCGGATCAACCCGGTACGCATTCAATATATCCGGGATCAAATTCAAGCCCATTTCGGCATCGAAGTGGGTGCACCTAAGCCGCTCAAAGGCCTATCGATCCTTGATATCGGCTGTGGCGGCGGCTTGATCGCCGAGCCGTTGGCCCGTCTCGGCGCTGAGGTTATCGGCATCGACGCCTCCGCCGACGCCATCGGCATCGCCCGCAGTCATGGTGCAAAACTTGGCATCCAATATCAGAACACCGCGCCGGAAGACTTAGGCGGGCAGCGCTTCGATTGCGTCCTCTCCATGGAGGTGATTGAACATGTGGAGGATACAGAGCTGTTCATGGAAGCTACGGCAGCTCTGATCCGGCCCGGCGGATTGTTCGTTGGCGCCACCTTGAACCGGACGCTCAAATCCCTGGCGTTGGGCAAGATTGCTGCCGAATATGTGCTTGGCTGGGTGCCGCCCGGAACCCACGATTGGCGCAAATTCGTGCGCCCGTCCGAGTTCGCATCTCTGTTGCGCCGGGCCGGGCTCCAGGTTTCCGATTTCACCGGCATCAGCTTTCGCGCTCTTGAAGGCGATTGGACGCTGAGCCGTGATTTAGGCATCAATTATATGTTGGCCGCCGCCAAGCCGGGCGGCGAATAGGCGGAAAGCTTAAAATTCAAGAATCCCGGCGCGGCCCGAAGGGCAGACGCTGAACCGGAATATCCTCTTCCTCCAACTCCTTGGCTTCGTCGGAGGTGGCTTCGCCATAGATGCCGCGCTCTTCCGCATCGCCATAGTGGATGGCGCGCGCTTCGTCGGCGAATTTGTCGCCCACATAGTCGCAGTTTTCTTCCACGTGATTGTGGACGTTTTTAATGGCGGTGAGGATTTCCTTGGCCACTTCGCGGGCACGGCTCTCGGCGGGCGATTTGGGCGCATCGGCAGCAGGCGCCGGCGCATCGGCGATAGCGGATTTCTCGACACCTACCCGCGACAAGCGCGGCGCCATGGGTGCTTTTTCGATCACCGTATCGGAACAGGACGGGCATTCCACTTCGCCGTTCTCGGCTTGGCTGTCATAGGTCGCGCTGCTTCGAAACCACGCTTCGAAATTATGGCCGTTCGCACATCGAAGTTCGTAAAGGATCATGTCCTGGGCCTTGTGACGCTGATGGGGCTTCTGGCGAAGCGGTGATTTAGCTGAGTATAAGACATTTGCCAAGTGTTTGCAAAATTCAAGCCATCCCCGGTAAATAGAAATGCCATGAGCGAAACCCATGATTTGCGCGCGCCTCTGGACTGGGTCCAGCGCCACATACATCACATCCCAAAGGGCGGTGCGGTGCTTGATCTGGCGGCGGGACGTGGCCGTCACAGCCGTTTATTGTTGGAGGCCGGCTATCATGTGACCGCCGCCGACCGGGATGTGTCGGGCCTGGCGGACCTGGACGGCATCCGGACCACCGAAATCGATTTGGAGACGGAAGATTGGCCATTTGCCGCTGCAGAATTTGCCGGCATCGTGGTCACCAACTATCTGCACCGGCCCCTGTTCAGCCATATGATCGACGCCTTGGCCGACGGCGGCGTGCTCATTTACCAGACCTTCGCGGTTGGCAACGAGGTCTATGGGCGGCCAAAAAATCCAGACTTTTTGTTGCGCACCGGGGAATTGCTCGTCGCCTTCACGCCGGCCCTTAGCGTCATCGCCTATCAGCACGGCATTATAAGCCGTCCTGAGCCCGCCGTTATCCAGCGCATTGCGGCGATCAAATCAGATGCGCCGCAAGAGCTTTAGGCCGGAACCTTGGTGGCCGAAACGTGCTGGTTGAACTTGGGCATCACCTCTTCGGCCAGCAGGCGCATGGATTCTTTTTCCCAGTCTTCGTTGGGGCCGCCCCAATCGGCGCCGGTGAGCAATAACGTCTCGAACGGCCCCACATGGTCGCGAAAGGCGATCAGTTTATCCAATGCGGTTTTCGGTGAGCCGTAGGTAACGCATTCCTCGACAATCACGTCCGGCGTGCAGTCGGCGTCCGCCATATCCGGGTCGGGCTTCACAAGGATCAGGTAATCGAGAGCCGAAAAGACGCCGTGCATATAGGTGAAGTAATAGCGGCTGGATGCATCTTCGTGAAACACCCGCTCTTCGGCTTCAGCCTCCGTCGGCGCCACCAATATGTTGCGCGCCACCCGCCAATTGGCGCCGGAAGCCTCGCGACCGGCTTCTGCACAGGCGGCGCTGTAGATATCCCAATGAGATTTGACCGAATAGATCGGCGAGATATTGGCCGAGACAATGGACCAGCCACGCCTCGCCGCCAGCCCGGCCGAGCCCGAATGGGGGCTGGCGATCGACAGCGCGATGGGGGGGTGCGGTTGCTGCAACGGCTTGGCCATATGGCCGATACCCAATTCGTCGATGATACCGTCCTTGATCTTTACCGACCAGAACTCGCCGTCCAGATCAAAAGGTGGCTCGCCGGCCCAGATATCGAGAATCATATCGATGCTCTCGGCAAATTTGCGCGCCCGAATATCACCGTCCATGTTGTCGAACAGCTCGAAGTCGGAGATCAGCCCGCCCGGCCCTATGCCGAGAATGAAATTGCCGCCGGTCATATGATCAAATTGCGCCACCTCGCCGGCGACCACGGCGGGATGATGATTGGGCAGATTTATGACGCCGGTGGCGAATTTCATATTCTTGGTCTGGGAGATAAGATTGGACAGGAACATCATCGGGGCTGGGAAGGGCTCGGTGGTGGCGGTGAAATGTTCACCCATCCATAATTCCTCGTAGCCGAGCTGGTCGGCATAGATGGATTTCGCCGTATCCTCTGCCAAGGTCTCAGAAAGCGTGCGCGACGGCGGATGCAACGGCATCATAAATAGGCCCAAATGCATGGAACTCTCCTTCAATGTTTTATCCCCCCATGGCCGCTAATCGTTGCGATTAGCATATCCGCATCGGATGGCAGCGCATCGCCGCGCCAGGCTACGTGGCCATCGGGCCGGACGATAGCCGCCCTGGCCTCATAAAGGCCGCCAATCTCGGCATCGTCAATATCAAACACGGTCAGCGGCACCCGGCGCGCCGTCGCCGCATTTTGCAAAGCCGTCACATCCAGCCCGGCATCGAAGCGCAGCAAGGCAAAGCCATCGCCGAACAAATCCAAGGTAGAGCGGCCATCAATGAGCCATGCGTGCGGCGCCCGGTGTCCGGGCCGGGCACTCGGCACATAGGTCTGCATGTCATCGGGACCGGAGGGCGTGCCGTCGGCGACATCGATGGGCGAGGCTTCATAGCGGTAGCCCAGTTGCACGCCGAGCACTTCCCATTCGGCCTGGGTTTCGGCGCGCAAAGCTTCGCCCGTCTGGCTGCGCTGGCGGGCGCCGACGGCAGTATCATCCAAAAGCTGCGGGTTTTTGCCCGCCGACATCATGCGCCGAAAATTGACCGCCGCCTCGCCGGTATTGCGAAAGGCAATGGGCCGGCGTTCGGCCTCGTAGCTGTCCAGCAATGCCTCACCGCCCCAACCGTCCAGAACAGCGGCCAGCTTCCAGGCCAGGTTAAAGCCGTCGCTAATGCCGGTGTTGCCGCCAAAACCGCCGGTGGGGGAAAAGCAATGCACAGCATCGCCGGCCAGAAACACCCGGCCGCCGCGGAACGAATTGGCCACCATTTGCAGCCGCGTCCAGGGCATCACCGATAAGATTTCCACATCCCATTCGGCGCCGAACCCACGGGCCAGTGTAGCGTTCGCATCGAAGGCGTCCATATCCACGGGGTTCTGATTTCCGGCGATGGACAACCGCCACAATTCGCGCCCGTCGATGGCGGTGAAGTTGCCCCAGGTGCCGTCCGGGCCGACCAGCAGGTAGCGTTCCGCCTTGCCCTTGTCGTGGCGGGCCCAAAGCTCCGGCGCTCTGAAAAAGATATTCACCGAATGGCTCAGCAGTTTGCCTTCCATTTCGATGCCGAGTGCGCTGCGCACCGTTGACGACGCGCCGTCGCAAGCGACCATGTAATCGGCCTCGATGGTCCCGGTTTCGCCGGTGTACAAATTTTCCACTTGTGCCATGACGCCGCCCGCATCCTGATGGAAACTGGTCATCCGGGTTCTTAGCTGAATTTCGGTGGAGGAGTGCGCTTCGGCGGCGCGGCGTAATATGGGTTCGAAATATATCTGCGTACAGCGCTGGTGCCGTTCCGGCGAGGTTTCCAGGGTTGGTAATTCGCCAAAGGACGGGTAACTCTGGCGCGCCAGCTCATAGCCGCAAAGGCTGGTGACAAACATCTGCGTTCCCGGATAATCGGGTGGATAGACATCGCGGATTTCCTGCGCCGTGCCCCAGCGGCGGCAAAACTCCATGGTCCTTGTGCTGACCAGGCCCAGCTTTGGCTGCTCGACGGTGCCGTCTGATTGTTCCACCAGAATGCAATCCGTTCCGAGGCGGCCCAGCTCCAACGCCAGGCCGAGCCCCACCGGCCCGCCGCCGACGATCAACACTTGGGTTTTTATCGCCCCGCTCCCGAGGTGTTCATGCGGGCGTTATATTCGCCGACGGTCTCGTTATCGCCCCGGTACCAATCGGCGATTTCCGAGCCGGTGGCCAGCCAGACCTTGTCGTGGCCGGTGATGTAGGCAAGCGCCTTGTCCAGATATTTGGAACGGAATCCGTGGCCGATCAAAAACGGATGCAGCGCAATGGCCATGATGCGGCCATTGGTCTCGCCGTCTTCGTACAAAACATCGAACTGATCGACGATGGTTTGATAGAACTGCTCGGCGCTCCACCCCCGGTCGATGAAGGCCGGGATGTCGTTGACTTCAATGGAATAAGGCACCGATAGAAGCCGACCGGATTTCACGGTCAATTCATAAGGCTGCTCGTCATTCACCCAATCGCCCACATAATCAAATCCGGTTTCGGCCAGGATATCGGGGGTGTTATTGGTCTCGGTCAAGGCCGGTCCCAGCCAGCCCCGGGGCTTGGTGCCGGTATGTTCGGTAATGGTCTCATACACTTCGGACAATATGGCGCGTTCCGCATCCTCGTCGATGCCGGTGATCATTTCCGAATTGTTGCGCCCGTGCCCCATCCATTCCCAGCCCAGATCGTTGCCCGCCTCGATGATGCGTGGGTAATGCAGGCAGACGTCGGAGTTCAAGGCAACGGTGCCACGAATGCCGTGCTTTTCCAGCACATCCATCAAACGCCAGATGCCGACGCGGACGCCGAAATCCCGCCACGCGTAATTGAGCACGTCGGGATCGCAATTGATGGTCGCCGTGGTGATCGAGGTGGACGGCTTGCCCACCAGAAAATGCTCGATATTAGGGATCACCCACAGCCCTACATGAGCGCCGCCGGGTAGTTTCAGAGGCTCCCTGTCGACAATGGGCGAATAGTCATAGCGGTTATGTTCCATGGTATCCCCCCATATGGCGCATTAGTTGCCGGTATTGTCGCCAATGGTCTGCAAATAGCTCACCGCATCATTGACCTCGACCACGTCGGCATATTTGGCGTCCAGATCGAACAGGCTTTGGTCGTGGGCGGCAAGGGAGCGATCGCCCACCGCCTGGCGCACAACCATCGGGCGGAAGCCCGATTGCACCGCGTCAACCGCAGTGGCGCGCACACAGCCCGACGTGGTGCAGCCGGTGATGATCAGCGTATCGATGGAACGTGCGTTCAGTTGCGCCACCAGATCGGTGCCGAAGAAGCAGGACGCATATTTCTTCTTTAAAATGGTGTCGGCGGGCAACACGGGAAGCCGCGCATCCACCTCGACGCTTGGCGTCCCGGCGCGCAATGTTGCCGAGCCTTTCATCTTCATGCCCCAGACGCCGGCATCGCGAAGATCATCATATTCATAAGCCACGGTGGAAAAGAACACCGGCAAATCCCGCGCATGGGCGGTCTCCAGAAGCGGCGTAATAGCCTCGATCTGATCCTCTAACGGTGCGCCCAAGGGCATGTCCTTGTCGGTAAAGGCATTGATCATATCGATGATGATCAATGCCGGGCGCGCGCCGTAGCCGAGGCGAATGCCGAAGCCTCTCTCTTTGAAGAATTCTTCGTCGCTGGTATCGGCCATGACGAGCCTCCTTGGCGGCGGCGGGCTTAGTGGCCGCCGGTGTCGGGTTTGCCTTTCTCCGAGGATTCCAACATGCCCTCGACGGCACCGGCGATGCTGCCATCGACGGTGAAGCCGATCTCCTCGCCGATCTTCTTCAAGGCTGGCATCTGCACCGCCATGTCGAGGATCGAATCCATCGCCTGATTGATCACCGATTTGCCGCCACCTGAGACGCCGTCGCCATCGCCAGAACCATCGCCGCCGGAGGGCCGGGCGCCGAGGCCGGTCACGTGGTGGATTTTGATGGAATCGATTTTCTCCGCCGGCTTGACCATTTCGGCGACGATCTTGGGCAGCGCCTCCAGCCGGTTGCGGTTCATGCGCATGACAACCAAGCGGTCGCTGATGGTGTTTTCCGCGTCGGTGAGGGCGCGGTTGCCATCCGCCTCGGCGATCATTTCCACCTTTCTGGCTTCCGAACGGACGTTTTGTGCGGCGGCATCGCCCTTGGCCAGCTCCAGCGCGGCGGCGGCCTTGGCGCCGGCTGTCTCCTGCTCCGCCTTGGCCTGGATGCGCATATGGGTGCCGGCAATCTCCGCCTTCTGCTGGGCCTCCATGAGCGCTAGTTCCTTGCGCCGCTCGGCTTCCGACAGGCGCCGGACCGTGGCGATCTGCTCCGACGCTTTTACCGCGTCGGCCATGGTCAGATCGGCCAATGCCCGCGCCTTGTTGGTCTCCTGAGATTTTTGCGCGAGGGTGATCTGGCGGTCCTGGTTGGCCACCTCCACATTCAATTCGTGGGCTATCTCGGCCGCCTTCAATTCGCGATCCTTGGATATCTCTGCCTCGCGGACGGTTTGCTCGCGGGCGATATCGGCGGTGCGGATTTTCTGCTCCATCTCGATGCGGGCATGGGCCGCCTCGCTCTCGCCGTCGGCTTTGCGTCTGGCAACCTCGGCCAATTGCGCGGCCTTCAACTCTTCGATTTTTTGAACCTGGGATATTTCGGCTTCCTGCTCCTGCAAATTGATTTCCAGGGTCTGGCGGGCTGCTTCCATGGCGGCGCGGCGCACCGATACGTCCGCATCGGCATCGATCTCGGCCCGGTCTTTTTTGGATTTCGCCACCACCTCGGCCAGTCGGCGCATGCCGACGGCGTTGAAGGCGTTGTTTTCATCCAAGGCCGCAAACGGTGTCTGATCGAGCCCGGTGAGCGACACTGAATCCAACTCCAACCCGTTGCGTGCTAAGGTGTCGGTGAGGCTGGCGCCAACTTCAGAAACAAAATTGCCCCGGTTTTCGTGCAATTCATCCAAAGTCATGCGCGCCGCCACCGAACGGATCGCGTCGATCAATTTGCCTTCGATCAATTCGCCCAATTGGTCGGGCTGGAAGGTGCGCCGCCCAAGGGTCTGGGCCGCCCGGGATATGCCGTCCTTGTCGGCAATGACGGAGACGTAAAATTCGGCCCCTACGTCGACGCGCATGCGGTCCTTGGTGATTACCGAGGCATTGCCGGCCCGCTCCACATGCAAACGGAGCGTCTGCATATTGACCCGTGATATTTCGTGGAAATAGGGAATGGCGATGGTGCCGCCATCCATGATCACCTTGCGCCCGCCGACGCCGGTCTTGATGATGCTGACCTCGCGGGTTGCCCGTTTATAAAAGCGCGCCAGAACGACAATGATAATTGCCAGAACGACGACTGCGAAAATCACCCAACCGATTGCGCTAGACATCTTATTTCCCCATCTCGTTTTGCGGCTCTGGGTCTCATACCCGATACGCGCGCCGCGTTTCCTCACTCAAAATAATTTTTACCCAATTCTCAAGTTCGTCAGAAGCCGGGCGGGAAATTGCGGCCGCCACGCTCCATGGTTATCCATCTGGTCTCGGTAAATGTCTCCGTCGCCCAACGCCCGCCATGGCGGCCGACGCCGGACGCTTTGGCGCCGCCGAACGGCGCGTGCGGCTCGTCATTGACTGACGAGCAATTGATATGGCACATGCCGGTTTCAAGCTGGCGGGCGATACGCAGGCCCCGATATTCATCGCGAGTGATAACCCCCGACGAAAGCCCATATTCGGTATCGTTGGCGATGGCGACGGCCTCTTCGTCGGTCTTGAACGGGATCACGGGAATAACGGGTCCGAAATTTTCTTCCCGGTAGATTTTCATGTCCGGGGTGACGCCCAAAAGGATGGTCGGCTCGACAAAGCGGTCCGTGACGTTGCCGCCCAAGACCACTTCGGCGCCCTTGGCGATGGCGTCGGCGATTTGCTCGCGGGATTTGTTGGCCTGCTTGTCGTTGATCAACGGGCCAATGATGTTGGCTTTGTCCTTGGTGGGATCGCCGACCTTCAATTTCGATGCCCGCGCCACGAAGCCCTTCAGGAATTCATCAAACACGCTTTCCTGGACCAAGACCTTTTCCACCGACATGCAGATCTGACCCTGATGCATGAAGCTGCCGAAGTTGGCGGCGCCGGTGGCCCGGTCCATATCCGCATCGTCGCAGACAATCAGCGCATCCTTGCCGCCCAGTTCCAGGCAGCATTTCTTCAAATGCGCCCCGGCGCGGGCAGCTACTTGTCGACCTACTGCCGTCGAGCCAGTGAACGAGATGCCTTTGACCAGCGGATTTTCGATCAGCTCGTCGCCAACCTCGACCACATTATCGCGGGAACAGGTAATGACGTTCAGCACGCCGGCGGGAATGCCAGCTTCCTCGAATACCTCGGCGAACAACAGGCCGCCGCAATAGGGGGTTTCTTCCGACGGCTTGAGCACCACCGTGTTGCCGGCTGCAATGGCAAAAGCCATACCGCGCCCTGTTAGCAGCACCGGGAAATTCCACGGGCTGATGACCGAGATGACCCCTAAGGGTCGGCGCATGGCCATCGACAATTTGCCGGAATCGGACGGGATCACCTCGCCGATGGGGGCGTAGTTGGAGGCTGCCGCGGCGTAGAAAATCTCCGGCACATAGCCGGTTTCGAACATGCCCTTGCCGAACCAGCCGCCGCCTTCGCCTTGCAGGGCTTCGGTGATATCGGCTTGGCGTTTCTCGAACACCTCGGCGATCTTGATCATATAATGGGCGCGCTCGTTGAATTGCAGCCCGGACCAGTTCTCGAAGGCGGCATCGGCGGCGGCAATGGCGGCGCGGGCTTCCATGCGCCCGCCATCGGGCACCTCCGCCCAGACCGATCCGTCGGACGGATTGAGATCCTGGAAATTCTGCCCCGTGGACGACCAGCGCCCGCCCACATACATGCCGTCAAACATCTTGTTCATCTTAAACCTTCTTTCCACCGGCCACTTCTCACCGGATTATCACATTCTCCGCGCATTAATGGCCATCGTTATCGCTGCCGCTGCCCGCCGGGCGGGTCTTGCCACTCAAGGCATCGGCGGCGGCTTTTTCAAAGCTGGCCAGCATCTCCTGCAATTCATCGCCGGCGCCAGTGTTGGGGCGGGCGCGCGGCGCGGCGGTGGGCGCACTTGGCGCCGGCGCTGCTTCGGGCGCGGCGGTCCTGGTACTGGCAACATGGTCCGAGGAAACATTGGCGGCATTGGCGACCAGATCATCAATGCTGACCGGAAGCACGTCTTCGATGCGCGGCTTGGTGCCGGCCAACCCGGCCGCCGTGATCGCGTATGGGTTATCTTCGCCGCCGCCATTAGACTTGGATGGGTCCGCCGCCGCTGCGGCTCGGGCGGGTGCGCGCGCCGGTGTTTTGGCGCCGCCGCCACCAAGATAAGCGTCGATCACCGCCTGATCTCGGGACAGGGCCTCGGCGCTGTCGGCGCCCGATATATGGCCGTTGTCGAGAAGATAGCCCCGGTCGGCGATGGCCAGGCTTTGTTTGGCGTTCTGCTCGACCAGGAAGATGCCGACGCCGGTATCCTTGACCTGCTCCAACGAGCGGAACAGCTCCTTGCACAAAAGCGGCGATAGCCCGAGGGACGGCTCGTCGAGCATTAAAATCGTCGGGTGTGACATCATGGCGCGGCCGATGGCCACCATCTGACGCTCGCCGCCGCTCATGGTGTGGACGGCTTGAGATTGGCGCTCGCCGAGCTTCGGAAACAGGGAGAGCACCCTCTCCAGATTTTCCGCCTCGTGGGCTCGCGCCCGTTCCGGATAAGCGCCCAACAGCAAGTTCTCGCGCACCGTCAGATCTGCGAAGATGCCGCGGTCTTCGGGCACCAGGGCGATGCCGGCCTCAACAATATCGTCCGGCGAATGGCCGGTGATATCGGCGCCATCCAGTAATACTGTGCTGCCCTCGGCCGCCGGCGTGATGCCGCCGATGGCGCGCAGGAACGTGCTTTTGCCGGCGCCGTTGGCGCCCAGCATGACCACAATCTCGTTCTTTTCTACTTTCACCGACGCCCCTTCGAGGGCGCGGTGGGCACCGTAAAACACCGAAAGATCCCGGGTTTCAAGCATGATCGTCTCCCAGATAGGCGGCGATCACGCCCGGCTCGGCAAGCACCTCGGCGGGCGTGCCTTCGGCGATTTTGATGCCCGAGTTCATCACCACACAGCGATCACAGAGCGAGCGGATAGCGTCCATCACATGTTCGACGATGATAATCGTGCGGCCTTCTTTTCGCAGATCCTCGATCAACTCGATGCCGGTCAGCAATTCGGTCGGGTTGAGCCCGGCCAGCCATTCGTCGAGAAGAAGAACCCTCGGATCGGACACCAGGGCACGTGCCAGCTCGACCCGCTTTTGATCGATATAGGTAAGCGCCTCCACCGGGGCATGCTCAGCTTCATCCAGGCCAACCAGATGCAGCATCTGGCGGGCGTGATCTTCGAGATGCGTCCCCCAGCGCCTGTCATGGCCGAAGACGCCGCCGGCGGCGACGTTTTCCAGCACGCTAAGCGTGGGCAGAATGCGGACGATTTGAAAGGTTCGGGCAATGCCAGCCCGGGCGATCATGTTGGGCTTGGCCTGGGTGATGTCTTCGTTGTAGAGGCGGATGGTGCCGCCGTTGGGCTTTAGCGCCCCCGATATGAGGTTCATCATGGTGGTTTTGCCCGACCCGTTCGGGCCGATCAGCCCCAGCACCTCGTTCTCCGCCAGATCAAACGTCATGGCGTCGACAGCGACCAGGCCGCCGAAGTTGCGGGTGAGGCCATTGACCGCCAGCGCGGTCCTGTGGACGGCCCTTTGGGCGCTTTGCTCAGACATGGCTTTGCTTTCTGCGCCTGTTGGCGTTTTCGATTAGGCCGACGACGCCGTGCGGAATGAAATACACAATGGCCAGGAAGGCGACGCCCAAGAGCAACGTGGTCTGTGTCGGGAAATGCGAATTGATCAATTCCCAGAGCAGCGTGAACGGTATGACGCCCAGCAGCGGTCCCCACAGGCGGTGCACGCCGCCCAGCAGCGCCATGATCACCACCTGGAAGGAGATGAACGGCGAGAAGGCGATGGTTGGCTCCACATAGTTCCAGCGCGGCGCCACGATGGCGCCGGTGATGGCGGCGAAGGTCGAGGAAATGATAAACAAATAAACCTTGGCGCGCGCCGTATTGATGCCGGCATGGACGGCAACCACCTCGTCGTTGCCGATGATGCGCAAGGCAAATCCAAGCCGCGAACGCCCGATCCACCAGCCGAGCAGATAGATAATGCCTGCCAAGGAGAGCAGCATCCAATATATCTGCGGCTCGTTAAAATCGGTCAGAACATAAAGGCCCGCCTGGGTACCCATTGTCGCTTGGCCCCAAGTAACGATCTGGCGGATCAATTCCGAAAGACCAAGGGTGAATATGACGAAATAGACCCCTGATATGCGCAACGTCGCGAGGCCCACAAAGGCGGCGACGATGGCGCCGGCGAGGGCGGCCAACAGCACCAGAACCGGGAATGGCAGAACATCGATACCGATGGCCGCTACATACATGCCGATGCCGAAGAAGGCGGCGGGCGCCAACGAGATGTAATTGGTGGGGCCCGAGAACAAGGCCCAGGACGTGGCCAGCACCGTATACATGGCCAGCGAGACGCCGATGGACAGCCAATAGCCGGACCCGGTCATGGGCAGGAAGGCTGCCAGGATGAACAGCGCAACGCCAATGGTCAGTACACGTTTTTCGCGTTCGGTCATGCGATGCGCCTTCCGAACAATCCTTGCGGTCGCACCAGAAGGATAACCAAAAACAGAACGTAGGATGCCGCAAGGGTCAATCCGGGATCGATCAACACCGCGACGATGGTCTCGGTCATGCCCAAAATAAACGCCGCCGCGATGGTGCCCCGAATATCGGAGAGACCGCCCATGATGACGATGACCAGCGCCTTCAATGTGAATATGACGCCGAGGGACGCATCGAACGTTAAAAACATCGAGAGCAGCATGCCGCCGGCGGCGGTAACCGATCCGCCGAGGGCAAAGGCAAAGGCCGACGCATTGATTACATTGATGCCGACCAGCCCGGCTGCCGCCGGATTAACCGCGATGGCGCGCAACGTCAATCCGGCGCGGGTGCGGATAAGCCAGATATAAAAGGCGATGCAAAGGAATGCGGCGGCGATAAAGGCGGCGATCCGGTTGAGGCCGTAATTTTCCCCAAAGATCACATAGGCTCTGGCCAGATAGGAATAGCTAAGGTAGTCGCCGCCGAACACGGCCAGCAAGATGCCGATGAATATGAAGGAGATGCCGAAGGTGGCGAGGATGCTGTCGACTTCGAGCTGGCCTTGGCTCTTGGCCCTTTTAACCAGCGGCACCAGCAATATTCTGTAGATCAGCCAGTTGATTATGAAGGCCCCTGGCACCACGATTGCCAACGCCCAGAACGGGCTCAACTGGGAGCCAGTAAAAAACCAGAATGTGACGAAGGCGCCGGCGATTAAAATCTCGCCATTGGCCAAATTCATGATGCGGGCGACACCGTATTGAAGCTGCAGGCCCATGGCCATCAGCGCATAGGTGCCACCCAGCAGGATGCCGATAATAATAATTTCCATGCCGCGAAAACCGATAAGGGGTGATAAAGGAAACTCGCCCGGTCGCGGCCCTTTGGCCGCGCCGGGCGAACTACTGCTGTTGTTACCAGCCCTTTTTAAGGCGGACGGCTTTGCCGCCTTTGACGTTGACACCGGCAACGCCGTTGAAAACCCCATCCTGCCACTGGCCGACAGTCCAGAGCCAATTCAGCTTCTGGTTGCGCACATCTATTTCACCAATGAGCGTCTGGAATTTGTGATCCTTGATATATTGGGCGATGGCCTTGCGGTCCATGGAACCGACACCCTCAATGGCCTGCGTGATGACCTGAAGCATCGAATAATAGACCGGGTTGCCCCAATAATCGCCATCGACACCGGTGACTTTCTTCAGGCGCTTATAAAATGCCTGCAGCTCCGGCGTATCCTTGATGCCGCCGGCGCCGAGGATGCCTTCGGCGGATTTGCCGAACTTGCCGATGAAACCGGGGAACGCTGTCGCCACCGCCGAATAATAGGCTTTGACCTGCAGATTTTCGATCTTCGCCTGTTCGGCGAGGCCGAAGGTATCGGGCGGGTAGGACCAGGCGACGAACGCATCGGGCTTGGCCGCCTTGGCTGCCTTGATCACTGGTGCAAGATCTTGCGTGCCGAGCGGATAGGACTTGTCATAGACAATCTCGAAGCCGGCTGCCTTGAACAAGGGGCGGGCCGCGTTGGCCAGCTCGATGCCGAAAGTATCGCCCACATTGACCACGGCAACGCGCTTACCAATCTTGCCTTCGTCCATCAATTTCTTGAGCACGTTCACCGCCGTCGAGGCATATTGAGTGGTCGTGCCTTGAAAGAAAAACAGGTTCGGGAATCGTTTGGTCAGATCATCAACCTTGTCGGTCACCGCGGCTTGGGCGATTTGCGGATAGCCGTGTTTGGCAAAAATCGGCGCGGTGGCCAGATTGAAGCCGGTACCGTAGGGCGCCATGATGAAATCGGCCTTGTCCTGGGTGGCCAAGCGTTGCACCGCCTTGATGGTCTCGCCGGGATTGGTGCGATCGTCATATTCGATCAATTTCACCTTGCGGCGGCCTTCCTTCAGTTTCAGCCCGCCGGCTTCGTTGATCTCGTGCGCCCAAAGCCGGAAGTTCGGGAAATGGGTGATCGCGGCACCGCCGGCTAACGGCCCGGTCTTGGGGCCGACAACACCGATGATAACCGGTTTTTGCGCTTGTGCGGCACCGATGCCGAGGCCAAGTGTGGCGGCGAGCGCGGCACCAACTGTCAATTGTAGGAATGTACGTTTTTGCATGATTTCCTCCTCTGTGTTGCAGATTTTGATCTTAACCCTGGCTAACAATTAGCCAATGAATTTGCCTATCAAAACAACCCCTTGGCCCGCTTATGCCGACTCTTAATTTTTAATACCTGAATGGCGTTTCAGGACTGTTATATAGATTTTACCACGAATGTAAAACCACATGAATAATAAATAAATTCCAAGTTATGGAATTAAACAGACAATTTTGGCAAAAGAGAACCCGGCCAGGCGTTGATGCCGGGCCGGGTTCAAAAAACGCTTAGATTTTGCGGATATTCGGCTTACCAGCCGGATTTCAGCTTAACAGATTTTTCTCCGGAAGTGCCAGTACCTTTGACGCCTTCAAAGACGCCGTTCTGCCACTGGCCGACGGTCCACCAGATCGGCAGGTTCTGTTTTCTGAGATCAACCGGACCCATCAAGGTATCAAATACGTTGGACTTGATGTGTTTGAGGATCGCAGCCCGATCGATGCCAACTTTTTCGATGGTTTCCGTGAGCAACTCTGTGAGCGCCCCATACACCGGGGTGCCCCAATAATCGCCATCAACGCCAGTGCCTGCCTTGAGGCGTTTCAGGTAATCCTGGAACTTGGCCGTGTTGGCAACGCCGCCGGCGCCGAGAATGTTTTCTGCCGACTTGCCATAGACCTTGGAGAATGCCGGGAAAGCCGTCGCCACCGCCGAATAATAGACCTTGACCTTCAGCCCTTCGATCTTGGCTTGTTTCGCCAGACCAAAGGTGTCGGGCGGGTAGGACCAGGCAACGAAGCTATCGGGATTGGACGCCTTGGCCGCCTTGATCACCGGCGTCAGATCTTGCGTGCCCAGCGGATAGGACTTGTCATAGACAATCTTGAAGCCGAACTTCTTGAACACCGGGCGCGCCGCGTTGGCCAGCTCGATGCCGAAGGTGTCGCCCACATTAACCATGGCTACGCGGTTGTTGATTTTACCCGCATCGCGCATCTTCGCCATAATCTCGGCCACCGAACGGGCATAAGATGTGGTATCTCCGAGGAAGAAGAACATGCTCGGGAACTTCTTGATCATCACGTCGATCTTGTCGGAAACAGCGGCGATCGCAAATTGCGGATAGCCGTGTTTGGCAAAGACCGGCGCGGTGGCCAGGTTAAAGCCGGTGCCGTAGGGCGCCATGATGAGATGCGCCTTGTCCTGGTTGATCAAGCGGTTGATCGCCTTGATGGTTTCGCCCGGATTGGTGCGATCATCATATTCGATCAGCTTCATCTTGTGCCGCTTTCCATCGATCTTGAAACCGCCGCGGGCATTCACTTCTTTCTCCCAAAGCCGGTAGGGCGGCCAATGGGATACCGCAGCGCCGCCCGCGAGGGGGCCGGTCTTCGGGCCGACAACGCCGATCTTGATTTCATGATCGGCCTTGGCCGGGGCAATACTGACCGATACCGCCAGCGCGGTGCCGATTGCTAAACTAAGAATTGTACGTCTTTGCATGAGCCTCTCCTGATAAAATAATGAATGAGATAACCGGTATGTGCCGGTTGTATTGTTAAACATGATTTCCGTGGAGCCGTTATAGCGGGAACGGGGCTGAGGTGAAATAGGCTTTTTCAAAATTGAGGCGGTTTAGAGGTGAAATGCGGCTATAGGCGAGCGCGGGGTAGATGGACGGCCCAACCGGTCTGTCCGACCCGGGCATCCCCAGGCCGGCTGAGCCAGTGGTCACACGACTTTTCGTGTGTCGCGGATCAATATTTCCGCCGGGATTTTCCATTCGGCATTGAGGCGCCGGATCATGGCGATACTCAAACTTCTGCGCCCTTTAAATATCTCGGAAACGCGGGCGGGTCCGCCCAAAATTTCTTCTAGGTCTTTGCGCTCGAAGCAAGACAGCTCCATGCGAAACCGTATGGCCTCAATCGGGCCCGGCGCTTCCATCGGATAACGTTCTTCTTCGTATTTTTCGATGAGCGTTGCCAGGACACTCATGCGGATATCATCGGTGGAGCCCTCAGTGGGGTCGCCCGCCATCAGGTCGGCAACCTCTTCCAAAGCGGCGTCATAATCGGCCTCGCCCAAAACCGGGCGGATACTGATGCTCCTTGAGTTTGCCATTTGCAGCGTCCTTCTTTCCAGCGCGATTCTTGCGGCTAAACAGTGTTGGCGTCGATCTTGTCGTATTCCGCGTGGGTTCCTACAAAGCGAATAAAAACGATCTGTGAGCGATAGTGGACATGCACGATCAGGCGGTAATTCCCGCCCTTGATATCGAAGCATACACGGCCATCGTTAAGGGCCGACGCGTTGGAATACATGGCCTTGATATCCGTCCAACTATGCCACGTGGCATTGCGGGCTTCATCGTACCAGGAGAGCAGCGGTTGTTTTGTCTCTGCATGCGCGCCCCAATACGCAACCAACGTTCTTTTTGCAATGACCAGCATGCCAGCAAATTACCATTTTGGTAAATAATAATTGCTAATTTCCTGTACCACTTGCGCCGAGCGCGCGGCAGACTATATCAGTAACAGCGCATGCGAGCGCTCGTGCTCTTGAAAATTGTGTATAGGTCTTTTTGAAACCACGCAGGCCGTGCCCCTGAGATCGTGGCTTGTAGTGGTGCTCCAAGCACAACGCGGTACCAAGACGGGCGCCCACATGGCCGAGCATACTCCGCCGATATGTATATAAGTGTCCATAAATGGTGATGATGTACATGCGAATTCGGGTGTTGCACGTCGCATTCCTCGTGCGAGCGAATGCGTCTCACCGTGAGCGGACAAAATCCGGTACTTTCCGTTATGAACCGGAAGGATTAGTAATGAACCGGTATGGTGGTTTTTTGGAAAATATGTCGCAGCCATGTGTCCCATGAAGGGACGGCATACCAGGAATAGTATGAGCGATCTGACGGTGCTCCGAGTACAGACCGGTGCCTAGACTGGCGCCCGGCTGACCGACCTGGCCATCCCCATACGGGCTGGGCCGTTGCTACTTAATCTCCAGCAACTCGATATCGAACAACAAGGTCTCGTTAGGCCCGATCACGCCGCCGGCGCCGCGCTTTCCATAGGCGAGGTTCGATGGGATTGCGACCTGCCATTTGGCGCCGGTGCGCATCTGCTGCAAGGCCTCGGTCCAGCCGGGGATGACCCGGTTGACCGGGAAGGTGGCGGGCTGGCCGCGGGAGTAAGAGCTGTCGAACTCCTTGCCGTCGATGGAGGTGCCCCGGTAATGCACCACAACCCGGTCGCTGGCGCTAGGCCGCTTACCGGTACCCGCTTTCAGGACCGAATATTGAAGACCGCTGGGCAGAACCGTTACGCCGCTTTTCTGTTTGTTGGCGGCGAGAAACGCGGCGCCGGTCTTGAGGTTGTCGGCGGCCTGGCCGGCTTGGGCAGCGAGGGGAATTCCCAAGGCAATGAGTAGGGTGAGGGCGCGCAATATCATGGTGATGTCCTTTCCGGGCGAATGCTGGCCGGGAGCGTATCCCATTGGACAGGCAAGGTAACTTCACAATTTGGTTGGTGGGGGTGGAATCGCCGGCCCCCCTTGGCTAAGGCTACGGGCGGCACTCCTTCGCTCTAGCGGTTTAGGATCGCTTACTGGGTTGCGCCACCCGAAGCCAGTAAGGGCGAAGGGTGGTGGAGCCGGACGGGATCGAACCGACGACCTCGTGAATGCCATTCACGCGCTCTCCCAACTGAGCTACGGCCCCATACTTTTTTGTCCCGCGCAGGAAAATTAGCCCGGCGGGCGGCGGTAATTAAGAGGGAATTCGATTACAAAGCAAGAAAATTCCGGATCGAAACAGCCGCCAATTCAAAATAATCTAATTCTTGTCGGCGCTGTCACCGTCCACTGTTTCGACGACTGCGGCGACATCGTCCTCGTCGCTGCCCATGTCCGATGTATCTTCGATCAGCCCATCATCGTTTTCATCATCATCGTCGGTTTCAATGACCGCCTCTTCGACTTCTTTGGCGGCCGCATCGCCGCTCTCTTCGGTTTCGGCGGGCTTTGGTTCTTCCGGGGCGGACTTGGGCGGCTCCGGCGGGGCGCGCCGCGCCTTGGGCTTGGGCGGAACGAACTCCGTCTCGCAGGCGGGACACACCGGCTTTTTCTTCTTCAAGTCGTAAAACTTGGCGCCGCAGCTTTGACAGCTCAGCTTAATGCCCAAATCAGCGTTTGCCACTCCCAACTCCTTCATCGCCTGATTGAAATCCTGCGCCAAGTGCCATGTTGCAAACGCTCTGTCAAAACTAATTTTCTCAAAATCCCATCAGGCGGAGGGCGCGGCGGCCCCGGAAGGCTGGTTTGCGTAGCCGCCGCATGCTAGAGAGCCCGGCAATTCAAATGTTTACAAAAATGGAAGCTTAGGTTTGGCCACCATAACCTCGAACCCGTCCAATGCGCTCGCTGGCGACGTGCCGGTACCCGGCGACAAATCTCTGTCGCACCGGGCGTTGATGATTGGCGCCTCGGCGGTGGGCGAGACCGAGATTACCGGCCTGTTGGGCGCCGAAGATGTCATGGCGACCTTAAATGCCCTGCGCGCCCTCGGCATCGAAATTAGCCAAGATACCGATAGCAGCGGGGCCGAGCCTGTATGGCGGCTTTGGGGGCGCGGCGTTGGCGGCCTGGCGGAACCGGCAAGCGTCCTTGATCTCGGTAATTCCGGCACCGGCGCAAGGCTACTGATGGGGCTTTTGGCCAGCCATCCGTTCAATGCCGTGATCACCGGCGATGCCTCGCTCCGGGAGCGCCCGATGGCGCGCATCACCGAGCCTTTAAGCCGCATGGGCGCCAGTTTTACCGCGCGGGACGGCGAGCTTTTGCCTATTACCGTACATGGCAGCGACCGGCTCAGAGGCGCCGACGAAACCTTGGCGGTGGCCTCGGCCCAGGTCAAATCGGCGATTTTGCTGGCCGGTCTCAACACCCAAGGCGAGACCACGGTGATTGAGCCGAACCCGTCCCGGGATCACACCGAATTAATGCTGCGCTATTTCGGCGCCGATGTCCGCACCCAGGACCAGCCCGGCGGCGCGCGCCGCATCCGCCTTGCCGGTTATCCGGAACTGACCGGCGCCAAAGTGATTGTGCCTGGCGATATATCTTCTGCCGCGTTTCCGCTGGTGGCGTCGTTGCTGGTGCCGGGCTCCAAAGTTACGCTGCGCCGCGCCGGGCTCAACCCCTTGCGCGCCGGGTTGCTGGACTGTTTGCGGGACATGGGCGCGGCGATCTCGGTCTCCAACGCCACCGATCAGGGCGGCGAGGCGATTGCCGATTTGACCGCCGAACATGGACCGCTTAAGGGCATCACCGTGCCGGCGGCGCGGGCGCCCTCGATGATCGATGAATATCCGATCCTGGCGGTGGCCGCCGCCTTTGCCGATGGGATAAGCCATTTCGAAGGCATCGCCGAGTTGAGGGTTAAGGAATCGGACCGCCTGTCGGCCATGGCGGAGGGTCTGGCAGCCTGCGGCGTCCAAGTGGTAGAGGGCGCCGACAGCCTGACAATTCATGGCCTCGGCGGTGCGCCGAAGGGCGGCGCGGAAATCGCTGCCAAGCTGGATCACCGCATCGCCATGGCCTTTCTGGCGCTGGGCGCCGGCGCCGAAAAGCCGGTCAGCATCGATGATGGTGCCACCATCGCCACCAGTTTTCCGGAATTTCTGGATCTGATGAACGGCCTGGGGGCGTCCATGGAACCAGGCGAAGTGCAGCTATGATCATCACCGTCGATGGTCCGGCGGCGGCCGGCAAGGGCGAATTGACGCAGCGTCTGGCGGCCCACTTCGGCTATGCGCGGCTGGATACGGGCAAGCTCTACCGGGCGGTGGGCTTGAAAGTGCTGGGGGCTGGCGGTGATCCCGAAGATGAAGCGGCGGCGGTAGAGGCCGCCCGCGCGCTCACCGGTGATGATCTTGAGGCGCCCGGCTTGCGCTCCGAGGATGCCGCCCTCAGCGCCTCCAAGGTGGCCGCCATTCCGGCGGTGCGGGATGTGCTTTTGGAATTTCAGCGCGGCTTCGCAGCGGCGCCGCCGGGGGGCGCCGAGGGTGCCGTTTTCGATGGCCGCGATACCGGCACCGTGGTGATCCCGGACGCGCCCGCAAAACTGTTCCTGACGGCCAGCCCGGAGGTGCGCGCGACGCGGCGCGTAAAGCAGTTGCAGGAACAGGGAACGGAAGCTATATATGGCCGCGTTTTGCAGGAATTGAAAGAACGGGACGCCCGCGACACGTCGCGTAAAGTTGCGCCCCTAAAGCCGGCCGAGGACGCTTTGGTCATCGATACCAGCCATTTGGACGCCGACGCGGTGTATGCAGCGGCGCTCGAATTCATTTCTGCTAAGGCACCCGATTAACGGGCGGATAATTGTCATCGCCGCCGTTGATCGAATTTCACCCCGTCATTGGGCGATTAAATGGCGGATTTGACTTTACCCAAGACCGCCGGAAAAACCGGTTGGCCGGAATAATAAGAGAAGAGGAAATCACACCATGGCCGAAGCAGCCGAAGAAACGGGCCTCCCCACCAGCACCGAAAATTTTGCAGACCTGTTGGAAGAATCCTTTGCCGGCGACGCACGCCTGTTCGGCAAAGTGGTCACCGGCAGCGTCGTCTCCGTCGAAAATGATTTCGCCATCGTCGATGTTGGCTTGAAATCCGAAGGCACCGTGCCGATCCGCGAGTTTCGCGGCGCCGACGGCGATATCAATGTCAATATCGGCGACGATGTGGATGTCTTTGTCGAGCGATTCGAGGACCGCAACGGCGTTGTTATCCTCTCCCGCGACAAAGCCCGGCGCGAAGAAGCCTGGACCGTCCTGGAAAAAGCCTTCGAAAACCAGGAACGGGTCAACGGTATTATCTTCGGACGCGTCAAGGGCGGCTTTACGGTCGATCTGGCCGGCGCTGTCGCGTTCCTGCCGGGCAGCCAGGTCGATATCCGCCCGGTGCGCGATGCGTCCTCATTGATGGGCTCGCCGCAGCCGTTCCAGATTCTCAAAATGGACCGCAGCCGAGGCAATATCGTTATCTCCAGGCGCGCCGTTCTCGAAGAGACCCGCGCCGAAGAACGCTCCGAGCTGATCTCCAACCTGGAAGAAGGCCAGGTCCTAGAAGGCGTCGTCAAGAACATCACCGATTATGGCGCCTTTGTTGATTTGGGCGGCATCGACGGCTTGTTGCACGTCACCGATATTGCCTGGAAGCGTATCAATCATCCGTCCGAGGCGTTGCAGATCGGCCAGACCGTGAACGTCCAGGTGATCCGCTTTAATATCGAAAATCAACGTATTTCGCTGGGCATGAAGCAGCTCGAATCCGATCCTTGGGACGGCGTCGAATTGAAGTACCCGATCCAGACCAAGTTCAATGGCCGCATCACCAACATCACCGATTACGGCGCGTTCGTGGAATTGGAAGAAGGCATCGAAGGGTTGGTTCATGTCTCCGAAATGAGCTGGACCAAGAAAAACGTGCATCCGGGCAAGATCGTTTCGACCAGCCAGGAAGTGGAAGTTATGGTCCTCGATGTGGATCCCACCAAGCGGCGCATCAGCTTAGGTCTGAAGCAATGCATGTCCAATCCCTGGCTCGAATTCCAGGACGACAGCAAGGTTGGCTCCACCGTCGAGGGCGAGATCAAGAACATCACCGAGTTCGGACTGTTCATCGGCCTCACCGAAGACATTGATGGCATGGTGCACATGTCGGACCTGGATTGGATGGTCGCCGGCGAGGAAGCTATCGCCGCTTACAACAAGGGCGACATGATCAAGGTGAAGATCCTCGACATCGATGTTGAAAAAGAACGCATCAGCCTGGGCGTGAAGCAACTCACCGACGATCCTGTCTCCTCGAGCTTGGAGAAGATCAAAAAGGGCGATGTGGTTACCTGCAAAATCACCAAAGTTGTCGATAACGGCATCGAGGTGTTGGTCGGCGATGAAATTGCGGGCTTCATCCGGCGCTCGGATTTGTCCCGGGACCGGTCCGAGCAACGCCCCGACCGCTTTGCCGCCGGCGAAGTTGTCGATGCCAAGGTGACATCGGTAGATCGCGCCACGCGTAAAATCGGGCTTTCTGTCAAGGCGCGCGAGGTTCAGGAGGAGAAGGTCGCCATGGCCGCCTACGGCTCGTCCGATTCGGGCGCGTCCCTGGGCGATATCCTGGGCGCCGCCTTGAAGGAAAAAAGCGAAGCGGAAGATTCTGCCGATGATGATGATGCCGAAGACGCCGCCGAAGTAGAAGCCGAGGAAGCCACTCCAGAGGAAGAGGCTGCTCCGGAAGCCGAAGCCAAAGAGGTGGACGCGGTGGCTGAGGTGGAAGCCAAGCCGGCCAAGAAGAAGGCGCCCGCCAAGAAAAAGGCTGCTGCCAAAAAGAAGGCTCCCGCCAAGAAGAAGGCTCCCGCCAAGAAGAAGGCTCCCGCCAAGAAGAAGGCCCCGGCCAAGAAGAAGGCCGCCGCCAAGGACGAGGACGGCGCCGAGGAATAGAGGCTATGGCGGGGCGCCAAGCCCCGCCGGTCCTCTGAAAGGGCATTGCCGATGGCGCTTGAAGCCGACCGGTATTTCGACCGCCGCCGCCTGAAACGACGGCTTGGCCTGTGGCGCGTGATCGCCGTGGTTGCGGCTGTCGCCGCCGCCATCGTCGCCTTTGGCCGCTTCGGCGATATCGAGGGCAGAAATTCCGTCGCCACCCTCGACGTGACCAACGTCATCTTCGATGATACCAGGCGCAACGAGGCCCTTCGCGAACTGGCCAAGAACACCAGCGTCAAAGCCCTTATTGTCCGCATCAACAGCCCCGGCGGCACCGTTGTCGGCGGCGAGGCCTTGTATTTCGGCCTTCGCGCCGTCGCCAAGGAAAAACCGGTGGTCGCGGTTATGGGCGAGGTCGCCACCTCGGCCGGTTATATGACCGCGATTGGCGCCGATTATATCATCGGCCGACGCTCAACGATCACAGGCTCGATCGGCGTTCTGATGCAGACCACGGAGATCACCGGGCTTTTGACGAAGCTCGGCATCAAGGCCGAGACCATCAAAAGCGCACCCTTAAAGGCGCAGCCCAACCCGTTGGAGCCCATGAGCCCGGCGGCGCGCGCGGCGGCTGAGAATATCATTTCCGACATCTATGACATGTTCGTGGATTTGGTCACCGAGCGGCGCAAAATGGCGCGGCCCGTGGTCCTGAAAATCGCCGACGGGCGGGTTTATACTGGCCGCCAAGCCCTCGGCAATGGCTTGATTGATGCCATCGGCGATATGGATACGGCGCGCCAATGGCTTGCTGAGAGCCGCGATATTGCCAAATCGCTGCCGCTGCGCCCTGTGAAAATCAAACGGAAGCCGGATTCTTTGCTCGAAAGGTTTGGTGATTTGTTTGGAAAAACATTGTTTTCTGAACGACTTAGGCTTGACGGCGTGATCTCCCTTTGGCACCCTGCGCTCCGTTAGGTGGTAAAGTCCCGCATTGGCGGGCTTGGTACCTGACATCAGTTGCGGAACGAATTTGTGGCTGGCGTTAGCAGGAAAAGATGACCAAATCTGAACTCATCGCGTACCTAGCTGATGAAAATCCGCATCTCTACCAAAGAGATGTCGAGCGGATTGTTACCACCATTTTTGACGAGATCGCTGCCGCCTTGACGCGCGGCGACCGGGTTGAGCTTCGCGGCTTTGGTGCATTTTCGGTCAAGCAGCGCAACGCCCGTGTTGGGCGCAATCCGCGCACCGGCGAATCGGTTAGCGTCGCCGCCAAGCGGGTGCCCTATTTCAAGACCGGAAAGCAATTGCGCGAAAAGCTGAACAACTGATTTTCGTCTCCGCCCGCCAACCCGAGCGGTGCATACCCGAAAGCGTGACATTGAATATCGGCCGAGGACATAGGCGCATATGGGCCGTATAATTTCCTTTATCACCATGATGGTGGTCGGAATTCTGGTGATCCTGTTTTCGATCACCAACCGGCAATCGGTGGCCCTTGATCTCTGGCCGCTGCCTTTGTTCGTCGACGTGCCAATTTACGCGGTTGTTATCGCCGCCGCAGTTATAGGCTTCATCGCTGGCGGCATCGTCGCCTGGTTTTCCGGTGGCCGCGCGCGGCGCCGGGCGCGCGTGGAAAGCCGCCGCGCCCACAACCTGGAAAAAGATTTGTCGACCCTCAACGAGCGTATCGATGATCTGGAAAAAAAGCGCCGCGAGAAAGTCTGAACCGCTAGCGGCATTGAGAGACCTCCGGTATAAAGAGGCCGATAGAGATAAATTCAGGACCTCGCCATGAGCCAAGACCCCCGAAGCCGAATATTTGTCCCCCTGGATACCCCCGATCTGGATGCCGCCTTGCACATTACGCGGACCCTGAAAGGCCATGTGGGCGGCGTTAAGATTGGCAAGGAAATTTTCACCGCCCTCGGGCCGGCGGGCGTAACCAGCATTGCTCAAGAAGGCATGCCGCTGTTCCTGGACCTGAAATTTCACGATATTCCCAACACCGTGGCCGGCGCCGTCCGCTCGGCCATCGCCATGGCGCCAATAATTCTCGACGTCCATGCCGCCGGCGGCAGTGCCATGATGGTGGCGGCAGCCGACGCGGCGGGCGAAGAAGCGGATAGATTGGGTGTGCCCAAACCGTTGATCTTGGGGGTGACGGTTCTAACCTCCCTCGACGAGGCCGATCTGGCCGCCGCCGGCGTCACCGGTACGGTCGAAGACCAGGTGGTGCGTCTGGCGCGCCTTGCCGGCTCTGCGGGGTTGGATGGCGTCGTCTGTTCCGGCGCCGAGATTGAGCCGTTGCGCGCCGCCATGGGGGCTGATTTCAAACTTTTGACCCCGGGCATCCGCCCTCTATGGGCAGCGGCAGGCGATCAGAAGCGCATTTTAACGCCGTCCGATGCGGTAGCGCGCGGCGCCGATTTCCTGGTCATCGGGCGCGCTATTACCGGCGCCGATGATCCGGTGGCCGCCGCCGAGAAAATCGGCGACGAGCTTGCCAATGCCGCCTAACGCCAATTCCGCCAATATCGAGGTTAAAATTTGCGGCTTGGCGAGCCCGGAAAGCGTCGATGTGGCTGTCGAGGGCGGCGCCCGCTATGTGGGTTTCGTGTTTTATCCGCCGTCGCCGCGCAACCTGAAGCCAGCCGAGGCGCGCAGCTTAACCGAACGGGTACCGCTGGGGGTTCATCGGGTGGCACTTTTCGTTAACCCCTCGGATACCGATATCGACCGGGTCTTCGCGCAAAACCAATTCGATATGATCCAGCTGCATGGCGCCGAAACGCCGGAACGGACCAATAATATTCGCGCCCGAACCGGCACAAAGGTCATGAAGGTGATCAAGCTGGCGGCGCGTGCCGATTTGGCCGCTGCCGCCGCCTACCAGGGCGCCGCCGATCAGTTGTTGTTCGATGCCATGGCGCCCAAGGACCGGACCGACGCCTTGCCCGGCGGCAATGCCCTGGCCTTCGACTGGACCCTGCTGGCCGGCGCCGAGATGGCGCTGCCGTGGATGCTGGCCGGCGGGTTGACGGCGGAAAATCTGGCCCAGGCAGTGGCTTCAAGCGGCGCGTCCCAAGTGGATGTTTCCTCCGGGGTCGAGGATGCGCCCGGCGTTAAAAGCCCCGATAAAATCCGTGCCTTCCTGGCCGCTGCCGCAGCGATATAATTTCCGCTGCCGTGCCGCCGAATTCGCTCGATTTTCCAGCCCGATACAACTAAAAAAGCGGCCATGAGTGATCTCAACAGTTACCGCACCGGCGCCGACGAAAACGGTCATTTCGGCATTTATGGTGGCCGCTATGTGGCCGAAACTCTGATGCCGCTGATCTTGGAAGTGGAGCGCGCCTACCACGCCCTGGATGGCGACGAAGCCTTTTGGGCCGAGTTTGCCGGCTATTTAAAACACTATGTGGGCCGCCCGACGCCGCTCTATTTCGCCGAGCGTATGAGCCGCCATCTGGGCGGCGCCAAAATCTATTTCAAGCGCGAAGATCTGAACCATACCGGCGCCCACAAGATCAACAACTGCATCGGCCAGATATTGCTGGCACGGCGCATGGGCAAGACGCGTATCATCGCCGAGACCGGCGCGGGCCAGCACGGCGTCGCCACCGCCACCGTCTGCGCCCTGTTTGATCTGCCCTGTACCATATATATGGGCGCCACGGATATTGAGCGCCAGGCCCCCAATGTTTTGCGCATGGAACTTTTGGGCGCCGAGGTGAAGCCGGTGACGTCCGGCTCTTCGACCCTTAAAGACGCCATGAACGAAGCTTTGCGCGACTGGGTCGCCAATGTAAGCGACACCTATTATTTGATCGGCACCGTCGCCGGCCCGCACCCCTATCCATCCATGGTGCGCGATTTCCAATCAGTGATCGGCGATGAAACCAAGGCTCAGATATTGGAAGCCGAGGGACGCTTGCCCGACAGCTTGCTCGCCTGTATCGGCGGCGGCTCTAACGCCATGGGATTGTTCCATCCGTTCCTGGACGACGCCGATGTGCGCATCATCGCCGTCGAGGCCGCCGGCGAAGGCATCGAAACCGGGCGCCACGCAGCCAGCCTCAGTGCCGGCGGCGCCGGCGTCTTGCACGGCAACCGCACCTATTTATTGCAGGACGATGACGGCCAGATCACCGAGGCGCATTCCATTTCCGCCGGCCTCGATTATCCCGGTATTGGCCCGGAGCATTCCTGGCTGCACGATGTGGGACGCGTCGAATATGTGTCGGTCACCGATGCCGAAGCGGTCGAAAGCTTCCAGCTTTGCACCCGCATCGAAGGCATCGTGCCGGCGCTGGAATCGGCCCACGCCATCGCTTACGCTGGCAAGATCGCCTGCGATCTGCCCGCCGATCACCTGATGGTCATCAATATGAGTGGCCGCGGCGATAAGGATCTGGATTCTGTCGCTAAGTATTTGGAGGCGCGGAAATGAGCGCCCGCATCGAGGTGCGCTTTGCCGAATTGGCCGAGAAAGGGCGTGCCGGTCTGGTCACGTTTTTGACCGCCGGCGATCCCGATCCCGAAACTTCCCGGGAAATCCTGATGGGGATGACCGATGCGGGCGCCGATTTGATCGAGCTGGGCATGCCGTTTTCCGATCCCATGGCAGACGGCCCGGCGATCCAGCTTTCCAGCCAAAGGGCGCTAGCCGCCGGCGCGTCCATGCAGACTACCCTGGCGCTGGTGCGGGAGTTTCGCAAATCCGATGACGCAACACCGATCATCCTCATGGGCTATTACAATCCCATCTATATCTATGGCCCGGATAAGTTTTTGAACGATGCCGCCGAGGCTGGCGTCGATGGCTTGATCATCGTCGATCTGCCGCCGGAAGAGGACGAGTTGCTGGCGCCCTTAAAAAGCTCCGGCATCGATCTAATTTATCTGACGGCGCCGACCACCGATGATGCGCGCTTGCCAGTGGTGGTCAAAAATGCCGGCGGTTTTGTCTATTACGTTTCAATCACCGGCATCACCGGCACCAAATCGGCGGTGCAAAGCGATATCGCCAGCGCCGTTGCCAGGCTGAAGCGTGCCACCGATCTGCCCATCGCCGTCGGCTTCGGCATCCGCACCCCCGATCAGGCCGCTGAAGTTGCCGAGTGCGCCGATGCGGTTGTTGTCGGCTCGGCCCTGGTATCGGAACTGGCCAGTAATATCGGCGCCGGATGCGCGGCGGCGGTGCACAAGCTGGTGCGCGAGTTGGCCGCCGGCGTCGCCCGGGCGGATAAGCCAAAATGAGCCAGGGGGGCGCGGGCTCCCTCGATCTGGCGGCCCGCCTCAATCGTCTGCACCCCAAAATTATCGATCTGTCCCTCGGCCGGATCGAACGCTTGCTGGATCGCCTCGGCAATCCCGAAGCATCGTTGCCACCGGTGGTCCATGTGGCCGGCACCAACGGCAAGGGCTCGGTCATTGCTTTTGCGCGCGCCATTGCCGAGGCCGCCGGGCAAAAGGTACACGCTTATACTTCGCCGCATCTGGTGCGCTTTAACGAACGCATCTGCGTTGCCAGCCGCCAAATTGAAGACGCCGCTTTGTTGGCCTTGATCGAGGAATGCGAGGCGGTCAATGGCGAGGAACCCATCACCTTCTTCGAGATGACCACGGCGGTTGCGTATCTCGCCTTCGCCCGCACGCCCGCTGATCTGTTGCTTTTGGAAACCGGTCTGGGTGGGCGCTTGGATGCCACCAACGTCATCGCCCGCCCGTCGCTCACCGCGCTGACGCCCATCTCCATCGATCATGTGGGATTTCTGGGCGAAACGCTCCCCGAAATCGCCGCCGAAAAGGCTGGGATATTGAAGGCGGATGTGGCTTGCGTGCTGGCCCTGCAAAGCCCCGCCGCCGCCGAAGTCATCCTGGCGCGGGCTGGGGAGCTGGACGCGCAGCTAATTGTGGAGGGCGATGGCTGGACCTTTGAAGCCGGAGGCGAAGGCCTCACCGTGACCACTGGTCAGCGCACACTGCAACTGCCGTCGCCGGGACTTCTTGGCGCCCACCAAGCCGCCAACGCGGCCCAGGCGGTTGCTATCCTGGACCAGCTGGACGCGCCGTTGATCGATGAAGCCGCCGTCGCCGAGGGGATGAAATTGGTGCACTGGCCAGCCCGGCTGCAACGGCTGGACGGCGGCAAGTTGGCATCGGGGCTGCCCGGCGGCTGGGAGTTGTGGCTGGATGGCGGCCACAATGGGGCGGCCGGGCAGGTGCTGGCGGCCCAGGCCGCCGCCTGGAACGACAAGCCGCTCTATTTGATCGCCGGCATTTTGAATTCCAAAGACCCGTCCGGGTTCTTAAGCCCGCTCGCTGCCCATGCCACCAAGCTGTTCGCGGTCGCCATCCCCGGTGAGGAGGCCAGCCTTGGTGCGGATGATGTGGCGGGACTGGCATCGGAGCTAGGTCTTGAGGGTGAGCCGGTGGCATCGGTTGAAGTGGCCATTGCCGCGCTATCGGACGCCGCGCCGGGCCGCATATTGATTTGCGGATCGCTCTATCTGGCGGGGTACGTTCTTGGGCAGAACTAACCAGGCGCCAGGAATCCCAGCTCCAGGAATTTCGGCAAGCGGTGGGCGCGAAACTCTATCAGCGCGGTTTTGATGGCTTCGGTTTCGCTGCCTTCCTCAAAGATCATTTGCTGACGGGCTTCGAATAATCGGTTGAATATATGATCGGAGAGCTGGCCTGCCGGCGCCTCGGCGGCGCAAAGGGCAAAGAGCGCGTCCATCATCGAAATCTCAAAACCTGCACCGGCGGCAGTGGAGACGAAACCAAGGGTCGGCTGTTTGAGCAGCCTTTGTTTCAGAATGGCGAAATTAAAACGTACCGGCAGCGCGAATTTGTCCGCGCCAAGGGCCGCCGCCGGGGCTGGGCTGGTGGCGGCGTTGAACGGCAATAGCTGTTCGCCGGCGCTCAAAAAACGGGCGGCGTCGGTGATTATCTCAGGACCGTAGCCGCCGAAGCCGTCCATATCCGCCATTTGCGCCGCCGTCTTGGCACCATCGCTGGCGGCGGCGATCACCAGCTCGAATATCTCGGCGTCGAAGCTCAGATCAACCTCGCCGAAGCGGACCTGGCGCTGGAAGGCGTCCGCATCGCAAAGCGTGCCGAAAGGTATCTCTGCCAGCTTGGCGTCCCGCGCTGCCTCGTCCAGCTCCGGGGCGTCCTTGGTGAACACATCCCGGCGGTAAGTCTGGTTGCGGATCGCATCTCCGTGGGTCTCAAACGCGGTGCGGGTGGCCGATTTTCGCAAGAGATCATGAAAATCCGGGGGCACGGCGATATCGATGAAATTGAGGTTCAGTGTTGCGCTGCCCGAATAGGCAAGGCCGATGCCGTCCATCTCGTCCGCCACCTGATGGAAATGCAACGCCCGCACCGGGGCTGCAAACAAATCGTGGGCCAGGCGGTCAATATCGGTGCCCATCATGTCGTCCAGATAGGCGCTTAAAGCCGGATTGTCGGCGAACAAGCCGGCCTTCTTGTCTCGCAAATGGGCCAGATAGTCCAAACCGGCTTGCGCCTTGGTGGCATCATCGTGAGTTAACGAAACGGTATGGAAGCGCGCCAAATCCCGTAAATTGGCCAGCGCCGAAAATCCCGGCAAGGCGTGGTAGTTGACGAACGATACGCCGCCGGGGGCCAGATGCGCGCCGGCGATCAGCAACAAAGCGCCATGGATGGCCGGATCGGCCAGGGAATAGACATCGCTCAAGGCTATATAATCGAACGCGGGCAAGTCTGCGCCGGCCAGTTTCGCCAATTCCCGATGCAGAAATTGCACGTTGTCGAGATCTGCGTCCGCCGCCAGAGCGACCGCAGCATCGATGCACGCCGGATCATTGTCGATGCCGATGAATTCGCCATTGGGATACATGGCGGCGATGCCGCTTAAACTGACGCCGGTGCCGCAACCGATCTGGCAATAGCGAAAGCCGCCCGTCAGGACCGGCGGTGCGTGCCCGCCCAAAAGGCAGACATAGTTCAGGAACTGGGGATTAAGCTCCTTGGTAAAATCCCAGCTTTGATAGGCGTCAGTCATGGGTTAGGTCCAGAAACGCGAAAACCCCGCCGAGGGGCGGGGTTTGATAGTAATCGCAACGGAGATCATGTCCTAATTCAAATGACGCTTTCGATCCATTCCTTCAATTTGCTTTTCGGCAGCGCGCCGACCTTGGTGGAGGCCACTTCGCCGTTTTTGAATAGCATCAAGGTGGGAATGCCGCGCACACCATAACTGGTCGGCGTCTGCGGATTGTCGTCGATATTGACCTTGGCGATGGTCAGTTTTTCGCCAAGTTCGCCTTCGATTTCTTCCAACGCCGGGGCGATCTGTTTGCAGGGTCCGCACCATTCGGCCCAAAAATCCACCAGCACGGGCTCGGAGGCGTCGATCACATCGGCCTGGAAGGAATCATCGGTTACTTGTTTGGCCATTATTCTTTCCTATTCAATTTCGGAACGCAGGGCGCGCTCCAGAGGTTGTTGAACGATGATTTTAATTTATGTTTGCCGTCCTTGGGCGTCAAGGTGCAGCCGCTTCCAGAAGCTCTTCGGAGATTTCCATGAGCCGCGCTTCCACCGTCCAAAGCAAAACACAGCGCACCCGCCGGCCCGGATAAATCTGGCTCAAAGCGGTGCGGTATATGGCCATTTGCCTCACATAAACCTCCGGCACCTGGGCCTCGATGCGGGGCGGCGGCCGGTTGGTCTTGAAGTCGATCACCCAAACCTCATTTTCTTTCACAAGTATGCGATCCAACTGGCCGGACACAATTTGATCACCGATTCGCCCGGTCAGGGGAACTTCGGCGCGGCTGCCCGGCCCGAACAATTCGGCAAATTCAGGATCGGCCAGTACGCCCAATGTTTCGCTGGCGATGGCCGCTTGCGCTGCCCCATCCAGCCCATGCACCGGGCGCGCCAGGTACGCCTTGGCTGCCGCCGGGCGCTGCGCCTCGTCCAACTCGGGCAAGGTTTGCAGCAAGGCGTGCACCAGATTTCCCCTTAGGAACCGTGACCCGTCCGGGCCGCCGAGCGGCGAAACGGCGGCTGGCTCCTCGCCATCGGGGCGCGACGGCATCAAAGGTGTCGGCGCTTCGGGCTCCGGCGCTGGCGGCGCTAGCGCCCAGTCGGGCAGCGGCGCCAATATTTCGGATGGAATTTCGGCTTCTTCCTCCACCGCATCGGTCTGGCTGGATGTGAGGCGCAGCACTTCGGCGGACGCGGTCTCGCCATGGCTTTGCAAAAACGGCTCAGGTGCGGGTTCGGCGATATCTTCCAGCCCGCCCCGGATCAGGTGGTACCAGCAATCCTCGGGCTCTGCGTTTTTGCTGCGCCAGCCGCAAACATAGAGCCGGTCCTCGGCCCGGGTCATGGCCACATACAGAAGCCGCCGGTATTCCTCGTCCCGGTGCGCCTTGAGCTTATCCAGCTCGGCCTCGGACACCGGATCATAAAAGGCGCGCCGGGGCGGCCACAATAAGGCGTGGTCGCGCTTGTCCTCGCCCTCCGGCCACAACAGTCCAGCCGATGTGATCGGCACCTGCATGGTATCGGGCAGGAATACAATAGGCGCCTGCAAACCCTTGGCGCCGTGCACGGTCATCACCCGGACGGCGTCGATATTGCCCTGTTCCAGATCGCGCTTGATCTCCACCTCGCTTGAGCTCAGCCAGTGCAAAAAGGCTTCGAGGCTAGGCACGTGGCTGGCTTCGAATTGCAGTGCCAGATTGAGAAACTCGCCGATCGGGTCCTCCGCGTCGGGGCCGAGGCGCGCCAGCAGCTTTTCCCGGCCGCGCATTTCGCCGCTCAATATCTCGCTGAAAAATTCGAACGGCTGGCTGTGATCGGCGCGCGCCGCCACATTGCCTAGATGATAGTAGGCGTCCGCGTAAACCGTCTCGCCGCCTTGCGCCCGGTTTCGAAGCGTATCCCACAAGGTTCCGTTTCGCCCATAGGCAAGCTGAAAGAGATCGTCTTCGGACAAACCCAAAAGCGGGCTTTTGAGGACGCAGGCGAGGTTCAGATCGTCTTCGGGCAACAAGGCAACGCGCGCCATGGCCATCAAATCCATAACCGCGATCTGCTCGGTGAGCACCATGCGGTCGACGCCGGCGACGCCGACGCTGGCTTCTTTCAGGGCGCGCACCAGATCATCGACAAATCCGGTGCGGTGGCGCACCAGAACCATGATGTCGCCCGCCCGGATCGGCCGCCCATGGGCTTCGAGCAGCTCGCTGCCCTCCACCATCTTGGCAATGCGCGCCGCAACCAGGCGCGCCAATCGGGTCTGCGGCACGTCGCCCCGCACCCTTTCCACCGGCGGCTTCCAGGGGGGTGGATCGTCGCTTTCCCTGGGCTCCACCGGTTGCCACAGCTCGACCAGACCAGCGGCGCCCTTGCGCGATGCAAGGTGGTGGATGGGATTGCCATCAAGGGCGACGCCCTGGGCGGCAGTATCCTGGCTGAACACCGCATCGACGGCCTGCAAGACAGCGGGCGCCGAGCGGAAAGACATGTTGAGATCCACATCCCGCCAGGTTTCATCGGCCGCCGGCACCTGCGCGCCGAAATGCGCGCGCATCGCCTGGAAGGCGCTGGGATCGGCGCCCTGGAACGAATAGATGGATTGTTTGACGTCGCCCACCGCGAACACGGTGCGCCGGGTCTCGTGGGTGCCGGCGCCGGCGAAATATTCGTTGGCGATGGCTTCGACGATGCGCCATTGATCGGGGCTGGTATCCTGGGCCTCGTCGATCAGGATGTGATCGATGCCGCCATCCAGCTTGAACAGCACCCAGGGGGCGACGCCCGGACGTTCCAGCAATTGCCCGGCCTCGGCGATCAGGTCGTCATAATCCAAAAGCCCGCGCCGCGCTTTGCGGCTTTGATAGCCTTCCACCAGTGCCTCGCCGACGCGCAACATGGCTTCGGTGCATTCGGCCACCGTGGCCGCCTGCATGGTCTGATAGCAGCGCTGAATGCGCGCCGCTTCTGCGGCTAAGATGGTATCGACGCCGGGGGATTTTTCGGCGGCCTTCTTGGTGATTAGCGTCTTGCGGATGGCAACATCGCCCTTGAACCTGTCTCCGGTGAGATAGACATTGGCATAAGGCTCAAACGCGTCCAGCCCGCGGCTTTCCAGGGCCAGCCAGTTGGCAAGGACGGCGCCGCGCTGCTGGTCGGTTTTCGAGCCATCCGCCAACGCATCCAGCGCCAGGCGCAATCCCATCTGGTCGAAGGCATCGTCGCGGGAGGCGGCCTCGGCGAGGGATGCGCGGCTTTCGCCGGGGCCGACGCCCAGCAATTCCTGCACGCGGCGGATCAAGGGCGCGATGCCGCCGGCGTCTTCCAGCAAACGGCCAAGGCGCCCCCTTGCGCGGGCCAGATTGGCCAGCAATCCAGTGAACCGGTCGGCATCGCCGATCTGCAGGGTCAGATTGGCGAGGGCCTTGGCGATGGACGCGTCCGCATCGCGCCGCGCCAAGCGCAACAGATCGTCTTCCGCGTCGAGCAGCATTTCGTCGGCATCGCGCTCATCCAACAAGGCGAAGTGGGGCGCAATGTTGGCTTCCAGGGGAAAGCGGCGCAGCAGGGACTGGCAAAAGGCGTGCAGGGTCTGGATGTTCATGCCGCCCGGCGTATCCAGCACCAGGGCAAAAAGATGCCGGGCCCGGTCCATCTGCCGCTCCGACGGTTTGCCGCCGAGCAGCGCTTCTAACTCATAGGTAAGCTTGTCGTCGCTAACCATGGCCCAGCGGCCGAGCCGGTCGGCGATGCGGGTTTCCATTTCCGCCGCCGCCGCCCTTGTAAAAGTGATGCAGAGGATTTTCTGCGGTTCCAGATCGGGCGCCGTCACCAGCAATCCCAGCACCCGGTCGGTCAGAACCTTGGTCTTGCCGGTGCCCGCCGACGCCGACACCCAGACCGAGGCTTCGGGATCGGCGGCCAGCCGCTGGCGGGCATTGGGATCATCTGAGATGAGCGGGACTATGCTCATGCATCTTCACCGCCATCGGCCGCGGTCCATTCCTTGATGCGGGCGAGATGTTCATAGGCGCTGTAGCGGGGCGCTTGGGCCGGGCGCGGGCGGGCTTCGTAGGGCGTGGCTGGATCATCAAAGCGGGTGATCAGTTCCAGCAATCCCTCGTGTGCTTCGGCAGCTAGCTCGCCCGCATCGCCGCCGGCGCCGCGCACCTGGCCAGCCGGCTCGGTTCCGGTCAGGCGCCAGTAATCCAGCGCGGTTACTTCGCCCGCTTCAATGCCGTCAAAGCCGCCGGCCACGGCGATAGCGGCCTCCAAGGGAAGCTGCGGCGAAAAGCCGGCGGCGACTTCTTTTGCCGATGGTACCGCGCCGGTTTTATAGTCGCCAATGCCAATGCCGCCGCCGGACAGAATTTCGATGCGGTCGGCGATGGCGGTCAGGGTGAAGGTGCCGCAGGGCCCTTCTAATCTGAGCGTGCCTTTGGTCTCCGAATGGATGCGCTCAATACCGGTGCGCCGCGCCGCCTCGGTCTCCACGAACCAGGCGGCGATGCGTTCAAACTTGGGCCACCAGAAAGCCCATATTCCCGGCTGCGCCAGCATACGGCCAAATTCCTGGCGGCCCATTTCCAGCAATTCGTCCAAGGCGCCCACCGCCAATTGCGCCGGATGGGCGGCGGTGAACTTGTCCAGAATGCCGTGGATGATGGTGCCGTAATCGGCCCGGTCCGGAGGCGCATCCAATTCCGGCAATTCCCTGAGGCGCAGGATATGGCGCGCATAAATGGCGTAGGGATCGCGCATCCAGGTTTCCACCTGGGTTACCGAAAGCTGGCGCGGCCTGGCTTCCAATGGCGGCCGGTACGATGCCGGGCCGATGCGGATTTGGCTGGCCGGCGCATCCAACTGAGCCTGCCAGTGCAGCCATTGGTCAGACGGGAAAAGATAATCGCCGGCGCCGGCGCCAGTGAGAATGGTATCGAGTTTTTTGAGCCAGCGCGACGGCACCGTCGGCACTCCATCAACCCGGAGCGCCCGGGTCATCGTCACTTCGGGTGCGGAAAAGGCTTGCGCGAAATCATGGGCCGCGAGGCCGATGCGCCGTTCCGGCGGCGCCAGGCCGAACTGGCGGCGCATGGGCCGGCTCATCCACGGATCGGCGCCCACATCCATCGGCCAGGTGCCCTCGTTCAGCCCGCCGAGGATCAACAGATCCGTGCGTTGCAGCCGGGCTTCCAACAGGCCCCATATAAATAGCCGGGCGTGGCTGCCGAAGCGCGGGCGGACGGCGCGCCCAGCCATGAGCGCCTGCAACAGGCCCGGATAGCTGGCGCCATCGATGGGTCCCAAGGCATCGGCGGCCTGCAACAATTCGTCGATAAAGGCGGCGGCGGTCTCGCCGGCATCCCCTGACCATAAGCGGTCCGGCCCGGGGTTGGCTTCGGATGCGGCCACCGCTTCGGCAAAGGCGGCGTGGGCCTTGGCGATAACGCTAAGATCGGCGGGTGGGCCAGTTAGGATTTCGGCAAACGGCTTGGCGGCCTCTTCCAGGGTTTGCAGGAGTTCGACCAGTTCGGGCCGCTTTTTCTTCTCATCTTTCTCCAGGCGCAATATCAAATCGGCTAGGCCCGGCTCCGGCCTCGGCCCTCTAAGCACGGCCATTTCAAGGGCGCGAATTTCCCGGCGCAAGGTTGCCGGCGCCCGGCCCAGCGCCGCCAAGGGGTGTTTGCCAAGGGACAACAGGCCCACCGGTGTAAAGCTGCCGGCCACCAATTCGGCGGTCAAATTCAGGAACGCACCGGGTCCGGTATGGGCAAGTGGTAGGCCGGCAGAATCATCCACCGCGATATGCCAACGCTTCAACTCGGCCGCTACCCGGCGCGCCAAGCGCCGGTCGGGGGTTACCAGGGCGGCGGTGCGCGCCGGCGTTTCCAGCGCTTCGCGCATCATCAGGGCGATCAGGCGCGCCTCATCTTCGGTGCCCGGGCAATCGATGCGCTGTAGGCCGGCAAGGGTCGCTTCGTCCGGTGCGCTCAAGCGCCGCCACTGGCTGGTTTCCCGGGCCGGGCGCATCACCTCGGCAATTAACCGCGCCCGCCCCGCATGGGGTTCGCCGGCCATTTCAGAGGGCCAGACCGGTACATCCGCCGGCGCTACGTCTAATCCATCCAACAAGGCCATCATGCCAAACTGGGGATGGTGGGGCACATCGGAGACACTGGCCGGATCAAGTTCGGTATCGAGGCCGGGCAGCACCAGGGCGCCCGCCGGCAGTCCGGCAATGACGCTGAGCAGTTCCGCCGTCGCCGGAATAGAGCCAGTGGAGCCGGCGGCGATCACCGGCCCGGCGGGAGGATGGCAGCGCCAGTGTTCAGCCTGGGCTTCGAGAATCTGGTTACGGCGCAACGCCGGATCGATGGCGTCTTTTTCCGCCAGGATGCCCGGCCAATGCTGGGTGAGGATGGTGAGGAATTCGAGGGTGATCTGCCAATGCTCGGCATAGTCTTCGCTCACCAGCCCTTTGAGGCCATCGAAGCTCAAGCGCTCGGTCTGCACCTGATCGAGAAAATGCGCCAGCTCGGCGGCCAGGGTTGAGGCCTGTTCCAGGGAGATATCACCGCCATGCTGTTTCAAGACCAGTTTGGTCAGCGCCAGACGGCGCTGCAGGGCGGGGATCGCCGGCGCAACGTCAAAGTGGGCCCCGCCCGGCAGATCCTCGGCGCTGACGATGGCCAGCGCGTCCTCGTCGATATCGCCGAGGGGCATCATGCGCGGCAATAAAAGCGGCGCGCCGCCCGACTGGCGCAAGAACGCTTCGCGCAAGGAGCGCAGCGCGCGCCGGGTCGGCAGCAAGACGGTGCTATCGGCCAGTTCCGCCGCGCCGCCGCTGCTACGGGCCAGCAGGCCGGCGGCCAGGGCGTCCACGAAGGGCTGGCCGGCGGGGATGGTAAATACGTTCGGGCCCGGTTGCGTCTCGCTCATGGCCTAAACCTCAGCCTCAGCGCCGGCGGCGGCCGGCAAATTTTTGGTTCAAATAGCCCTCGGCCTGGCTGAGCCCGTCTGGGGTGCCGATGTGAAACCATTCGCCGTCGTTGACAATGCCGAACAATCTCCCGGCCAGGATGGCGCGGTCATAAAGGGTATTCAAGGAGAATACGCGTCCCGGCGGATTTTCCAAAAGCCGGGGGTGCAGGATTTGCAGCCCACAAAATAAATAGGGCGACACTTCGCGTTCGGGTCGCCGTTCGAGCTGGCCTAAGCTATCGATCAGAAAATCGCCGCGCCCCACATAGCCATAGGCTTCGACGGTGGAATGCAGCATCAGCAGCGCATCCATGGCGTCGTCCCGCCAGGCATCGCCAAGCCGGTGCAGCGCCCGTACGGGCCCGTCCAAGAGCAGCATATCCGCATTGACCGTGAAAAATGGATCGGGCCCCAGATGGGCAAGTGCCGCAGCCACGCCGCCGCCGGTATCCAGGAGCAAATCGGTTTCCTCGGAGATGATAATCTCCAGATCATCGCGGCCCTCTAAATGGCGCGCAATCTGCTGCCCCAGATAGTGGACGTTGACCACGACCTTTTCGACGCCGGCGGCGCAAAGCCGGTCGAGGCAGTGATCAAGCAAGGCGCGCCCCGCCACTTGGATCAGCGGCTTCGGCGTATTCTCGGTAAGCGGGCGCATGCGAAGGCCCAGCCCGGCGGCCAGGACCATGGCGGTTTTGGGCCTGGGCCCCGGCCCTGGCATTAAACGCTCAGCCCTTGGATGGCGGAGCGCCGTTTCTCTTCCGGCACATGCTTGTCCAGCCAGGCCTTGAGGGGCGCCAGCAAAGGATGCCGACAGGCGCGGTCGAGAAGCGCCCAGACCCTCGGAACATGGACCAGATAGTCATATTTGTTATCGCGCTCGGCGAGGCGGGTGAAAATGCCGATGACCTTGCAATGGCGCTGTGCCGCCAGCACCGTATAGGCGGTCTGAAATTCGCCCCAATCCATGGCCGGAAAGGCGGCCCGGTATTGATCCAACAAATGCGCCGCCAGCCCGCCGCGCAAATCCCGGCGCGCATCTTCCAACAGCGACATCAAATCATAGACTGGCGAGCCGAGCACCGCGTCCTGATAATCCAATATCCCGCAGGCGGCGATCCCGGACCGGTCCGGCAGCCACATAAGATTGTCGGCGTGATAGTCGCGCAAGACCAGCGTCGGCTCGCCCCGGTTCGCCCTGGACAAAAGACCTCGCCAGATATCTTCAAATTCATGGCGGAAGATGGGATCGGTGGGGATGCCGATCAGCTTGGGCATATACCAATCGACCAGCAGGTTGGCCTCGTCCATCAACATCTGATCGGAATAACGGACCACGCTGGACGGCAGGTACTGGGTGTCCTGGCGGCCATGCAGGTTGATCAAAAGATCGACGGCGCGGCTATACAGCTCCACATCATCGGCGCCGCCCGCTAGTGCGTTGGTATAGGTGGCATCGCCCAAATCTTCGAGCAATAGAAACCCGGACAGCGGGCTCTCGGCCAGAATTTCCGGCGCCGAATAGCCCATGCCGCGCAAATGATGGGTAAGCTGGACGAACGGTCCCACATCTTCGGACGGCGGCGGCGCGTCCATCAGCACGGCGGTGCGCCCATCCAGGCTTACGCGCTCGTAGCGGCGGAAAGAGGCATCGCCGGCGAGCGGTTTGCGCGCCGCGCCGAGCCAGCCAACATCGGCCAGGAAATCATCGATTTGGTTGCTGCGCTCAGACATGGGCTTCGAGCCCTTGGATGCGCCCGGCCCAGGCGTCCGGCGCGTCCAAATGCAAAAGCCGGGCGTCTTCATTGGTGCCGAATTCAAATGTGATCAGCAACCGCCGGGGCGGCAGGTACGCTCCCAGCCTTGCCGGCCACTCGATTAGGGAAATGCCTTCATGGAACGCGTCGTCGATATCCAGCTCAATTGCGTCTTCCGGTTTTTCCAGGCGGTAGAGATCGAAATGAAACACATTGGAAGGCGTCAGTTCATACATCTGCACCAGGGTGAAGGTGGGGCTCGGTACGTCGCCGGAACCGCCCAGGGCATAGATGAAGGAGCGGGCAAAGACCGATTTGCCGCTGCCCAGATCACCGGCCAGGGCGATGACGTCGCCGGGCCCCGCAAGGCCGGCGATAGCAGCGGCGATGGCCGCCGTGCGGCTTTCGGTTTCGGCTTCAAGGGTGCGCAAATGGCTGTCGGTCATATTGCTTCACTATGTATCGCCCGGCGTTCCATAACGAAAGCGAATATCATGGGATTACAGGGGCGGCGGGCAGCCGACAGGTTACACGGGTGCCGCGGCTGGGCGCCGACGATATTTTCATCTCGCCGCCCTGCAGGCGGACAAAGGCGTCCACCAGCGTCAGACCGAGACCGGCGCCGGGCTCCGTAGTCTCACCGCGCTCGAACGGCTTGGTCATGCGTTCGATGTCGCGCCGCTTCATGCCGGCGCCGGTATCGGCCACCTGAATCTCGAACCAGCCTTTTTTGTGTGTTGCCGCGAGAGATATCTGGCCGCCATTGCCGGTATGGGTTACCGCGTTGCCGAGCAGATGCAATACGCAGTGGCGAAGTTTTTTGGCGTCAGCCTCGAGCCAGCCGATATCGAGCGCACAGTCAAATTCGAGAGTGATTTTTTTGGCCCGCGCCCGTTCAATCACCATATTGAAGGCCTCGGCGAGCGCGCCGTGCAAATCGATGGTTTCGGTCTCCAGGTCCGATTCCAGCCCTGCTTCCATGCCGGCCAAATCAAGCACCGCATCGAACATGGCTGCCAAGGCGTCGGACTGGCTGGTAATACCGGCGGCGTACTCGGTCTGGCGCTTGTTCATCTCTCCGACATAGCCGCCGGCGAGCAGTTCGGCAAAGCCGGTGATCGCGGTCAGCGGTCCGCGCACCTGGTGCGACAGGGTGGCCAAAAAATCCGATTTCATCTGGTTCGCGTCCTGCATGGCGGCGGCGCGGCCGCGAAGGGCGTCTTCCAGCCCGGCGCTGTCGGTGACGTCGGTGTAGGAGAGCAAGGCGGCGCCATCGGGAAGCGGGATGTGGGCCGCGTCCAACACCCTCCCATCGGTACGCAGCAAGCGGGTGAGACCCGTCTGGCGGCCAAGCAGGCGGGCGATCAAACGCCCACGTTTGGCGGGCCAATCGTCATCGGTGGCCAAATAGGCGCGGCTGGCGTCGAGAAATTCGCCGAGAGCCGGCTCGTCACCGGGCAGGTTCCAAAGTGCGCTGAAGGCCGCATTGCAAAGCCGCTGGCGACCATCGGCGCCATAAACAGCGATACCGGCGGCGATATGATCCAGGGTCTGGCGCTGCACGGCGGTGCTTTCGTTGCGTGCCCGCTCGGCCTCCAGGCGCTTTGAGATATCCTCGAACGACAGCATGAAGCCATCCTTAAGCGGCGCCGCAACTTGCCGCAGCACGGTCCCATCGGGCAGATATAATTGGTCGGAAGCGGGTTTCTCCAAGCCTTTCAGCCGCGCCGCCTCGGCCGCGCGGTAGGATTTGAAATCGTTGATTTCCGGCCAGCGTCTGGCCTCGCGCAACCGGTTCAGGATATCGCCGTGACCGGGATGACCATCCAGCCACACTGGATCGAGCCGGAACAGCTCGCAATAGGCTTTGTTGAACAGGCGCAGCCGACCGTCTTCGCCAAACACGGCAACGGCAATGGGCAGGGCCTCGATGAGCGCGTCATCGGTCCCGATCGTATCCAGAACAACCACGCCCCATGTTTAAGCGCGGTTCGCGATTTAGGGCAAGTTTTGAGGTGGCCAGGGTAGGGTTTGGCGCGTCGAAGCCACGCGTAACAATGGCGCCGAATTATTCTTTATCGGGAATTTTGTCGAACTGGCCGGTTTTGGCAAACTCCCGCATTCCCAAAACCTCGTCCGCAAATACCGGCGGCTTGTCATTGGCACGCTGGGTTTCGACCGCATGCTTGAAGATGCGCTCAACCATAGTTGACCAAGTTCCAATTTCATATTCGGATAATTTTTTGTCCATATCCTTAGCCATGGATTAAAGTTCCGTATATGTGAACATCCTCGATACTTGTCGATATTCCATCGCCCTCGGCGATCCAAACCGGACTATCAGCAGAATTATCGACGATTGTCCATTTGTCTGCAAGCCTTTGATAATTCAAGAAATTTCGGGCCGTGCGATCATAGCGGCGGCGAACAACGTCCTCCGGTATACCGTGCCCGCCCTTATTGTATCTTAACGCAACGCGATTTACCGCCAAATCAGCCGATTGCAGCCAAACAAAAATCAAACCAACGCGCCATCCAACGTCTTTTGCTCGGGCCGCCGCGTTTAAGTGCCCGACGCCGGACATCGTTGTTTCAATGGCAAAGGATTGGCGAGCCCGAATAAGCTCATTGCGGCGCTTGATGATAAGTTTGCCGGACTGCAGGGCAGCGTTTTCGGGATATCCCGGAGATAAACGTTGGGCAACTTCGTCAGCATTGATGAATATCGGTCTCTCAACGAGACTATCAAGTATCTCCGAGGCCAGGGTTGTCTTGCCGGCCCCGTTGGGACCGCCCAAAATCCACATCCATGGTTCATCCGTCATCGATGAACCATGGACTGGAACCAGAACTTATTTCAAGCCCCGCCGCTTAGTAGCGGTAATGATCCGGCTTGAACGGTCCCGCCTGGTCGATGGAGATGTAGGCGGCCTGCTCT
>ENA-OREN01000212-OREN01000212.1-marine-metagenome-genome-assembly--contig:-NODE-212-length-87392-cov-5.277352_pt1 | contig 87392 bp, 76 predicted proteins | sample MGYA00248624_ERZ508555 | MGnify/ENA primary metagenome ERZ508555 (study PRJEB26222, sample SAMN06267773) | marine metagenome | isolation source: Saanich Inlet, British Columbia, Canada | place...
TTTCTACAGACTTGACATGGATCAAACCGACACCCTTCACGCGTATGCTTGCCGTGGAAATGGAAAATACTTAAAGTGGGTGCGAGAAGCTGGTGATATTACGACCAAGTTTCCAACGCTTAAGGAAGTCAACGAGCAATACTGATACTCACTCCCCTGTCACAATGCATTCTCGGACTTGAATAATTCCTAGAATGTTTTTCCTTCGATAGTCTACCGTGCTAATTTTTGAAATGTTGCCGTTCTTAGCAGCTGTGATGATAGATGCATCAACCCCTAAACAAAGTCCGAAGTAGCATTTGCCACTCGAGATTCCAACCTTTGATCCAATTTCATTGGAAGTAGCGGCAATAGGTTCTGTAATCGAACAGCTCATAGCAATCATTGCTACTGAAGAGATAAGAATCAAGGCCTTCGTGAACTTCATTGGACGAATATAAGCCCATATAAAACAAAAGCTCCATCCCCATTGATCGAAGGGAAGGAGCTTTTTTATGTCTGTTTAGCCTGATGTGACCTCCTTAGTAAGGTTTGGGTGATACTTAATTTCAAACATCCGTTGTCCAAGTAATGATTTGGATTTCTAAAGTGAATTCCGGTCCGTTTTAGATTCAATAATGCTAACCCATCAACAACAGTTTAATTAAGCTACCAGACGAAACAAACGTCTGACCAAAGAACTGACCGCAAAGTTATTGGAGGTGCTAAGAGAATAAATTCAGAATCCCCGAGATTGGAATAACCGATTCGATTTTGTTTATAACTACAAAAAAGTCCGAAGATTTCTCTTCAGGCTCAAAATGCAATTTGCTTTACGCGAAATAATATTCTACTCCTCCCTTGGAGTTTCGTCCGTGTTTTCCGCTGACGCTTCATCATTTGACTCCATCGACTCGGTTACTTCGGGTGCTTCAAGTTCTTTCTTTTTCTTCTTTTTCTTTTTCTTCTTATCCGAAGCAGCAGGCAACTGCCCTAATTCTCTAATGACTGTTGTCTCAATATTCTTCGGATTTCGGAATGACCCTTTTTCCACGATAATGTGCCACACGCCGTCCTTGGGAACAGAAAAATCATAGGTCGAATCCTTCTGGCCACCAAAGTAGGTGAAGGTTCGATGTTTTGCATACCGCTTGTATTGAGTCTTGGTCATAACCAGAACTCGGGTAGGCTGAGACACGCCTATCTTGACTGTATCACCTTTTTTAGCTTTGACCTTACCGTGAAGAAATCTCATAGAACAGGGTTTATAGTTTCTCAAAGAAATTAAAATTTTCGATGCGATTCAAGTTTTCCAAAACTTCACGAGTGATGAATTGTTGAATTGAATAAGAATCCGCTCCTTTGAAGCCGGATCAGAAACACAGTATGAAACAATTTGAAATCCCGACATTTTATCGCAGCGAGTTCATTGGGCCTATCAAGAATTTCAGAAAACAAAGCGATCCTCGAAAGAAGGACTTCACTCCGACTGTCGTTGATTTTGGGCCAGTTAAGATTGTACTCGCACGTCACTTTGGTTTCTGCTACGGCGTAGAAAATGCCATAGAGATTGCCTATCGTGCAATTGAAGAAAATCCCAACAAAAAAATCTACATGCTTAGCCAGATGATTCATAATCCCGTTGTGAATCGAGATTTACAGGATCGCGGCTTGTCATTTATCTTGGATACGGAAGGAAATCAGCTTACCGAATGGGAAGAAGTGAGTTCTGAGGACATCGTGATCATTCCTGCATTTGGAACAACACTTGAAACCGAGTCTTTTCTTGAATCAAAAGGAATTGAAACGAAGGAATACAACACTACTTGCCCTTTCGTTGAAAAGGTGTGGAAAATGGCCGGAAAGCTTGGATCTGGTGATTACTCTATCATCATACATGGTAAGTTTAACCATGAAGAGACCAAGGCAACTTTCTCACACAGCCTAAATGAGTCTCCATCCGTGGTCATTAAAAACATCGACGAAGCAAAACAACTTGGAGAGATTATTGAAGGAATCCGTCCAACCGAAGATTTCTATGATTTGTTTGAAGGTCGATACTCCAAAGGGTTTGACCCATCCAAGGACTTAGGGAAGGTTGGGGTGATCAATCAAACAACCATGCTTGCGTCGGATACGCATGAAATAGCGGAATACTTCAAAGAGGTTATGATCGACAAGCACGGAGAAGAGAATATTAAAAGTCATTTCGCAGACACCAGAGACACCTTGTGCTATGCGACAAATGACAATCAGACTTCAACCCTTGCGCTGTTAGAGCATGATGCTGATCTGGCTGTGATTGTTGGTGGCTACAACAGCTCCAACACAAGTCATATTGTTGACCTCTGTGCTTCAAAATTTGATTCGTACTTCATCAATGGCCCGGGTGAGCTCATCGACCCTGAGACTATAGAACACTTCGACTACCATGCGAAATCAAAGCAAATCTCTAAGGGTTATTTACCGGAGAAAGACCAGTTTACGGTGGTCGTAACAAGTGGTGCTTCTTGTCCAGATAGTGTGGTAGAAGCCGTTATTGAAAGGTTGGTTTCCTTTTTTCCAAATTCCAAGTCCAAGGCACAGGCGCTCATTGAAGCAGGCATCCGGGAATGACCCATTGACCAATGACAATTACCAATCAACGGTTAGCAGTCGACTACTGATAATTGGTAATTGGTAAGGTAGTTGCCCTACTCTATGGTAGTAGCTTCTTCTCCTGCCATCAACGCCTCAATCTCTTTGATGGTCCGTGGGCTTTTGTCACTCAAGATTCTGGCAGGTCCTCTTGTGATGATAATGTCATCTTCAATTCTGACGTAAATGTCCCACCACTTCGGGTCGCAAGGAGAGTCTCTTGGAATGTAGATTCCCGGCTCGACCGTCAGGACTTCACCAGGTTGTAAGGAAGAATACACTCCCGGATCATGCACGTCTAATCCAAGGTAGTGCGAGGTGCCATGGATATAATAGAGATCAATCTGGCTCCATTCCTGGATGATACCGAGCTTAATCAACCCTTTACCTGCCGTTCGATACGCCTCCTCATGCGGCGTCCAGAATTTATATCCTGGAGTAGCATATCGTATTCCAACAGTCTGCGCGTCTAGAACTAGCTGGTATACCTGCTTTTGTTCTTCCGTAAATGTTCCAGAGACCGGTATTGTTCGTGTGATGTCCGCGGCGTAGCCTTTGTACTGTGCTCCGATGTCAACGATCATCATTTCGCCATCCTTGAGCGTCGCATCGTTTGCTGTATAATGCATGATGGAGCCGTTGGAACCTGATGCAACAATGGATGGGAATGCTTCACCCTCTGCCCCATTGGATCGGAAAGTGTATTCGATGAGTGCTTCAATCTCGTATTCTTTCATCCCAGGTTTCACATTCTCATAGATGCGGTTCTGCGCTTCCGACGTGATGTCAGCAGCGTGTTGAATCATCTTGACCTCGTCGTCTGTTTTTGCTTGACGCAGGTATGCAAAGAGATCCAATCCTTCATTCGTGGAAATGGACTGTTTTGCAAATGACACTTTAGACAATGTATGGGTCACCAAGCTTTTCAAGTCGCCTGGATCCATCTTATCATCACGTTCGATGTCATTGAAGGAGTTGGTAAACACCTTTTCAATTTTTTCAAAGTTTATCGGAAGCGACTTCCACTCAACATTACTCATGACCGATGCAGCACCACTCAGCTCTTGTGCCTTTTCCAATCCAAGCATTTTACCTGTCCACCGTTCCTTTTTATCATCTTTCTCTTCGACAAAAAGAATTTCGCGATACCACTTCTCATCGATGCGCATTGGATTTTTGAAGATAAGCATCATTGCATTTGCTTCCCTTACTCCGGTGAAGTAATAGAAGTTTGGATCTTGGTGAAAAGGGTAGTCGATGTCGTTGCTCTTGGTTTTTTGAGCCGCAGAAAACAGCACTACCATTGAACTGTCGGGCATCGCATCACGTAGGCGATCTCGATTTTCGGCAAAGAAGGATTTACTGAACTGGACTGTTGGCTGCTCTAACCTTTCTGCTTTGAATAGTGATTCATCAATTGTTGATCCCAGAGATTGACACAATGTGATCAGTGATGAGCTTAGCAGCAGACTGAGTACGAGCAGTTTCTTCATACCACAAAGCAATTACATAGGCCTCGAAATAAGGTTGACAACTAACTGAATTGTAAACAAACACTTGTGGTAAAGGCACCGCCGCGAAAGATTGTAAGACTCCAACGGCTTGTCTTCGAGACAAGACTATCGTCGCCCTCAGACTGACGCCGCACAAGTTGGCCTTTGGCTTTTGGGTACAAAAAAACCCGAGCCTATCGACTCGGGTTCCATTCATCCTAGATATTGTACTATGAGAGGTATCCTTTTTCTTTTGCCTCTTTAAGACAGGCTGAAATACCTTTCTTATTGATGTTTCTGATGCCAGCAGCACTAACTTTAAGGGTTACCCACTGATCCTCTTCAGGAACATAAAATTTCTTTGTTTGAAGATTCACATGAAATCTCCTCTTCGTCTTGCGCTTGGAATGGGAAACATTGTTTCCTGCCATCGCTGTTTTACCTGTAATCTCACAAATTTTCATGACCCAATTCTTTAACTCTCCGAAAACGGCCGCAAATATAGACACATTCATTTTAAATAAAGCGAATCCTGAGCGGATAATTTTGATGTGCTTATTATTTCTTTCCGCAGTATTTGAAGCGCCTGCATTGCAGACTTTCTAATATTCGATTCTCGAAGCTTTCCCATCCTAAATTTTTGGGCATAAGAGCCATTGGATCCAGCAATTCCAATCCACACTGTTCCAACAGGCTTGTCTGCGCTACCTCCGGACGGCCCTGCCACTCCGGTGGTAGAAACAGCGAAGTCTGTATTCAGCGCCTGTCGAACGCCTTCAGCCATTTGAATCGCTACCTGCTTGCTAACAGCTCCGTGTTCGTCTAATGCAGAAGAATCGACTCCAAGAATGTTCACCTTGGTTTCATTAGCATATGCCGTAACCGAACCTTTAAAATACTCGCTGCTACCACTGATCGAAGTAATCATGTGACTGATGTATCCGCCCGTACAGCTTTCGGCCGTCGAAAGCGTCAATCCTTGTTCTTTCAATAACCGTCCGATGACCTGCTCCAATTGTTCTTCGTCGAATCCGTATACAAAGTCTCCAAGAATTGGAAGAGCGCGATCGACCATAGAGGAAATTTTAGAATGCAGCTCCTGATTTCCGTTCTCCATCCCAGAAACGCGAAGTCTGACTGACCCAGCAGATGGCAGATAAGCCAATTTCAATCCAGCTTCAGCGACTTCATGCTCCCACTCGATGAGCATTTGCATGAGAGTACTCTCTCCCACGCCTTGGGTCATTATCGTTCGATGAGCGATGTTTTGATCTTTCAGTCTATCTCGAATCAAGGACTTCGCAACATCCGTGAATATGCCTTTCATCTCATATGGCACACCGGGCATTGAAATGAAGATGGTCCCGTTTTTTTCAAACCACATTCCCGGAGCTGAGCCCCGTGTGTTTGCCAAAACCGTGCATACTGATGGAACTTGAGCCTGTTCGAGACTGGCTTCAGGAACAGGAACTCCGCGCTCGACAAAATGCTCTTTTACACGATTCATAACCCCTTCGTCGGTTTTCCAATCACTTTCGAACCATTCAGCTAGAGCTTTCTTGGTAAGATCATCCTTCGTGGGTCCGAGCCCGCCAGTCATTACGACGAGGTCAACATCGGACTCAACTTGATTCAGTGCTTCATGAATGGCGGCTCGAGTATCCCGGATTGTCCATATGCCAGCATTGTCAATACCCAATTGACTAAACTCAGCACCAAGCCAGGCTGAGTTCGTATCCACGACTTGTCCAATTAGTATCTCATCCCCGATGGTGATAATCCTCCCTTTCATTCCGCCATAAAACTATCATTTTGTCATAGGTTTGGAAGCGTAAAAATTATCCCACTATGCCAGCCGAAAGCGAATTGGTCCTCCATTCTGACGGAAGTGTTTATCACTTACGCTTAAAAGATGAGCACATTGCGGACAATGTAATCCTAGTTGGTGATCCAAGTCGCGTTGATACAATTAGCTCGTTATTCGACTCAATCGACATTAAAATATCAAACAGGGAATTCACCACACACACAGGCACTTTCAGAGGAAAGCGAATCACAGCTCTGTCTACTGGTATCGGAACTGACAACATCGATATAGTCGTAAATGAATTGGATGCCGCCATCAATTTCGATCCGATCACCAGAGAACCCAAGGAAAATCTTCGGTCACTCAACCTTATTCGTATAGGAACCTGCGGTGGGCTTCACGCCAGCATAGATTCTGGAGACACAGCAATTACAGAGTACAGCATTGGACTCGACGGTGTGCGTCATTTCTACGATATAGAAGAAAGTGATGAGGAACGCCACGTCCGAATTGCCTACGAAGGGTTTACGGAGAATGATGTTCCTGTAAACAGACCATACGTCGCTGTGGCAAACAGCGAACTCTTATCGAAACTCGAGCATCTCGGCAAGCGCGGTATTACATTATGTGCAAATGGTTTTTTTGGTCCACAGGGAAGACAACTGAGAATTCCACTGGCGAATCCAAACTTCAACGACGAAGTGGACCGATTCGAAATCAATGGTCTCAATATTCTCAATTATGAAATGGAAAGCTCAGCCCTTTATGCTTTGGGAGGTTCGCTAGGTCACAACTGTATTTGCCTATGTGTTGTTATTGCGAACAGGAAGTCTCAGAAGTTTGGAGTAGACTATCAGCGGGCTGTGGGTCAATTGGTTAGCAACGTACTAGACTCAATTTAGGCTTAATTTTCTACCGCAATCCTACGTCATTCGCTGACTTCAGGCCTTTCGCTATTAACAAAGCATGTTTAATAGCTCCTGATTTCCCAAATCTTGCCGGCTGAGAACCCCCGTAATTTTGGCTCACATTGTACGAAGGCACGGATATATCAGCATTAATAGGACTTCTCGACGATCCTGACGAGAGTGTCTATGCGCTTGTAAAGACTCAGCTTCTTACTTATGGAGCGGACGTTATTCCAAACTTGGAAGAAGCGTGGGAGTCAAACTTATTTGGAATGCTCTTCCAACAAAGGATCGAACAACTCATTCATGATATTCAGTTTGAGCTTCTAGGAAGGAATCTAACCCGATGGGTCGAAGAAGGTGCCAACAACCTCCTTGATGGTGCATTGATCATCAATCGATATCAATATCCTGATTTTGATGAGGAGCAGGTACTCAAGACATTAGAACAAGTTCAACAAGACATCTGGATTGAGTTGAATTCTAACTTGACGGCTTTCGAACAGGTGAAGGTGATTAATCACATTCTGTTTCAGTTGTATGGTTTTAGCGGTAACACTGCTAACTACCATAGTCCCTCAAATTCGTTTCTAAGCGTTGTGCTCGAGACCAAAAAAGGGAACCCACTCAGCCTTAGCCTGATTTATTCCATCATTGCTCAAAACCTTGATCTTCCGATTTACGGAATTAACCTGCCCAGACATTTCATCCTTGGCTATCTCGATCGATTCAGTCTGTATAAGACAAATGACATCTACAAAACAGACGTTTTATTTTACATCAATCCTTTCAGCAAGGGAACTGTTTTCAGCCACAAGGAAATTGATCACTTCCTGGAGCAACTCAAGCTTGATACAAAGCCCGAGTACTTTCGCCCAGCGCACAATGTGTCTATCCTACGACGCGTTCTTAAAAACCTTGAACACAGCTTTAAGAAACTGAACAATGAGGACAAGGTAAAGGAGATCCAATTTCTCATTAGTTGTCTGGATAAGGAGAAATCAGCCTGATATCCTTTCTGTACTCATCGAGATTTAATCGAGGTTCGGCTAAAAGACTAATCTGGGTTTGACCGGAGGCCATAAAGCGAGTTTTATTGATTATTTTTGTGGCGCTTTTCAGAGGGCATTTTTAGTAAACTAGAAGCAAATTCATGGAGATTCTCATTTTTTTCGTAGCGCACTGGTACCTATCGCTTTGGACACAGACTTTCTTTGACCACCGTTATGCCGCTCACCAAATGTTCACTATGAGCAAGGGTTGGGAGCGGTTCTTCCAGGTCATTTCTTGGGTGTTCCAAGGGTCAAGTTACGTGAGCGCGTACGCTTATGCCATTCTCCATAGATATCACCACGCATACGCTGACACTGAGAAGGATCCGCATTCTCCAAAATATGACAGCAACCCTTTCAAAATGATGTGGAGAACGAAAGAACTGTATTCAGACATTTTCTACGGCAGAGTTGAAGTTGAGGACAAGTGGAAGCAAGATTTACCTGAATGGGTCTCCTTTGAAAAGTTTGCAGATAGTTGGCCGATTAGAATTCTTTGGGGTCTATTCTACATATGGTTCTATGTTGAGTTTGCCGAGTTCTGGTGGATGTACCTGCTGCTCCCTATTCATTTCATCATGGGCCCGTTCCACGGAGCCATCATCAATTGGATGGCACACAAGTATGGCTATGTTAATTTCAAGGTTGGAGACACTTCCAAGAACATCATACCTGTCGATATTTTCATGCTAGGTGAAGGTTATCACAACAATCATCACAAGTTCGGTGGACGCCCCAATTTTGGTGTAAAATGGCACGAAATTGATCCCGTCTATATTACGATTAAGGTGTTGAGTGCTTTCAACATTATCAAGCTGAAGTCTCAGCCTGTAAAGATTGAACCTGACGCGCAACCGGCAAAAACAAAACCTCTTACTCGGCCTGTCGAGGTTGAGCAGGAAGCCTAGTCTTCACAGCTTTCGAGCTGCTTCCGGATATCAGAAATCGTATACGTGTTTTGTTGGTGGTTGAGAACCTCAACCAAGAAGTGAATAAGGTTGTTAATCTCCACATCGTTTAGTTGCCTGTTTCCTGGCATGACTCCTTCGTATTTCTGATCATTCACAGTAACCACCTCATCTTGTCCAAAGCGGATGATGCAGGCAAGGAGATCAATGTTTTCTATTACATAGTCTGAATCAGCGACGGGCGGCATGAGCGTTCCAAGGCCTTGCCCATTCTCCATATGACAGTTCTGACAATGCTCACGATAAAGAGCGGCTCCCTGATTCCGAGGTCTGTAATCACACGATAGCATGATGAGCAAGAATGAACCGATTATGATGCTATTCTTCCTCACTACCCAACAAGATGCGAATGTCTTCCATCAGAATGTCTACGTCCTCGGCAACAGTACCATCGTAAATCCCTCTTATTTGTCTTTTCTTGTCGATAAGCAAAAACTGTCCGCTATGGGCATAACCACCTAGGGCAAGATCATCCTTTTGGGCAGCGATCATATAGTGTTTTGCCATGCTGTAAATGCTGTCCTTTTCACCTGTAACCAAGTGCCAGCGATCAGAAGTGATTCCAAGTTTATCAGCAAACGTCTTTAGCCGTCCCACCGAATCCCGTTTAGGATCAATGCTATGTGACAGTAAGATGAGATCTTCTTCGGCTTCAAATTCTTCATAAATCCGAAGCATTTGTTGTTTCATCTTCGGGCAAATTGTCGGACAACTCGTAAAGAAAAAGTCCGTTACATAGATCTTCCCATTGATCGTAGAATGATTAACCGCATTACCGTCTTGATCCACAAATTCAAATGCTCGAATTTGACCCAGCTCGGCTTCCTGATCGAAATCGCTGTTTTGAATCTTGCCGCCAGAATTATAAGGGCCTAGGAAAGGAAGTTCTTTTGGTTTCTCTGTCTCCGTACAGGACAGAAAGAGTATGCTACTTAAAATAATCAGCCAATTCTTCTGCATCTTCAATCGCTTTCTCCATTAACAACTTCACCTCTTTGATCTCTTCGCCTTGTCCACTGTAGTAAATCACTGCAGAGTCACTTTGATGTTCGTTTTCATACGTAGGATCATAGTCCGCCATCCAACTCATCATGGCTTCATCCGCACTATCTAACATGCTGATGCGGCCGGCAATAAACTGTGCAATGGTATCTCCAGTGCTGGATGTATCCGCACTCACATCTTTCCATTGCTTTTTGAGCGTAGACCGCAAATCTGCAATCGCTCCCATACGGGGCATCACTTCATCATGCACTGCGATGGCCTCCGCCTTCAAAGCATCAATTTTTTCTTGATTTGGATCCGTACATGACGTCACGAAAAAAGTAGCAACAACAGCAAACAACAGCATTCTCATTTCTCCAATTCTTTTATGGTAAGCCACGCCATCAAGCTAGCTCCAATTTTCAAGCTTTCTTCATCCACATCAAACGTAGATGTGTGCACCGGACTTTTAATTCCTCTCGCCTCATTTCCAGTTCCCAATCGATAGAAACATCCGGGCATTTCTTGAGAGTAGAAACTAAAGTCTTCACCGGTCATTCTCAATTCTAGATCAACCACATTTTCGGCACCAAGGAATTCAATCGCATTCGACCGTACATCGTAAGTCAAAGCTTCATCATTGTTCACGAATGGGTATCCTCTTCTCACTTCCGCATCACATGTGGCTCCCATGCTTTCAGCAATGGATCGTGCCATTTCTTCAATGAGCGTGTGCGCTTCCTTTCTCCATCCTTCGTCGAAAGTTCTAAACGTCCCTTCAATCTTAACTTCGTCAGGGATGATGTTAGTCGCTCCTTTTCCTTCGATCTTGCCAAATGACAAAACGGTTGGAGTATCCGGTTTGGCTCGTCGACTCACCACTTGTTGTAGGCCGAGAATGACGTGAGATGCGATGACTATCGGATCAATGTTTCTGTGAGGTAATGCAGCGTGGCCTCCTCTTCCTTTAATTGTCAAATAGACTTCATCAGCGGAAGCCATGTACTGTCCTGACTTTAGGCCGATTTTTCCCGCTTCTAATTCAGGGTAAACATGTTGTCCGAGGATGGCTTCTGGCTTTGGGTTTTCAAGAACACCATCTTTTATCATGATGGAAGCGCCTCCAGGTAGTTTTTCTTCTCCCGGCTGAAAGATGAGTTTGATAGATCCTTTGAGTTCACTTTTGAGCTCATTGAGAATCATCGCCGCCCCTAAGAGAGAAGTGGTATGCACATCATGACCGCAAGCATGCATGACGCCTTCGTTCTTCGATTTATATTCTACATCATTGGTTTCGAATATTGGAAGTGCATCCATATCCGCACGCAACGCTATTACTTTACTTCCACTCCCTTTAATCATACAAACTACACCGGTGTCTGAAAGCTTTTGAGGCTCGAGTCCCATCTTACCCAATTTCTCAAAAACATAGGAGCAAGTTTCATATTCCTTGAATGAAAGCTCTGGATTGGAATGAATATGCCGTCGGATCTCAACGAGCTTAGGAAAGATGCGTTCAGCAATATCCTGAATCTGTTGTTTCATCAAGCCGGCGGACCTTTAGTAAAGAAGATAAGTTTGATTGCCATGACAAGCATGAGTATTCCAAAAACTCGTTTGAGCATGACCTCACTGATCCCCAAGGAGATTTTTGATCCAAAGTATCCGCCAATGACAAAACTCAGTGCGATGATCGCCGCAAATTTCCAGTCCAGCTGTCCTTCTTTGTGGTAGTTATAGGCCGCTACGGCTGCTACAGGAATGACTAGCACTCCAAGACTTGTTCCTTGGGCAGTGTGTTGACTTAGTCCAAGAAAGAACACCATGGCAGGAACCATGATTAATCCACCACCAATTCCAAACATACCGCTGAATGCGCCAGCCGCTAGTCCAATGGTTATGAGAATGATTATTTCGTTGATTGACATCAGAAATCGAGTCCGAATGAGAGGTATGAAACCGGATCCAAAAATACACCGTTTTCGATGCCCCAAGCATAGTCATAACGGATAAAGTATCCCCATATTTTAGCCCTTAATCCCCATCCGACACCGCCAATGATGGGATCGTTTTGATTCTTGTAGATGACCTTAATCGAACTATTGGGACCATTGTCCGCTTCAATTTTATTAAACGTGTTCTCATCCGAATATGGATCGGGCCCATTCCAAGCTGTTCCTACATCTCCGAATCCAATCACCTGCAGCGTACTCAAGAATTTGCTTTTAATTGGCTTGTTGGTGAAGTATCGAACAACTGGCCAACGGACCTCACTATTGACCACGGCAAAATTGTTTCCATTCCGAGCATTTTGAATGAACCCTCGCATGTTAGTGGCAATCGTTTGAAACTGATAACCTTGATCGTTGGCAATGTTAGTGGTTTGGTCAAATTTCTCTCGATTGGAAAGCGTAATCCAGTTGTCTACACTGCCCATGTAGTAGACTAACTTCCTAGTACCAAAACTCGAACTTGCTGCCAATCGGTTTGCCCAAATCAAATCCCGGTGGATTTTAATATAATTCCGAGCGTCCAATCCTACAATCGAAATGTCCGTATTGGGGTCAATTACTTCTCGATAATGCTCTCCGAAAATTTTCAATCTACTTCCATTAAGAATATTGAGAGAAGGGTTCAGCGTATTGTCAAATATGTATTCCGCTTTTAGACCAACCCAATAGTTTGTAATGTCTGGATCGTCCACTCGCTGTTCAGTACTTCCCAGTGTAATTCTTCTATCATATCGAACCGTCGGTGTAATCTGAAGAGCGTTCACCTCATCAAGAGCGTATCGGAGAATGGCCCGCAACTGATACAAGCGATTATTATACTGATCTAGGCCTTCTCCTGTTCGCAACGACTGTCTTTGCACGATGTACTTTTTATCCAAACGCTTCGATCGGTCTTCCAACGAAATGAAAAATTCCGTACCGCTCTGATTGAAAGAATACCGAAAGCCTCCTTCCAATTTGTAGTCTTCAAAGACGTCCAACATTCCAACCTTGAGGAAGGTTCCCATTCCCGGCATTACATATGGTCCACCATTGAAAGGTTGATAGAGCTCAGTGGCATAATCAAAGTCGAATTGTGTTGTGAGATCTGTTGCAGCAAAGGCGAGATAGTAATTCCGTTGCTCAGGTAAAACGAAGGGCTCTTCAGCTTCCACCGCAGTCGTATCGACCTCTTCGACTTCCTCTGCCCTGAAGGTTTCACCATTCTCTACATCCGCAATAGCATCCGCGTCGAACTGATAATTGTCGATGTCGATGGTTCCATCGTCTGCAATGGATCCATTCTCCAAGTCTTCAAATACTTTCTTCTTGATGATGATGAGACCACCCGCGGTTGAATCAGGTTCTTCCTCGGGCGTTTCTTCCAGCCTTCTATTTCTAATCTGAAGAGCTTCACCTTGACGATAACTTGAGTTCGCAGGAAAATGTGGTTGCAAGATGTCATCACCCTTCATATTCTGGAAGCGATACTTGCCGTCATAGAAGAACATTTCTACCAAGGATGGTTCGTCGGAATTCGTGACATAGTCGAAATCCATCACGTTTCTAGGATATCCAGAAATCGGCTCATTCCGCGTGTAGTAACGATATGTAATCGCCGTATCAATCGATACAATCGAGCTGTCCTTCAATCCTTTATATCTATTTCGAATCCCACTTTGATCGCTCGAAAACACGTACTCAGTCCTATTTAACCTTCTTGGGTTTGCTTCGTTAGCGAACTCCGTATTCGAAAGGTTAAAAACCACCTTCGGCGAAGCCAGATTAAGACTGTACAAATCAGTAAACGGTTTAGGCTCAAACTCCAAGTGATCATCGGCGATGTCCACAGAATCCATCGATCTATTCGAAACGAATAACAACTCATCATTCGTCCAAAAAGCAGGATCACGATCATCGTAGATATCATTTGTCAACTGCAAGGAGCTATTCGCCGCAATGCTATACAAGTAAATATCACTCTGAGCTTTATTAATGGCCGAAAAAGCAATCTGTTTGCCGTCCGGAGAAAATTCCATGTCCAGCACCTTTTCCAACCGCAGCAGTTCGATTTTACTGATTCGCTTCTTCTTGGTTGCATCATAGCGGTATAGCCAGATCTTCCCACGCCGTTCATTTACAATGAAAAGCTCTCCAGTCACCGGATTCCAATCCATGATCGGGTAACTGAGATCATACATCCTCTCTAAGCGATGTCCATGACGCATGTACTTTTTACGTCTCTCCTTTTCTTGATCATAGACAAAAACTTTGGTCTTGCTGAGATCATTTGACACATAGGACACGAAGCGACCATTGTCACTTTGCTTTAAGGCAGAATAATCCCTTGCCTTTTTGGTTTTAATATCCATGAAGGGAACAAACTCTTGTGACCCTTCTGTATCAAACTCGTAACGATGAGCGAAGTATTCTTTCGCATCATTTAAAAGGGTGTTCAATGAAATTCCAAGAACAAAGAGAAACCCACTTTCAATGTTTCGGGTTACCCGAGCCATGTACATGATATTCGGAATTACGTTGGTTCCATAGGTTTCGCCTATGTAATACCAGAGTGAATGCCCAGCAATCTCACTTTCAAAGCCTTGAAGTCGATTGAACTTCTTGTACTTACCCCGCTCTACCAGGTCTTTAAGTCGGTCGTCAGCATTCACGTTCCAAGGCTCAGCTGCATAGTTGATCAAGCCTTTTGTAAACCACTCAGGAAAGTTCATCAAGGTGTTGTTCTTGATCATCTCCCTCCAATTATCACCGAAGAGCATTTGGCCCACCAGCACTTGTGCGACTCCTTTTCGGATCTGAGTTCGAAAAGTGGACAAGTCACCATCGTAATAAGTAAAGATTTTCGATCCCGCAATTTGAGTGCTACCACCGATGTTCGATTCATCCGTTTCTGGGATTCCGACATTGCTTTGACGGAAGTGTTCCATCTTCTGATAAACAACGAACTGGATACGATTGCGTTTCAATGAATAGTCGAAGAATTGTTCAACCTCCTCCACCATTTCTTCGGCATTTTTCGCAGTGTAGACCGCCAAGTTCTTACCGTTTCCATAGAAAAAGACAGTGTAGTGATCGAACTCATACTTCTGCCAGTCAAACTCCTCGTACTGTACTCGATTCTTTCCAAATGGATGATGCATTCCATGATAGAATTGAGCGCCAGCGTTCATGCTAAACAATAACACAAACAAAAAGGAAGAGAGTCGTATCATTCTACTTTTGCCGCTCATTCAGGAGTTCAATCGCTCTAAAGGTAAAGACCACATATTAATTGACGTAACTAAGTACTCGTCCGATGGTTAGAATTAAAAAATTTGTCTTCAGTCCATTTCAGGAAAACACATATGTTCTCTTTAACAACGAACAAGAGTGTTGGATCATTGACCCCGGCTGTTATTCTCCAGAAGAAAAAGAAGAACTCAAGGACTTCATTGACACCAATGACCTAAAACCAGTGCGCTTACTCAACACGCATTGCCATTTGGATCACGTGTTTGGAAATGCATTTGTGAGTAAAACGTATGGCCTCAACCCTGAGTATCATCAACTAGACCAAGTAACCCTTGATATGGCACCCATATCCGCCAAAATGTACGGAATCCCAAATGTGGAAGACTCACCCATTGCCAAAAATAACTTGGAAGAAGGAGATGATCTGTCGCTCGGAAGCCAAGCATATGAAATTCGGTTCTGCCCAGGTCACGCTCCTGGACATGTTGTTTTTATAAATCACCAACAGAAGCACATCATCGCAGGGGATGTGTTGTTCTATGAAAGCATCGGAAGAACCGACCTACCTGGCGGAGATCATGATACCTTGTTAGAATCAATCAGGGTCAAGCTTTTTGATTTGGATGACTCTTATGAGGTTTATTGTGGCCATGGGCCAGAAACCTCAATAGGACACGAAAAAAAACACAATCCTTTTGTGCAGTAGATCGCTGAACGTTATATTTATTTGCCCTCACTAAACGGTAAGAAATGGAGAATTTGGAAACAATTATGACGATGGCCAAAGGCTTGATTATCGAATATGGTATAAACCTGATTGAGGCGGTAATAGCCCTCGTTGTAGGCCTTTGGGTAGTGAACATGCTGGTGAAACAAGTTGGCAAGGTCATGGTGAAACGAGAAGTTGACCCTAGCCTGATTCCATTTCTAAAAAGCGTATTAAACATTTCATTGAAAGCCGCCCTGGTTATCAGTATTGCAGGAATGGTAGGCATCGAGATGACGTCATTCGTAGCAATATTGGGAGCCGCTGGTTTGGCTGTTGGCCTCGCATTGCAAGGAACTCTTCAAAATTTCGCAGGGGGTGTAATGATCCTCCTTTTCAAACCTTTCAAGGTGGGTGATGTGATTGAAGCGGCTGGCTATGTTGGCGGTGTTAAGGAGATTCAAATCTTCAATACAATCTTGAGCACTCCAGATAACAAAGTCATCATCATTCCGAACGGAAACCTAGCCAATTCGTCCATGGTCAACTTTAGCACCATGGAGACGCGTCGAGTTGACCTCAGCTTTGGCATTGACTACGGAGACGATTTTGAGCAGGCTAAAAGTGCGATTATGGAATTGGTGAATGCCGATTCAAGAATTTTGAAGGATCCCGAACCATTTGCCCGTGTCGGTGAGTTAGGCGATAGCTCTGTAAATATTACGGTTCGGCTATGGGTGAATTCAGCCGACTACTGGGACGTCCATTTCGACATGATTGAAAAGGTGAAGTCAACGTTTGACGCGAAGGGCATCAGCTTCCCATATCCGCAGATGGATGTTCATCAGGATAAATAAAATTGAAAGTCTTAAGCGAAAAGCACTGCCTCGGCGGTGCTTTTTTTGATTTCAGCCCTATTTATTCTTCCACCCAACTTTTAAACGCATTAATGTATGTCTTCGACTGCTTTTTAAACATTCCGATCATGACGAAGCCAATGAGCTTCATGAAGCCTCTCATTTCGAAATAGCTGTTGTTCGTTTGCCTTACAGAGTTGTCATCAATCGGCTCGAATATCATCTCGACGGTATTGTATCCCATTGAACTTGTGAATCCGTACTTAATTTGCCTGGGTAAATCTTCCTCCAACACTTCTTCGGCAATCTGCATCTGCTTGCCCTTGTATAGAAAATGAAAATTACTCTTCGCCCCTACTTCCATATGTGAACCCGAAAGGCGTTCAATCTTTTCCAATCCATCCATCCAATTCTTTACACCTTCTGGATCCTTGTATTTTTCCATGACCTGATCCATTGATCGGTTGATCGTATTTGATACTGTGTACTTCATAGTTTATCAGTTTGGCTTCCACAATATATCAATTGACCATGACTAACTTCTGCTTTTGATCCTTGATTTATGCCACCTTCGGATCAGCAAGTAATCCATAGCTTAACACCTTTTTAACCTCTTAATCCCATCGTGATTTTTTTACGGCTGATTAAATCAGACCTTCGCAGAACGATGATTCGGACCAGCCTAATCTTCCTTTTGTTAGGAATCAGTTCTATTGGGTTTGCCCAACGGCCACAAGGCGGAGGCGACCCATCTCAATTTGTCATGGGAAAGGTTTTGACCAGTGCTGATGAAGCCATTCCATATGCCAATGTTGCTTTGTATAACAGCGATTCAAGTCTCATCACTGGTACAAGTAGTACGGAGTTGGGGATGTTTAGAATCAAGGCTGAACCAGGTGAATATTACTTGGTCATTTCCTTTCTCTCCTACAAAGAACAGATCATTCCAACATTCACCAAAACCGCGGACAAGCCGCATCGAATCGGAGGCATTCAGTTGAAAGAAAACATGGAGCTCCTCGATCAAGTGGTGATCGAAGGTGAGCGCAGTAGCATGGAGCTGCAACTCGACAAACGCGTTTTCAATGTGGGGAAGGATTTAGCGAATACGGGCCGGAGTGCCGCAGACATCCTCACCAATGTTCCATCTGTAGAAGTTGATGTCGAAGGCAACGTCAGTCTCAGAGGAAGCGAAAATGTTCGGCTTTTAATTGACGGAAAACCATCAACGCTTACGAGCGGCGGAAGCGCAGAAGCCCTGAGAATGCTGCAAGGCAATCTGATAGAGAAAGTAGAAGTTATTACCAATCCTTCTTCTCGATATGAAGCTCAAGGAGAAGTTGGCATCATCAACCTTGTACTTAAAAAACAAGAGAAGCAGGGATTAAATGGTGCCTTTGAAGTAAGGGCAGGAATCCCTACTTCATATGGTGCTTCGTTCAATTTGAACTATCGTCAGAAGTGGATCAATCTGTTTGGGAGTTACGGTGTGAACGTTAGAAGGAATCCAGGTGGTGGCTATTCATACAACGACTTTGACGGCCCAGACACTACGTTCTACTATGATAATACGCGCACGCATGTTCGCGGTGGACTTGGACATACCGGTCGATTTGGCGCAGACTTTTATCTCGGTGAGCGAAATACACTAACCTTAGCAGGAGTGGCATCATTGCGCAACAATGACAATAAAGGCAACATCATTTATCAAGATTTAAATCCTTCCAACGAAATTTTGAATACGACAGAGCGAGATGAAAAAGAAACGGAGGTGTCCGAAGATTTTGAACTCAACGTCAATCACAAAATTACTTTCAAGAAAAAGGGTCATGAATGGAGCACCAGTGTTCGAGTAAGCTCTAGTGACGATACAGAAAATGCGAACCTAGAGCAGCTCAGTTCGATAGTTAGTGAAGATGGGGTGTTGCAACGTTCATCCAATACGGAGGATGAGCGAAATATCATTGCAAAATCTGACTACATCCAACCTGTTGGCAAAGACGGTAAATTCGAAACAGGCGTCCGAGGTTCAATCAGAGAAATAGAGAATTTTTACAGCGTGGACATAGACAGTGTTGGTTCATGGGAGAATTTGGACGACTTCACGAACCAGCTTGAATACCTTGAAAACATTTACGCTGCATATGGCATGTTCAGCAACAAGTTCAAAAAATTGAGCTACCAATTTGGCTTGCGTGTGGAATACACGAACATCGAAACACGACTGATCAAAACAAATGATTACAATCCTCGAGAATACTTAAACCTCTTCCCTTCTGCCTTTCTTAGCTACGAACTAAAGGAGAATCATAATTGGCAGATCAACTACAGTCGTCGGATTTCAAGACCGCACTTTCGAAACCTAATCCCATTTTTCGGTTACACAGACCCGAGGAACTTCTATTCAGGTAACCCCGATCTAAACCCTCAATTCACACACAGTTTCGAAACGGGCTACTTACACAATTTTGAAAAAGGCAATATCCTCGCAAGCCTTTACTACCGATACACAGAAGGCGTTGTAGAACGAATCACAATCACCGACAGTTCAGGGTTGTTGAGACGGTTTCCGATCAACCTGAGCACGCAAAACGCGATTGGATTGGAACTCAACGGCGCTTATGATCTCACCAAATGGTGGCGGTTTACCGGTAGTGTGAATTTGTTCAGACAGATTGTAGAAGGCCAGTACCGCGGAAAGGACTACAACAGCGACGGCTTTTCAGCACAGTTCCGAATTAGTAACATGATAAAGCTACCGCAGAAGGTTAGCCTTCAGGCTTCTATGAGGTATCGAGCACCAAGTCCGAGCACCCAAGGGACCACTCTTTCAAGGCACAGCATCGACCTTGCGCTGAGCCGTGATTTCCTAAAAGGGAATGCAACATTCACTGCTAGTGTCAGCGATTTAACAAATAATCAAAAATGGCGAAGCATTATTGATACTGAATACCTGTACTCTGAAAGTGATTTCCAATGGCGATCTCGCCAGATCCTGGGCACTTTTACGTACAGGTTAAATCAAAAGAAACAGCGTTCACATTCCAGGGAAGGCATGGGAGACGGAATGGATATGTGACCCACTCTTACACTGACGAATGCTCCCTACTCGATGATGATGGGAATCGATTCAACGGCGGCTCCATTATTCGTAAGCAGAAAATACATACCACTTGTGATTCTCGTGAAATCAACTTCGAATTGAAGTATTCCTGGGGTTGCTCCTTGATATACATTCTGAACTCTTCTTCCGGTTAAATCAACAAGTGAGATACCCAGCTCAGATTGAGAGCTACCAACAATTTTTATTTGAGTTACGCCGGTTGTAGGGTTTGGATACACGGTGGTTTGTATGCCTAATTCAACTTCGGTTAACCCTTGTGGAATACAATTTTTAAACTTCACCTCAATTGTGTCTTCGTCGCTACAGCCATTCGCATCAGTCGCTGTTAATACATACTCAACGGTTCCGGTAGAAGTTCCGGTTCCGCCCACAAGCACAGTACTAGAGGTGTCGCCGTTGCTCCAAGCATACATTGCATAACTGCCGCTAACACCCAGAGTGTCTGTTTCGTTCAAGTCCACGCACAACTCGAAGTCGCTGCCCAAGTTGATTGAAGGAGATTCATGAATTGTAACTTCTACTTCACCTTGACCAACGCAACCTGCAGTGTTTATTACCAAACATGAATAGTTTCCTGATTGTGTCACCGTAATTGTCTGAGTATTCTCGAATGTATTCCAGTTAAATGTGGAACCAGCGTTCCCTGCGTCTAAGACCAAGATATCGCAGGCTTCAATCGAATCTCCCAAACTAACGACAGGAAGCGGGACTTCGGTCACAATAACTTCATCGGAAGCTTCACATCCATATTCGTCTGTGACGGTGACTGAAAAAGTACCGCCAGAGGTTACAAGGAGTTGCTGGAACACTGAACTATCGCTCCATAGGTATTCGTCCCAACCAGATCCAGCATTTAGAATCATGATTAGACCTTCACACATGCTTGTATCGCCAAGGTCAATCTCAGGGTGTGCCGCGTAGAATGACAACGAAGCAGAGTCATTATGATTGACCGTGTCTGTTGCATTATTTGGATCTGTTGTCCAAAGTACTATGTCATTGGAATCTTCTAAATAAACGTTGTCAATGATCAGAATAGCCGAATCTGCCCCTGAACCTCCATTAGTATCAAGAGTACCGGTATATGTGAATGGTGTTTGAGCAGTTCCATTCAGCGTCCATTCAATGGTCACGGGCGAGATTTGATTTGACCCGTAGTTCTTGACCGTGACAGAAATCGGAATTGTGTCCGCACAAAAACCTTCAACCGGTGTATTCAGAGAGGATATTCCAGCGTCGTTCGGTGCTGAAAAAGACGGTCCAGAGAAATTTGTGATCGTTGAAGTAAAAGTCCCACAACATCCGTCATAAGTATGACCATAGAAAGCAAAGGTTTGGCCAGCTGTAACAGGTACGGTCGAGGATCCACTTGTTGTAGTGTTAGCTAATTCTGTGTATGTGTTATTGAGCCAATACCCAAATCCATCGTAGGTCGGATCATTGTGGTTAACACTCCAATCAAAACTTATCGTTCCGGGAGCAATGACGTCAATCTCATAACGCGTATAGGCATTTGCAGTAACGTTGTCAGGACCTGTAAGAGCAATACTCGTAGGTGCACTGTTGGAATTAACAGATCCATTACCGCCTGCCACTTGTGTCACGGTCCAATTTGATGGAGCATAGATGCCGCTAAATTGGGCTTGTAGAGTACCGAATGCCATCAGCGCAAATGCGGCTGAGAACAATGAAAGCTTGCGTAGAGATTGGTGCATTTTGATAGGTTTTGGATAAAATTACAATTTGCTGTCATTCCCCAACGCATTTACAAAAGGTTGTGTACACGAAGTGATTATTATCGACTCAAATACCAATCCCACATGAGTCTAGTTCCATAGCTCCTGTACGGACGCCATTGATCGGCAATCGATTCTAAATCAACGAACAGCTGCTTCTTCTCGCTTTTGACATCGTACAGTTTTATCATGGCAGCTCGGACTGCGAGATCACCAACGGGAAAAACGTCTTCCCGCCCTAGAGAAAACATCAGGATCATTTCGGCGGTCCACTTCCCTACCCCTTTGATCTGACATAGATGTTTCTCTGCTGCCTCATCATCCAGCGAAGCAATGAAGGCGTCGCTCAAATCATTTTCAATGGCAAAGCGCGCAATGTTTTGCATGTATCCAGCCTTTTGAAATGAAAGACCACAGCTTCGCATCAGTTCCGTCTCTATTTCAACTACATCTTGTGGGTGGGGATAGTCCTCAAACTTGTCGAGGAATCGATTCCAAATGGTGTCTGCCGCCTTTAAGCTAAGTTGCTGTTCAACAATCGATTTGAGCAATGTGAAATACACGTCAGGATTTGGCTGAGCGGGACGCAATGGAATGCGCGACATGACTTCAAAAAGAATGGGATCGGAGGCCAATGATTCTTGAATATGTTGCACGGTTACAAAGTATCATGATTCTTTTTTAATTCCCTATTCGATTCGCTTGCTTCGTTTCATTTAAGTTTTACTTTTGCCTCCCTCAAAAACGGACTTGTTCGTGATTGAGAAGTCGGTCCGGTAGTTCAGTTGGTTAGAATGCCTGCCTGTCACGCAGGAGGTCGCGAGTTCGAGTCTCGTCCGGACCGCTTATAAAAGCGGAAATAAACCGCAATATGCAGTAAAACCTCACGTTTCGTGGGGTTTTCTTGTTTTAGCCCATATCCATTTTCTGGCCATTTCACCCCTATTCAGGTGGACTAATCGGTGGACTAGATTCATAGTCCAAAACACACTTACTTCATTCATTTTCATCGCTTTACACTTTTCTTCATCGAGCGTTTCGGTGGACTTCAAAGTAGCTTTGTATTCAATGAAGAAATCTGAACGAACTGAGGCCTAGCATTACCCAAGATATCAGTATGTCAGATCATTTGGAGGAGAGATTTGTGGGGTTTCTAAAACTGATTCGATTCTCACAATCAGGTACTCTCATGTCAACGAAAGAACCATGGGTGCTAACGGAATAGTCATAATCGATAGAAAATCCTGTGCAGTAGTCGATGGAGAGTTAGGTCAATGAATCGATCGGTCTCTTCTGCCATAATCATCACACTCTGCTAATCTCGTCAAGCCATTAAAATGGCGCCGGAACCTTCAAAGTCACTTCTTCCAAACTAATAGGATGAATAAATCGCAATTGCTCGGCATGCAAATGCAAGCGATCGGCTTTAGTCCCATACAAATCGTCGCCTAGAATTGGTGTATTTAATCCATCGGCGTGAGCCGCATGTACTCGGAGTTGGTGAGTCCTTCCGGTGATTGGGTAGAAGCGCACTAATGATTGACCATCTATAGTTTCTACTAACTCCCATACGGTGCGAGCTGGCTTCCCATGTTCGTGACAAACCAATTGCCTAGGACGGTCATGAAAATCAACGCGAAGTGGCAAATTGATCTCGCCGCGCTTCTCGGTTAGTTCTCCACGTAGCAAGGCTACATAGCGCTTCTTGATCGTTCGTTGCTCAAATTGATGCTGAATAGCCTTATGAACGTCTTTGCTCTTCGCTAACAACATGACCCCTGAAGTGCTCATATCCAATCGATGAACAACCAGAGGCCCATCGGCATCAGGGTATTTCTCTTTGACTCTGGTATAGACTGAGTCTTCGATTTCCTTGCCAGGAACAGATAAAAACTCCGCTGGCTTATTCACGGCCACCAAATGTTCATCCTCGAAAATGATGTCCAACTCCTTTTCGTCTTTCAGGTTGCTCAGCATTTCATTCGGCTCAACATCCAACCCTTCTAACATATGTCCTAAAATCGGTTCGCACTTGCCACGACATGAAGGATAGAACTGTTTGTGTTTTCTGATCTCCGAACTCGGAGATTTTCCCCACCAGAATTCCGCCATGGCTATAGGTTTTAGCTTATTTAAGTAAGCATACTGCAACAGTTTTGGCGCTGCACATTCCCCAGCCCCAGCCGGAGGAATTTTGGACTCTGTGTGATCGAAAATTGAAAGCAAAGATTTTGACTCACCACTTTGATTGAGGAATTGATAGTGATTAAACATATTGGCCTGAGTGCTAGCAGAACTATACTTACGCTCCTTCTTCAGATCTCTTATCGCATTGAGGAGCGCATCTAGATCTTCCTTGGACTTACTCAAATCACTCCTCCATTTCTTCGCCAGGCGTTTGAAGTCAAATTGATCGTCTAAACTTTCCTTGACCAAAGCAGCTTCGAGCTGTCCATAAGCTTCTGGTGCTAATTCTGCTTTTGCCGTTTCCCGTTGGTTTTTCCGGTCTCGCTTTCCAACCTTTATCTTATTTCTAGCTTCCGTAAGTTCAGACTCGCTTTGCTTCGATTGGCTCTCGAATTCGTCTCTCCTCTTCCACAATTCTGGCGCTTCTTCAAGCAATTCAATCTCGGCTGTGAGTCGCTCAATATGCTTCTCTTCTTGTCGGAAGAAGCCATCATGGGTCAAAATGTCGTAAACGGGAGGAACAAAACGGTCATGGTGATTAGAGCCAGCAAGTTTACCAGAGAATGCCGCTAGATAACCCAGATGTCCTTCATGATTTTTGACTACCAAAACGCCGAACATAATTCCGACGGCATTGCCTTCGTCCTCCCCAATACCAAAGTCACGGTTCCATTCTTGTTTGACAATGTGTCGTTGAAGTTCCTCCGTCGCTTTCAAGCTCAGTTCGTGTGGTTCATAGTAAAAGGGAAATGTGAACTTCGATGGCAGCTCCACCCTGGATACATCACTCTCAAACGCTATGAAACAATCTACTTCTTGCATTAAGGTGCAAAAGAAGAACTGAATGCTTTTAAATAAAGCTAAATGCTCTTAGGAAATCCTAAAGAATAGAAACCATCCGAGTGATTTCACGTCCCTCAATACTGACTTTCAACGTATAGACTCCCGATGAAAGGTTGGAGACATCTACAGCTTTTGAGCTTAGGTAGTTGACTTTGGGCTGGATGAGCTTTCCATCAATTGAAATAAGCTCAATGGACTCGATGATGTCGGTCGTCTTCACAGAGAAGATCGTTGAAGCTGGGTTCGGATAAAGGGCAACTCCCTCTTCTTTCACCTTCTCCTCTACATCAGCTGGCCAATTGCTCAACTCAACATCCAATTCAGTGAGTTCACCATTGACAAGCACAACACCACTGATAGTTTTAGAAAAGTATCCTTCTGCAGAAACTTCTACGGTGTATGTTCCGGCATTCATTGTGGCGGTTGCATATTCTCCAAGAATATCACCATCTACGATGAGCGTATCCTCTATCACATTGATGGTAGGGAAAAAGATGATGTCGCCAGTATGTTGATCGGTGACGGCTCCTTCAAGGAAACAGCCGCGTACATACGTGGGCTCAAAAACATAAAGGCCTGTTTCAATGTCTGTTGCCAGAATATTCCCTGATGGTAGCCATGGGTAGACACCCCAGTTGCCATGAAAACCTTCGTAGTTATACAATGGAGAAGTATCATACCTCCCGGTTTCAATCATATTATGAGGACGACTTACATCAATGATGTTCAGTCCTTTTGTATAGTAGGAAGTCACTAGATATCCATTAATGTAGTGAGTATTGTGCGGGATGATGTTCGTATCGTTCACCTTCCACTCATCTACCAGCGTTGGATTGTAAATATCAGATACATCGTATGCAGCGATGGTTCCGTTATAGATTTCGTCTGTGCTGAACACAAAGTTGTTGTCGTCTGAAAACCACATGTTGTGGGTAAATACGCCCGGTGTTTTCCAAGAAGAAAGCAGTTCTGGGTTGGCTTTATCACTCACATCAACCACTTGAGCATCACCAGTGTAAACTGCCGAGCCCCACAGTGTATCTCCTCTGACCACGCCATCATGGTAATAGTTTAGATCGTAGATCCCAACTGGCTCCGGATCCATAGGATCATCATTCAAATCAAGAATAATGGCTCCACCCATTGAATAGTTAGCTCCGAAAATGTATGCGAAGCCATTTTCGTCAATGAAGAGATTATGAGCACTTTGAAATGTCATTGTATCTCCATTAAAATAGGTGTACGGAAGATTGGTATTATCTGGCAAACCGCTCATGTCCACAATCAACAAACCAGGTCCACTCTCACAAGTGACGTAGAGATAATCTCCCCACGTCTTAAGATCTCTCCAAGTACTATAAGGACCAGGAACAACAAAGGTTTGGGAAATGTTATCTGGATCAGTTACATCGTAGATCCCTAAGCCGAAATTACGGCCCACCAAAGCATACTCATTGCCATCTTCATCAGCGTACCCCCAGACGTCACTGAGTTCCTCATTGAATAGCTGTTTCCCTTTGACTTCAAGGTTTAAATTTTGTGCTTGCAATCCGCTGAAAAGCAGGATCATGCATATTAGTGAAAGGTATCTCATAACTGCTTAGTTAGGCGCAAAGAAAAGATAATCTACAATTCCAAAGTGATCTGACTTCCCGCGTCAAAGGAATCCTGATCGTCTTCTTCATCTGATTCAGAAGCAACTTCGGCTTTTTCGGATGTCTTCACTTCCTTCTTTGGAGACGGTTTTTTCGCTGCCTTGGTTGCGGAGGCTATTGACTCTGCTTTTGGTTTCGATTCTTTCTTATCCGGCTTTGGCTCCTTCTCTTCTTCCGCCTTCTTTTTTAATACGAGCGGCTTTTTAGGAGAATTTTCCGGATTCGATGCCACCACTTTTAGATTGTTCGATGGGTCCTCCTTGGTCTTAGGCTCTGCCTCAGATTTCACTTCAGGCTCAGGCTCTGGATCGGGTTCAGGAACAGGTTCAATTTCTACTTCTTGATCTCGCTCGTGAGGTTTCGCATCAAGCGCATTGAAGCTTTTGACCTTCATCTTGGACAAGATGTTACCCTGAGCTTTCAGCCCTTTGACAGTAATAAACTCTTCAACATCAACTTTATCATCTGGTTTAGTACCACTGCGCTGATCATAGTGAACCTTTAACATTGGAGACCAATCGGTGCTTATGTATTCCAACTTTGCCTTTTCATGTTCTGATATAAAGAGAACCGGCTTATCGCTTTCTTCTGCTAAAAATCTTTTGATGTAATAGCAATCCTTGTCTGGCTCGTAATAAGCGGCGCTAATGGGTTTATCCTTGATCCACTTTTCAAGATGAATCATATTCTCATCAAACTTTGTGGTAACATCAATCCCCGTCATACGGTAAGCACCATCTTCTAATAGGCATAGAATTCTGTCTCCCGCTGCAAAAGCTCCGAGATACCGACCCCGCTCTTCATAATTCAATCGCTTTACGGCTTCATCAAACCAGACCTTTCTTGCCGCGAGCGTCGAGACGCCTTTTTCCTTCAGCTCAATGCGATTGACACTGTGCTTGGTCAAAATATTCCCTTTTGCTCCTCGACCTTTGATGGCAACATCCTTAAAGTCAAATTCAAACTTCAGTCGCTTGAGCTTGGCTTTCTGACGGTGAATGATCGTGACCACTTCTGCCTCTCCATTTGGATTGGCAGTGAGGTGTATAATCTTGGACTTGGCCGTGCCTTTCGTCAATTCATATTCACGATCACGGGTGATGGAGGTTACGTTAAACCTTTTGACCATCACATTTCCGCCCGCGCCATCTTGATAGATCAGGTTGTAAATCGTTCTAGGATCACCTTTCTTCCAAGTATTGATATATCTAATGCCTTTTCCAACGAAGGTTTTATCAGCCATCCTTGTGACAATCATCTTTCCATCGTCACGAATAACGATGATGTCATCAATATCGGATGCCTCCTTAACGAACTCAGATTCCGTCCGCTTCAAACCATGGCCGATGAAACCTTCTTCTCGATCTACGTAAAGTTTGACATTATTAGCAGCAACCAGAGCGCGTGATATTGTCTCCATTTGGCGGATTTCTGTCTTTCGCTCCTTGCCTTTTGCATATTTCTTCTTGAGATTTTTGAAATAGTCAATGGCGTAGTCGGTCAAATTGGCCAGATGGTGTTTGACTTCCTCAATCTCTTCTTCAAGTTTCGCAAGATGATCATCCGCTTTGAATGAATCGAATTTAGAGATCCGCTTAATCTTGATTTCGGTTAACCGTGCGACATCCTCGTCCGTCACGGCGCGCAGGAGATGTTTAACATGAGGCTTTAATCCCTTGTGGATCGTCTCAATGATGGCGACCCAAGTCTCACATTCCTCAATGTCTCGATAAATTCGTTTCTCAATGAATATCTTCTCGAGCGAGGCAAAATGCCATTGTTCTTCGAGTTCTCGCTTGCGAATCTCCAGCTCCAATTGGAGAATTCCCTTTGTCTGCTCTGTACTCTCAGAAAGGATGTCACTGACACCCATGAATCTTGGCTTGTCATTTTCGATGACACACGAATTAGGGGAAATTGAAAGTTCACAATCTGAGAATGCATAAAGTGCATCAATCGTTTTGTCTGGAGAAACATTGTTGGCTAGGTGGATTAAGATCTCAACGTTCTCGGCCGTGTTGTCTTCGACTCGTTTAACTTTAATCTTCCCTTTATCATTGGCCTTTAAAATGGAATCTATCAGCGACGAGGTGGTCGTTGTGAAAGGTATTTCAGTCACCTTAAGCGTCTTCTTGTCTTCGACACTTATCCTCGCTCTCACTTTAATTCTACCACCGCGTAATCCATCATTGTACTCGCTGAAATCAGCTGTTCCTCCTGTCGGAAAATCTGGATAAATTTTTGGTTTCTTTCCTTTAAGATTAGCAATTGATCCATCAATCAGTTCAATGAAGTTGTGGGGAAGCAGCTTACACGCCAATCCGACGGCAATCCCTTCTACTCCCGAGGTAAGGAGGAATGGGAATTTCACGGGAAGCGTGATTGGTTCTCTATTTCGACCGTCGTAGCTCGCTTGCCAATTGGTGGTCTTGGCATTGAACATTACTTCCAAGGCGAACTTGGTAAGGCGGGCTTCAATATATCGAGGTGCAGCAGCTCGGTCGCCCGTGAGAATATTTCCCCAGTTTCCCTGACAGTCAATCAATAAGTCTCTTTGCCCAATTTGAACAAGCGCGTCCCCAATGGAAGCATCACCATGCGGGTGAAACTTCATAGTGTTCCCGATGATGTTGGCCACTTTGTGGTATCGACCATCGTCCATTTCCTTCATAGAGTGAAGAATTCGACGCTGAACAGGTTTCAACCCATCGCTAATGTGAGGTACAGCACGCTCCAGGATGACATACGATGCGTAATCAAGGAACCACTCCTTGTACATTCCACTGATGTGGATGACCTTCTCTAACTCCTCCTGCCCTTCTTCTTGGGAGGCGAATTCGTCGTCCTTCTCTTCGTTATTTTCTACTTCTTCGCTCACTTAGTTCAGCGTGAATCTGAAAGGAATGTTGTTATAGGAAGAAACTGGCTTTCCATCGATTATTGCAGGATTCCAATCTGGCATATTCTCGACTACCTTGATAGCTTCGTAGTCCATTGATGGGTGCGCCGATTTCAATATCGTGGCGTTGCTGATCATGCCTGATGCGTTGATCTTGAATCGAACATAGCACGTACCACTCAGTCCCTCCTCCTTTGCAAACTCTGGATAGACCAAGTTCTCTGAAATAAACTTAAACATCGCCTCTTCTCCACCAGGATACTCTGGGTCAAATCCTAGAGTTGTGTAACGATAAGCGTGTTGCTGGTCTTGTATTGAGGAATTGATAGCAAAGTCACTCAACGCTACTTGTCTGGACCCATCCATATTAAATTTAATGCGCATTTCTCCTTTGAAGGAGCCCGCTCTCAAACCATTCCATCCCGGATTCCATTTAGTCTCGTTCAGTCGATGCAAAACTTCGTTGTCGAAATAGGTGTTTGCTGATTCTTGAATCTCGGCATCCACAACCTTGCCCTCGGCATTGATGCTGAAAGTGATGAACATGCGCGCATTGTACCGTTGATCAACAGGGATGAGAACATCATCCAGCAAAATCGCTTGTAGACTTCCTCCTTTAATGGTTGGGAACGAATACTTCACCATGCAAGCGGTTTCAGCATCATCACCGTCAAAACATTCATAGGCAAATCCATTCTCCGTTTTAGTTGTGATCATTTGCTTCTTACCGAAGTCGTAGTAGTCAACTGCTTGCTTGAACTTTCCAGCCGAATAAGCCTCCTCTCTAATGACATTGTGATCTGAACTCGAAAACTTCCAATGGCCATTCGGTACGTTTTCCAAAAGCTCACCGCTCACAATGGTATCCCCATTATCTGCAAGCTCTAAATAGTCACCAACCACTAATCCTTGATCATAAGACTTTAGCATGGAGACCTTCCCATTCCGATGGTACTTGGTCATCTTGCCATGCGCTCGACCCATAGAATAGGTCACTTCTGAGAATAATTCACCCGTTGCATGGTACATCTTCACATCGCCTTTTAGCTTTCCAGCTTCATAATTGAAGGTGCCTTTGAGCTTTCCATTTTCATGATATTCCTTCCAATCCCCTTGTTCAACTCCATCTTCAAACGGTCCTGAGCGAACCATTAAGCCTTTTTCACTGTAAAACTTCCACATACCGTATCGCTTAAAATCTCGGTACTCGCCTTGCTCTTTTAGTTCTCCATTTTTATAGTAGGATTTCCAGTCACCTTGGAGACGATTTTTCTTATAGGTGCCCTGCTCTTCAACCTTACCATTCCGGAAGAATTTTTTATACCTACCATACTTGTCCTTCACCCTATATTCTTGGATCAAACTCGTATCACCCGATGGGTAAAATTCAACATAAGAATCTTGGTATTCTGTGCTGATTGGATCGGCCACAAAAGAGAATGTTTTCATCTGAACATTGCCATTGTCAAAATAGTCTACAATCGTCCAAGGTTCTTTCTTCTTGTTGCGCTTGGCCATGCGCTTAAAATCATAGTCCACCGTGGGCGGAACTACACGCTTATCAGCATTCATAAAGTACTGAATATCATATTTATGTGGTTGTTTAGCTAAAGGATTAGGAAAATCCTGTGCGCCAACGAAAGACATCCAGCTAATTGCCAGGACAACTCCTACTATTCTCTTCATGCAGCCTTCTCAATTACGTCCTTTTCCACCTTCAAGTTTTCAATGATAAACTCCTGTCTATTGGGAGTGTTTTTACCCATGTAGAATGACAGCAATTCTTTCAACGCCCCATCCTGTCCAATGACGAGTGGATCGAGTCTCATATCCTTACCGATGAAGTTCTTAAACTCGTCTGGCGAAATTTCTCCCAGACCCTTGAATCTTGTTATTTCAGCATTCCGTCCTAAATCATCCAATGCTTCCTCTTTTTCAAGATCAGAGTAACAGTATTTCGTTGCCTTTTTAGTCCTCACCCTGAATAGTGGGGTTTGCAATACATAAACATGCCCCTGCTTCACGAGATCTGGAAAGAACTGGAGGAAGAACGTAATGAGCAGTAATCTGATATGCATTCCATCTACATCCGCATCTGTGGCAATAATTACATTGTTATAACGCAGATTTTCAATTCCATCTTCAATATTCAATGCCGCTTGAAGCAGATTGAACTCCTCATTCTCATATACTACCTTCTTCGTAAGACCATAGGTATTAAGCGGTTTACCCTTCAGCGAAAAGACCGCTTGAGTATTCACATCCCTAATCTTAGTAATTGAACCTGAGGCCGAGTCTCCCTCACAAATGAATATGGAGCTCTCGAGACTTCTCTCGTGGCTATCGCCATGATGCACTCGACAATCTCTTAGCTTCTTATTGTGCAAATTGGCCTTCTTAGCTCTTTCTCGCGCTAACTTCTTGATGCCAGACATCTCCTTCCGTTCACGCTCACTTTGCATAATTTTCTTAAGCAGAGCCTCACTGACAGCAGGATGCTTGTGGAGGTAATTATCCAACTCTCTAGACAGGAAGTCATTGATGAACGCCCTCATCGATGGACCATCAGGCCCCACATCTTGTGACCCTAGTTTCGTTTTAGTTTGGGATTCGAAAATCGGCTCCATAACCTTGATGCTCACCGCAGTGGTTATGGACGCACGTATGTCTTGGGCTTCAAAATTCTTTCCGTAGTGATCCCTTATCACTTTGGCTATTGATTCCCGATAGGCCGTTTGATGTGTTCCTCCTTGCGGAGTATATTGACCGTTTACAAACGACGAAAAATCCTCTCCATAACTGTGGGTATGCGTGATTGCAACCTCAATATCCTCTCCTTCCAAATGAATTATAGGATAAAGCGGTTCCTCATCAATATTTCTATCCAAAAGGTCCTTCAGACCATTCTCGGACTCATACGTCTCGCCATTGAAATGAATGGTAAGTCCCCGGTTGAGATAGGCGTAATTCCAAAGCATTCCTTCAACATATTCATGCCTGAAAGTATATGGTGGAAATACCGAATCATCCGGCACAAACGTCATTCGAGTCCCTTTTCTGGTACTCGTTTCTTCAATATCGTGGTCGTCTGTGATTCCTCCTTGGCTAAATTCGGCAGCCTTAATCTGACCGTCCCTAACACTTTCCACTTTGAAGTAGGACGAAAGAGCATTTACCGCCTTCGTACCTACACCGTTAAGGCCGACGGACTTTTTAAAGGCCTTGGAGTCATATTTTCCACCTGTATTTATCTTCGACACGCAGTCGATGACTTTTCCCAGAGGAATTCCACGACCGTAGTCTCTAATTTTCACCTCGTTGCCTTTGATGGCCAAATCAATGGTCTTGCCATTGCCCATGACAAACTCATCAATCGAATTATCAATAATCTCCTTGATAAGGATATATATCCCATCGTCTGCTGAACTACCATCACCGAGCTTTCCGATATACATACCGGGGCGCATCCGTATGTGTTCAGACCACTCAAGGGTTTTTATATTGTCTTCAGTATAGTCTGCAGCCATGAATCCCAATTTCGGTTCGATGCGAATTTAGCATGAGCTTATTGCATTTTGACACCGCGGAACGCCCGATTATACACAGTTTTGTTAACAGGAAGGGTTGAAAATGACTAATAACTCATGAAAGTTTTAAACATCGTCAGGCACGCCAAAAGCAGTTGGGATAACTCAAATATCACAGACTTTGATCGCCCGCTGACTAAGCGCGGAACCAAGAATGCCAAGGAGCTTGCAACCGTGCTTGATAACGCCCACACTCACATTGACTTGATTGTAAGCAGCGCCGCGGTCCGAGCAAAAACAACAGCTAATGTCATCGCCGAACACTATCAATCCAATCAACCAAAGCTGATCACAGAGGAAAGACTCTACCACGCCACAGTTGAAAGTTGGATGGAAACAATTCAAGGGACAAGCAATGGATTTGATGAACTCATGATAATCGGACATCAGCCCACTTTATCGATGCTTACAAACTCTTTAATCAGTGACCCGATCGATCACGTAATTACATCCTCGTGCAGCAGGCTTCTTTTTGACACGATGGCTTGGAGCCAAGTCACTAGGCACACTTTTCACAAAGGGGTTCATTACAATCGACATGACTGGAATGGCATTGCCTTGAAGTAATCAGGTTCATAGATTTGCACTTCTTGACACTCCAAGAAAAAATAGCAGCCTTCGATCATTTAGGACAATGGTTAAGAAGGCATGAATTCCAACCAGATTCTACAGAATATGCTTCGTTAAACGAAGTTATTCGACAAGCCTTTCATCAGAATGGCTGGTTCACCGAGGATGAAGTGATTCACGCTCTCAGATATTGGGCAAAGGTTCTAACAGAACAAGAAATCTCGAAATGGACTGGTGAATATGGTATCAATAAGACTACCCCTCAGCGGGTGGGTCTCATTCTTGCTGGAAACATTCCATTGGTTGGCTTGCACGACATTTTCTGCGTACTCCTGAGCGGACATCGAGCGATAATAAAACACAGTTCATCTGATCCGGTTTTAACAGGAGAGCTACTGCGCCAATTGATGATAATTGAGCCCCGATTTTCTGATTTCATCAAGGTGGTTGACGGCCAAATGAAAGACATCGACGCCATAATCGCGACTGGCTCAAATAACAGCGCACGACACTTCGAAGATTACTTCGGTCATCTTCCTAAGATAATTAGGAAGAACAGAACGAGTGTTGCGTTGCTCAAGGGGTCGGAAAATCAAGATGAGCTGCATGGATTGTGTGAAGATGCATTCAGGTATTTCGGCCTGGGCTGTAGGAATGTGACCAAGATTTTCGTTCCAAGGGGCTATGATTTGAACGCAATATTTCAGGCTTCACTTCCGTTTGAGTATCTCATGGCAAACAAGAAGTTTGCTAATAACTACACCTATTACAAGACTTTGTTGATGATGGAACAGCGCAATATTCTTGAAAATGGACTTGTTCTTCTTGTAGAAGATGATCGTCTGTATTCACCAGTGAGCGTTCTCAACTATGAGTTTTATGATTCAATGAATGATGCGGAAAAAAGAATTGAAGAACAACGAGACTCAATTCAGTGCGTCGTAGGTAGTATAGATGTACCATTTGGATCGGCTCAAAACCCTTCATTAAACACCTTCGCTGATGGCGTTGACACCCTCAGCTTTCTGGTATCTTTAGGGGGTAAATAGCTGCCAAATAAATTTTTGATCGTATTGATTAATAAGGTTTCTTTGCGGGTTAATTCGCGTTTGCGCTTGATGAATAAGGGAAAAACTTCTACAAAGCAGTTGTGGCGTTGGTTTGCAGTGATTTCATTTGTGTGCTTTCAGGCCACAGGATACTCCCAATTATGGGATGAGGATTTTGGAGTAGCAGGAGCTTGCTCAGAGATCGACACCGCAGATGGCGCAGCTGCCACACTAGGTGGAAACTTCACCGTTACTTACGGAACATCATACACCGATACTTTAAACAACTGGAGAATTAGTGCCCGCGAATCCTTCACCGGAGTTGGGAATTGTGGCGACGGTTGTTTGAACACCTCAACACTCACGGACAAAGCACTTCACCTCACGCAAGTTGACCCGAGCAACATTGACATCGGCGCCAAGTACAACAACAGTACTATAACAGACGCTACAGTTTGGACACCCGCGATCAACACGACAGGTGCAGCGAGCTTAAAACTTCGATTCGATTACATTGAAGGAAGTAATGACCCAGATGACGAAGGACTAGTCTACATTTCGGTTGGCGGAACAGGTTCTCCTGTCTTAATTGATTCATTGATCAAACCGAGCACATCGTGTACCACTGGAGAATGGGCTCACTTCGAAACCTACCTAGATGCATTTTACCTTAATCAATTCCAGATTCACATTGGCTTTCGCTGGGTGAATGACGGGGATAATAGCGGAACGAACCCTTCATTCGCAGTAGACAATATTGCATTGATTGATACAGTACCAACTGCCAACGCTGACATCTCAGTGGATTCTATTTGCAATGGCGAGTCGGTGGATTTTTCTTCGGATAGCACCTTGGGGGTCGTCACAACATACGCTTGGAGTTTTGGTAGTAATGCCACTCCTTCGACTTCTATATTACCGAACCCTTCAAACATCGTGTTTAACGGAATTGGAATTTACCCATGTACACTGTCCACTACCAATGCGAATGGAACTTCTATTGACATTGTGACTATTGAAGTCATTGATTGCTACCCTCCTACTCCGGTGATCGATGTTAATGACCAGACCTTGTGTCAAGGACAAGCTGTGAATTTCGCTGATTCCAGTATTGCGGGTGCGTTTGGTAAAGGTCAATGGGTATGGCAATTCCAAGGAGGAATTCCCAACACGAGTACCCAGCAGCATCCTCAGAACATTGTCTACAACTCCACGGGAGTTTACAACGTCACCCTCACTGTTGTTGATACAGCAACTGGTGCGGATTCAACCATCATCTTCCCAGGATATATTACGGTTGGGACTTGTGCCGTTCCTAACGCGATTATCGCAAGAGACGACACCGCTGAAATATGTCATAATGATTTCGTTGAGTTTTACAGCCTCTCTACTGGTGAGCCAGACAGTGCAACTTGGATTTTCCCAGGTGGTAACCCTGCCATCATAACACATGATCATGATACAGTTGATACGATCGAAGTATTGTATCCGACTCCTGGGGTATACGATGTCATTTTGGTTGTGTGGAACGGCGCTGGAACCAGTGTTGATACCATGCACGATTGGGTGACCGTTCTTAATTGTCCAGTTCCAAAAGCGAGGTTTGATGTGAGCAGCCGGGTAATTTGCCCTGGTGTTGCCGTGGTCTTCCAAGATCTTTCAATTGACGCTACAGAATGGTATTGGGAATTCCCTGGAGCAGTACCTAGCACATCTACAGACCAACACCCAACTGACATTCTTTATCCCAATCCTGGCAGCTATGCCGTTACATTGGTTGTGAAGAACGTCAATGGAGAAGATACTTTGATCCGAGAAGCATATATCCGCGTTGATTCATGCCTACCTCCTGATCCAAGATTTGAAGTCGAACGCGACTCAATCTGTCGTCAAACATGCGTTCAGTTCTTCAACACATCTTTAAGAACGGACTCATTATTCTGGATTTTCTGGTGGCATCCTTATACAGATTCGATTACTGGGACAATTGTAGATACCATTACCTCAACCACTAACCAATATGGCTGGCTAGCGGGTGACACTCATTTCGTAGTTCACAGAGATTTCTTCCCTGTTTTTGACACCGTCTTCATGGAACAGGATCCGATATACTGTTGGGATGACAGCGGAACAGTCGGTCTACAGCTCTTCACCTTTAATCAGTATGACGTATCGGTGTTAAATCAACAGGATGTTCCGGTCCTGAATATAGGAGGAAAACATCCTACGATTGATGCGGGTCCCGATAGACACTTACTCATGGACAACATTGAGAGTCGATTCTATCTTGAAGACACGACCAGTTTCAATGTCACAGGAACGGCACCTTATTTCAACTGGTATCCAGAAGAAGACTTATCCTGCTACGATTGTCCGAATCCTATTGTGTACCCTACTTCAACTAGAAAATACTTCGTTACGAATTATGATGATTATGGATGTCAGGTCTATGATTCAGTAGCCGTTTATATTGACTCGTCATACTACGCAGGAATTCCGAACATCTTTAGTCCAAACGCAGATGGAACGAATGATATTCTTTGGGTAAGAGGAAACTCAATCTCAAGTAAAGGTTTCAAATTCCGAATCTGGAACAGATACGGACAAGAAGTGTTTACGTCGAACATCCAGAACGATGGTTGGGATGGAACTTATAAAGAGGCACCCGCTGCATCTGGGTCATACAAATACTATGTCAAGGTGACGTTTGAAAATGGCGTAGTAGAAGAGTTGACTGGTAACGTAACCTTGGTAAGATACTAATGAAGAGACTGCTCTACATACTGGCGATCAGCGTGCTTTCGAGCGCGGTATTTGGACAAGGAAGTGATCCTCATTTATCAATGCAGAATTATCAGTCGTTGAACCTTAATCCTGCCTTAACGGGCAATATGGAAACTAAGTTTCGCTGGCAAAACTCTTATCGGGAGCAATATGCGGTGATCTCAAGACCATACCGGACATATTCCTCTGCCCTTGACTTCAATCTTCCAATCAACGCATGGGGAGGTAACATCTGGGGATTCGGATTAAATGCAATCCAAGATGATCAGGGAGATGCCAACTTAGTGAATACGAGAATCAATGTTAGTCTAGCGGTTGGTCAATACCTTGACCCTCGTGAGGAGCATAGTCTGAGTGTCGGTTTCCAAGGTGGGTTGGGCCAGCGTGCAATTAAGTACGACAATGTCTATTGGAATAGCCAGTGGGTAGGTTCAGGTTTTGCTCTTTATAAGAACCCGAACGAACCATTGATTGAAGCTACCAAGCAGTATCTAGACATGAGCACTGGGATTCAATATCAATTCAATGGGAGTGGCAATGCTGATTTTGGAACCGGTATTTCTATGTATCACTTCAACCGACCAGACAACTCATTATACCTCGACACAAACAATGTTCAGCTTGATCGTCGAATCAACTGGCACACAAACGCTGAATTCCGAATCCGCGATGGAAGCATGTTTGCAACCCGTCCAAGCTTTGTCTTCACGAAGCAAGGGAAGGTAAATCTGTTTATGGTCGGGAACGAATTTGTGTTCTTTTTCTCTGAGCCAACGAGAACGACTGGAGAGAAAAAAGAATACAGCATGAGTCTTGGCCTCCACCACCGTTGGTTGACGGATATGATTGGTTCAATCATGTTTAACCTTGGCGGATTACAAATTGGTGCTTCTTACGATGTCACACTCGGAAACATCAACAAACTGAATGGCTACCAAGGAGCTTATGAAGTCTTTATTGGCTATCGTGGTGGATATAGAAAAGGAAGTAGGAATCGATACTCCCCTTTCAGAAAAGGAAAACACTAACTACACGTTCTTCTCCAGTACATGAAGAGCGTACTTCTCACTTTTATCTTTTTTAGCGTCTGTGCCATATCCATTGCACAACAGGTTACCATTCGTGGTCAGGTGATTCATGCTGAAGATCCTACATTCAACCTACTTATAGTCAATAAGAACACCGCTCAAGGAATTTTTGGCGCAAAAGACGGTTCATTCATCATCACTGCCGACCAAAAGGACACACTGTTGATTGGTGCGCTTGGTTATAAAACTCACAAAATCACTTTTGCCGACAGCACGCCTAAGGCACAATACAATATTCGAATCTATCTAAACACGATTCAAATCAACCTGCGGGAAGTAACGGTCTTCCCCCGCAGAGAATTGGATTCCATTCAAAAAGACATTCAAACCCTCGGCTTCGATGAGCGCGATTACATGCTAACCGGCATCAATGCCTTAAACAGTCCTCTCACCTACCTGTACTATCAGATTAGTAGAAAAGAGCGTATGAAGAGAAGGGCCTATGAGATCATCAATGAGGATCGGAAACGGTCGCTGCTTAAAGAATTACTCGTGAAGTATGTCGATCAAGATATCATAGACCTTCAAGAAGAAGAATTTGAAGACTTCGTTGACTTCATCAACCTACCAGATCATGTTCTTGTCTCGATGACTCAGTACGAATTCGTGGTCTACACAAAGAGGCAGTTTCGCGAATTTCGAAGGACCCCTACCCGACTCCGTCAAGACATTGACACCCACGACTAGTTTTTCCACAGTGCTCACTTCCTAAGTATCTACATCGGCATTCTTTCATGCACAATTGAGCCTGAACTTAGAGTTTAGAATTTGTGGCTATGAAAAAGTTATTCCTCGCTCTTCCATTTATCCTATTTGGCGCTGCCCAAGCACAGCACAGTGTGGTATTAAAGACCGGCGAAAAGATCACAGGAGTGGTGATGCAACTCCAAGAGGATGTATTAATGGTATACATTAATCGTTCTCCAAGAGAAATCATGTTACGAGACGTGAGCTCCATCTTTTTCGATGAATACATTCCTTACGACGGAAGCTTTAGTTCTGATGCGCCCGTAAAGCGCATGAGAAGTGCCGACGGTGAATACACCATTGAATACCAGGTTGTAGATCGGGAGATGATCAAAGCTCCTCGCCTATCCAATGCCACACAAAAGAAAGGAGTTGTGGTCGTAGAGTTTGTGGTTAACAGAGCTGGCACAGTTCTCAAGACGACGGCTGGAGTAACCGGTAGCACCACAAGCGATGAATATTTACTGACCAAGGCTGAATTCGCCTGCATGGGAGCCAAGTTTAAGGAGCATCCCAAAGGACCTCTTGAAACCACAGGCACCATCATCATTCAGTACTAACAAGAAAGGCTCCCGAAGGAGCCTTTCACTATTTCAGTAATATTAGTTAGAGGAAGCTGTAATTGGCTCCGTACTCTAGCATTTGTTCGAGGAAATCATCTGGATACTCGACATTGACGTCCGTGATCTTATCTCCCTCCATTACAGGAACCAATCTAGGATTGATAAACCCACCGTACGGGGCTATATTCAAATTTTCCGCCCTATCAAGAACCTCTTGATGCAATTCATCGTCAAACTGAACTCCATAACTCTCTACTAGAGCTTTTCCTGCTTCGTAATCCCCCTCGCTTTTGATGCGCTGGATTTCTCGCAGTAGTTCACCAAAAATCACTCTGAGCTTTTCATAGTCATTGACCTCGAAGTAAGTCTTTTCTTCTACTACCTTCTTTTCAATGACGTTGTCATCCATTCCTTTCTCATATGCCCAAGAAGCAACGAGTTGACGATTTCTCATATGCGCCTCTTCGATGACTTCTCCCGGCTCAATTCTTCTCAATTGAAGCATCATACCATTTCTGATATAAGAATCGTATTCAGCCATTCCTACTTCCAAAGAGGGCATCAAGCCAAGGTCTACTAGCTTTTGATCCATCAAGAAATAAAGCGCAACCAAATCAGCTCTTCCCTCTTCTAATGTTGAAGCGTAATTCTTAAGTGTTTCTTTCGGCGTTCCTATTCCTTCATTCAACTTACCAGAAGCGTGTCCTACAACCTCGTGAAGTGCTGTATGCAGTTTACCTGCAAGCTTTGCATGTTCTTTAGATCGCTCTCGCAACTCCTCTGTACGAATGAATTCATCGATTAAACCGGAACCAGATGCTCCAGCATATGCCTGAACAATATTTCCTAGGCTAACCGATTTAGAACCGTGAGTTGAACGGATCCAGTTTGCGTTTGGAAGATTCACACCAATCGGCGTTGAAGGAGAAGCATCTCCAGCCTCACCCGCAATGTTGACAACCTTGTAAGTAACTCCAACAACATTTTCTTTCTTATGATCTTCTTGGATCGAAGAGTTGTCTTCAAACCACTGAACATTTTCCATCAGCACGTTCATTCTAGCGCTGGCATCAAAGTCTGTGATTTCAATAATGCTTTCGTACGAACCTCTAAATCCTTTAGGATCATTATACACCTCAACGAATCCCTGGATGTAGTCAATATCTCCTTCAGTCGCCTTTGTCCAAGCAATATTGTAGTCGTCCCAAATCTTCAAATCTCCCGTCTTGTAGTAATCGACAAGCAATAGGAGCGCATCTCCCTGAGCTTGGTTCTCGGCAACAGAAGCTGCCTTTTCGAGCCAGAAGGTCACCTTATCAATGGCCTCGCCATACATACCACCACTTTTCCAAACGACCTCTTCGATCGAGCCTTCCTCATTCTTTACCAGCTTGCTGTTCAAACCGTATGAAATGGGCTCTGGATCATCCTTGTCGATAACGGTTGCATAGTAGGCATCTACATCTGCCTCAGTCATGTTTGGACTATAGAAGTTTGTCGCCGATCCTTTGATGAGGCCTTTGTCAGGATCGAGGTTGACTTTTTTATTGTCAAATTCAGGATCAAAGATTGCTCGTAGTGCTTCGTCGCTCAACGAAACTTCCGATTCGCTCATCAATCCTTCAAGATATGCTTGCTCGAAATCTGGGGTAATCTTATTCATACCATAGTGGTGATGAATGCCATTGGCGAAGAATACACGCTTAGCATAGGTTAGGAAATTGTTCCATTCGGGTCCACCTTTTTCACCTGCATAGTTATTGATGACACCTTCTAACGCCTTTCTAATTTCTAAGTTGTGTCGATAATTCTGATCCCAGATCATATCGCGACCACTAATCGCCGCCTCGTATAAGTAGTACACTAGCTCTTTCTGTTGAGCGCTCAGATTGTCCCAACCTGGGATTTGATATCTAACAATCTTTAGATCAGCAAATTGCTCTGAGAAATATTCAAAATCATCGACCGGAGCAACCTCCGTTTCGGTAGTTGAATTTTCAGACAAAGTATCGGCTGTCTCTCCACAAGATTTCAAGACAAGAGCTGTTAAAACAATCGGGAATAAGAATAGAATTGATTTTGTCATTATTTTACCTTTAAGCGGCCCAAATGTAGCAGAAATCAAACCGATTGCTACCATATGCGTCTATCTAGTAATAAAAAAAACCTCGTTTTAATATGAAACATTTTTTTACCCTTTTCACTCGTAATCGTAGCCTTGTGCATGTCACTTGTGAGCAGCGCTCAGTCGCCAATGTTCTTGGTTTCTAATTCTAATGCCAACCTTTATAAGGCGGACACTTCATCCGGAAGTATTAGCAATTTGGGTGCGATGAGCCCAAATACAGGAACCATGAGCCAATGCAATGGACTCTCAGTACATCCTTGTAATGGTGAAATCTTTGTCTTTGCGAATCACAGTTCAAGTTCTGACCGTTCGTTGATGACCGTAGACAATAACGGAAATGCTGAACTGATGGGCGACATGGGTGATTATGTTGCTTCAATAGCATTTGATGCACAAGGAAACTTGTATGCCGTTACTGGTGATGGCGCAAGCAATCCAGAAAACCTCTACACGGTGAACCAGTCGACGGGAGCGATGACTTTCGTTCAAAGCCTCGGAAATGGCAGTGACGGAGAGGTGATCGCCTACTGCCCAGACAACGGAAAGATGTATCACTGGTCAGGCTGGGATGGTACATTATCAAATCTGACATTCGAATCGATTGACCTGAACACCAATGCTGTAGCAAATGTCGGAATGACTGGTAGTGTTTCTCCTACATCAATCCGCGCTGCTGCTTATGTTGGGCAAGGATATTTCTTGGTCTCTCATCACGCTCGCGGAACGATGGCTCTCTGCGATACAAACGGATTGTTGGTCGCGACATCATTTAGTACATCTGTCGGCGTTAAAGGAATGGCAATTCAGACTCCTGGAATCACAAGTCCCAAGGACGGCGTGTGTCCGGGTGATTCTGCAGTGTTAACGGCTTCCGCTGGTTCAAGCTATCAATGGTACTTTAACGGTTCGCTCATCTCAGGTGCAGCTTCACAGACGTACACAACTTCAGCAGTGGGCTACTACAATTGTGTAATTCAAAATTCAATTTGTACAGATAGCACCGCAGGTGGGTTCTTCCTCGACTCATTCGACCTACCATCAGTTACAGTAACTAGTAATGATTCAGGATTCTGCCCAGGCGGCGTGGTTAGTCTCACTGGTTAAAATGGAGGTCAGAGTCAAGGGTTCATGAATGGAGATAGTGTCAGCGGTGCAACATCAAATTCGCTGTTAGTCTCAGAAGAAGGCTGGTACAATATGATCAAGACAAATCAAGACGGTTGCTCTGATTCAGCATCAGTCGGCGTGTTCGTTGAGGAATTTGATGAGCCAGATCCAGACCTTGGAGCTGATGACGCACTTGCCACCATGGTCTTGGACGCAGGATTTATAGCCGGCGCCAGTTACATCTGGCTACCATTTGCACAAGGCCAAACTTATTCGGTTAGCGATACTGGTACCTATATTTCAATTGTCACATCGGCAGAAGGCTGTATTGGAATTGATACGATTTACATTGGGTACAATCCTGAAGCAACGGTCGAATTGGGCACAGACACTGTAATTTGTGATACTGCTTCCATTTTACTCGATGCAGGAGCTGGATTAGCTGGTTATACTTGGTCTACTGGAGAGAGCACACAAACGGTTGTGGTTGATATGAATGCGGTTCCAACGGGCGATACAAGCGTTACAGTCCTAGTTACCGTAGTGAACTCTTTTGGGTGTTCTGCTATCGATTCTGTGACCGTGAGTTTCAAAGAGTGTCCTGACACTACGATTGGAATCAGCGGCGTGAACAGTGGATTAATTAGCGTTTATCCAAATCCAAGGAAAGGTTCAGTTACACTAGAGAGTCAGACTAGTCTCATGAGTGTGACAGTAGTTGACGCACTTGGTTCATTGATCTTCAGTGATAAATTAAACTCCAATAGAGCACAATTGAATATTTCATCCCCTGGCTTGTACTTCATCACTTTGAAAGACAATCTAGGCCGCACGTACATTGAGCGCATCGTCGTTCAATAGAACTGCGTAATCATAAATTAAAAAGCCCCGAATCACTGCTGATCGGGGCTTTTTTTATTCGGTAATAATCTCCTAATGAATTCCCTTCGCTGCCAGGTATCTCTCAGCATCCAAAGCAGCCATACAACCTGTGCCAGCCGCGGTTACCGCCTGACGATAAACCTTGTCTCCAGCATCGCCTGAAATGAATACACCTTCCACGTTGCTGTGACTTGAATCTGGTTTGTGGATCAAGTATCCAGTAGCATCCATGTCCAACCAGCCTTTGAACATCTTTGTATTCGGTTTGTGTCCAATTGCAACGAAAAACCCAGTAACGTCAATAACTGATTCTTCCTTTGTTTGGTTGTTAACCACCTTCACTCCTTCAACTGTGTTCTCTCCAAGTACGTCAACAGTTTCGGTGTTCCAGTGGATTTCAATATTCTCGGTGTTTTCAACGCGATGTTGCATCACTTTCGAGGCACGCATTTCATCTCTTCGGACAACCATGTGAACTTTCTTGCAAAGCTTCGCCAAGTAAGTCGCTTCTTCCGCTGCAGTATCACCAGCTCCAACTACGACAACTTCCTGTCCACGGTAGAAAAACCCATCGCAGACAGCGCACGCAGATACTCCACCTCCCAAATCTCTAATTCGAATTTCATTCTCGAGGCCGAGCCACTTCGCTGCAGCTCCTGTAGAAATGATAATTGAATGTGCTTCGAGTTCTTCTTCATCATTCACCCAAACCTTGTGGACTGGTCCAGAAAAATCAACCTTAGTTACAAATCCACTTCTGATGTCGGTTTCAAAACGTGCCGCTTGAGCTCGAAAGTCCATCATCATCTGCGGGCCATTCACTCCTTCAGGATAACCAGGATAGTTTTCTACGTCATTCGTGTCCATCAATTGCCCACCAGGCTGCATTCCTTCAACCATCACAGGTTGTAAATCGGCGCGAGCAGCATATATAGCCGCGGTATATCCAGCGGGTCCAGATCCTATGATCAAAGTCTTAAATGGTTCCTTCTGTTCACTCATCTCGTTCTTCTTTGTGCCGACAAATGTAATGTTGGCATCCTCAATTTTAATTTAAAGAAATTGATAAGAAGATAGACATCCTTTATGCTTACAATTACACTGCTTATTGACAAACAAATGGTGCTTAGGATCGTCGGATTATTTCTATGTGTTTTAATTAGTTGTGAAGGTTGGTCCCAAGAGATCGTGACAACATTGAACGGTTTCAGTCTTGGCCAGTTTCGAGAAATCCCTTCCAACAGCTTAAGAGGTGTTTTGAAGAAAGACCGCTTCGAAGATGGGTTTGAGTATGAAATACATCTGGTCGAGCCAGACACGAGCGTCTATATGATATTCGAATTTGCATCTCATGACCTTGTTACGATTTGGTCGGCTCAATTGACAGGAAAGAAAGAAGGGTTTCCATGTGGATTTAAAGATTTGACGCTGGGCATGAGTGCCAAAAACATCAAGAAACTTCTGGGTGTGCCATCTGAAATTGAGAGCGCTGGCGAGTACGGCGAAAAATGGTCGTATGAAAACACAAACTACAGCTTAGAAATTACTCCAATGAAAACGCTGGGTGGAATTAAAATCATCGACATGTCTAATGATTTCTATCCGAATGTCTTAACCGAACGCATTCCGCCACCGAAAGTCTGGATGAATTTGATTTCATCTGAAGATAGAAAGGCAGTCGCGAGCGTTGTCTCACCAGGAATTGAAGTTTATCAAGGAGATTCACTGTACTTCTTCAGAAATTCAATGAAAGAAGAAATAGAATCTGATCCGTCTGGAGTTTTTACTCGCATTAAGGAGGCGTATAAAGTTGTTTCAGGAATTGATGTCAGCGATACGCTTAGCTACGAAGAGAATGTGCGATTAGCATTAGGTGTTGATCCTTTGCACGTTGTAAAAGCCAGATTGGATGACAGATACGTTGAACTTGTGTTCAAGTTTATGTTCGGCAAGTACCTAATATGGGAAATCCGGATCGTAGATGTTGACTGACTTTTTACAATTGAGCCTCAGCCTTCTTCACAAACTTGGGCAGGTCTCCCATGACTATGTTCAGTTTTTCTGAAAAACGGATAATGAGGTAGTCTTCTTGACGAAACGGAATGAACTCCATCTTCAGCGATTGCTGATAGTACTTCTGTATGTCATTCAAATAGTTTGCAAGCAATTCTGGAGTCCACTTTGTACCGGGTTCAATGCCATACTTAAGCTTCAATTTTTTACCCAATTCTTGGCCCCACTCATTGTTGATCATGTCAACATAGTTGTCAAGAGGACCTTCATCGAGATCGTCAATCTGTTCTTTCGAAAATTTGCCTGTAATCAACTCTGGCCTTAAGCGTTCATGAACATCAGCGATAAAATCCGCTAGTTCTTCCGAAAATAATGTCGTCATCAAGGCCTGCGCCGTAATGTGATTAAATGTGTTGATAAAGCCTTTTTCAGTGGCATCTCTGGGGTAAAGCTTTGAGAATTCATTCTCATTTATGTTGCACGCCATTCTCTCTGCGAGGTCATAAAATGCAACATCACTAGCCCCGAATTGGTGGTGTCGCCTTCGAGATAGATAGAAGACTCGCATCAATTCGTCCCGATTTATGGCGGTGTATGGACTGAGCATTGCAACGTTCGCTTTATCCAACAATCCTCCGTCTCTTGCCCTTCTAAAATCATCTTGATCAACTCCGCCTTCCAAAACACTTACTACGTTCACTGATTCACTTGTGTGCCTTAATATCACGGTCGGTCTTTTACCGATTAAGCCTTTCATCTCTGCTTGGTCATTGAAATGATGAATTTGCACACATTGTTGTAAGTCTTCAAAAGATGTGAAACGTGAAGCGAGCAACATGCCAGTAATATTTGCATGCGGATGATCTTCGGATAAATGGATGGAACCTCCAGTTTGGATCGACACATCTGATGCGCATGAAACAGCACACAATGCCAGACCAACACTAATAGCCCGAACCTTGAATAGGGAACTAAATGAAGATGCTGAATACCAAATGTTTTGCTTCATATGCAAGCAGCTAAATATACGATGGGATGCAATGGCTAAATTCGGAGAATTCTGGTCAAGACCTTATGCCCAACTCTAAAGGATTTCAATTTTACATTTCCCTCGCAATACTCCTCGTCTACCAAGGTGCATTCTCCCAAGGTGGCCTGAAAGAATTACCCTACCTCTACGATGCTCCAATTATAGATGGGAATCTCGATGAGTGGAAGGAAAGTGCATTTTCTGATGGCGCTTGGAATATTGATCGGGTTAAGCGCAGTTCGTGGTACAACCCAAAACGAAATCGCTTAACAGTCGAGGAAAATGAAGACCCCGAGGGTATTGATCTCGAAGCAACCTACTACATGGCTTGGGATCAGAATTACATCTATCTAGGCGCTGAAGTCATCGACAATATTTATGACGTTGAAGAATCAAAGCACGAACCTAAACGCTGGTATTATAAGGACGCCATCGCATGGTTCATGGAAGCACCTGCTGACACCATAAGTGAAAAATTTGGTGAAGGCGATCACGCATTTGCCTTTGTTTTGGATACTCTTCGACCTGATTATGGGGCTTGGTGGCGGCACGGTACAAGCGACCAATCTTATATTGAAGAACCACTATCTGAAAACGCGTGTCAATATGAGATAGCAATTGAAAAAGACCCCGATGGTTTGCTCCATTATAAGCTTGAAGCACGTATTTCTCTTAGCTGGAGCCTTGCTAGGAATCCAAACTTTCGACTCCCCACTCCTTGGGATACTTGCCGGATGATGATCGTCCATTGCGATCCGGACGGTGGCGAATATGGTGGACACATGCTCATCTACGGTGAAGGAGACGATGACAATAGTTGGCATCGATTCAAATATGGCCGAAATAAAGTTTCAAAAGTGGGTCCACTTTTTCCAAAATCGGGAAGCGCAAACGTAATGGATTTCGGAGCCATTAACGACAAATCAGGACTTTCTACTGAAGCAATTCAAGCAGCAATTGACTTGATATATCGTATCGGTGGTGGAACCGTTTACTTTCCAGCCGGGGACTACCTGAGCGGAACAATAGTCATGAAAACTGGAGTTTCTCTTAATCTCGACTCAGCGGCAACGCTGTATGCGAGCAGAAATATAGAAGATTACAGAATGCCTCTTGTTGATGCAATCCGGCCTATTTTAATTTACGCCAATGGAGCGAGCGACATTTCCATTTTGGGTAAAGGCAAAATTGATGGCCAAGCCGAGCATGTTTATGAAGACCTAAAAAAGACGGATGGATTCATTAAAGAACATACGCAAAACGCAAGGCAATCAGGTGTCGAAATGAAACAGTATTACACTGTTGCACCGGATGTTGGGTTACTCTCATTTGCAAATTGTGACAGGATCCAATTGGAGGGTGTTCATTTTATCAATTCTCCCTTCTGGGCAGTGCATTTGGTTAAATGTCGTCAAGCCATGATAAGCGGTCTAACGATAAACTCGAGCTTGGAAAAGGGCGTAAACTCAGATGGCATAGACATAAATTCATGCCAAACCGTTAGGATTTGGAACTGCAATATCTCAACTGGTGATGACGCGATTGCAATCAAGAGTTGGTATCCTCAAACCAGTCAGGACATTTTTGTCTCAGACTGTAACTTAACCTCATCCTCCACTGCTCTTAAAATTGGAACGGAGACTCACGGAAATTTTAAGAACATTGGTTTTAAAAATTGCAGAATCACCAACTCAAACCGCGGATTGAGCATTGTTGTTAGGGATGGCGGAACAGTGAGCGATGTGAGCTTCGAGAACATAAACATTGACTGCAATCGGCGTCATTTCAATTGGTGGGGAAACGGCGATCCAATCTGGCTCTATGTCACTAAAAAAAATAAAAATTCGTCCATTGGCCAAATAAGAAATGTGACTTTTAAGAATATCAAAGCTTTGGGTATGGGAACAAGTCGCATCGAGAGCACTGAAGGCGTGAGGATTCATAACATCAACCTTGAGAATGTTAAACTTCGGATGATAGCTGAAACCAAACCCGATAAACGAGCGGATCATGCTCTGTACATTAATAATGCTCGTACCATTAATTTGGATAGTGTACAAGTCACTTGGGACCAAGATGACGTTGAGAAAAATTGGCAGAACGCACTGCATGTTCAGGATGTCGAAGAATTGAACATTTCCAATTTCATGGCAAGGCAAGGAATTCAAAAGAGCAGCCATCCGACCATCCATCTGAATCAAGTAACAGGCGCACAAATTGAAGGACTCATTCATCCGAATGGAGAAGCGCGGGTGAAAGTATCTGGAGAGTCAAGTCAAAATATTTCGATCAAAGGAATTAATGAACGTTCAATTGAAATCTCCACTGAGGTTCAAAACCGATCCAGCATTACCACGAATCCGTGATCAGAGCGCTTATATATTGTGGTCTTAGTTTGAGCCTTTGCTTTTCAGCCGCATCTCAAGAATTCAAGCTGATCGAGAGTTTTGTTTACTCTGAGAACTCTCAGATTGAGTATGACACGGCGCGGCCATACCTCCAAAAGCTGTACGGCTTGGTAGCTGGAGAGTCAACCGTTTTCGAGTACAAATCAAACAATGCTGGGGATCCTGGAAATCATTCGGAAGGTCACGTGATATGGGCATTTCAAATCAACACGGGAGTTGATAGTTTTCGATTAGCAAACGCTGAATTGAAAGAAGCCAGGGCTGTCTACAATCAACTGTGTAGATGTCAGGACAAGGGAATCAGCAAAATATCCTCAGGAGAAATTACCGGGGTAAAAAAAATGGACAGTTGGCATATTACTATGGATATTGAAGCTTTGGGCCGAAAAACCACATACCCATATCGAGTTAAACAAACTGTCACTTTCAGAATAGCACAGGATTGAAACCTTCATTCATCATAACACTTTTATTAGCGGTAATTCTTTTCGGCTGTGGCGATCCCGTATCAGATTTAAGTGTAACCAATCTCAGATGTGAATACAAGAGTCACCCTGTTGGAATAGACTCGATTAAACCGCGACTATCTTGGACCATAACGGGATCAGGCGTGAATCGAAAACAATCGGCGTTTCAAATATTGGTCGCATCATCCGCATATCTTTTGGATGGAGGTGAAGTCGATATGTGGAATTCTGGACTTCATGTAACCGATCGAACAACTGGAATTCCATACAATGGAGCTGACCTTCAATCAAATACCACTTACTATTGGAAAATTCGGATCTGGGACGAAAGCAAGGCGCAATCTACATGGAGCGATATTGGAAGGTGGACGACTGGGCTTCTCGACAGCAATGAATGGCAGGCTTCGTGGATTGGTTATGATAAGGCTTTAAATGATCGATCCATCCCTTCGAAAGCATGGGCAAATGGAATGTCCCAAGACAAACCATACCGACCTCTACCCTCTCCTTATTTGAGGAAAGAATTCGAGCTAAACGAAGCTCCTACGAAGGCGCTGGTTCATGCCACGGCTCTCGGTTTATACGAGCTCTATATTAATGGGCATCGAGTCGGACACGATCAGTTTACGCCTGGATGGACAGATTACAATCAGCGGCTATACTACAATACCTATGAAGTATCGAAGTTGCTACGCAAGGGAAAAAACACAATCGCGGCTGTATTGGGCGATGGCTGGTACGCTGGGGTCATTGGTATTAGAGGTCAGCAATTTTATGGTGATCGACTTCGGCTTCGTGCTCAGCTTCACATGAGAGTCGGCACTGCCAATAAGGTCATTCTCACAGATGATAGCTGGAAGGCATCTTATGGCGCTATCCGTGAATCAGACATGCAAGGCGGCGAGACATACGATGCCCGATTAGAAACTACAGGATGGAATGAAAATGGTTTTGATGATACAAGTTGGAAACCCGTGAATATTGGACCGGAATATGCCGGAATCCTTCAAACTTATCCCGGAAATCCAGTTGTGCAGATTCGAGAGATGGAAGCAGCTTCGATTCATAAGAACAGCGATGACACGTACATCGTGGACATGGGACAAAATTTCGCCGGCTGGGCCAAGCTCAAGGTCAGTGGGACTGCCGGAGACAGCATTGTCTTGCGTTTCGGTGAAAAACTGAACGATGATGGCAGCTTGTACACCAGAAATCTTCGAACCGCTAGATGCACGGACACTTATGTTTTGAAAGGTGATGGTGAAGAAACGTGGGAACCCAGATTCACCTATCACGGATACCAGTACGTAGAAGTCAGCGGATTCCCAGGCGAACTAACAGCCGAAAACATTAAAGGAATTGTCCTCCACTCTTCATTAGAACGAACAGGAGAATTCACATGTTCAGACTCCATGATCAACCAACTTTTCGAGAATGTCTTGTGGAGTCAGCGATCAAACTTTTTTGAAGTTCCGACTGATTGTCCTCAGCGGGATGAACGCTTAGGCTGGACCGGAGATGCTCAAGTGTTTACACCCGCCGCTGCGTATAACATGGATATTTCTGTATTCTACACCAAGTGGATGCAGGACGTATTTGACGGGCAGTTCGAAGACGGACGCTTGCCTAGTACGGCCCCCAGGGTTTACAAACGCGTGGCTGCTGGCTGGGGAGATGCAGGGATTATTTGTCCTTGGCAGTTTTATGAGGCGTATGGAGATGTAGAAATGCTCAAAAAATACTATCCAGAGATGACCCAATTCATGAACTACCTGAATGACACATCGGATGCGTTCATCGGAAAACGTGGCAGTTATGGAGATTGGCAAAATGTAGATAGCGAGACTCCGAAAGACGTGATCGCCACGGCTTTCTACAAAAGAACAAGTGATATAATGGCTAACATCGCCGATGCCCTTGGGAAAGATGATGATGTTTCGAAGTACCGTCAACTATCATCCGACATCCAAATAGCGTTCGACGACAGTTTGATTGACGACAGCGGATTTGTAAAAGGACGAACTCAAACGGGATACCTAATGGCTTTGGCTTTTGACTTGGTTAGTGATTCCAAGAGAGAACTGGTACTCTCCAATCTAGTCGACGACATTGTCAATCGTGACACCACCTTGAGCACTGGAATTCTTGGCACCAATTTACTTCTGCCTACGCTCAGCGCGAATGGACAAACCGAGCTTGCCTATGCTCTGCTACTCCAAACCAAGTATCCTTCTTGGGGTCATCAAATTAAGAATGGAGCCAATACGATGTGGGAGCGATGGGATAGTTATTCGCTCGAAGATGGTATCAATCCTGATAGCACAAATTCTTTAAACCACTATGCCTACGGCTCTGTGGTTGAATGGATGTATTCGAACATTGCAGGTATTCAAAGTCAAGATGGTTATAAGAATATCACGATAAAGCCTCAACCGGGTGGTGACCTTACACATGCAAAAGCGAGCTATAAGTCAATCAATGGCTACATCTCAAGTGAGTGGCAGATCGTGGATGGGGAATTTCTATTGAACGTAACCATTCCCGCGAATACAACCGCAACGATCCATCTACCGGATGGTTCAGATAAGGTTGAAGTTGGCTCCGGCCAACACGCATTCTCCGCTGATTACGATTCAGTTTTGGATTGATATCCTCTCAAGGCGTAGAACAGTACATATCCGTAACAGATAAGCCCGATTGCAAAGGATGGTTGCACTCCAATGCTATCCGCTAACATGCCTTGAATCACTGGAATGATTGCACCGCCAACAATGGCCATGACCAAAAGTCCAGATGCTCTGCTAGTGTGCTTACCTACTCCTTTGATGGAAAGCGTAAATATGTTGGGGAACATGACTGAGTTGCATAATCCAACCAAGAGTATCGCCCACATGGCAACGGAACCCGTGGTGAGAAGTGTGGTGATAACAAGGAGGAGTGCTCCAATGCTGCTTATTGCGAGAAGCGTTTGCGCCTTCATCTTTTGAAGAATGGCCGACCCAATAAAGCGTCCAACCATGGCGCCTCCCCAGTAATAGGAAACATAATTTCCCGCCACTTCTTCAGACATTCCTGCAATACTCGATTCGCCAAAGAAGTTGACTAAAAAGCCACCGATTGAGACTTCAATTCCGACATAGAGAAAGATTGCGACCACGCCAAATACCAAGTGGCGATACTGCCAAATGCTCGAACTATCTCCGCCCTCTTCCGCATCATGTGAAATGTTCGGAAGCTTGACAAATCGAAAGAAAGCCGCGAGACCAAAGAGCGCCAAGGCCAAAATGATGTAGGGCAATTGGACTGCCTCCGCTTTTTCAGCGAGTTCGGTGCTTTGATCTGCAAGAATCAAAAAGGTTCCGAAAATCGGAGCTATGGTATGGGCAATGGAATTGAATCCTTGAGCGAGATTCAATCTACTGGAGGCTGTTTCTGGATCTCCAACAGCAGCTACAAAAGGGTTTGCCGCTACCTGAAGAACAGTGATACCTGATGCCAGCACAAAGAGCGCAAACAAAAAGAGAGGATAGTAAATGATGATAGATGCGGGATAAAACAGCACGCATCCGATACCCATGACCACCAACCCGAAGACGATTCCCTTCGAGTAACCAACTCGTTCAATGATCCAACTCGCAGGAACTGACATCAGAAAATAGGCTCCGAAAAAGCAGAATTGAACCAACATCGCCTGTGTGTAGCTAAGCTGAAATACTGCTTTGAGATGCGGAATCAAGATGTCATTCAACGAGGTAATGAAACCCCACATAAAGAAGAGCATAATGAGGAGGACGAAAGCGGAGCGGAAACTTTTTCCTTGGGTCATGGGCAGCCAAGATAAGAACCCGATTCACTTTTTGGCGAATAATTAAGCCAGCCTCAGATTGAGTTGTTTTACCCTCTTTTTCAACGATCAATCAGCAATGAAAAGTTGGATTAAGCTCTAGAGACAGACAAATCAGTGTATTTATTCACCATTTCCTGGAACTTGTCAAGAGAAAATGGTTTGGTCAAATAGTCGTTTGCTCCTAACTCTATGGCTTCAGAAATGGCAGAAGAAAGAACATTGGCCGACGACATGACGATCGGGGTTACAATCCCCTCATTTCTCAGTTGTTCGACAACTTCCAAGCCACTCATTGCTGGCATTTGAACATCGAGCAAGATTAAGTCGTAAGATAATGTCATCATAGAGAATGGTTATTGGTTTTCTCAATGATAATTAATTAGAAGTATTAGCGCGACATGTCTGAATGATTAATTTGGAAGGTGTCCTGATTGTAAGCCCTCCCACTAAAGGTGGAAGCGGAGGTTTACGACCCTCTAGGAATGGAATTCTTGCGACGCATTTCACCTATGTAAGATTGAAAGCAATGTTCATTTTTGTCTTCATGCTCAGAACAGCACTTCTCTCACTGATCATTCTGTCAATCACGTCCTGTAGTGACAAGTCTGCTTTCAATTATGTCGACCCCTTTATTGGAACCGGAGGTCATGGACATACATTTCCCGGATCCACCATGCCGTTTGGAATGGTTCAGCTAAGTCCAGATACAAGACTTACTGGATGGGATGGCTGTTCTGGTTATCATTACTCCGATTCAATCATTTATGGTTTCAGTCACACGCATCTCAGCGGGACTGGAGTTTCCGATTATGGCGACATTCTCTTGATGCCATATTCTGGTGAGACGTTCTTCAACAATGGATCGACTGGTCAACCTGGCTATAACTCTGTGTTTCAGAAGTCAACAGAATTTGCACAACCGGGTTATTACCATGTCGTTCTCGACAAACACAACATTGAGGTGGAATTAACTACCTCGAACCGGGTTGGCTTTCACAGGTATTACTTTAATGATTCTCAGGATCGCCGTTTAATGATCGACTTAGCGCATCGAGATCAAGTGCTTAGCTCGGACATCGAGCAGGTCAGTGACCTTGAGATCATCGGTCATCGACATAGCAAGGCTTGGGCACAGAATCAATATGTCTTTTTCAAAATGGCGTTTGATCATCCAATCATCTCGATAGAGATTCTTGAAGACAGCTTGGGAACCAAGGCGGCTCTTTATTTCGGTGAAGGAGCGGAACTCCTGGTCAAAGTGGCGCTGTCGGCGGTCGATGAAGACGGAGCATCACGAAACCTAGAGGCCGAGGTTTCTCATTGGGACTTTGAACTGGTCCGAAACGAAACCAAAGAAGCCTGGGAAACTCAGCTCAACAAAATTGAAGTCAGCGGTAGAACCGAATCACAAATGCGTGTTTTCTACACGGCATTGTATCACACGATGATTGCGCCAAATCTTCATCACGATGTGGATGGGCGATATCGAGGAACCGATTTGGAGATTCATCAAGATCAAGACTTCACGAACTACACCGTCTTTTCACTTTGGGATACTTATCGGAGCACACATCCATTGTACACGATCATTCAACAGGATCGAACGAACGACTTCATCAACACGTTCTTGAAACAATACCAGCAAGGCGGGAGACTTCCCATGTGGGAATTGGCGTGTAACTATACTAGCTGTATGATCGGCTATCATGCCGTTCCGGTAATCGCAGATGCTTATATCAAAGGAATTCGGGGATATGATGAAGACCTTGCCCTCGAATCCATGCTGCACAGCTCGATGCAGACGAGATTGGGAATTGATGCATATCGACAGTATGGTTTCATTCCAATGGACAAAGAATCAGAGAGCGTTTCTAAAACACTGGAATATGCCTATGACGACTGGACCATTGCGGTAATGGCCGAGGCGATAGGTAAAAAGGGTGTTGTCAATACCTATTACGATAGAGCGCAGTACTACAAAAACATGTTTGACCCAACCACTGGTTTCATGCGGGCCAAAGACAACAATCGCTGGTTCTTTCCTTTTGATCCAGCTGAAGTCAATTTCCATTATACAGAAGCCAACTCTTGGCAATACAGCTTCTATGTTCCCCAGGATGTCAATACGTGGATCGACATGATTGGTGGTGATCAAAAAGCAGAAGAAAAACTGGACGCATTGTTTAATGCGAGCAGTGAGACCACAGGACGAACCCAGTCCGACATTACAGGCTTGATTGGTCAATACGCACATGGCAATGAACCAAGCCATCACATTCCGTATCTGTATAACTATGTTGGTCGGCCGGATAAGACCCAGAAGCTGGTGCGTCAAATCATGGATGAGCTATACTCTGATCAGCCAGATGGGCTTTCAGGCAACGAAGACTGTGGCCAAATGTCATCTTGGTTAGTCATGAGTGCTTTGGGGTTCTATCCCGTGGCGCCCGGATCCGAGGATTACATATTAGGAAGTCCATGGTTTGAAAATGCAACCATTCATCTCGAAAATGGAAATGACTTCACGATCAATGCAGCGGAAAACAGCCCGAACAACATCTACGTGCAAAATGGATCGCTCAATGGTCATCCTCATTCCTATTCCTACTTGAAGCATTCAGACATCATGAACGGTGGTGAATTGGCTTTAATTATGGGCGGCGCCCCTTCTGAGTTTGGAGTGCTACCGCAACACCGTCCAGTTTCGAGAATCGAAAATCAGTCGCTCCCAATTCCTTCCCTGCTTCTTGGTGATATGACGTTTACAGATTCGACTCAAGTAGAGCTCTATGCTGCCTGTGATTGTATGATTCAGTACAGTTTTACCGAAGACGACTCTATTGGAACAGAATACGATTACCCGATTACTCTTTATGAAGCGACTGAGCTGTACATGTGGTCTGAAAAGGGTGGACAAAAAAGTATCAAGGCGAAAAGTGAATTCTTCAAAATCCCGAAGAATAGATCTATTGAACTACTGACTGAATATGAGTCGTATTACTCTGCGGGCGGTGAAATGGCGTTGATTGACTTTATGCGGGGCGGAGATGACTTTAGAACGGGTGCTTGGCAAGGCTATGACAGCGTCAATTTGGAAGCTGTTATTGACCTGAGCACGGTGGAAACTCACGAATCGATCAGCATCACTTTCCTTCAAGATGAAAACTCTTGGATCTTCATGCCCACCAAAGTGGAATTCTTTGCCTCCAAAGATGGTGAGCACTTTGAATTACTCAGCAGCATCGACAACACGATTCATCATCTGGATCCGGGTATTATCCTCCATGATTTCAAACACGAAGAGGCTTTTGATGCTCGATTCATCAAGGTAATTGGATACAACATGGGAGAATGTCCGACCGACCACAAATGTGGCTGGCACAATGGCGATGGATACATTTTCGCGGATGAGATTGTGATTTATTGAAATCGCAATTCACAATTCATTCTGCAAAACTGTCAAGGGGATCACATCGAATTCTTCCAATCCTCCCCTAGTTTAGAGAGTTCACTAATCAATGTAATTTATGGAACAACTACAACAGGAAATCGAGACGCTCCGTTCGAATTTGACGGGAAACATGTTCGACGACATGGAAACGAGAGACAGGATCCACAACTTAGAAATGAAGATGAATGGGACCAAACCAACGGATACCATGATTGATTGCGTAGGCTGCGGAAGCTAGATTAGCCTCAGCCAAATTGTCGAGACCGGCTCGCAGAATGAATTCTAGTTCATTTCGCAAGTCGGTTTTTCTTTTAAAGCAATACCCAGGACAACAACACGATAATCACAATCGCAATCAAGTTCATCCATATTCCTGCCTTCATCATTTGACGAACGCTGATGTGGCCGCTCGAATAAACAATGGCGTTGGGTGGAGTCGAGATCGGCATCATGAAGGCGCAGCTGGCCGCTAGCGTCACGGGAATGGTTAGAAGAAGCGGATCGGTTCCTGTTCCTTTCGCTATCTCGAAGATCACCGGAAGCAGAACCGTAACCAACGCCACATTGCTCATTATTTCCGTCAGAAAGAGGGAAAGAGCAACCAGTCCAAGCATTAGAATGAGCGCATTCGTCGTAACGGAAGAGGACACCCAATTTGCGATGTCTCCTATAATACCTGCTTGATCGAGTCCATTGGCCAAGCTTAATCCTCCTCCAAAGAGAATGAGAATTCCCCAAGGAAGTTTGGTGGTTGATTTCCAGTGTAAGATGAATTCACCTTGCTTCCATTTGACCGGCACAAGAAACATCAAGAGTCCGCCAGACATCGCAACATTGGTGTTATTTAGTATCCTCTCTCCTACCCATGCATTAATTGGGTTGACCAAGATCCAAGCGATGACTGTGAGTGAAAATACAGCCAGCACTCTCTTTTCAGCTTTTCCAATTGTTCCAAGTGATTGCCATTTCGATTGAAATAGCTCTTTGACGCCTTCGATTTCATCTGCACTGATTGGGTAAATTATTCTAGTCAGAAGAATGAAACCGCTAACGAGAAGAATGGAGCCGATTGGAATCCCGATCATCATCCACTCAGCGAAACCAAAGTCTAAGCCGAATCGTTCGAAGAAGTATCCGGCGAAAACCAGATTAGGAGGAGTTCCAATTAGCGTCATCGTACCTCCAATGTTGGCTGCGTAGGCAATACCAAGCATCAGCAATAGCGAGAATCTTTTCTTGAACGCTTCGGGCGCCCCTTTCTCATCAAGGATTGCCAAAATCGAAATGGCGATTGGCAGCATCATCACGGCCGTGGCTGTATTGCTGATCCACATGGCAACTGAAGCGGTGGCCAGCATAAAGCCAAGAATAATCTGCTTAGGTCGTGTGCCGGTAATTCTTATCAACCCAAAAGCTATACGTTCATGCAGCCGCCTTTCTTCCATGGCTAATGCGATGATGAATCCACCCAGAAATAGGAAGATGATGGGGTTGGCATATGGAACGAAAGTGGCCTTGACATCCATGATGCCAAGTGCAGGAAAAAAGACCATGGGCAACATGGCCGTGATGTAGATTGGAACCACTTCAAGTATCCACCATGAAAGCATCCAAGCGGCCACCGCAAGCATTTTACTCTTGAGCGGGTCCATGCCGAATGGGTTGAAAAGGAGAATTAAGAAAAGTCCCGGTCCAAGAAAGTAGCCGATACGCTTTTGAAGTTCCATTAGCTGCAAATATGGAATCCTCGAATTAAAAAGTCCCGCCTCGACTGGTGTCGAAACGGGACCTTCAATTAACCAACCTATGAAAAAGTACTAGTGCGTAGCTAGGTAATCTGCTACTCCGTCGTGCGATTCTTTCATTCCATCAGCTCCTTTGCTCCAGTTCGCTGGACAAACTTCGCCGTGCTCTTCGTTAAACTGAAGTGCATCTACTACTCGAATCGCCTCGTCTACATTTCTTCCTAATGGTAGGTCATTCACCAACTGGTGACGAACCTTTCCCTCTGTGTCGATAAGAAACAATCCACGATAAGCAATCATCGACCCCTCAGCCTGAAGCTGATCGTTCTCATCATAGTAATACTCCCCAGCAAGCACATCGTATGCAGTTGAGATCGTCTTATTTGTATCAGCTACAATGGGGTAAGTGATTCCTTGAATTCCACCTTGGCTCTTTGGCATTTGCAACCAGCCCCAGTGACTTTGCTCTGTATCGGTTGATACAGCAACAACTTCGACATTTCTGTCTTGAAAGTCCTTAAGACGCTCTTGGAATGCGTGCAACTCAGTTGGGCAAACGAAGGTGAAGTCTTTTGGATAGAAGAATAGTATCACGTATTTTCCTTTGTATTGCTCTAATGAAAAATCGCCAACAATTTCTCCGCCATTAATCACCGCTTTCTCCGAAAATCCTGGAGCCTGTCTTCCTACTAATACACCCATTTTATATTGTTTTTGGTATTCTAAATTTCTTGACCACAAAGGTAAATTTCACATCGGAATTATGGATTGAACTAATTGATACTTGTATAAGAACTCTCTATTCTATTTCAATCGACAATTTTCAATTGACAATTTTCAATAGGTTGGCAAGTTCATTCAAGGTTATCCCATATACCATCGATTGATAATTGAAGACTGACGATTGGTTATTGGCAATCGATTTTCAGTCTAATATTGCAGCGATGGGCGTATTGGATTTATTTGGCTTCCTCCCAATCGGAATACTCGATGCCGTCGACATCATTCTCGTTAGCTTTTTACTGTACAAGCTCTACGAGTTGATTCGAGGAACCATCGCGGTGAGAATATTTCTCGGAGTTCTTTCAATCTACCTACTCTGGTTGATCGTCACCGCTCTTGAAATGGAGATGATGAGTCAGATTTTTAGACAGTTCATCAACGTTGGGGTCATCGCGTTGATCATCGTCTTTCAACAAGAAATTAGGCGCTTTCTCCTGGCTATTGGTAATTCCGGATTCTTTCGAAACATCGGAGCCCGTGGTGGTTTGTGGACATGGCTTGGAAAATCAGAGCGCAAACTAAGTACGAACATTCACGCTATTTCGGAAGCTGTCTTCAGCATGGCCTCTAGCCGAACCGGAGCGCTCATTGCTATCGAACGAGAAGGAAATTTACAGAGCATTATCGACAGCGGTAAAAAGGTCAATGCAGATCTGAATGCGGCGATACTCGAAAGTGTCTTCTTTAAAAACAGCCCGCTTCACGATGGTGCGGTGGTCATTCGAGGCAACAAGATGATATCAGCTTCATGCATGTTTCCGCTGTCTGAGAAACACAACCACCAAACCAGTTACGGGATGCGACACAAAGCCGCGTTGGGAATAAGTGAAGAGTTGGATGCTGTGGCGGTTATGGTAAGCGAAGAGACCGCCAACGTTCACATCGTTCAGTCTGGCATCATTGAAACCTTTGAAGATCGAGCTGCATTCCAGAATAGACTTCAAGAACTCCTAACAGATTTCTGATTAGCTCGGATTCTGTGCTTCTTCTGCTTTCTTAAGCTTCTCCAACAATTCTTCTTCAGACAGACTCAAATTGTCAATTGCAGCTCGCGCGTCATTCGTCAAGCGGTGATTTGGATATCGAGAAATCATGGCTTGATAAGCCTTCACTGCGTTAGCGTGTTGATTCAAGTGCACTTCGTACACAAATCCTTTGAACAACATCATTTCAGGTGCCTTCCGGAAGTTCGGAAAATCGGTAATTAATCGGTCGATGTGCGTGATTGAACCTTCTGGATTCCCCACCCCAAGGCTCAAATCAGCTGCCTTGAACAAGTATTCGGCCGATATAGAATCCCGTGGATTCATGCTTATGTAGTCTCGATATCGGAGTAAGATGCGTTCAGTCAAAGCTTTTGCTTTCTGACTATTTGGAGTGGCAACTATTCCACGAAACTCGGCTTCCATGGCGGCAACCTCTGTTCTCCTTTCTTCTGCCGTCTGAACGGTCGAAACCTCAGATTTCTCCGCATTATTTTCTTCACCAGAACAAGCAGATAAGCTCAAAGCCACTGTGATCATTAATGTATATCTCATCTCTTTTTCGGAAATTTCATTTTGTAGTCGACGTCAACAATTCCTTTCGAAATATTATCGAGTTTCTTTTTGAGGAACTTCTTTTTAATCGGATTCAGGTGATCTGTAAACAGCACGCCATCCACGTGGTCGTACTCATGCTGGATCACTCTTGCAATCAGACCGTCGTACTTCTCTTCCTTCAACTCAAAGTTTTCATCGAAGTATTCAATGGTCAACTCTGGCTGTCTTGATACTTCTTCTCTAACTCCAGGAATGCTCAGACATCCTTCATTGAATTTCCAATTTAAACCTTCCTCATCCAAGATAATTGGATTGATGAATACCTTTTTGAATCCCTTGAGCTTCGCAAGCTCTTCCTCGCTTTCATCCTGTTCTTCATCCTCATCCATTTCAGCAAAAGGTGAAGTATCGACGATGAACAGTCGGATGCTGAACCCTACTTGCGGTGCCGCCAATCCAACACCTTGCGCACCGTTCATGGTTTCGAACATGTTCTCAATCAGCTCCTTCAGTTTCGGGTAACTCTCCTCGATCTCGTCAGCTTCTTTCTTCAAGACTGGGTCTCCGTATGCTACAATCGGTAATATCATCTATCCTGGTTCAAATACTCTTGCAAAATTAACGTCGCGCTCACTTTATCAATGAGACCTTTGTCACTTCTCTGCTTTTTTGTGCTGCCCGCCCTGATCATTGAATCCAGCGCGAGTTTACTTGTAAATCGTTCATCCATCCTGTCAACATTTAGAGTATCAGTCTTCTTTCGCAACTCTTGAATGAATATTTGAATGTTGTTTTCTATAGCTGAATCCTCTCCGCTCATGCGCTTTGGATGTCCGATCACCACGGTCTCAACATCTTGAGATGAAGCCAATTCGAGCACCTTATCGAGCAACTCTCTGGAGTCCACTGTGTCTAGACCGTTTGCGATCATCTTAAGTGGATCAGAAAGCGCAAGACCCGAACGTTTCATTCCAAAATCGATTGAGAGTATTCTACCCATCGTGCAAATGTATGCTGTCTCACACGCTTGGATGAAAGTCTATTTTTGAGGCGGAGAATCAATCCTAGTAAATGGCAATGAATTACGAGTTAATGGAAAAAGCGGTCACTGCCGCATGGGAAGATCGATCGCTTTTGAAAGATGGTGAAACAGTGAAAGCCATCGAGACGTTGATTGAAGAAGTTGACAAAGGTCGATTGCGGGCCGCTGAGCCCACGTCAGCAGGATGGAAGGTCAATGACTGGGTGAAGAAAGGTGTCATCCTTTACTTCCCTATTCGGCAAATGGAAACGATCGAGGTTGGGCCTTTTGAATTTCACGACAAAATGAAATTGAAGTCTGGGTACGCTGAACAAGGAATTCGAGTAGTCCCTCATGCAATTGCACGATACGGCGCCTATATCTCAAAGGGTGTGGTTATGATGCCGTCATATGTCAATATTGGAGCATTCGTGGATGCAGGAACCATGGTCGACACGTGGGCAACTGTTGGTAGCTGTGCCCAAATTGGAAAGAACGTACACTTGAGCGGTGGAGTCGGAATTGGCGGAGTGCTAGAACCGGTTCAAGCCGCTCCAGTCATCATCGAGGATAATGCCTTTATCGGATCAAGGTGTATCGTGGTTGAAGGAGTTCATGTGGAAAGTGAGGCCGTTCTCGGAGCAAATGTCGTTCTCACTCAATCGACAAAGATTATTGATGTATCCGGTGAGGAACCCATTGAAATGAAGGGAAGAGTTCCAGCGAGATCTGTCGTTATTCCTGGGAGTTATTCGAAGAAGTTCCCAGCTGGTGAGTTCAATGTTTCTTGCGCTTTGATAATTGGTCAGAGAAAAGAAAGCACCGACAAAAAAACATCACTTAATAACGTTCTAAGAGATTTTCAGGTCGCAGTATAACGATATGCGGATAGGATTTGATGCCAAACGACTTTTTCTAAATCACAGCGGTTTAGGCAACTATAGCAGAACCATGGTTCAGGCTGTGGCAGATTCGTTTTCAGAAGATGAATTCATCTTGTACACACCACGTACCACGGCCAATCATCGGACCTCTCCCTTCCTGACGGGTAAGTTTGAAATCCGAACTCCCGGTCAAATCCCCTCATTCATGCGCAGCTGGTGGAGGAGCATTCATCTTGGCAATGTGGTCAAGGACCATAACATTGATGTTTTTCATGGATTGAGCAACGAACTTCCGAGGTCGATCAAAAAAGGAAATTGCAAGTCTGTGGTCACCATCCACGATCTCATTTTCTTGAGGTTTCCAGAATATTATCCTCGATTCGATCGCTCAACATACCGACGAAAAGTTGAACAGTCGTTACAGGATGCGGATGCCGTGGTCGCCATCAGTGAGCGCACTAAACAGGACATCCTCGAGTATTTCGACGTGGATGCAGAAAAGCTTCACGTGATATACCAAGGCTGCGATCGGTCTTTTCACGTCCAACGTACTGAAGAGGAAATTGAATCTGTCCGTCAAAACCACGGAATAAACCGTCCCTACCTCATCAGTGTTGGCACAATCGAAGAAAGGAAGAATCAAATGGAGCTGGTCAAGGCATTTCTGGAATCGAACCTCAGTGAATCTCATGATCTTGTTCTTGTGGGAAAAGCAAGAAAATATGCCAACAAAATATCGAGTTTGCTTTCGCAGCATTCAAACGCCACGACGGTCAAACAGCTTCCAAATGTCAGTTTTAAGGAGCTTCCTGCCCTTCTTCAAGGAGCCGAATTGAGCGTTTATCCATCCAAGTATGAAGGTTTTGGGTTGCCCGTTTTGGAATCACTGGTCTGCGGGGTTCCAGTAATTGCCAAGACTGGTTCATGCCTAGAAGAAACGGGCGGAGACAGCGCCCGATACTACAGCGACCCGAATGAATTGCCGAAACTCATGGAATCCGTTGTTGCCAATTCAACACTGCGAAATGAGATGATTGCGCTTGGAAAGCTCCATGCCGAGAAGTTTGACAACTCGCTCATGGCTCAGAACTATCATGAGCTATATGAATCATTGCTATAAGCCTCACAGGTCACTCATTTACCGGTAATTTTGCGAATCCATGACCGCGGAAGAAATAAAAACCTTCATTGATCAACCTATTTATCGAACCATCTCGGACGCCGCATCTGAGTACGGCTGTCGAGTCTACATCATTGGTGGATATGTCAGAGATCTGATTATTGGCCGAGGTTCTAAAGACTTAGACATTGTTGTGGATGGTAGTGGAATTGAATTCGCTCATCATCTTGCAGACAGACTTCAGGGCACCAAAGTGAGCTACTTCAAAAACTTTGGGACGGCGATGTTTATGCATGGCGATCTTGAAATCGAGATTGTTGGGGCGAGGAAAGAATCATATCGAACCGAGTCCAGGAAACCCATTGTGGAAGATGGAACGCTTAAAGAAGATCGTGCCCGCCGTGATTTTACCATCAATGCGATTTCTATCAGTTTAAACAAGGGGGATTTTGGAGAAATCCAGGATCCATTCGACGGCATCAGCGACATTGAAAACCTAAAGCTCATTACACCATTGGAGCCGGAAACCACCTATTCTGATGATCCGTTGAGAATGATGAGGGCAATTCGCTTCGCTTCACAGCTGGGGTTTACAATCGAAGAGAAATCACTGGAAGCAATTGAAAGACACGCCGAGAGAATTTCCATTGTGTCTAAAGAACGCACCATTGAAGAACTCAATAAGATTATTTGTTCTCCTGTTCCTAGCATCGGATTCAAACTGCTATTCAAAACTGGGCTCCTTCATCACATTTTTCCGAAAATGGTTGAGTTGTACGGGGTCGAGAAGCGAAATGGCCAAGGGCACAAAGACAATTTCTACCATACTCTGAAGGTCTTGGACAATACAGCCACACGGAGTGATGACTTGTATCTGCGTTGGTCTGCAATTCTCCACGATATTGCGAAACCAGATACTAAGCGATACGATCCGAAACAAGGCTGGACATTTCATGGACACGAAGATCTAGGAGCTAAGATGGTTCCTAGGATATTTCGTGATCTCAAGCTGCCGATGGACGGCAGGATGAAACTTGTGCAGAAGTTGGTGCGATTACACTTGAGACCCATTGCTCTTAGCAAAAAAGAAGTCTCCGACTCAGGAATCAGGAGGTTAATATTTGAAGCTGGTGAAGACCTTAACGCGCTCATGATTCTCTGTGAATCGGACATTACATCAAAGAACGAATCCAAGGTTCAGAGATACCTTCAGAACTTTGAAATTGTCAGGGAAAAATGCGCAGAAGTGGAGCAAACAGATCGCCTAAAGAATTGGCAGCCCCCAATCGATGGTAAGGAGATAATGGATATCTTCGGGTTAAAACCTGGTAAAGAGGTTGGTATCTTGAAAATAGCTATTCGAGAAGCGATCCTAGAAGGAGATATCGCGAATAGCTACGACGGAGCAATGGAATTCATGCTTCAAGAAGCCAAAAAGCTCAACCTCAAGCCCGTCAAGACCTAATGTTAACCAAGTGCAGAAAGTAGTTCACTTCCGAATTTTACTCGATCACGACAACGATGTGTTTAGGGACATCGAAATTGGTGTTGACCAAAACTTCCAACAGTTTCACGACATAGTTTTAGAGGCCTTTGCCTTTGAAAATACAGAGATGGCTTCCTTTTATGTCAGTAACGAAGACTGGGAAAAAGGGCAAGAAATCACTCTGATGGACATGGGTGAACGTTCCGAAAATGGAGAAACGATCCTTCTCATGCACGAGTGCAAGGTTGGCGAAGTTATCTACGAACAGGATCAAAAACTAGTCTATGTATTTGACTTCTTCCTAATGTGGTGCTTTTTCATCGACGTGATTGAAGTTAAAACAGTCGACAAGAACATCATCTTGCCTCGAATCCTCCATGCATTTGGAGACGCTCCAGAACAAAGCTCTAAGTCTCCAGAATTAAATTTTGACATTGAAACAGTTTCTTTGGCCGATGACGAAGAACATGATGAATTTGCCGACATGTTCAAGCTCATGGATTCTGACCAAGAATACAGCGGAGAAGAATATTAGACTTCATGTCTCACTTAATTGTCATATCCGGACCAACGGCTTCGGGTAAAACCTCCCTCTCTCTTCAGATTGCCAAGCAATTCCAAGCAGAAATCATCAGTGCTGACGCCCGTCAATTCTATAGAGGAATGAATATTGGCACCGCCAAAGTTTCATTGGAGGAACAAAATGAAGTCAAACATCATTTCATCGACCATCTAGATCCAGATGAAAACTACAGCGCTGGTCAATTCGAAGATGAAGCCCTGGCATTTCTCGATGCATACTTCAAGAAAAATAACGTGGCCGTGCTCGTTGGAGGATCTGGGCTATATGTAAATGCAGTTGTTCATGGGTTTGACGACTTACCTAGAACCAAGACTTCAACGCGAGAAAAGTGGAACTCCATATTTGAAAGCCATGGATTGGAACATCTTCAACAAAAACTTGAGGAAGTTGATCCTGACTATCATCAGCAAGTCGACCTCCAAAATCGAATGAGGGTCCAACGTGCTCTTGAATGTGTTGACGACACGGGGTCAAAATACAGCGAACTTAGGATAGGTCGACTCAAATCAAGGTCCTTTCAGGTTCATCGTTTGGCCATTCTTCCACCTCGTGAAGAGCTTTATCTGCGCATCAACAACCGAGTAGATGAGATGATGGATCGTGGGCTCGAGAAAGAAGTTGAATCGCTTGAGAAATGGAAGAATTGTAATGCGCTACAAACCGTTGGCTACAAAGAGATCTTCGATCATCTAGCTGATACTATGACGCGAGATGAGGCTATTTCCAAGATCAAGCAACATACTCGAAACTATGCCAAACGCCAGTATACATGGTTCAGAAAGCAGGCAGACTATGAAGTTTTTGAGTCAAATAGCCTCGAACCAATTCTAAGGCATCTAAATCAACGGCTCAACGTCTAACTTTGTGAAAGAATCCTTTCCGTATGAAGTCAATTGTTTTTGTCGTTCTCGTGTCCCTCTCTTCAACCCTATTAGCACAAGGTCTTACTGAGACTTTTGATGAGGAGTGCAGCTGTTTTGTGATTACAAACCATTATGAAAATGGGCAGATTTCTTCTGTTCATCATGAAAATGTAAATAGAAACCGCGTAGGTGCTGAAAAGGTCTACAGTGCAGGAGGAAATCTCAATTATGAACGGAATTGGGAAAAGGGTAAACTTCATGGGAGTGGTACTTTCTACCATCCTGATGGAAGTGTCTACATTAATGAGCAATATGTTGAAGGCCAAAAGGTTGGGAAATGGAATTTTCAAGATCCTCAAGGAACACCGATCCAAACCATTGAATATACGGGTCACGGAAATGACGGAACGTACTCTCACTTCTACACGGGTCAGCTTTATTTCGTTCAGAAACTAGAAAATGGGGCGCTGGTAAATTCTGAAGTGGTAAATCAGGAGCTGTACGATATCGTCCAAGAAGAAGGTTCCGCAACTACCAAATAAGCTAGTACTCGATGTATATCGAGTTTTCTCCCGGACCAACATCGAGTGAGTAGACTCTTTCGATTGCCTCTACATCTGTAATCTGCGTGGTTTTGTACTCGATCATTTGATTCCCGAACACATTACAAGAAAAGGATGTATCATTTATACCTGCCACTCTGATTGTAGCGTCATGAGAACAGCAAAAGTCGCAGCCCTGAGAATGCTCCTCTAAGCGAAGGAGAACCTGAGACGAAGGATGCGAGGTATTGACTAACCTAAAATTCAAGGATGATTCAACGAACATTTCGATGTCCAACATATTTTCAGTCTTCACTCTCCAGTCATCGGTGTGAACAATTTCTTCATGGAGTAGGTAACCATCCTTAGTGCAACGAACTCGGTAATTTACGGCTGCAACTCGTTCAAATGCATAGGAATAGGCACCCTCTGAATCGGTAGTCGCCGTGCCTAAAATGGTGTATCCGAGAGAGTAGGTTGCGTTGCGTAGTTCCGAAAAAGAAATTTCGACGGAGACCCCAGAAACAGGATGTCCAATATACCCCTCGGTGATCGCCCCCATGACAACAACCTCCCGATTTTTCCTACATCCAGATAGCACTAAGAAAATGAATGAGGCCAATACCAACCTTTTCATCCTTTAAAATTACGACGTAGGAATCTTCACTTGGATTATATTTTATTTTTGGCGCATGAGAAAAGTCGGTCAGTGGTTGGTATTGTTTGGTCTGCTCCTAGTAGTAGCATCCTGTGCTGAAGAGGTGAAGAAGGAAGAAGCGGAAGTAGTTGTCGAGGATGTCCTTTCTAGCACACCATTCACGCATGACTTTGATTATGACACCTGTTTAATCATCTCCCACAAAGTTGACAACTATGATGTTTGGAAGGCGAGTTATGATCTCTCGGAAGAAATTCGATTGAATCATGGCATCAAAACAATCAAAGTCTATCAAGGAAAGGTGGACAAGAAGTACGCCATGGTTTTGACGTCGATCGAAAATGTCTCTCAAGCCAAAGGCTATGTCACTTCTGATATGCTTGAAAATTCGATGCAAATTGCTGGTGTTGAAGGTGATATTGAGATTCAATGGATGCGTCAAAAACTTGAATACACCGAAAATGCTGATGACTCCATTCTAATGTATATGAGTTTCAGTGTCATTGACTACGAACGATGGGAGGAAGCCTTTCTAGATGACTACGGGACAGGTGAATCAAAGGACTTTGAGGTTACCCATGTGCTACAAGGAGTCGACGACGAAGGTTTGGTCACCATGCTTTTCCAAGTGAACGATCATGACTATGTTCAGAAGATGGAAAGCAATAATTCCTTCCAAATGAAGATGCTAGCCGCTGGGGTTGTGAGTTATCCGACTATCTACAAATTGGACGAGCGAGAGATTTGATAACTTGTTCATCTTTTCTTCGTTAAAACCTCTTCCTCTTCCTTTAGTTGTAAGTACTTTTCACAAAACTTTTTGTCATCATGATCAATGATCGTCTTAAACTGATCAAGGAAATGCTGGAGACCAATCCAGATGATTCCTTTCTAAAATACGCTGCTGCTCTCGAGTACGAGAAAGACGGTAATCTCAAGATGGCTATTGAAACTATTCAAGACTTGCTCGCTAAGGATGAAAATTATCTTGGAGCATATTACAAGCTCGGACGACTTTTCGAACAACAGGGCAAGGAAAAGGAAGCGATCAAGATTTATCGAGCTGGACTAGAAATATCAAAGAAGAGCTCCGACCTTAAGACGGAAGGTGAATTATCAGAAGCGCTTATGCTTCTCGGCGCAGACGATGCTATCTCGTGGTAATTAACTGAACAGAAACTTGTTCGGACTGATCAAGTTCTCCTTTACGGCATAGATTATAAGACCCGCGGTATTTTTTATCCCCAGTTTAGCCATCATGTTTTTTCGATGGGTAACCACAGTATGAAAACTCAAATGGAGTTTTTCACCAATTTGCTTCGCGGTTAATCCAGTGGCAATCAATCTTAGAATCTCGACCTCTCGCTCGCTAATCAGAATTGGTTCACAATCAAGCTCAGACTCTTCTCCCTCACTCTCATTAATCCGGTTCAAGACCTTTCCACAGAAAAAGCGATCGCCATTGTGGGTTGATCTCACGGAGTCAAGAATCTCTTCTCGGTCGCAGTCGTTCATTAAGTGACCGTGGATTCCATGCTCCAACAATTCCTTCAACTCATCGACCTCACACCGATCAGATATACCGACAACGGAACAATCGGGATGTTTTTCTAATACCTCTAGAACGTCCTTGTGCGTAAACTCCCCTGAGGTATAGTCAATGAGAAGCACATCAATTCTCTCTTTAGCAAATGATGCTCGCATTGCCTGAGGATTCAACGCCTCCCCTGCGACTTGAAGATCTTTTTGTTGTGCAAATACATTCTTCAAGCCTTCTAGGATGAGCATGCTAGCGTCAGCGAGAAATATGTTGATGGCTTTATTCATTAATTGCTTCGAAGTTATTAAGAATCATTCCTAACAAAAACAGGTCATGTAAATTCTAATTCATCCCCTTCCACTGCAAGAACGGAATTCTCAAAGATTTCTTTGCTCTCCTTTAAATGATCTTCAAGCGATTTATAGCGAGCCGAATAGTGGCCGAGCACCAATGTGTCCACCTTGGCGTTCTTCGCTACTGTAGCGGCCTGTTTAGCCGTAGAATGATAGGTTTCCTTGGACCGAACTCGATCAGCCTCCAAGAAGGTTGCCTCATGGTAGAGAAATGTCGAATTCTTAACGTGCTCTGATGTCGAATCTAACGGGAGCGTATCGGTACAAAATGCATAGCTCCGCGGATCGAGAGATGGTGATGTAACAAGCTTATGATCAAGGATATCACCATTCTCCAAGGCAATGTCTTGTCCACGCTTGAGATTTGAAATATCAGCAACCTTCACACCGCGCTTCTCCCCTTCTTTTGGCAAGTAGCTCAATTCTTTGGTCTGTTCCTTAAACAGGTACCCAAAGCATGGTATGCGATGCTTCAATAAAAAAGCTTCCACATGCAATTCTGCATCAGAATAGATTTCTCGCTTTTCCTTACCAAATGATTTTGGGTCCAAGTCAATAAACTCAATTGGATATCCAAGTCTGCCATTCGCTGCTTTGGTCAAGAGTATAAAGATTTCTTTGAGGCCTGGAGGCGAATAAATTTTTAAGGGCGCTTCTCGGCCTAAGAGGTGCAAGCTGTTTAGAAAACCTGGTAGTCCATAGTAGTGATCCCCATGTAAATGGGAGATAAATACCACCTTGATTCTCTGCATTTTTAGATTGAACCTTCTCAATTGCATTTGTGTGCCTTCGCCACAATCAATCAGATAATAATGATGATTTACATTGAGTAGTTGGGCTGTGGGCCTTCTGCCATTTGCTGGCAATGCCGAGTTGCTTCCGAGAATTGTAGTTGAGAATTTTTGACGTGACATCCTTTACCGTACCACGAACCTCATCGACCGACTGTAGTTGGCTTGCTTTAGTGAAACGAAATACACGCCCGAACGATCGCTAAAATCACCTAGAGCGAAATAATTTCTTCCCTTGCTCCCTTGCAAAGTATGATTTGCGACTTCTGCCCCGAGAAGCGAATAGACCTTCACATTGTACAATCCATTTTGCGGAAGCTCAAACTGAAGCTTGGCATTTTTGGTTATTGGATTGGGATCAATAAAAAATTCGAGATTTCTGGTATCAATTTCCGGAATTCCGACGGCTACACTATCCAGCTCAATCGTATATCCAGTCAAGGTGTATGGCAAAGTCGTTGCTGGAAAACCAGGAGCTTTAGCGTAAAAGACAAATTCAGCTTCAATATCCCATGATCCCGCTTCTGAATTATCCAAAGCCAAACCGCTGACTAAAATGCATCCAAATTCTCCTCCTGGAAAGGAACAAGACGGCGGGTTGCAGTCATACGAAAAGCTCGGAGGAAGTCCAGTCACGTCAATCAAGACCATGCTATCAACCGTCGCGGTGATATTTAATATTGTCGTATCAACTGGAACATTTAGAGAAATTATTGCCTCGTAAGGAATGGTGACTTCACCTGGAGGCAATCCTTCACTTTCGGTTGGTGTGTACAGTTCTGTTTGAGTCGTATCGGGCTCGCATTGGGAGTAGCCGAGTGACATGAAAGAGAGAAGAACAAGGAGGGTAAAAATTCTTTTCATACGCTACTCATTGTCAAGCTCGCGGCCTACTTCATCCATCATGATAAAATCGATGGCTTCTTGTTTCGTGGGTGTAATATTCAAGACTGACTCCAATTGAGAAATCTGGATCAGCTTCATGACCATGTCGTTTAAGCAGCACAGAACAAAAGTTCCGCCGACGTCTGCACACAACCGGTTACCAACCAAAAGAGCGCTCAACCCTGAAGAATCACAATAACGTGCATTCTCGAGATTTACGATGACATTTCTTGTTCCATCAGCTCCTAACTGAACGAAATTGGCTTTAAGATCTGGAGCAAGAAGACCGCCTAGCTTATCATCATCGATCGTGATGATTGCGTAATTATCTGTTGTGTCCGTAGAAATGCTCATGGCGATGGAGATTCTGGTTCTAGCAAATATAGGTATAGACCACGATCAATTCGAGGATGCATCTCCAGCAAGAAGGTAGAGCACGGCCATTCGAATGGCCACTCCATTTTCAACTTGATCCAGTATTATACTGAATTCACTGTCCGCCATATCACTGGTTATTTCCACTCCGCGATTGATTGGCCCAGGGTGCATAACCACGATGTCTTTCTTCCCAACTTTATACAATAACTCTCTGCTGAGGCCATACTGCATCGTGTATTCTCGGAGTGTTGGGAAGTATTGAATATCCTGCCTTTCCATTTGGATGCGCAACATGTTAACGACGTCGCACCACTTGAGTGCCTCTTCAAAGTTGAGCATGACTTTCACTCCCAATGATTCCATGTGTTTTGGAATAAGCGTTGCAGGTCCACAAACTCTCACTTCTGCTCCCAGCTTTTGGAGACAGAATACATTGCTTAACGCCACCCTGGAGTGGAGAATGTCTCCTACAATCAATATTTTCAATCCTTTTAGATCACCAACTCTTTCACGCAACGAATAGGCGTCAAGAAGTGCTTGTGTTGGGTGCTCGTGCGCTCCATCACCAGCGTTGATAATGCTGCAATCAACGTGACGTGCGAGATGAATGTGAGCTCCTGGATTTGGATGCCTCATGACAACCATATCCACCTTCATGGCTAATATGTTGCTGACAGTGTCTACCAGTGATTCCCCTTTCTTGACACTTGACGACGAGGCGCTGAAGTTGATCACATCTGCGCTTAATCGCTTTTCAGCTAGCTCAAAACTGAGCTTGGTTCTGGTTGAATTTTCAAAAAAGACATTGGCAATCGTCACATCGCGCAGGGATGGGACTTTTTTAATGGGGCGGTTAATTACTTCTTTGAAGTTGTCAGCGGTTTGAAAAATGAGGTTGATGTCCTCAAGGGTAATGTCCTTGATTCCAAGTAAATGCTTTGTACTCAAACTAGTCATTCTGCTCACTAAATAAGGTTACTCGGTTATTCTTATCATTTTCACTCCATTCGACCTGAACGCGTTCGTCTTTCACCACATCTACAGTTCTTCCGGTATAGTCAGGCTGAACAGGAAGCTCACGACTGTATCGTCGATCGATGAGGACGAGCAATTCAACATTCGCCGGTCGTCCAAAATCCAGAAGAGCATCTAAGCCACTTCTGACTGTTCTTCCCGTAAATAAAACATCGTCGATCAATACGATTTCTTTTCCTTCAATGGAGAAATCTAAGTTCGTCTTGGCTGGAACCAAAACACCGTCTCGCCGTCGAAAGTCATCCCGATAAAAAGTAATGTCCAACTCACCGTGATGGATCATTTCTTCTCCACTCAGTTTTTTGAGTCGTTCATGCACTCTTCGACCCAGCTCAACACCACGGGGCTGAAGAGAAACGAGGGCTACGTCTTCAAAATCAAGGTGCCGCTCATAAATCTGGTATGCAAGACGGTCGAGTGTCTGACTGAGGGCGGTATGGTCCAAGAGCGTTCTAATGTCCATTACGTGGGCAAATATAGCCTACGAAGAGGCAAAAAAAATCCCCTTCCGAAGAAGAGGATTTCGTTATTGTATAAAGAATATGGAAAGTCTATCTGACTAATCTTTTTCTTGTTGTTCCATTTGATCTTTCAATCCTTCTAAAACTCCCAAGTCACCAAGGGTTGTCTTTTCGATGGATTCATTGATCTTCTTAACAGCTCGGTTGTCACCTTTTGGCTTAGATGTACGCTTCTTGCCTTTATCGACAATTGCGCCTCCAGCAGCATCATGCGTCTTCGTATGAGAGACGATGATCTTCTTGGCATCCTTGCTAAATTCAATAATTTGGAATTCAAGTACTTCGTCTGCAGCAGCTTTGCTTCCGTCAGCCTTAGTCAAGTGACGACTTGGAGCGAATCCTTCAACACCATATGGTAAATTGACTACGCCACCTTTATCGTTCCGTGATGTAATCGTTCCCTGGTGCTCAGAACCAATTGTGAAGACCGTCTCAAACACATCCCATGGATTCTCTTCCATTTGTTTGTGTCCAAGGCTCAACCTTCTATTCTCTTTGTCAATTTCGAGAACAACAACCTCCATGTCCTCGCTTACCTTGGTAAACTCAGATGGGTGATTGATCTTCTTACTCCAGCTCAAGTCAGAGATGTGAGTCAAACCGTCGATTCCTTCTTCTAACTCAACGAAAACACCAAAGTTGCTAAGGTTCGTAACCTTACCTGTGTGCTTACTGTCTACTGGGTATCGCTTCTCAATATCGGCCCATGGATCAGGCGTAAGTTGACGTGTACTGAGTGATAGCTTTCTTTCTTCACGATCGATGGCAATCACTTTCGCGTCCACTTCATCTCCTACTTTGAAGAATTGATCCGCAGTTCTTAAGTGCTGTGACCAATTCATCTCAGAAACGTGGATAAGTCCTTCAACTCCGGCAGCTACTTCAACGAATGCTCCGTAATCAGCAAGAACAACGACTTTACCTTTAATGGTATCGCCTTCCTTCATCTCCTTGTTCAACCCATCCCATGGATGATCCTGAAGCTGCTTCACACCAAGTGCGATACGCTTCTTCTCATCGTCAAAGTCAAGGATAACAACGTTGATGGTCTCATCAAGCTGCACAACCTCTTCTGGATGATTGATTCGTCCCCAGCTCAAGTCTGTAATGTGTATCAAACCGTCTACTCCACCCAAGTCGATGAATACACCGTATGACGTGATGTTCTTGACAGTTCCTTCTAGAACTTGTCCCTTCTCCAACTTCTGCATGATCTCAACCTTCTGCTGTTCGATTTCAGCTTCAATCAATGCTTTGTGAGATACTACGACGTTCTTGAATTCGTGGTTGATCTTAACCACTTTGAATTGCATGTTCTTTCCAACATAGATGTCATAATCACGAATTGGCTTCACGTCGATTTGTGAACCTGGAAGGAATGCTTCCAATCCAAACACATCCACGATGAGTCCTCCTTTCGTGCGACACTTGACGAATCCTGTAACAATCTTATCAGTTTCCTTCGCCTCGTTCACATTCTCCCAAGCACGCATCATACGAGCTTTCTTGTGAGAAAGAACCAGCTGCCCTTGTTGATCTTCTGTTTTCTCAACATAAGTCTCAACCTTATCTCCAATCTTAAGATCAGGGTTGTGTCGGAATTCAGTTGAAGGGATTACACCTTCACTCTTGTAACCAATGTTTACAACGATCTCTCGAGCTGTCATCGTCACGACAGTACCGTCAATAACGGTGTGTTCAGTGATTGATGTTAGAGACTCATCATAAGCTTTCTCCATCTTCTCACGCTCATCAGCAGCGTAAATTTCTGACTTCTTGTCAAGCTTGGTCCAGTCAAACTCTTTGAGTCGAGTTTTAAAGTCTTTTGTTTCAACAACAGGAGCAGGAACTTCTTCTGCTTCTTCAGCAGGAGCTTCTTCGCTGGCTGGTGCTTCTTCAGCAACCTCAGCAGGCTTCTCAATCTTCTTACGAGTACGCTTTGGCTTCGCAGGCGCATCATCAGCTTTCGCCTCGGACTTATCCTCCGCTTTCGCTTCAGCTTTTACTTCGTCTTTCTTAGTTGTTGTTTTTTTAGCAGGAGTCTTTTTAGCGGCAGGCTTCTTTTCTGCTTCCTTCTCTTCGGTAGACGCTATAACTTCTGATTTCTCCTCTTTCACCTCTTCTTTAGCTTCCTCTTTTGGAGCTTCGGTAGCGGGAGTTTCTGGTGTAGCAGTCGCTTCTTGCTTTACTGCTTCTTCAGCTTTAGGAGCTGATTCCTCTGATTTTTTAGCCATTTGGCAAATCTTTGTATCCTGTCTAAACCGATGAAGACAAGAGTAATTCTACTGTTTGGGCCATCGGCAACCCACTTTTAAAGGGCCGGCAAAGGTATAAACAATTAATTGAAAATCAGTAGGGAATAAGGAGATTATTCTTTGATCAGATGGCGGCTCAAAGTTGTTCCATCAAACAATGTCAGTCTGATAATGGATTTCTCTGATGCATGTTGATCTACATCCAGTATGAAGAGCCTACCTAATCAATCGCTCCAACCGCTTCAACACAGGAGGATGCGAGTAGTGCACAAAGACATACCACGGGTGTGGTTTCAGATTACCCAGGTTTTCAGCGGTGAGTGTTTTCAGTGCAGAAGCCAGCGGTTCACCAGAATAAGTTTCCCGAGCGAAGGCATCAGCCTCAAACTCATTTTTTCGGCTGAGCATGTTCATGCCAATTCCAATAACGGTGCTGATTGGACTGAAGATGATGCCGAAGGCGATAATGCCCACATGGAAACTCATCTCCCCCGCTCCAAGTGCGAGCGAGAATTCAGGCATTCTTAAAAACAAGCCTAGCAAGTACAACATGACACCTGTTTGAAGGATTGATAACACCAATGACTGGAGTGTATGTTTCTTCTTGTAATGACCAATTTCATGTGCAAGGATGGCAACGATCTCCTCATTGGATTGTGTCTCCATCAAGGTGTCGTAGAGAGCTATCTTCTTTTTGGGTCCGAGACCGCTGAAGAAAGCATTGGATTTAGAGCTGCGCTTTGATCCATCCATGACGAAGAGATTGTTCAGCTTGAATCCGACCTTGTCACAGTAGTCCTCGATCATCGTTCTCAGCTCGCCATCTTCAAGTGGAGTGAACTTGTTAAACAAAGGCATGATCCAACTCGCGGCAAACATGGTCATGAATAAGGAGAAACCACTTACTACGATCCACGCAATCAACCAAAACCACTCTCCCAATTCATAGAAGAGCCAAATGATCAGAGCGCTCAATGGACCACCGATGACGATGGCCAGTGCCGTTCCTTTTATCATGTCAAGAATGAAGGTTTTGACCGTTGTCTTATTAAACCCAAACCGCTCCTCAATTACAAAAGTTCTGTATACTGAAAACGGGAAGGAAATGATGCTGGATCCAATGCCAAGAACAGCGAAATATGCAAGCGCCAACAGAATTGGGTTCGAAATGTACGGTCTGATTTGAACGTCGAGCCATCCGAAAATTCCAAATACTAGCAGCGAAAGGGATATGATGATACCAATGGACGAGCTAAGAACCCCTACTCTTTTATTGGCTTTATCATAGGCCAACCAAGTCTTGTAACGCTCTTCATCATAAATACCTTCTGCTTCCTTCGGTAGTTCAGGTGATTTGGCTTTATCGTTTAAGTAATCCAACCATTTCCCAAAAAGGAAACTGACGACCGTGATGATGATGAGCGTGAGGTAGATTGTATACGTCATGGTCGTGTGATGAACTTCTCTACAGCATCTAAATATGTCTCGTAACCCATAACAAACGGCACATTTGTGTGGGTTGCTCCTTCTATCCTGTGGGCCTCTTTGTACGAACCATTGTAGTTTTTGAAAATGGTCTCGCCATGTGTCCCAATTTGGAGAAAGGCATCGCTCGTTCCGTGCATCCAAAAGAAGGGTTCTTCAATTTTCTGGATCTCGTCACCGTTGTCGATTTCTAAGTCTGAGAAATACGAACCGGGAAGCGTCAGACCGGAGGCGTCTTCGACCATTACCTCGTCAGAAGCAAACGGATTTTCAAGCATCAGTTTACTCGGTTGCAGCGTTCGAGCATTAGCAGTCAACTCGGTAGCGGGCGCACTACCCAAGCTGAAGCCGTAGACAACCAAACGATCATCAGTTAACCCTTGTTCCTTTAGCCATTTCATGGCCGCATCAGCATCGACATACATTCCTTCTTCAGTTGGTGTCCCTTCTGATAGACCAAAACCTCGATATTCAACTGCGAAGACGCCAAACCGATTCTTGTGACCGGTATTAGCGAGGAGCTTTATCCGCGGCCAATACCGATCTAGGTGGTCTGCGTTTCCGTGTAGGTAGAGAATTACCGTGTCGCTTGAGATTCTCCCAATATCGCCGACATAGATGGTGTATATCGAGGCAATGTCACCGTCCAGATTGCTATTCAAGGTGAAAAGATGCACTAGGCTATCTGCGATGTCATATTCATCCGATACTTGAATCTCGGTTTCCCCATCAAAATCATCAAGAAGGTATTCTGAGATGGACGTGTCTGAATTGTATAAAAAGCTATCCAGCCTTAGACATGACATGCTTGTTAAGCCCAAAATTGCTATGTAAATCAGTCTTTTCATTTACTCAGCCTTCTTCCTACTCCGACGAACAATCCGGCGCTTCCATAGTGACTTGGCCCGATGAAGTCTACCACCACATTCCTATTGTCGTGTTGAAATCCAATGTATTTTAATTCAAGCTGTACATCCCACTTCTCTCCGATAAACTGATGTCCCACCGTCACGAATGGCAATAGTTCATTGTCTTGAATCTGTAAATGTGCTTTCGCTTTCTGGAGCTCCACCCAGGTTCCTACACTTCCATAGAACAAATGAGGTTTCTCCCCATATTGCCACCAACAGGTCGCATCCAATTGTGGATAGAGCCGTAGATTATTCTCATGGATATCATAGAGTATATTGAGCATTGGAGAAATCGTAACACCAAACTTCTCTGCAGTTGATTCATACGCTTGAATACCCAATCCAAGATCAGTTTGCAATACTCCAAACATAGCGCTTGTGGTATGAAAACTCCCAGTGAACGTGACGTTCGTGTCAAGTCCTTTTTGGTAGTTGATTGAAGTGAGAGTAAGGGGAATTGGCGCACCACTGTACTTGATTCCAGCCCCTCCAAAGTTGGCGCTCACTCGCTGTTCTCCTTTTTCTAACGGTTTTACAACACGCGTCACATTACACGATGCTAGGAACAAAATCAAAACGATATAGAAATAGACCTTATACACTGCCGTTGAATTTGCGAAGAAACCACTCTAAACATAAAATCAGAACCAAAACGATAGCCAACCATTTAAGTTCTGTAATGTCGCTCCATTTGTTTGAGGCGTGAATTACTGGCCTAGCCGAGTCCAGTGCGATTAGTCGTTGTTTAACTGATTCCAATTCGCTAAGATGATAAAATGAACCCCGATTTCTGGCCGCAAGCTCGTTCAGAAGATTAAAATCTGCTCGGCTTCGTTGGAATTCTGAAACATTTTCACGTACAGTAAAACCTCCTGTCTGTTCAAAGTTCTCTTCCCCGATATCAGCATTTGCTGTCCATGAATATAATCCTAGGGAGAGTTTTCCAAGATTGAGCTCAAACATTTGTCCCTGCGAACGCAACACATAGTCGAATTCATTTCCGTTCGAATCCGAAACTGTCAGACGAACATCTGCGTCTTGTGTCAATTCAAATGACTCATTGTAAGCTTCTGCCTTCGCTATGACATCGAGCTGCTCTTCAATGAGGATTGGTATTTGAATTTCAAGTCTTGTTCTTTTCTGTCTCAGTGCAAGAAATTGAACCGTTTTCCTTACGATGCTTTCTACCCAATTATCACGCGACTGCAAGGCCATGCGCCAGCGCCAGATCCCTTCTGCTGTCAATATTCCATGTTTCACACCATCTTGACTCGTAAAAGCGAGCAACGGGCGATCCGTTTCGATATCTCCGAACTGTTGAAAGAGCGCAATGTTCATATCAGTTTCTAATCGATAATCGCCGAATGGCGCAACGACTGGAGGAAGTCGTTTCATGCTTTTGCTCTCTGGTAAATTGAACAGCGAAAAATCCTCATTAATGCGACCGGTGATTTCATCGGATTTACGACTTCGACCTTCGATTGAAAGCCCAAATGGCAACTCATTGAATGCCGCTAAATCTGTTTGGTTGGTCAGAATTATCCAACTTGGCTTACCCTGAGTGTAAATTTTCTTGACCGCATTCAATTGAGATCGATCCGCTGGAATTCCATGCAAGACAAACAAGTCATCTAATTCGACATTCCGATCCCAATCTTCAAAGAGCGTGATGGACACCTCATATTGATTGCTCAGTTCAATGCTCCTTTTAATCGCTGCGACATCAGGATGTGGAGAGTTGGCAATGAGCTTGATGCGCGTTCGATTGTCCAACACGTCGACAAAGGCATCTTTCCTGTTATTCAATATGTTTCGTTCATTCTCCTGGACAGATGCCACAATGGTGATTTTGTTTTGCCCCAGTTGCTCAGCACGAGTCATGAATTCAATTTCCTGTCCTTGATCGTTGGTGGAAATGACCATTTCTTTTTGCTCGACTACTACTCCATTCTTGAGCAAATCTATGGCAATCGTTTCTCCTTTTGCCTTGCTAGCCTTGACCCGAGTCTTAATCTGAATATCGTTGTTGATGAAAGCAATTCTATTCACCAATACGTCAGAAACTTCAATGTCGGCTTGAGATGTAGAATCTCCCATCCCAATCACGAATACTGGAGCCGACGCGGCCAGTGGCACATAAAGAGGACTTATTCCTTTCGTTTGAATTCCATCGGATGCGATGATGACGGCGCCGATATTGTCTCCATAAAAGTCTTGGTTAGCGCCTTCAACCACGGCTCCAAGATCTGTCTCGAACGGATTCTTTTGAAGGCTGTCTTTAATTCGGTAAGGAAGCTCTCCAAAATTCAAGAGTTGAATCTCATACTTGTCACCGATTTCGGATTCAAGCTCATAAGCCCAAGTGTTGACGCTCTGTGTTTCAATCTGATCAACCGACTTCGAATCATCAACATAGACCAAGAGCTTTGGTAGTTCAGACTCTTCAATCAATTGGATGATGTATGGTTGCAACAGAAGGACCCCAAGAGCGAAAAGAGTCGTCCATCTCAATACGGCGAGGAAGGCTATCAGCCGCTTGCTCCAGTCCTCAAATGGACGGGACAAATACAGCCACCAAGCCAATGCCGCAGCAACAATAATGATCGGCACTATCCAAAGTGCCGAATGTTCGAATGAAATGTTCAAGCTTGATTGTTCAACTCGCGAAGGTATCAGGTAAGCATACCACCGTCAACGTTTAATGTTTGACCTGTGATATAAGCTGACATATCGCTTGCTAAGAAAAGAGCAAGATTGGCCACGTCTTCAGGCTGTCCTCCTCTTTTAAGAGGAATCGCATCACGCCAACTTTGGACCATTTCTTCGTCGAGTGCTCCTGTCATTTCGGTTTCAATGAAACCTGGTGCAATTGCATTACAACGAATGTTTCTTGAACCAAGTTCGAGTGCTATGGATTTGGTAAATCCGAGTATTCCCGCCTTGGAGGCAGCATAGTTGGCTTGACCCGCATTACCTTTTACACCCACAACGGAACTCATGTTGATGATAGAACCACTCCGTTGCTTCAACATGGTTCGCTGCACTGCCTTGGTCATGTTGAATACCGACTTCAGATTCGTATTAATTACTTCATCCCATTGTTCTTCTGACATTCTCATGAGAAGCGTGTCTCTCGTAATTCCAGCATTGTTAACCACAACATCCACTGAACCGAATTCCTTCACTACATCGTTGACCATGCCTTCACAGGGCTCAAAGTCAGCAACATTAAACTTGTAGCCTTTGGCCTTCACTCCTTTTGAGAGAAGTTCAGATTCTAGGAGCTTAGCCTTATCCTCCGAGGAGACATAAGTAAAGATGACGGTCGCACCTTGATCTGCGAACATCTCGGCAATGCTTTTTCCAATTCCGCGTGTCGCTCCTGTGACGATGGCCACTTTGTTTTCGAGTAGTTTCATGTTGTTTCTTGATTGAGGTTCAAATAAAGGGAATTCTATCCTCAGATAAGGGATTTGATGAATTATTCAAACTCAATCTTGACATCATCAGAATTCCTGATGTAGCTCATTCATTTTCGACTCAATGTTGAGTAATGTTATTGTATGAAATATGCACTAGGGTTACTTCTAATTGTTGTGAGCATGGGTCTTTCTGCTCAAGAAAACGAAACTCTCCTATCCTTTTTTTATTTGAAGAACGGCGAGGTATATGCAACAGATTCATTTCAGGAATCTGAAGACTTTTACACCTTCATTGAAATTCGCCTTGGACAAATTGTACTGCCTAAGAACAAAGTCCAGAAGATCATCCCGCTCATCAAGAACCAATATGTCCGATTAGAACTGAGAGATAATACAGTCTACCGCGGTAAACTTGTCGAATTCTCAGATGACGTAATCACTTTGGAATCTGATATCGCTGGAATAGTCAAGTTTGATCGAAATAGCGTGGTTGGCATCACCCCTTCAATTGACCGCACAACGATTTCGAACCCGAATCGAACTCGATATTTCTTTGCTCCTTCTGCTCTACCACTCGAGAAGGGAGAAGGTTATTATCAAAATGCATACTTGCTTGCCAACTCCGTGAATTTTGGGTTGAGCAAAAATTTCTCTTTCGGAGGAGGCGTTGTAATCCCATTGTTCTTTTACATCACTCCGAAATTGAGTTTCCCACTTGGTAAGAATGTCTACGCCGGAGTCGGTCTTATAGGTGGATCTACCTTCTTGCCCGATGCCTTTCTTGCTGGTGCTCTACCTTATGGGCTCATTACCATAGGCACCTCGGACAACAATGTCACGGTTGGATCTGGACTCGGTGCGCTTTGGGTTGAAGAAGAATGGTTCAGTACAAAATATCCCGTCTCCACGGTCAACGCCATGTTTCGAATTTCGAATCGATTTCAGTTCATTACCGAAAACTGGATTGCCCCATTTGAAGAACGGACCGAAGTGTATTACATAACTGGCCAAGACATCGACGGGAATGACATCGACGGTTATCGCTTTGAATACGATGATGAATTGGTCCTTGCCTTAAGCGCTGGGTTGAGAGTAGTGGCTGGAGACAATGCTAGTTTTGACATTGCTCCGGTCTTCATTCGGGTTCCAAACACCACGCTCGTGCTTCCGTATTTGGACTTTGTCTACAAGTTCTGAGGGACAATTGAAGATTGGTAATTGCCTAAGCTGTAACGCCCATCAACTCAGCCATCACCTGACCGATTGATGCTGGCGACTCAGCAACCTTGATTCCGCATTCAGCAAGAATCTTCATTTTAGCTGCAGCTGTATCAGATTCACCACCTACAATGGCACCAGCGTGGCCCATGGTTCTTCCTTTTGGTGCTGTCTGTCCTGCGATAAAGCCAACAACGGGCTTTGGATTGCCTTGAGCTTTAATCCAGTTTGCAGCTTCTGCTTCTAAGTTTCCACCAATCTCACCGATCATAACAATCGCATCGGTTTCTGGATCGTTCATGAAGAGCTCAACAGCTTCTTTCGTTGTCGTTCCGATGATTGGGTCACCACCAATTCCGATAGCAGTTGAAATACCCATCCCAGCTTTTACTACTTGGTCAGCAGCCTCATATGTCAATGTTCCTGACTTAGAAACAATTCCGACCCGTCCTTCTTTAAAAACGAAACCTGGCATGATACCAACTTTCGCTCCTCCAGGAGTAATTACACCTGGGCAGTTGGGACCAACGAGCGTACAGTCTTTGTCGCCCAAATATTCTTTAACCTTCACCATGTCATTCACAGGAATTCCTTCTGTAATGGCTACGATCACTTTGATACCAGCTTCTGCAGCTTCCATGATCGCGTCTCCAGCAAATGCTGGTGGAACGAAAATGATGCTCACGTCAGCACCAGTAGACTGAACCGCCTGCTCAACAGTGTTAAACACAGGTCGGTCGAGATGAGTTTGTCCTCCTTTGTTTGGTGTAACACCACCAACCACGTTGGTTCCGTACTCGATCATTTGCTCTGCGTGGAACGTTCCTTCACTTCCAGTGAATCCTTGAACGATCACTTTTGAATCTTTATTGACTAGTACACTCATCTTTTCGTCTTTTAGCGGGCCAAAAATACTCATTGAAGTATCGGCCGCAAGCTGAAATTAATTGGATTAAAAATTGAGCTCGGAGTTCCAGTATTTTCGCCTGATGCGACACGCATTGTTCAGCATCTATTTTCTGACTTCATTCGCTTTGATGGCTCAACCTCGCTTTGGTGTGAACGAGGTCAGGCTTGGTGGATATGGAGGAAATATGCTAAACATCTATCCGAACATGCCTTCTCATGACTTACAGAAAGGAGCATACCTAGACCTCTCATTCCACCTTCGACACACAGATTACTACGCTGCCTATAACGAACCAACAGCAGGTTATTCGCTCTCGTTTCACGATCTAGGAAATGCAGAAGTTCTTGGTCATGCAGTAGGCCTTCAACGAACCTTTCAACTCGAGCAGCGCTTTGGGAGTGAAAGCCCTCGCTTCGTGCTTAGAGAGAACTTTGGTCTTGGTGGCATCTACACCACAAAGCCTTACGATCGAAGCTCGAATCCAGGAAACAATGTGTTTGGGTCCTCCCTTTCTGCACTCGTTTCAGCTGGTATGGGATTGTATGTCAATCTAAATAATCATTCAATTGGCGCCCGATTCGATTATTTGCACAGCTCAAACGGACACACCGTACTTCCAAATGTGGGAATGAACACGCCAACTTGGTCATTGAATTACGCCTACTCGTTTGCCCGGCGCTATGTTGCCGAGCGACGAAAATTTCCTGAGACCGAAAAGCTCATCAAAACATGGAACGTACTCGCTTACGGTGGATTCGGTTTAAATCAGGCCGGTGGAACCGTTCGTCCTACCAACACACCAACGTATCAAAAGCACATTATCGCACTCGGAGCGACATATCGATACAGTCTGATCAATCGGCTTAGTTTCACCGTAGAAGGATATAATAATGAGACCTATCGACTGTGGAATAATGTCATGCAATGGGATCCAAAAAATCCATACTTAGGTTCTTCCGCACTGATGCTCATGGCTGGGCATGAGTTCATCTATGGTCGATTCGGTATGCTTATTCAAATGGGTTTAAATATCTATAATCCAACACTATACAGACTGATTGGCGAAGTAGAACAGCCAACAACGAGCAATCAGCTAAAGAGCATAATTCCAGGGCGCTTTGCAGTGAGATACTACGTAGTTTCTCCAGATTTTAACACTTCCGGTCTCTTTGTTCAAGCTGCCATCAAGTCAAATATGGGTCAAGCGGATTTTCTCGAGTTTGGAATTGGGACGCTTATTGGAAGGAAGAAAGCTGAATCCGAATAAACGCACCTCCATCACCAACGATCAGCGCCTCTTCATTGATGATTTGAACATCGTTTAAATCGATTGAATCATCCAATTGAAAGCGGGACCAATTCTCACCTCCATCCGTAGAAAACAAGATTTCTCCTTCCTGACCAACGGCGATGGCATTATTCTCATCAAAGTCAAAATGGTTCATAAAGGCAGATTTGCCATCGAGCTTTACTTCGAATTCACTTCCCCCGCTTTTGAACGACAATATTTTCCCTGACCTGGTCAAGCCCCAACCAGAAGCATCACTTTCGAAATACAGATCGGTTATGAATTCGTTATCCAAGTCCAGATCAATCCATTTTACAAAATCGATGAATTCATCCAGAAGTCTCTTCTTGAACACTCCATTGCCCGCAATCCAGGTTGTCTCATAGTAATCATCTGTCTTCGCGACCGCTCTCAGTTCATTTTCTGGTTCGATCGGTTCCCACGAACGAGCACTATCTTCCGAATTATATGCAACACCAAACGCAAGCTTTCCTCCAGCCACCATTGTTAAAGACTTTTTGCCCGAGGCCATGTTCCAAATCGGATGCTTACTCAGGTCGCTTACCCAATCTCTCTCGAGCCACCAATATCGGTTGAGCTTATGTAACGAATCACCATGGTATAATACAACAGAATCGCAACCGACGTACCACCGAGATTGATGCTGAGCTAAGCTGTACACTTCGTGCTTGAAGTTCGACTTGACTATATCAAAATCATTCGAACTGGTAATTCCTTGGAGAAGATATCCCTTACCCTTGGTTTTCCCTCCTCCAATTAAGACTGAGTCTCCGAAAACTTCAATGCATCGCGCTTCTTCCTGAATTGGAAGGTCAACTACCTCATAAGCGCTGAATTTTGGTCCACTTTTTTGACACCCGACAAGGGCAATAACGAAACAGAATAGCAAGATGAATGATCTTCTCATTAAGGGCGAATTTAGTCTCACTGCATCAAAGTACTTTCGCAGCGATGTTAACTAACGACACAATCGTTGCTCTTAGTACTCCACGCGGAGAAGGTGCCATTGGCGTCATTCGGCTTTCGGGCGAGAAATCCGAAGAAATTGTTGCCAAGCACATTGGCAACGGCATCACCAAGGCAGAATCACACTCAGCCACTTTCTCAAGATTTCAAATCGGAGATAAAGTGCTTGACGAAGTCGTTGCAACCATCTTTCGCAATCCAAGGTCGTATACAGGTGAAGATGTCGTAGAACTTTCATTCCATGGATCATCCTACATCCTATCACAGGCCTTAGAAGCATTAATCGAGAGTGGCGCCCGTCTAGCTCAGCCTGGCGAATTCACACAACGTGCCTTTATGAATGGCAAGTTGGACCTTAGTCAGGCCGAAGCAGTTGCTGACCTAATTGCCTCCGAATCTGAAGCGGAACACAAACTTGCGATGCATCAAATGCGAGGCGGATTCTCTGATGAGATAAATCGGTTGCGCGAAGAGCTCATCAACTTTGCCAGCCTCATCGAACTTGAACTCGATTTTGGTGAAGAAGATGTTGAATTTGCCAACCGAGACCAGTTGGTCTCTTTGGTTCAAAAAATCCAAGGATTTGTCCAGAACCTAATTGAATCATTCCGCTATGGTAATGCAGTCAAGCAAGGTATTCCCGTCGCCATCATCGGTAAGCCAAACGCAGGAAAGTCCACGCTACTTAATCAACTCTTAAATGAGGATCGCGCCATTGTCTCCGACATTGCCGGAACTACTCGCGATACAATTGAAGACATTGCCATCATCGAAGGTTTAAAGTTTCGCTTCATTGACACTGCAGGATTGAGAGATACTGATGATGACATAGAAGCGCAGGGCGTTGCACGCAGCAAGCAAAAGATGGGATCCGCATCCATCGTACTCTATTTGATAGACATGTCCGACGTTTCCGAAACCGAAAACAGCGTTGATGAAATGCGCTCAGATCTTAATGGAGCATCACTCATCGTCGTTGCGAACAAGTCCGACCTGAATGCAGAAAAGTTGCCGTTCGTTGATCTGCAGATTTCGGCCAAACAAGGCGAGGGAATTAGCGAGTTAAGATCCCAACTTGTCCGATCTATTCAAGCCGGCAATCACGCTCAAGGTGATGTCGTTGTCACCAATACGCGTCATCTTGAAGCACTGAAAGCTACCGCTACTGCTCTCGAAGCAGCACTTTCAGGAATCAATTCTGGATTGAGCGGAGACCTTGTAGCTTCAGACATCCGAGAAGCGCTGCATCAGCTTGGATCCATAACCGGCGAGGTAACACCTGACGACTTATTAGGGAATATTTTCTCGAGGTTTTGTATCGGAAAGTAACCAAGCAAAACATTAACAACAGTGCTAAAAATGGACATTAGAACTATACCAATAAACAC
>ENA-OREN01000214-OREN01000214.1-marine-metagenome-genome-assembly--contig:-NODE-214-length-87157-cov-12.528388_pt1 | contig 87157 bp, 72 predicted proteins | sample MGYA00248624_ERZ508555 | MGnify/ENA primary metagenome ERZ508555 (study PRJEB26222, sample SAMN06267773) | marine metagenome | isolation source: Saanich Inlet, British Columbia, Canada | place...
TGGCAATGGCTATATCTGGCTAGCAATGATCTTCTCGGCTCAACGAGCCCTTGCTGTCTGCCTCCGGTGGCTCACCGCCACTAGGCGTGGGGCCAACTGGCAATGGCTATATCTGGCTAGCAATGATCTTCTCGGCTCAACGAGCCCTTGCTGTCTGCCTCCGGTGGCTCACCGGCTATGCGGCCTCACAAAATTCGATAAGCATGTTTTCCAGAAACAGTTGGGCATTGGCGTTGCCGGACAAAGCGACCTGGGTATTGCGGACAACGGTGAAACGATCCAGCCAGGTTTTTAGACTGCGGGTTTGGGCTATCTGTATCAGATTAGCCGATAAATTTCTATTCTGGATATCTGATTGACTGCAACCGGAACGATAGAGAGCCAGGTCACGAATCAAACCCAATAATTCATTTAATACGGACTGCAGTTGTTCTGTCTGCTTTGCCCAGGTTTTCGCAAAGGCAAACACGATGTCCATACGGTCGAAAGACACTTTTTCCAGAACTTCCAGTAGTTGTTCTCTTATAGTTTCCATTTCCTCAAAGTCTTCAGCCAATGCCCGGTCGACACTCCCCTGTGACCGCTGGGTGTGAAAGTCGAGATCTGATTCTGTCAACGACTCGCCTTTTTCCTGAAGCTGAGATTGGATAATTTCCCTGATCTCTGATGAAGAGAGGCGGTGAAACTGTATCCCCTGACACCTTGATAGAAGGGTCGGCAATAGTCTGTGAGGGTTTGAAGATATCAGTATCAGTACAGTAGATGAAGGAGGTTCCTCCAGCGTTTTTAAAAAAGAGTTCGCGGCCTGAAGATTCAAGAGGTCGGCGGAATCGACCACCACGACTTTTGTTTTCCCTTCATAGGGTAGATAGGCCAGTTTTTTTTGCAGTTCACGAATCGGTTCAATCTTAATAACCGCTTCCCGGGAAGTGGGGGTGCTTTTAACCGGTTCGATAAAGAAAAAATCAGGATGGACGCCGCGCTCAATTTTCAGGCAGGATTCGCACTCGTCACAAGCATCCAGTGGGTCAGACCCTTTACAGTTGAGAGCTTTGGCCAGGGTAATGGCCAACTTTTTTTTTCCGATACTCTCTTGTCCATAAAACAGGTAGGCGTGTGCGACACTGCTGTTTTGGAGAGCGTTTGTCAGTATTTTTTTTGGCTGTGACTGCCCCAGAATTTGCTTAAACGACATGATATTTAGCGGTACCTTTGTTTCCTGTGAAAGCTATTTTAAAACCTAAAGGAAGCGTTTGACATTCCCGGTTGCAACAAGGGAAGGAAGAAGAAAATCTGCAACCCCTTAAAGGAGTTGAACTTAAAGCGACTTATCCTGACAGCTATCTTAATACACGGTCTGCTGACTGTAAATTAAAAAGGGTCTCAGGCAAACTGTTTTATTCAGGTAATGAATAGCCGATTGATAAATGCGGTGGAAGCGATGGGTATTGCCGCCCACTTTTTTTCACTCTTTATGCCGACAAATATTGAAATAAAGGGTTATTTGTGGTTATAATCTCGGCGGTTTTGTTACAATTGTTGAAATGCATCGTTAAACTATTTGTAATAGGATGGATTCATGGCCACCAAAGAAAAAACCAAGCGTAACGTACAGAGAAAACGAAAACCAAAAATACTGGCCGTTATCAACGATGCCTGTACCGGTTGTGCTGGGTCCCCTATCTGCATTACCGAGTGTCCGGTTGACAGTTGTATGTACGAGGTAGAAAATCCGGATGCTCCGGCTTTTAACCGTGTCCATGTCGATCCCTTACTGTGCATTGGCTGTAAAAAATGTATCAGTAAAGGCCCTATGGATACTTTCTTAGAAGGTTGCCCCTGGGATGCGATTGATATGATGCCACTTGAGGCTTATGAGATTGAATATGGATCCCTTCCTTATTAACTGCAAAACCCTTTAAAATTTATTGAATTTCAGATGTGAAGAGGAGGTCTTCAGGGGCTATTTAGGCGTTGGCTCGTGAGAGGCTCACCCTGTTCCCGGATTAATGCTCAGGTTGCTGGTATTTAGAGTGCATTTTTAATGTATTTAAGGGGATTTAAGCTACAAAATTTTTTTTTGGACAACCTCAAAACGTTGCGGTATGATAGGCCCGATTTCCTGCTAGACGATTCCTCCCAAGCGTTAAATTGATGAGTAAAAACAACGGCCTCCGTCAGGGTATGCAGATAGCGTTCAGATTGGGAACTGAACTGACGGTAGCCACGTTGATCGGTGCCTTGATGGGTCATGGCCTGGATCGATTTTTCGACATCAGGCCTTGGGGCCTGGCAGTCGGGGTCATAGTGGGAGGGGCCGCAGGGTGTTTGAATGTTTATCGGGCGGCTATGTTGTTGGATATAGATGTGGAAGACGATGACGATAATAATTCCTGAACTGGATAAGATTTAGATTATGGAAAGTCCGTTACATCATTTTGAAGTTCATACCCTTATTCCTATTCATATAGGAGGACTGGACCTTTCTATCAACAACGCTGTAGTGGCGATGTGGGTGGGTTTGGCCATCGTAGCCGGAGCTTTCATGCTGGTGGTGAACCGGGGGATTTCTCCCATACCGGGAAAACTGCAGAGTGTTCTGGAGCTTGTCCTGGAGTTCATAAGCGATCTGGTTTTTGAGTTTATCGGGAAAGAAGAGGGTAAAAAATATGTTCCGTTCATTACTACCCTGTTTCTATTTATTCTGGCCTGTAACCTGATCGGGCTGGTGCCGGGTTCTTATACGATCACCAGCCAGGTGGCGGTGACCGGAGCATTTGCTGTTGGCATTTTTATCATGACGCTGGTGATCGGATTCAGCAAACACGGCATGCACTTTTTTGGAATTCTGGTGCCGCCGGGGGTTCCCAAAATCATGATTCCTTTAATGGTTCCTATTGAAATTGTCAGTATGCTGGCGCGTCCTATCTCGCTTGCGGTTCGGTTGTTTGCCAATATGACGGCGGGGCATACCGTGCTTGCGGTGCTATTTGGACTTGCCTTGACCGCACCAGGATGGGTGAGCTGGATGCCTTTCGGGTTCACGGTAGTCATTAACGGATTGGAAATTGCCATTGCATTTATTCAAGCTTATATTTTTACAACGCTGACCTGTGTTTACATTGGCGATGTGATCAAGTTACATTAATTTTTTTGTCACAAAAACTTTAGGAGGAAAGAATGGGTTCTGAAGCTGCTGCATTAATTGGAATGGGTTTGTGCGCCGCCGGGTTTTTTGGTGCCGCCTTGGGGATCGCTTATATTTTCGCGAAAACCATCGAAACCGTTGGGCGTCAGCCTAATTGTGAGGCGCGGGTTGCCAAATATTGCTGGATTGGTTTCGCATTGGTAGAAGCAATTGCGCTGTATGCACTGGTTATTGCCTTTATCATCATGCCGTAAAGTCATGCCGTGAAAGGGGCGGTGGCTGGGTGCCACCTCCCTGTTGGACGAACTTTTTTTAAGGATTGGATATGCCTCAATTTGAACAGGTATCTGTTTTCGGCTCGCTGATTTTCTGGTCGCTGGTTTCCTTCGGACTTTTGTTTTTTGTTCTTAAGAAATTTGCTTTTCCTCCTATTTTGAATGCCCTGGACGAACGGGAAAAAAAGATTCGCGGTGATATTGAAGACTCCGAGAGAATAAAAGAAGAAGCGCAAACGATTAAAGTGGAGCTGGAAGAAACGCTGAAAGCCGCGCATGGCAAGGCAGAGACGATTGTGCAGTTGGCCCAGGATGAGGCCAAGAAGGTTCTGGAAAAAAATCTCCAGGAAACCGAGGCAAAAGTCCGGCAGGTTCAAAAAGACGCGGAGCAGGAAATTCAAAGCTCACGCAACAAGCTTCTTCAGGAAGTGCGCAGTTACACAGCGGCTTTGACGATTGCTTCCACAGAGAAGTTCCTGAAAAAAGCTCTGGATGATGCGGATAAAAAGAAGCTTGTGGAAGAGTCCATTGAGCAGGTAATTGAGGAACTGGAAAAACGTCAGAACAACTGACACCCTAATTAAGGCTGAACGATGCTGGAAAATCAGATTGGAAAAAGATACGCCGAGGCACTGTCCGGAAATATTTCGGATACGGGTGCGCTGGAAAAGGCTCTGGCAAATTTACAGGCCTTTGAAGAGGCCATTCAAGCCGAAAAGCAGTTGGTGCGCTTTTTTGAGCATCCTTCCATTCCCACAGAAAAGAAACAGAATGTGGTTCAGGAAATTTGCAGTCGTCTTGCGGTGGAAAGCGAAGTATCCAAGATGATGGTTTTGCTCAACGAGCGGGGCAAGGTCCTGTATTTGGGAAAAATTGTCGAATATTTTGAGCAGGTGGTGGACCGCCGGTTGAACCGCACGCGGGTTCATGTTGTTTCGGCTCACCCGTTGACCGATGAGAACATTGGCCGTTTGAAAGCCGCGCTGAATAAGATTTTAGGAAAAACTATTTTGATCGATACCGAGGTGGATGAGTCGCTGATTGGCGGCATCATGTTACGCATCGGGGACCAGGTGACGGATGACACTATTCGCAACCGTTTGGAGATCTTGAAACGAACGATAGAGAAAGAGGAGGTAGCCTAAGTGAATTTACGAGCCGATGAAATCAGTTCCATAATTCAAAAGCAGATTGAAGGCTTTGAAGGAGGGATCGAGCTCAAAGAAACCGGACGGGTAATTTCCGTGGGAGATGGAATCGCGCGGATTTATGGTCTCGGCGAAGCGATGTCGGGCGAACTCCTTGAATTCCCCGGTGGACTCGCTGGCATGGTTTTGAACCTCGAAGAAGACAATGTCGGGGCGGTTTTGCTTGGTCGTGACGATAACATTAAAGAAGGCGATGAGGTCAAGCGGACGGGACGCATCATGGAAGTTCCCATCGGACCAGAGATGGTGGGCCGGGTTGTGGATGGATTGGGCCAGCCTATTGACGGCAAAGGGCCGATCAAGACAGAAAAATTTGGTCCGATTGAAAGGACCGCACCTGGTGTTATTGACCGAAAATCGGTACATGAACCCATGCAGACGGGGATCAAGTCGATCGATGGAATGATTCCTATTGGACGTGGGCAAAGAGAATTGATCATTGGTGACCGGCAGACAGGAAAAACCGCTGTTGCCATTGACGCGATCATCAATCAAAAAGGGCAGAACATGTTCTGCATTTATGTGGCAGTAGGGCAAAAGCGTTCTACGGTTGCACGGGTGGTGAAAACGCTGGAACAGCAAGGTGCAATGGAATACACCATCGTGGTTTCGGCTTCGGCCAGTGACCCGGCACCGATGCAGTTTATCGCGCCTTATGCCGGATGCGCCATGGGTGAGTATTTTCGCGATAACGGGCAACACTGCCTGATTGTTTACGATGATCTCAGCAAGCAGGCGGCGGCCTACAGACAGTTGTCACTTCTGTTGCGGCGACCTCCGGGACGCGAAGCGTATCCGGGTGATGTTTTCTTTCTGCATTCCCGATTGCTGGAACGCTCCGCAAAAGTCAGTGATGAGCTGGGAGCAGGTTCCATGACGGCTCTGCCGATCATCGAAACCCAGGCAGGGGACGTTTCCGCATACATCCCGACTAATGTGATTTCTATTACGGACGGACAGATCTTTCTGGAAACCGACTTGTTTTATTCTGGTGTGCGCCCTGCTATTAACGTTGGGCTTTCGGTTTCTCGAGTTGGTGGTTCGGCTCAGATCAAGGGCATGAAGCAGGTAGCCGGTAAATTACGTTTGGACCTTGCTCAATACCGTGAAATGGCGGCCTTTGCGCAGTTTGGCAGTGATTTGGATGCGGCAACACAGGCTCAACTCCATCGGGGTGAACGGCTGGTGGAACTGCTCAAACAGGGCCAGTACAAACCTTTGAGTGTGGTTCAGCAGATCATTTCTATCTTTGCGGGTGTGCGGGGGCTGGTGGACGATATCCCTACAGGCGACATCCAAAAATTTGAAAGCGGCTTGCTCAACTTTATGGAAGACAAACATCAGGCCTTGATGGATAAAATCGCAGAAGCCAAAAAACTTGATGACGATAGCGAAAGTCAGGTTGAAGCCGCTATCAATGAATTCAAAGGCCTTTTCAAAAACTGACCCATGCCTAATTTAAAAGATATTAAAAGACGCATCCGAAGCGTAAAGAATACGCAGCAGATCACCAAGGCCATGAAGTTGGTTGCGGCCTCGAAACTGCGCAAGGCCCAGCAGGCGATTCTGCAGGCCCGGCCTTATGCGGTCAAGATGATGGATGTCCTCAATCATTTGTCGGCACGGTGTAATCATGACTTACACCCCTTGCTGGATGTGCGGGAAGGGCAACGGAATTTGCTCCTGATCATCACTGCGGACAAAGGTTTGTGTGGCGGTTTCAACGGGAATATCATCCGCAAAACAGCCCAATACCTTGAAGACAATGCGCAGGCTGAAAACTCGTTGATCATTGCCGGTAAAAAGGGGAATGATATTTTTCGTAACCGCCCGGTGAAGATTACACAGGATATCATTGGCTGGACGAAGGACTTTGATTACCTGAAAGCACAGACTATTGGCGAGAATCTTGCCGCTTTGTTTTCAGAGAAAAAAGTCGACAAGGTTTTTATGGTTTACAACGAATTTAAGTCGGTGATGCAACAGGAGGTTGTGGTTGAGCAATTGCTCCCTGTCGTTCCTGAAAATCTGGCACATCAAGATAATACGTTTGTTGTGGATTATGTCTATGAGCCGGATGAAGAAGCGATTCTGGATGAACTGTTGAAACGTTATATGACGGTTGAGGTGTACCGCGCATTCCTGGAATCCAGCGCCAGTGAGCATGGAGCCCGGATGACGGCAATGGATAGTGCCAGCCGCAATGCCGGTGAAATGATTGATGGCTTGACGTTGACTTATAATCAAGCCCGGCAGGCTTATATCACCAAAGAATTGATAGAAATCGTAAATGGCGCCGAAGCCTTGAAAGGCTGATGGTGTTGAAGATACTGAAATCAGTGGAGGAGCAGGAATGAATAAGGGAAAAATTATCCAAGTCATGGGACCCGTCGTAGACGTGCGTTTTGAAGACGGTGTTCTGCCGGCCCTGTATAACGCGATCAACATTGAGCGCACTGGAGAAAGTGGCGAAACCGAAACCCTGGTTTGCGAAGTGGCACTGCACCTTGGCGACAATGTGGTCCGTTCTGTGGCCATGCATTCGACCGATGGTCTGGTTCGTGGAATGGAGGCGTTGGATACAGGGGCCCCTATTACCGTCCCGGTCGGGGAAGAAGTGCTCGGACGAATTCTCAATGTTGTGGGCGATCCGGTTGACAAGAAGCCTCCAGTCGAGTCCAAAGCAAAATGGAGTATTCATCGTGATGCTCCCGCTTTTGAGGAACAGGATACCAAAATGGAAATGCTCGAAACCGGCATCAAGGTTATCGATCTGCTCGAACCTTATCTCAAAGGTGGAAAAACCGGGCTGTTCGGTGGTGCGGGTGTGGGCAAGACCGTTTTGATCATGGAGTTGATTCGTAATATCGGTGCGGAGCACGGTGGATATTCCGTGTTTGCAGGAGTTGGTGAGCGAACCCGTGAAGGTAATGACCTCTATCACGAAATGGTCGAGTCCAACGTTATCGACAAGACAGCCCTGATCTACGGGCAGATGACCGAACCTCCAGGCGCGCGTATGCGTGTCGGGCTCACCGGTCTCACTTGTGCGGAATATTTCCGTGATGAAGGCGGTAAGGATGTACTGTTGTTCATCGATAATGTTTTCCGGTTTTCACAGGCGGGCTCTGAAGTATCAGCACTTCTCGGGCGTATCCCTTCTGCTGTAGGTTACCAACCGACGCTGGCTACCGAAATGGGTAATATGCAGGAGCGCATTACTTCTACCAAAAAAGGATCGATCACGTCGGTTCAGGCGATTTATGTTCCAGCTGATGACTTGACGGACCCGGCTCCGGCAACCACTTTCTCGCATCTTGACGCGACTACGGTTTTGAATCGGCGCATTTCTGAGCTGGGGATTTACCCGGCGGTGGATCCTCTGGATTCCACATCACGGATTCTTGACCCGGAAGTTCTGGGGGATGAACACTACAATACAGCCCGGGGAGTTCAGCAGGTTCTGCAACGCTATAAAGACTTGCAGGATATCATTGCGATTCTGGGTATGGATGAGCTTTCGGAAGAGGACAAACAAGTGGTTTCCCGCGCTCGGAAAATTCAAAAATTTCTCTCGCAACCGTTCTTTGTGGCGGAAGTCTTCACCGGTTCACCGGGAAAATATGTCAAAGTACAGGATACCATTGAAGGGTTCAAATCTATTCTCGAAGGGCGTGGCGATGATATCTCTGAGCAGGCGTTCTACATGGTGGGAACCCTGGACGAAGTTCACGCGAAACAGAAAGAACTGGATAAAAAATCAGCATGAGCCAGAAACTGATACTCACCATTGTAACTCCCGAAAAGCTACTGGTTTCGGAAGAAGTCGATCAGGTCAACGTGCCCGGTTCCGAGGGCGACATGGGGATTCTTTACGACCACACCCCGATTCTGACCAATCTGCGCTCTGGGCAATTGTCTTATGAGAAGGAAGGTGAAACCATTGCTCTGGTTGTCAGTGGCGGATATCTGGAAGTGACGGATAACCGTGTAACGATACTGGCTGAAACCGGAGAGTTCCTGCATGAGATCGACCGTGAACGGGCCGAGCGTGCCCACGCTGATGCGGAAGCAGAGTTGGGCAAAACCGACATTACTGAAGAAGACTTCATCGAAACGCAGAAAAAACTCTTCCGCGCCATCGCCCGCCTCGAAAACTCCAAAAATAACTGACTTTCCTCAGCGATACCGAAATTCCGGCAGGTTTTTTCCTCCTTTTAAATTCCATTTCCCTATATTCAGGAATGATACACTATAGGAAATAGTGTTCTCAATATTCTAAATGGAGAGGTTCCATGAACTATAAAAAGATGGGCTGGGTTTGCCAAATTTTCACGGTGTTGTTTTGTCTGTTTGTTGTCTTTTCCGTTGCCGAGGCAGGCAACAATCGTGATGCGGACGGTAGGTTAAAAGTGCTGTACCACATTGATGGATCGGATGTGGGCGTTGCCAAATACGCCATGGCTTTGATCAATAAACATATGGAAGCAGAAGGCGGTCCTGACAAGATAGATATAAAGGTGGTTGTGCACGGCCCGGCCCTGAAACTTTTTGATAAAGAAACCGTTGATCCAGCATTAAGAAAGAAACTTGCCATGATCATCGCGAAAGGTGTGCAACCGGAAATGTGCCAGGTTTCGATGAAGTTGTTCGGCAAACCTTTAAGCTCCCTGGAGCCGGGTTTTATCCCGACAGAACACCCGGTCGCCGTCAAACGCATTGCTGATCTACAGGAACAGGGATACCTGTATATCAAACCTTAAGATAATCTTTTAAATATTTTCCGGTGTAAGAGGCTTTAACTTTTGCTATCTTTTCCGGTGGGCCTTCGGCCAGCACCTGTCCGCCACCGTCACCGCCTTCTGGCCCTAAATCAATAATATGGTCGGCAGTTTTGATCACATCCATATTATGTTCGATGATGATCACGGTATTGCCGGAATCTACCAGCTTATCGAGAACTCCCAACAGGTTCTCGATATCGGCGAAGTGCAGTCCGGTTGTGGGTTCGTCCAGAATATAAAGGGTTCTGCCGGTACTGCGTTTGCTCAACTCTTTTGACAGCTTGATTCTCTGTGCTTCCCCACCGGATAAAGTGGTGGCTTGCTGACCCAGCCTTATATAGTCCAGTCCGACATCGGTGATGGTTTGCAGTTTGGTTTTGATGGCAGGAATATTGGTGAAAAATTCCTTGGCTTCCTCCGCGGTCATATTCAGAATGTCAGCGATGTTTTTTCCCTTATAAAGAATTTCGAGGGTCTCGCGGTTGAATCGTTTGCCCTGACAAACTTCGCAGGTAACGAATACGTCCGGTAAAAAATGCATTTCGATCTTGATAACCCCGTCTCCCTGACAGGCTTCGCATCTTCCCCCCTTAACATTAAAGCTGAACCGGCCCGGTTTATAACCGCGGGCACGGGACTCGGGAACCTGGCTGAATAATTCGCGGACCAGAGTGAACACGCCGGTATAGGTGGCAGGATTAGACCTGGGCGTTCTTCCTATCGGCGACTGGTCAATGTCTATGACTTTGTCGAGCCATTGAAGGCCGTGGATTTTTTTGAATTCACCGGGTTTGCCCATCGAGTTCCAAAAATGCTGGGCCAGGGCCTTGTATAAAATATCAATGGTGAGCGTGCTCTTTCCCGATCCGGATACTCCGGTCACGCAGACAAAACAGCCGAGAGGAATTTTTACGGTTATTTCTTTCAGGTTATTTTCCCTGGCACCATGAATCTCAATGGTTTTGCCATTGCCTTTGCGCCGGTTTTTGGGAATTGGGATTTGTTTTTTTCCGGAAATGTATTGTCCGGTCAGAGAATCCTTGGACTTGAGCATGGCCTTGGGGGTGCCGGCAAAAATAGTTTCGCCGCCATGAACACCGGCACCGGGTCCGAGATCCACCACATAGTCGGCGGAGCGGATGGTGGCCTCATCATGCTCGACCACAATCACAGTGTTGCCCAGGTCACGCAGGCGGAAGAGGGTGTTGAGCAGGCGGTCGTTGTCTCTCTGGTGCAGTCCAATACTGGGTTCATCGAGGACGTAGAGGACTCCCATCAGGCTGGAGCCGATTTGGGTAGCGAGACGGATGCGCTGGCTCTCTCCGCCTGACAAGGTTGCTGAAGATCGGTCCAGGGAAAGGTAGTCCAGCCCGACATTGGTGAGAAAGCCCAGCCGCTCTTTAATTTCTTTGACGATTCTCCGGGCGATATTATTTTCCTGCCGTGTCAGTTTTAACTTTTGAAAATATTCATAGGCCTGCCCGATGGAGAGTGCCGTGATCTCGACGATATTCTGGTCGGCGATTTTTACCGAGACGGCTTCCTTGCGTAACCGATCGCCGTCGCAGGTTTGGCAGGAAAGGGGGCGCATATATCGCGTGATTTCTTCCCGGGTGGAGGTGGAGTCGGTCTCTCGATAACGCCGCTCCAAGTCAGGAATCACGCCATCGAACGTGTCGGTATAGAATTGCTTTCTTCCGTCTTTTTCAAAATAATATTTTACGGGTTCATCACCGGAACCGAATAACAGGATATCGCGAACCTTTTTAGGTAGTTTTTGAAACGGGACAGTGAGCTTGAACTTGAAATGGCTGGAGATGGTATCCAGCATCTGATGGAAATAGATAGAACTGCGTTTTTCCCAGGGTTTCAAAGCCCCATCACGGATGGAAAGCCGGGTGTCCGGAACGACCATCTCGGGGTCGATCACCATTTTGATTCCCAGCCCATCACACTGTGCGCATGCTCCTTGTGGGTTGTTGAAAGAAAACAGGCGCGGTTCCAGTTCCGGGTAACTGATGTTGCAATAACTGCAGGCGAATTTTTCGCTGAACAACAACTCCTTCTCTTTATCTTCAAGAATGGCAACGACCAGAGAACCTTCTCCGTGGTTGAGCGCGGTTTCTACCGAGTCGGCCAGTCGCTTGCCCATATTTTCCTTGATAACCAGCCGGTCCACCACTACTTCCAGAGTGTGCTTGAATTTTTTGTTGAGCACGATTTCTTCATCAAGGGAGCGGACCTCACCGTTTATGCGAGCGCGGACGAATCCCTTGCGCTTCATATCCAGAATTTCTCTTTTGAATTCTCCCTTCTTATTCCGGGCTACAGGGGAAAGGATCATCACCTTCTTGCCAATGGGGATAGATTGGACCTGATCAACGATATGTTGTACGGTTTGCGAGGTAATTTGCCGTCCACAACCGTAACAGAAAACCTTGCCGATGCGAGCGTAGAGCAGGCGCAGGTAGTCATAAATTTCTGTTACTGTGCCAACGGTGGAACGGGGATTTCGGCTGGAAGTCTTCTGCTCAATTGAGATGGCAGGGGAGAGTCCGTCAATGGAGTCCACATCGGGTTTTTCCATCAATTCCAAAAACTGTCGTGCGTAGGCGGAAAGGGATTCCACATAGCGACGCTGGCCTTCTGCGTAAATGGTATCGAAAGCGAGAGAAGATTTTCCCGAGCCGCTCAAACCCGTTATCACCACCAGTTTTTCCCGGGGCAGAGTGAGGCTGAGGTTTTTAAGGTTATGCTCCCTCGCGCCTTTTATAGTGATGTGATCCAGTGCCATATTGATTCGGGAAGGTGGTTGATTATTCTTTGAACAGGTCGGACCATCTTTTGTCGACCTGTGTTTTTATTTCAGATGTCATTTCGATTTCATCTGGCCAGTTTTGTTGATAGCCCTCTTCGGGAAATTTTTGCGTCACATCAATTCCCAAACGTCCTGCCTCAAAATAAAAATCACGCTTTGGGTCGAGGTTATTGAAAAACTTCCACATCACTGTAGAAATGTTTTCGATGTCCACATGCCCTTCCAGCGCAATGACGATTTCTATAGCAGAAAATGCAGAATGGTCCAGAAACGATTGAATGAACTGTTTTCCCTGATGCGGAGCCGTTTTATTAAGGGCCACGAGCAGAACAGAACGCCGGGCTTGCAGTTGTAAAACCTTGCAGGCCTGCACTTCTTCAAATACGGTCATTATTTTTTCTGGCGAGGGACATCTGGAGTTGTCGGTGGACGTAGAAGCTTCTTTCTTATAGCCCGGCTCTCCCTCTATTTTTGAGGTGAGATCGATGCCCAGTTTTGAGCCGTGCAACATTTGGTCGGAGCCGTGATTGAGGACATCGAGAACCCCCTCGGAGAAAAACAGATCGGTTTCAAAGTCTACTTTGTTGAGCAAAAGTTTTGCCACTTCTTCATAGTCATGAACATTGACTTTGGAATCAACGGTGACGATGGTTTTGACAAAGCTCATTTGACCGAGTCCCCATAAAGCACTCATCAGCCTTCTTGACTGCATTGGGTATCGTTTGTCGAGCGAGACGATGACACAATTATGAAAGATTCCCTCCACCGGCATATCCATGTCGACAACTTCGGGAAGCTGAGTTCTGATGAGAGGTAGAAAGATGCGTTCGGTCGCCCGGCCCAGGTAAAAATCCTCCTGAGGCGGTTTGCCAACGATGGTGGTCAGGTAAACGGGATTCTTGCGGTGAGTGATGGCGGTGATGTGAAAGACCGGATAATCCCCGTCCTGCGAGTAATAACCGGTGTGGTCGCCAAAAGGTCCTTCCAGCCGCATTTCAGATGGGTCGATATAGCCTTCTAAAACAATTTCTGCGTTAGCTGGAACTTCCAGGTCCACTGTCTTGCATTTCACCAGTGGCACACTTGCTTTGCGAATAAAACCGGCGAGAAGAAACTCGTCAATGCCATAGGGCAAGGGCGCGGACGCGGAGTAACAGGATGCCGGATCGGCACCGAGCGCGACCGCCACTTCCATCACCTTATTCTGTTTGCGGTATTCATGGAAAAAATGCGCCCCGTCTTTATGGATATGCCAGTGCATGCCCGTGGTTTTTTTATCGTACACCTGCATGCGGTAGAGTCCGACATTTCTGATTTTTTTATCCACACTGCGATTGATCACAATGGGGAAGGTGATGAACCGTCCTGCATCATGAGGCCAGCATTGCAGGATCGGAATCATTCCCAGATCGATATCATCGTTTAAATGGACAACTTCCTGGCAAGGAGGGTGAGCCGTTTGCACGAGTTTGGCTGGAAACTGTGCCGCCTGTAAAAGCATGGGTAGGAGTTTCGCCTTTTCCAGCAGGGTAGTTGGAGGAGGAATTTTAATATAACTCTCAATTCGTTTGGCAATGTCTTCAATGTTATGGACACCTAGCGCCAGATTCATCCGTTTTGTACTACCAAAGGCGTTGATGAGCACAGGCATGGAACTGCCTTCAACGTTTTCAAACAACAGGGCTTTGCCTCCACCCGGCTGTTTGGACACCCGGTCGGTGATTTCGGCAATTTCGAGAATGGGAGAGACGGGTTGTTTTATCCGCAGGAGTTCTCCCTCAAGTTCCAGCCGGTCTATGAATTCTATTAAAGAAGGGTATTTCATGAAACTTTCAGTGAAAAAATAAACGACCTGACATTATATCCTACCGGCCTGTATCAAGAGGAAATTATTTCCCCTGGTAGTGAAAACAGGCATCCGTCTCGTTAAGGGGGAACTTATGTTAGGCTACAGCAGTTAATGATATCCGAAGGCTCTGTGGTTGATTTTTATCAACGCTTCGATAAACAGTTCTTGCACGGGACTTAATTGATGAAAAAATACTTGATAGCTATATTTATCCCGATCATCTTGCTCACAACGTCCGTTTCCGCAAATGACTTCAAGAATGCAGTAGATGCCTACGGGCGAAAAGATTATAAGGTAGCATTTTCAACGTTCAAGTACTTGGCGGAGCAGGGAAATATGCATTCCCAGTACATACTTGGATCAATGTATCTCGATGGGCAAGGGGTTGCTCAGAACTATAAGGAAGCCGTCAAGTGGTACAGGCTTTCGGCGGAGCAAGGGGAGGCGGAGGCTCAACATAGCCTTGGTCTGAGTTATAGCCTTGGTCGAGGAGTTCCCCTCGATTACAAGGAGGCCGTCAGGTGGTACCGGATGTCAGCTACAAAGGGGTCTGCACGTGCCCAAAGCAACCTTGGGGCAATGTATGTTGTGGGAAAGGGGGTTGCTCTGGATTATGTAGAAGCCCATAAATGGTTTAATATTGCCGGAGCAAACGGGTTGGATGAGGGACGAAAATTTAGAGATAAGATTGAAAAGCGCATGACCCACGAGCAAATCGATAAAGCGCAAAGGCTTGCCAAAGAATGGATGATTGAACATGAGAAATAAAACGCGCTAACACGCATATTGCATGAGTGAAAATATTAATATCAGTAAATGAAGGCCAGGTAAGCACAAGCGGTTATTTGCGCAATGTTTTTCAAAGTACAAAATGTGCAGGGGAAAAAACTTTACCCTTCTACCGAACAACAAAAGCAACTACCTCAACCACTTGCTGCGGAGGCACTTGGCATGGCTCGTTGAGACAATTAAATGTTTGCCCGCAAAGGAAGACTTTGTAGCTTACCTGAGGAGGTTCTCTGCCCCTTGAAGGGAGGGAATTATTTTGAGGGGGTGGTTTCCTTTTTGTTTCGGGTATTCCACACTTGCAGGTGCCTGTCGGCCTGGACTGTATTGCCCAGTTTTTTATGGCAGTTTGATAGGTGGAGGTGTACTTCATCGTAGTCGGGCTTCTGATCCAGAGTTTTATTGAAAGCATCAATAGACTCCGAACATCGGTCGACATCCATATAGGCGTGAGCCAGATTGAATTGTGCCTGATAATCCTGTTTATCGTTTTTCAGGTATGTTTCATATATGGAGATGGCTTTCTCGCTTTTCCCGGTTTTCTGATAGGAGAAGCCAAGAAGAAAACCGGTGCGTTTGAAGTCCGGGTCCTCATCCAATACCAGCTTTAAAAAAGAAATAGCTTCCTCGAAGCGTTTTGCACGGGTCATTTGCAGGCCAGCTTCATACTGGTATTTTTTAATGGGTTTGAGCTTTGCCGCCTGGGAAGCGGCAAGAAGTGCTTTGGGCGAATCACCTGTTAATTTGTAGGCCTTTGCCAGCCAGAATTGATTTTGTCCTGAGGACGGTTTTTCCTGAGCGGCAGTCTCCACCCAGTTCAACCCATCTTTTTGATTCCCGGAATGGATGAGCGTGAGCCCCAAATTCAGCTTCGCCATATTGTATCGGGGATTTATATCCAATGCGGTTCTAAGATGTTTTTCACGCAGTTGCAGGTCTGGAATTGCCATGGCGTAGTTCAGGTGCGCCAGTGATCCTCCTGACTGGATGCTGTGTTCCCAAAACGATTCTTTGGTCTTCCAGATGCTATTAAACTGGATCGCTGATGTTGAGAAATAAATCAGAACCACCAGAGAACCCACAAACACGGTACTTCGATTCAGGAACCGGAACGCAAGAACGATTACAGCGAGATATAGAAAAACACTGGAAGGGTAGGGGCGGTAATCAAATTGCAGGTGTGTCAGTGGCACCAGGGAAGAAGAGGGCGCTAAAAGAATCCAGTAGGAAAGTATGCAAAAACTGACAAGGGGCATGGTCTTTCTTAGCCGATAAGCTGCAAACAATGTTGCGCCGATAAAAATAAATCCGAGCCATACACCTGGGTCGGCAATGTTTCCCGGGCTCACATAAGGGGCCGCGCTGATTCCCCAGGGCCAGAGGAAATTAGCCCCATAGCTGAACAGGTGAAGTTTTAATTGCGCAAGAGGATAGACCCAGAAAGAGGACCACTCACTGCCTCCCCAGAGCTTGTCCACATCTGAGAAGCCGAGGGCAAACTTAATGAAGGACATCAGTCCTGCCGCAATCAGGGCGAAGGGCAGGACCCGGTACCAGGTGGTCTTTTCAACTAAGGAGCGTTTCATCAAAACCCATTCAAAAACCAGAATCAAAACCGGCATAACCAGTGCATTCTGTTTCGACAATAAGGAAAGAAGGTAAAGAACCAGGACCCCGGCCCAACGAAGCAGATTTTCTCCCTCTTTTTTCATCAGAATATAACAATATAGAGATGCGATGAGAAAAAATTGCATCATCAAAAGGTCACGGCCGCTGATGTAATTGACGGGGTAACCCGATACCGGGTGCACCGCAAAAACCAGTGCAACAATGAGGCTCATGGCCCTGGTATTGGCAGGAATATTTTCAGTGCGCTGAACCATTCCTGTCAATGCCAGGCAGAGCAGGTATACCATGAGGGTTGTGAAAAAATGAATGCCAGCATTCACCAGATGGTAACCGGTAGGTGAATATTCGTGCAGGGCGTAATTCAAGGATAAACTGAGCGGCAAAAGAGGACGGTAAACTTCCAGAGAGGGCAGGTAGGTTATGGTTTTCGGATCCAAAAAATGCCTGGATGTTGGCAGGACTTTCTGGATTCCCGGATTGTCGATCACCCGGTAGTAGTCGTCGAGTTGAAACCCGTTTTGAAGCGTATTGAAATAAATCACGCAGAAAAACAGGAAAATTATGGCAACCGGGGAATTGAATCGCGGCAAACCGTTCCTCCATTGGCGGGGATTTGGAAGATTTTAACCTTGCGCCGGACCCTATGCAACAAGTTTAATCCCCCCTTATGCTAAAATGCTGACATGTTACGTTTTGTTGTCAGGCGGGTTTTAATGGGAATACCGGTTCTGGTCACGGTTGCGACGCTCACCTTTCTCATCATGCACATCGTTCCAGGCGGGCCGTTCGATACGGAAAAAATCCTTCCACCGGAAATCATCGCCAATATAGAAGCCAAGTACCATCTCGATAAACCTCTTCCCATGCAATACCTTTTGTACATGAAGCAATTGTTGCAGGGCGATCTGGGACCGTCTTACAAATATTTGGGGCGCGGCGTTTCGGATATTATTCGCGACACGTTCCCCGTTTCTTTTGTATTGGGGCTCTGTGCGGTTCTGGTTGTTTTGGGATTGGGGATTCCTGCCGGGGTGATCTCGGCCTACTGGAAAAATTCGTTGCTGGACCGGTCTATCCTTCTTTTGGCGGCGATGGGAATTTCGGTGCCGAGTTTTGTGTTGGGCGCGATATCTGTATGGATATTCTCGCATCAGTGGCACTTGCTTCCCCCGGCTTTGTGGGAAGGGTTCCGTCATATGATTTTGCCTGCGTTCGCACTGGGTGCGGGTTTTGCCGGGTATGTCGCCCGGCTGACACGAACCACGGTGCTGGATGTTTTGGCTGCAGATTATATCCGCACCGCAAGGGCCAAAGGGCTGACGGAACCTGTAATATTGTTCAAACATGTTTTGAAAAACTCAATGTACCCCATTGTTTCGGTGATGGGTCCTCTGACAGCCGGGCTGGTTACGGGTTCTTTTGTTATTGAATATATTTTTTCGATTCCCGGGATGGGGCGGTTTTTCATCACCGCTGTGACCAACCGGGACTATCCTCTGATAATGGGCGTGACGCTGGTTTATGCCGTGCTGATTGTGATCGCGAATACGGTTGTGGATATGGTTTACGGCTGGCTGGACCCGAGGGTGACGTTGAAATGATGAGAAAATCACCCGCAGAGGTTTTAAATAGTATTTTTGGTTTTGATTCTTTTTTGGGTTCGCAAAATGAAATCATCGACCATGTGATTGCTGGGGGCGATGCTCTGGTGTTAATGCCAACAGGTGGTGGTAAATCGCTCTGTTATCAGATTCCCGCATTATGTCGGGATGGGGTGGGGCTAGTGATCTCTCCGCTGATAGCTTTAATGCGTGATCAGGTGGAATCACTCAACCAGTTAGGTGTTCGAGCATCCGTCCTGAATTCAACACTCACGTATAGGGAAACTAAGGCAACGGAGCAGAAATTATTAGAGGGTTCCCTGGATTTGGTATATGTGTCTCCTGAAAAACTACTTACGCAAGAATTCCTCGATCATCTAAGAAAATGTGAATTGAGCTTGATTGCAATTGATGAGGCGCATTGTGTTTCTCAGTGGGGCCATGATTTTCGCCCGGAATATCTAAAATTAGACATATTAAAAAAGCTGTTTCCCAATACCCCCAGGCTGGCATTAACAGCAACTGCTGATTCCCCCACTCGCCGTGACATTAGAGAGCGTTTAGAACTAAAAGAGTTGTTTGTTTCCAGTTTTGACCGCCCGAATATTAAATACACAATTGTTTCCAAGGATGACTCAAAAAATAAACTGCTAAAATTTATTGAAGAGTACCACTCAGGGGACTCGGGGATAGTCTATTGCATGTCCCGAAACAAGGTTGAAACAATAACCAAGTGGCTAGTTGAAGAAGGGTTTAACGCAGTGCCTTATCATGCGGGAATGGATAAAAAACATCGGGAAACAAATCAGGATAAATTTTCGAAAGAAGAAGGCGTTATTGTGGTTGCCACCATTGCTTTTGGTATGGGGATCGACAAGCCGGATGTCCGTTTTGTGGCTCACCTGGACCTGCCAAAAAGTTTAGAGTCCTATTACCAGGAAACGGGGCGTGCCGGGCGAGATGGTCTTAAATCAAATGCATGGTTGGCTTATGGACTTGAAGACTTATCAAAGATTGTTGGTTTTATTGTGTCATCAAACGCCTCAGAGGATCAGAAGAGAATAGAGCGGCAAAAACTGGATGCTCTACTTGGTTTTTGCGAAACAATGCAGTGTAGACGTCAAGTTCTGCTTGGATATTTTGGCGAAAGTTTAAAGAGCCCTTGCGGTAACTGTGATACTTGCTTGGAGCCTGTAAAGTCTTTCGACGCAACTGTGGCAACTCAGAAAGCTCTCTCTTGTGTTTATAAAACAGGGGAACGATTTGGAGCGGCGTATATAATTGATGTCTTGTTGGGAAGCAGTTCTGCCCGGATTGTTCAATTCGGTCATGACAAAATATCAACTTATGGGATTGGGAAAGAATATTCCAAAAATCAGTGGCGATCCATTTTTCGTCAATTAGTAGCAAAAAAACTATTGGTTGTTGATATGGAGGGTCACGGTGGTTATAGCTTGGGAGAAACTTCCAAGGGAGTTTTGCGTGGAGAGGAGAAAGTACTACTGAGGGAAGAGCAGTTTAGTAAAGCAGTGGGCCGGTCGCGTGGGAAAAGCCGTGAACGAACAAAAGTTGCGCTTGATAATGCGGAAGATGAGGCTCTTTTTCAGGAGTTGCGTGCCCATCGCCGAGAGCTGGCTGGCGAGCAAAAAGTTCCCCCATTCATTATTTTCCATGACACCACATTATTAGAAATGGTGCAAAAAAGACCCACATCTATTGCAGAGTTTGGCAGGTTGTCCGGTGTTGGAAAAGCCAAGTTGGAGCGTTATGCGGCTGATTTTTTGAAGGTGATTTCCAGTGAGGGTTAAAAAAGTCTGGATACCATCGTCATTCGCGATGATGTTGTGAACTTAACTCGAAGGTGTCTTACAAACGTTGTACATATAAATGGTGGCTATCCCACATGAACCAATTTTCTCTTGCTTCTAAATTGAGTGCCGGTTTTCTCCTGCTCGTTTCAGGGGTAGCGGTGTTGGCCCCATGGGTGGCTCCGTATTCTTATGAAACACAGGACACGCTGCGGACTTTGGCTTCTCCCAGCCTGGAGCACTGGATGGGCACCGACCGTCTGGGTCGCGACCTTCTTTCGCGCATGATTTATGGTGCCCGGGTGTCATTGTTTATCGGTGTGTTCACGACCTTGTTTGCCTTGTTGATCGGAACGGTCTATGGAGCTATTTCGGCTTATGTCGGCGGCAGGACTGATAACCTGATGATGCGGGGGGTAGATGTGGTTTTTGCGCTACCCGATCTGTTGATGATCATTCTCATCACTGTGCTGATGGGGAGGGGGCTGACGGGGGTTTTTATTGCCTTGACGCTGGTGAGCTGGGTTACGGTTGCCAGACTGGTGCGTGGAGAAGTTCTGCGGATAAAAGAGTTTCCATACGTGCAGGCGGCCCGTGCTCTGGGTGCGAGTCCCACAAGGATTCTACTACGGGAAATTTTTCCAAATATCCTGAGTATCCTGGTCGTGACTATGAGCTTTCGTGTACCCGTAGCGATTTTAGCCGAATCGACACTGAGTTTTATTGGCTTGGGCATCTCTCCTCCGTTTAGCAGTTGGGGGAGTCTGGCCAATGACGGCTGGACGGCGATCAAGTTTTACCCTCATCTTATTTTGTTTCCCTCTTTGGCAATATTTCTAACCATCCTGTCGTTCAATTTTTTGGGGGATGGTTTGCGCGAGACGCTCGATCCTCGAGCCTCAAAGAGCCCGACTTAAGAGCTCATACTGCGACCGAGAAACAGGATAACTCATTGAATATTAAAAGGATGCCGGGCACACTAAATATCACGTTGACAAGCCCAAAAAACCGTTATAGAGTGGCCCCTTTTTATGGTCAACAGGCTAATTTTCCGTCATATTTTGTGTTAAAATCCTAGGTATGAGCCAGATCCAAGAAGATTTGATTTGTGAAATCATACGGTTATCCCAGACGAACCTGTTGGATAAAAAATGTGCCAATATGAGTTGCGAGACTCAGGAACAGGTTGCTGTAGATTGGATCCGTAAAAATGCCGCCAACTATAGAGTGGATTTTCACTCCAGGTTGGACAGTTATTCCGCATCCAAGCTGGGTGAGATTTTGAAAGCCCTCACTGGGACGGGAAAAGACTTGAATGATATTTTAGAAGAGATGGAATCCTCTTCGATTTCCAAAGGTTAAAGATGGCAGAAGCTTCTGAAGAACAGGCATTATCGCCAGCTGAAAAGGCCAAGCTCGCGGCGGCTAAAAAAGCTGCGGCGGCTAAGAAGGCTGGTCCTGTAGGAGACCCCCTTGTTGATAACGAGGATGGGACGATCACGGATCCGAATAGCGGTTATATGTGGAAGAAGAGCGATGCCTGGTTGGATATGAAAAAATTCTATACCTGGGCCGACCATCGGGAGTATGTGGACTGGGTCAATAAAAATAAAGAAAAGTTTGGGGGTTACGATAACTGGCGAATTCCCAATAAGGCAGAGGCGTTGACCCTTTTCGACAAGAGTGGTTTGAAATCCCTTGCAGATAAAAACGGGACGGATTATCCCATTGACTCAATATTTGCGCCAGGTGGTGCGTCCAACACTTGGATCAGCGAATGTTCCGATGAAAAAATTGTCCGCATGGATTTGAAGATAGGGGTCGATACGCCTTATCCTGGCCCGGATGTCTGGTCATCCATGCGATTGATTCGTAAAGATGGCGAGGCGGCACCTACCTCGACCGGAAAGGAACCAGCGGCAGAATCTGCAGCTGAGGGATCGACAGAGGCTCCTGCTGAAGCGAAACAAGCGGTAGCAACACCGAGCAAGCCCAAGTCGGATGTTCCAAACCCCACCCCAAAAAGAGAATTTTCCTCAGAGGAAAGAGCGGCCATGCTGAAAAGGGCTAAAGCCCATGCGGCAGAGGTGAAGGCCCGCAAGGGTTAGACCTTACTTTTCACGTAGCCACTGCTTTATCACCGCGGCGACAATATCTGGATTTCTTTTCAATAATTCTGTTGCAACTTGCTCCTTAAACCTTTTCCTCCGCACGTTCGGATCGGGTTTTGCGGGGGGTAATTTTTTCGTTTTCTGTTTGATTTTTTTTTGAGGCCTGGGTTTTCTAGGTTGAAAAGCCACCCAGAAAATTGAGATCAGCAAAAGGACCAGGATGCCCATGAATATAGAAAATGTCATATTCAATCATCCTCAATGTTGAATTTGATGATAAGGTTCCCTCGCTTTTTCCCCCAGCTTATTGCCGATCCTTCTCCTGGCACACGTAGTTCTTCGCCAACCAGAGTTGCTTCTTCCACTTGAATGGTTGTAGTGCCATCCAGGGTTTCAACTTCAAGTGGGCCGCCTTCTTCCGCCAGCTTGGAAGAGATGGTCACTTCCCGAATGATGTCATTTTTGACCCGCTTGAATCTGGGATGGGGTTGAGTGCAGATTTTTAAATACAAGGCTCCCGGTGGGCCGCCATTTCTGCCTGCCCCGCCTTCCTTAAGGATGGACAGCGTGTATTGATCGGCTACACCCGGGGGGATTTTCACATCTAAAGTGACAGAGCGGACGACCAGTTGTTTGCCCTGGCACTGAGGGCACTCGTCACTTCCGCAGGTTCCAGTTCCTTCACATTCTTCACACTGCACGTATTTTTCATAAGTGTAGGGGATCGTTCCCCCCAATGCCACGATAGGGAGAGGAACATCGATCATGAACTGCAGGTCAAATCCGCTGGTTGGCATATCCGGATCAACGGGTTCTGGTTCCTGGGCAAAAGGTTCTTCATATCCCTGCCGGTTGCCGCCGGGTTCTCTTTCGTATCCACTGGTGTAGTCGGATTGGCTCCTGGGCCGAGGGGGAGATTTTTTCCTATAGGACCTCTCGCGATCGTACGCCTTCCTTTTTTTTGCATTGCTGAGTACATCGTAAGCTTCGGAGATGATTTTAAATTTATCTTCAGCGGTCTTGCTTCCCGAGTTGGTGTCCGGGTGGTATTTCTTCGCCAACTCACGGTATTTTTTTTTGATATCGGCTTTATTGGTTTTCTGGGTAATACCGAGAATCTTGTAATAATTTCGAGTGGTGGGTTGGGCCATGGGGGACGGTTTCTAAACCTCAGCAATGAACGGTATATTTATGGATGCTTTATTTTATCAATTTGAGTGCACCAGTTCAATTAACTTGAATTGAAATTTTTATTCAATTGGCAGACTGTAATGATAAAAGGACTCATTTTTGCTATAGCCGAGCGATGCATAAAGTTTTTGCGCTAAGGTATTTGAAACCTGTGTAGCCAAATCAACTCTAAGTGCTCCAGTTTCTTCTGCGTGTTTCCTGGCGGCCTCCATAAGCTTTGTTGCGATGTTTTGGCACCTGGAATTAGAGCTTACGAATAAATCATTTAAAATCCAAATTCGCTCCATTCCCACTGAAGAAAAGCTGGGGTAAAGCTGAGCAAACCCGACAATACCCGAGTTTTCACTGGCAATAAAAATTACAGAATCTTTGTTCTTAAAGCGAGAATTCAGAAAGGCTATTGCTCCTTTAATGTCTGTCTCCTGTTCGTAGAAGATCCTGTATTGATCAAATAGATTTGCCAGTTCCGGGATGCTATTGGAATCTGCATAAGTTACCTGCATGCCAAGCCTCGAATTGGTAGTGGTTTCGGATGATAGGGCATCGCAATATATAGTTATGGTACTGCTGAAACTTTCGAGCCAAACGAAAGATGATTTATAATTTTGTCACGGTCGGGGCGGCTTTTGAAAGGATAAAACTGATCCCTCAGGATTATTAAAAACAGTTCTGCATCTTTAACACCCTTCCGTTTTAAGAGGATTTTTATTTTTTCGGAGCTCTTTTTCTCCACATGGATGATATTAGAGGGGGAAAAGGTTTCTTCACGAAACACCCCCTTAAAAACCACTTTATTGTTTTCCAGTCCCAATATTCCGGCATCGATATAGACCGGGCCAAAACCTCCGCGGTCCCTTCCTCTGAAACCTTTACAGACGACAAAATAGGATTGAGCGAAAGTGCCTGTTTTAAAGGGTTTGAGTTTGAAAATAAAATGCCGATAAAGGTTGTATGTGTAATCAAACCACCTCAGTGAAATAGCAAAGCAAAATAAAAAATTGAAGGTTAATAGATAAAAACTATCGTAAATGAAATAATAGACCCCGAATGCCAGGCCAACGCCAAGAATAATACTGCAAACAATATTTGCCAGGGACAAGGCCATGCTCAGGGTTAGATTTTTCTTTCCTTCGGTGGGCTGGTTATTGAAAGATTCGTATTTTTTGTATAGGCCCCAGGTGGTAAAAATCCCTAAGCTGGTGGCTAATGCCGGCAGGGGAAACACGAAGAGAAACATTATAATCAGGACTGCGGCCAGTTCGATCATATACTGATTTTATAATATTTATGTTTTGAAGATATATAATAAAGAGTATGAAATATCCTTTAGTTTTAAAATCCTATAATCTTTACCACCTGCTTGGTCTGGAAAATTATGCCAGCGGAGAGCAGATTAAAAAGCGTTACTGGCAATTGGCCAGGAAATACCACCCGGACCGGACCGAGTCGACCGAAAAGGAAAAACAGCATTTTGTTCTTTCTACCGCCGCTTATAATTTTTTACGTGATGACAAAAAACGTCATTCTTATGAGCAACTCCTGAAACGCAAACAGGAGAAAAAGATGCGTTTTGAGAGTTCTGAACTTGTTTGCCAGCGGCAGAAAACGCATAAGCGTTTCTACTCTGCCAGTATGGCAGTCGATCATGATTTCAACAGGTTCGTGGATGAATGCCGTGGGAACTTCGCAAAATTCCTGAAGCATGGCAAAAAGATAAAACCCCGGCCCAAGGTGATTACCCGAGGCAATACGGAAGGGGCTGAGTTTGACGGTTATATCGAGGAAGGCCTGAATGGTTTTCAGGATTTCATGAGATCTGTCCCGAAGATAAAAAAGTTTTAATTCCCACTCGGCGTGGGGCCGGCTGGCAATGACTTTATCTGGCGAGCAGAAAGTTATCTCGGCTCAAGAAGTCCTTGCCCAGTTGCTTCCCCTGCTAAGGGGCACTCGGCGTGGGGCCGGCTGGCAATGACTCTATCTGGCGAGCAGAAAGTTGTCTCGGCTCAAGAAGTCCTTGCCCAGTTGCTTCCCCTGCCTGATAATGTTCCAGAGGTTTCTGGATACCACGCTTTTCCACTCCAACAAGGTCTTTTATGTCTATAAGAGCCCTGAAATACAGTTTTTTGATTTTTCTCCTTGCTGTTCCGGCGGTGATGGCTCAGGAAAGGCTGGAGGTTATTCCCCTGCAAAATAGACAGGTGGAAGATGTGATTCCTATCATTCGCTCATTGTTGGGGCGTGACGGGACGGTTTCGGGAATGCGTAATCAGCTCATTGTGCGTACTACTCCCAGAAAACTTAGAGAAATAAAAATCCTTCTCGAAAAAATCGATGCGCAACTCAAAAATTTTCGAATTACGGTGAAGCAGGGGACTCGGTCGCAACTGAATAAACTGGAGCAGGAAATAGAGGCGACAGTTCCTATCGGGGAAGCGGGACGAGTTATTATAAATCCGGGAAATAAGGATTCCGAAGGATTAATCATTGCTGGTGAAACAGGAAATGGGTCGATCCGGGGAAGATTTTTGCAAAGAAATTCCTCTTTGGATGAAATGAATACACAGGTTGTCACGACCCTGGAAGGGAACGCGGCGGCAATTTATTTTACTCGACAGATACCGGAAACGCGGAGCTTTAAAACGGGAAACAAAGTCACTCAACTTGAGTCTACACGCTTTAAGAATGTGCGGAGCGGGTTCATGGTATTACCTCGTATTCGAGGCGATCAGGTTACTCTCGAAATTTCTCCACAGCAATCCAGAATAATAAATGGGCAAATAGAAACAGTTGGCCTGAGTACGGTGTTAAGAGGGCAGGTCGGGGAATGGATTGAGTTGGGCGGACTAAATCAAAACCGGAATGAACAGAGTTCGGGTATTGGCAGTAGAAATACGTCTGAGCAGGTAGAAAAAAGAAGCGTGTTTATGAAGGTGGAGGAGCAGTAATCCATTGCTGGACTGCAGTTTAATTTTTGCCTGCTGTGGTTGTTACATCAAAAAATAGAAAATCACTGCGGGGATGGAGGCTCCTGCTAAAGACGCGACAATACTCTTAAATACAAATGAGTCTTTAGAAGCAGGCATTCCGGATGTGCTGTCAGTGATGGGATAAGCAATTTTAACCTTTTCCATGGTCGTGTACCCTCCTGAGATAAGAGCAAGAAAATCATTAGTTATATACCTTTACGGCAAGTTCCATGCCAAACTTGAGTTGTGCCGGGAGACTTCTATAAGTCTTTTAAAATAAGGGGTTTATTTGATTTTCTCCTTCCGGCACCTCCCTCCTCAATGGGCATGGATAAAGCCCATGTCAATATTTTGTCTATTTGGGGTAAAATTCATAAGACTGCATGATTGTCAATGTGATGCGATAGACTGAAGCCTCATCCATAAAAAAGGAATAGCCCATGAAGCAAAGGATAAGCGAGATTCTTGAGCCGCAATCCAAGAATAATTTTCTTAGCCGCAGTTTTAATATCTTCATCATTTCCCTGATTCTTCTCAATGTTCTGGCGGTTGCCCTGGAAACAATGCGGGGCGTTTCCGAACTATATGCCGACTCTTTCAAGGTTTTTGAATGGTTTTCCATGGTGGTGTTTTCCATTGAATATGGATTGCGTGTCTGGACTTGTACGCTGAAACCGGAATTCAGCAGTCCGATCAAGGGGCGGATTCGCTACATGCTCACACCTTCCGCGATCATCGATTTGGTGGTAGTGATTCCTTTTTACCTGCCATTCTTTTTTAATATGGATTTGCGTTTCTTACGGGTGCTCCGCTTATTCCGGCTTTTTGCTTTATTCAAAATGGCGCGGTATTCCCAATCCCTGCACCTCTTTAAGACGGTACTAAGGGATACCAAGGAAGAGCTGTTCATTGTTGTCGCCGCAACGATGGGGTTGCTCGTTTTTGCTTCCGGAGTTATTTATTTTATAGAGAACAAAGCCCAGCCCGAAGCTTTTTCGAGTATTCCTGCGGCGATGTGGTGGGCGGTCTCTACTATGACGACGGTGGGCTATGGTGATGTCTACCCCATCACCAATCTGGGTAAAGTTTTTGGAGGTTTTATTTCTATGCTGGGTTTGGGAACCTTTGGCCTTCCTGTTGGAATCATTGCGTATGGATTTATCGAGGAACTGCAAAAACAAAAAACGCGACCTTTTGAATGCCCCCATTGCGGAAAAGGAGTCGATATCCCGATTGATAGAAGAGGTATGCAACGTTAGATATTGTGAGCCTGCCCAAAAAATATTATTTAACATTATTTTTCCTGACTCTATGGCGGGTCCTGAGTCCTGTAGCAGGTGAAGGGGCCAGTACCATGGTATATATTGCTCCATCCAGTGCTGATGGGGCGGGTGGATTTTATATCGATCAATATGAGGTGACGCAGGCGGACTACTTCAAGGTTATGCGTACCAATCCCTCCTTTTTCCAGGGGCCGGATCGGCCCGTTGAAAAGGTGACCTGGAATCAGGCTGTGGCTTTTTGTAATAAGCTCGGCAAGCGGTTGCCAACAGAACAGGAATGGGAAAGGGCTATCCGTGCTGGAACTACATCCCCTTATTATTGGGGAGAGAACCAACCGGATCGCTATGCCTGGCACAAGGGCAATGCTGACAAACAGACTCATGATGTAGGTAAAAAGGAGTCGAATTCATGGGGACTCTACGATATGGCCGGAAATGTCTGGGAATGGACCCTAAGTGATCACGAGCAAAGCGGGAAGGTGGTCCGGGGAGGGTCATGGCGAAATGGAGTTGGAAGCTTGAAATCCTCCCACAGTATACCCACCCTTCCCATCCATAAATTTCATTACGTTGGTTTCAGATGCGCCCACCACCACTAGGCGTGGGGCCAGTGTGCCGTCGCTTTATTTGGCGAGCAAAGAGTTGCCGCGGCTCAAGAAGTCTTTGCCCGGTTGCTTCCCCTGCTAAGGGGCACTAAGCGTCGGCGAGCCGCCGGTGGCAAATTGCAATAGCTCTATCTGGTGAGAAAAAATTATCTCGGCTCAATGGAGCCTTTGCTAGTTGGGTCCAGCATCATGCTGGCCTGTTTTTCTGGCGGAAGACTTTTAAAATCTTTATAAGCATCACGCAATGATTGTTTTTCTGTTTCGGGCAGACTTTGAAACTGTTCAAACTGGTTGCGGATTTTAAGTTTTTGGTCGGGGGTTTTTTGTTTCCAGGTTTGGATTTTTTGCTTGAGAATTTTTTGTTGTTCGGGACTCATGGTGTTCCACTTCTTTGCTCCACTATTTAGGCGGTTTTGTTTTTCCGGTGAAAGCGCGTCCCATTTATCTTGCAGGGCGGCAAGAGTCTTTTTTTCTTCGGAGTGCAGTTCATCCCATTTTATGCTGTTTTCCTGATCTTGCCCCATGCCAGGACTTGCGGTAAATATCAGTGCGAGCAGAAAAAGGAGTGGTACTAAGTTATTTGTCTTTTTTTTCACTTTTAAGGTCTTTCCATTTCTGGAGAAACTCCAGGTTTTCATAAAACTCAAGTGGGTCATTGGCAATCAGAATTTCCAGGTCTTCCGGACTGTTATCGGTTTGAGGGGCTCGGTTAGGTTTTATATAGATCACTGCAATAAAAATTATTGCAGTGATGAAACCCATTAAAGGTAGGGAAGCCCACTGAGGGAAATTACTTTTCCTGTCCAATGAGGATTCCAGAGCCCGATGTTGAATTTGCAGTAATTTTTCGCGAGTGTCGGCATCCAACTCATTGATATCGGTCTTCAACTGATGGTGAGATGAACCCAGGGATTTTCGCGGATCGTCTTTTTCGCTCATGGTAATCGTTGATGTTTAAAAGTGCCTTTAAAGCTTTATCAAAAAACTAATTCAGATGCTATGATGGTTTGTTTATGATCTATATTAACTGAAAAAATGACCCGAAACATATCTAAAAATCCCCGGAAAAGTGAAGACGAGAAGAACTCATCTTTTTCCCTTTTAACAAATGATGACCTTCACCTTTTTAATGAAGGCAATCATTATCGCCTCTATGAAAAGATGGGGGCTCACAGGGTTGAGGAAAAGGGCGGTACCTACTTTTCGGTCTGGGCTCCCAACGCGGAACAAGTTCATGTGGTGGGTGATTTCAACGGATGGGAAAAGGGAAAACATATTTTGACTCCCATTCAGAAATCCGGAGTTTGGCAAGGGTTCTTTTCCGGAGTCGAGAAGGGCGATATCTATAAATACTATATTCAATCCCGTGAAAATGGATACCAGGTTGAGAAGGCCGACCCTTTTGCAATGTTATGCGAAACACCTCCTAAGACCGGAAGTGTTGTCTGGGATCTGGACTACTCGTGGAATGACCAAAGTTGGATGGACAAGGCCCGCGAGCGACACAACGATAGTCCCGTTTCAATTTATGAGATGCATCTCGGGTCCTGGATGCGTACGCCGGAAGGTTCTCCACTTAGCTATCTTGAATTGGCACCACTTTTAACCAAGTATCTCAAGGAAATGGAGTTCACCCATGTCGAATTCCTTCCTGTTATGGAGCATCCCTTCTACGGTTCCTGGGGCTATCAGTGCACGGGATATTTTGCCCCTTCAAGCCGATACGGAACGCCTCAGGATTTCATGTTCCTTGTGGACACTCTCCATCAAAATAATATTGGGGTGATATTGGATTGGGTGCCTTCTCATTTTGCTACCGATGAGTTTGCTTTGGGAAATTTTGATGGGACCCATATTTATGAACACGCCGATGACAAGCAGGGTTTTCATCCTGACTGGGGCAGTTATATTTTCAATTATGGCCGGAATGAAATAGCCAGCTTTCTTATCAGCAACGCACTGTATTGGTTAGAGGTGTTTCATATCGATGGATTACGTGTTGATGCGGTGGCATCCATGCTCTACCTGGATTACTCACGCAAAGAAGGTGAGTGGGTCCCCAATATTCATGGGGGCCGGGAAAATCTGGAGGCTATTGGATTTTTAAGAAAATTTAATGAGCAGGTGTACAAGAATCATCCTCATACCCAGACCATGGCAGAAGAGTCTACGGACTGGCCCATGGTCTCGAAACCCACTTATGTCGGGGGGTTGGGATTTGGAATGAAGTGGGACATGGGCTGGATGCATGACACCCTGGAGTACATGAAACAAGATCCCATTCATAGGAAATTTCATTATGAGCGATTGACCTTCAGGATGTTGTATGCCTACCACGAAAATTTTATTTTACCTCTGTCTCATGATGAAGTGGTTCATGGCAAGGGTTCTCTGCTGTCCAAGATGCCTGGGGATGACTGGCAAAAGTTTGCCAACCTGAGATTGTTGCTCGGGCATATGTTTGCCCAGCCTGGGAAAAAACTTCTTTTTATGGGAGGGGAATTTGGGCAGTGGGCAGAATGGAATCATGATAAGAGTCTTGATTGGCATCTTTTAGAGTACGCAAGCCATAAAGGTTTGCAGTGTTGGCTGAAAAGCCTCAACCATCTTTACGTAAACGAACCAGCTCTGCATGAAAACGAGTTTTCTCCTGAAGGATTTGAATGGATCGACTGCAGTGACTCTCAGCAATGCGTTCTCGTTCTCATGCGGAAGGGTTTTGATGAAAAAATTATCGTGGCCTTGAATTTTACACCGGTTCCAAGGCATGATTACCGCATTGGGGTTCCGTGTGAAGGAGCCTGGAAGGAAATTCTGAACAGTGATGCCGAAGAGTTTGGCGGAGGAGGAATCGGCAGCCTGCAACCTGTGCAAAGTGAGCCTATTACCTGGCACGGAAAACCTTTTTCTATCAACCTCGTTTTGCCTCCCCTGGCTGTTATCTTTTTGAAATGTCAAAAATAAACAAGTTTATTTGTGTTCACGGTCATTTTTACCAACCGCCTAGAGAAAATCCATGGTTGGAGGCCATTACCCATCAGGAATCGGCGTACCCCTTTCATGATTGGAATGAGCGCATCAATGCTGAATGTTATGCCCCAAATGCCGGGGCCCGAATTCTTGATGAAAAGGATGTTGTCACCGAACGGGTCAACAACTACTCCCGTATCAGTTTCGACTTTGGTCCCACGCTGTTAAGCTGGATGGAGTCCAAGGCCCCGGATACCTATCAGGCGATTCTGGATGCAGATAAAATCAGCCGGGAAAAATTTTCCGGACATGGTTCCGCAATGGCGCAATGTTATTCGCATATGATCATGCCTCTGGCATCCTCGAAGGATAAATACACCCAGGTTTACTGGGGGATCCGAGATTTTGAATTTCGCTTTAAGCGTCTGCCGGAAGGAATGTGGCTCCCGGAAACGGCGGTGGATTTGGAAACTCTCGAGATAATGGCTGACTTGGGTATTCGATTTACGATTTTGGCTCCTCACCAGGCAGATCGACCCCATGGCGAGTTGGATATTAATCAGCCTTATAGCGTAAGGCTGGGGGCAGGTAAGAGTATTAATGTTTTCTTTTACAATGGTTCTTTATCCCAATCTCTGGCATTTGAGAACCTTTTGCGAGATGGGAAATGTTTTGCTGAAAAATTAATGCAGACGAATGACGCCGAAGGACCTCAATTGCTCAGTGTTGCTACCGATGGCGAAACCTATGGACATCATCATAAATTTGGCGATATGGCATTGGCTTTTGCCCTTAAATATATTGATAACCAGACCGATGCACGATTGACCAATTTTGCGGAATATCTGCAGAAATTTCCGCCGCAAGAGGAAATTAAAATTGTTGAAGAAACTTCATGGAGTTGTGCCCATGGGGTTGAGCGCTGGAACAGTCATTGTGGGTGCGAGACAGGAGGCCACCATGAATGGAATCAGAACTGGAGAGGGCCGCTCAGGGAAGCGTTAGACTGGCTTCAAGGCAGAGTGAATTCCATTTTTGTTGAAGTGAGCAAGGGGTTAATTGAAAACCCATGGGAGATGAGGAACCGTTACATCGACATTTGTATCAACCGTTGTGATCGGGATTCTTTTTTTTCCGAGCAGTCCAGGCTGGAAGAACCTGAAAAGATTGTTGTGCTCAAACTTCTGGAACTGCAACGCCACGCGATGTTGATGTATACCAGTTGTGGATGGTTTTTTAATGATATATCGGGGATCGAAACCGAACAAATTCTGTTGTATGCGGGAAAGGCGATTCAACTTGCGGAAGAACTTTCCGGTGATGCGCTGGAGCCTCGTTTTCTGGAGTTGCTTGAGCCAGCAGAGAGCAATATTCCTGAGAAGGGGAACGGTTCTCAGGTTTATAAAAATGTGATTGAAAAAGCCCGAATGGATTTCCAAGTCTAAATTTTCCTGATAATTATACATGCATCAGAAACCTGAATCTCGCTGTAGTGGAATTCTCCTCCATATTACTTCCCTGCCATCAAAGTTTGGTGTCGGGGATTTTGGGCCTTCCGCGTTTGAGTTTGTTAACTTATTAAAGCAGGCCGGTCAGACGCTTTGGCAAATTCTTCCCATCAACCCTCCCTCGTTTGGCAATTCTCCTTATAGTTGTACTTCAGCTTTTGCAATCAGTCCTTTGTTTGCCAGCCCTGAGCTCATGCTCCGTGATGGTTTGCTGGAAGACTGTGACCTGGCGGCCGCTCCCGAATTTTCTCCGAACCGGATTCATTATCCTTCGGCTTTGGACTTTAAGGTAAAACTTCTATCGAAAAGTTATGATCGGTTCAAAGAAAGCATAGATAAAAATGAGTTCGAAAAATTTTGCTTGGATAACTCATATTGGCTGGAAGATTTTAGCCTCTTTTCAGCATTGAAAAACGATTTTGAGGAGCGGTCCTGGAGCGAGTGGTCAGAGGAGATCAAGAAAAGAAGTCCGGATGCGATTGAAAAGTATTCTGGAACTCTGCGAGAAACCCTTGAGAAGGAAAAGTATTTTCAATTCGTTTTATTTCGTCAATGGAGGGAACTGCAAGAGTATTGCCGATCTGAAGGGATTCGTATTTTTGGCGATGTAGCCCTTTATGTTAACCATGACAGTGCGGATGTCTGGGCTCATCCTGAGCTTTTTAAACTCGATCAGGAACTGAACCCTGTTGTCGTTGCCGGGGTTCCGCCTGATTATTTCAGTGAGACGGGGCAAAGATGGGGGAATCCGGTTTTTAACTGGGACTTTCTTCGGGAAAATGATTTTGCCTGGTGGGTGGAGAGAATGAGGCATAACCTGGATTTGTTTGACCTGGTGAGGATTGATCATTTTCGAGGTTTTCTGGCGGCCTGGGAGATACCTGTTGAGGAGCCAACCGCAATAAACGGGCAGTGGCAGGAAAGCCCCGGGGTGGAATTCTTTTCTGGGCTATTGAACAAACTCAAATCGATTGCCGTTGTTGCTGAAGACCTGGGTGTCATTACTCAAGATGTCAGAGATGCAATGGCCCAGTTTGGGTTCCCAGGGATGAAGATTTTGCTCTTCGCTTTCGATGGCGATATTTCACAGAACCCTTATGCTCCGGAAAACCATGTGAAAAACTGCGTCCTGTATACCGGAACACATGATTGCAACACGGTGCGTGGTTGGTTTGAAGAAGAATTAAATGATGAGTCCAAGAGTGCGTTGGAAAATACGCTAGGAAAAAAAGTATGCGCAAATACGGTCGCTCAAGAGATGGTGGTTTTGGCAATGCGCTCGATTGCTGACACGGTTATTCTTCCCGTGCAGGATGTGTTGGGGCTGGGTTCTGAATCCCGCATGAACTGTCCCGGGGTCGCTGAAAATAATTGGGAGTGGCGGTTACTTCCTGGTCAATGGTCAGCCGGTGTAACGGCAAGACTTGCTGATGCGACTAAAACTTATGGCAGGGACTAAAGGCCTTGTATTCAGTTTTTTGGGTTAACAGGGACATTCCAAATTTCTTCTGCATATTCCTTGATTGAACGGTCGCTGGAAAACTTTCCCATCCGAGATACATTGATGATGGCTTTTTTTGTCCATGTGTCGGTATCCAAATAAGCATTACCTATCTTCTCCTGAATATCACAGAATGATTGGAAATCCGCCAGGACCATATAAGGATCACCATGATCCAGAAGGCTTTCCAGAATAGGCTGGAAAAGGTCGCCCTGCGGACCGGAAAAAAAGCCTTGCTGAACCATATCCAGAACTTCTTTCAATTCCGGGTTTTGTGTATAAATCTCCCTGGGGTTATAACCGGATTGTTTCTTCTCCAGAACCTCATTGGCATTCAAGCCGAATATGAAGATGTTTTCATTTCCTACCTCTTCCATGATTTCAATATTTGCGCCATCGAGTGTTCCCACAGTTAAGGCACCATTGAGAGATAGTTTCATGTTTCCCGTGCCCGATGCTTCCATCCCGGCAGTGGAGATTTGCACGGAAAGGTCTGAGGCCGGAATAATTTTTTCAGCAAGGGTCACGGAGTAATTGGGGAGAAATGCAATTTTCAGCTTTCCCTGCAAACTGGTATCGGCATTGATGGTGTCGGCAACGCTGTTAATAAATTTGATGATCAGCTTTGCCATAGCATAGCCCGGGGCGGCTTTTCCGGAAAACAAAATGGTTCTTGAAATTTTAGGCGCTTTAATACTATCGGGGTTATTACGCAGACGGTTATAAAGCGCTATAGCGTGCAGTGCACTTAAGACCTGCCTTTTATATTCATGAATTCTTTTGACCTGAGTTTCAAACAAGGAGGTGGGGTCAATTTCCAAGCTTAAGGAATCTTGAATATGTTTTGCCAAGTGTTTTTTATTGTCAGTTTTAATTTTTTTCCAGCGGTCGATCAGTTGAGGATCATTGATATGATCATGAAGCTTTTTTATCTCTGATAAATCCTGAACCCATGAATCCCCGATGTACTCGGTTATCAATTTGGATAGTTCCGGATTGCAGGCTTTCAGCCAGCGCCTGGGGGTAACCCCGTTTGTTTTGTTGTTAAACCGACCGGGAAACATTTCATGGAAATCGGAAAATACTTTTTCCTTGAGTATGCTGGAATGCAGTTCCGCAACCCCATTTACGGAATGACTGCCAATGATGGAAAGGTTTGCCATGCGAATATATTTCGTATGGTTCTCCTCAATGAGAGACATTCTGTTCATTTTCCCCATGTCACCAGGGTGAAGCGCCTGTATCTGATTCATGAGTTGTTGGTTGATCTGGAAAATAATGTCCAGATGTCTGGGTAAAACTCTCCTGAATAATTCTACCGACCATTTTTCCATCGCCTCAGGAAGAATAGTATGATTGGTAAACGCGAAGGTATTGCTGGTTATTTTCCAGGCTTTGTCCCAGGATACTTTTTCAATGTCTACCAGAATACGCATTAATTCGGCAATGGCCAGAGCGGGGTGGGTGTCATTCAATTGGATGGCAACCCTGTCACAGAACAGGTCAAAAGAGGTATGTGCCTTTTTGTACCGTCGGATAATATCGCTCAAGGAGGCGGAGACGAAAAAGTATTCTTGCCGGAAGCGGAGTTCTTTCCCCAGTTGGTTATGGTCTGCCGGGTACAACACTTTAGAAATTATTTCGCTTTCATGCTTGTCTTGTACGGCCTGTAAATAATCACCGGCCTGAAAATGTTTCAGTTCCAGCTCCCGGCTGGACCGTGCGCTCCACAGACGAAGATTGTTTACCGTGTCATTGTTGTAGCCGGGAATGGGAATGTCATGAGCCATGGCCATGACATTCTGCGTGTCGACCCACTTGTGTGTCATTGCCCCTTCTGAGCCTGAAGTGGATTCTACACGCCCATAAAACTCGACCGGAACCAGCGAGCGTGGTCTCGGGATTTCCCAGGGGTTTCCTACCCGTAACCAGTTGTCAGCTGTTTCAACCTGATAGCCTCGAACAATTTTTTGGTGAAAGATTCCAAATTCATAACGGATTCCATACCCGTATCCGGGAATTCCCAAACTTGCAACAGAGTCGAGAAAGCAGGCCGCAAGGCGCCCAAGGCCGCCATTGCCCAGTCCGGCCTCAACCTCTGTTTCCTCAAGCTCATGAATGTCATGGCCCAGTTCTTCCAGAGCCTGTTTGTATTCATCGTAAATTCCAAGGTTGATCAAATTATTGGTCAGCAGTCTCCCTATTAGAAACTCCATGGAAAGGTAGTAAACTCTTTTTACATCGTTCTCATAATAGGATTGCTGGGTCTGTAGCCATCTGTTGACCAGATGATCCCGGACAGATAAAGCCAGACTGATGAAATGGTCCATTTTGGTGGCAGAAAATTTATCGTCCACCAGGGTATATTTCAGGTGATGTTTGAACCAGAGCTTGAGGGATTCCGTGGTGACTCTGCCTGGGCTTTGTTTAGGTTTGTCCATGATGATTTAGAGATGCTTTTATTCCAGGTTCAACCCTCGGCGGCCTGAGCTTTTTGACGCTCCAAGGCTCGTAATCTCCGGGCTTCCTTTTTATTTATTTTGGTTTTTATCTTTTTCTCTGCAACCGGTTCGCCCTCCCAGCCAACTTTTTCCAGGAAGTCTTCATATCCTCCATGAAAATATTCTGCGCGGCCACGATGGAATATGATCAGGTTTTTAGCCAGAGTTTTAAGAATGAGTTCTGAGTGGGTAACAATCACCAAGGCCCCGGAATAATCGTTCAACTCCTCTATCAAGGTTTCGATCGATTCTACATCAAGGTGATGGGTGGGTTCATCTAAAAGTAATAGGTTGGTAGGATGAGAAATTATTTTTCCCAGTAGAACGCGACTTCTTTCTCCTCCAGATAGTACGCTCACTTTCTTTTTGCTCAAGTCGCCTTCAAACATCATGGCTCCACATATGCTGTGAGCGGCTTGCAGAGAAAGGCTGGGGTTGGAACGGAGTATCTCATTGAGTACTTGATTGCTGGGTTCGAGCCGATCAATATTGGTTTGCCCAAAATGCCCCAGGCAGGCAGTGGGATGATTGGCGATGGAGCCTGAATTGGGTGTCAGTTCCCCTGCCAGGCAGTTCAATAAAGTCGACTTGCCTTTTCCGTTGGCTCCGATGATTCCTATGCGGTCTTTTTTGCCAATGGAAAACGAAATATCCGAGAATATATTTTCATCCGAATTGTTGCTGTAGGCGAAAGAAATATTCTTTACGTCCATGATAGTTTTTCCCGGGCAGGGGAGGTGGTTAAACCGGAATCCCAGATTCTTCTCGGTATCCAACTTTTCCATAGTCCCCATTTTTTGCATCATTTTCAGCCGCGACTGAGCCATAGTAGCTTTGGAGGCTTTGGCGCGAAACCGATCTATAAGCGCTTGCATTTCCTTGCGCTTATTTTCCATATTTTTACGGGTCAACTCGTAGGTTTCTTCTTCCTGGATCATGAGCTCATAGAATTTAATCGTGCCGCCCTTAACTTTTCTGGCTTGTTTGCGGTGCAAGCCCAGTGTGTGGGTGGTGACCTTATCCATGAAGTCACGGTCATGAGTGATGATCATCATTTCCCCGGGCCATTTATTCAGATAGTCCTTAAGCCAGCGGAGCGAAAGGATGTCGAGATAGTTGGTGGGTTCATCAAGCAGAAGCATATTGGGGTCGGCCAACAACGCTTTGCAAAGGTTGATCCGTACCTGGAAGCCACCGCTAAAGGTGGTGGGGTCTTTTTGAAAATCCTGTTCCGAAAATCCCAGTCCAGACAGGATTATTTCGGCCTTATAATGATCCCATTGTTTTTCAGGGGGCAGGGCCTCAATGCATTCCTTGAGAACCGTAGGCCGGGTGAAGTGGATATGTTGTTCCAACGCGCCAATCCGGTAGCCTTTTGGTGTAGAAAGGGTTCCCGAATCGTGGTTTTCCTGTCCCAGAATCATTTTGAACAGAGTTGATTTCCCCGTTCCATTTTTGCCTACCAACCCAACGCGTTCGCCTTTGTTGATAAGAAAGGAGACATCCTCAAACAGGATTTGAGGGCCATAAGACTTTTCAATGCTACTGGCTATGATCATTCTGGATTAAAGTTGAATAAGGTGATTGAATTAGGAAGGGAAAGGTTGAAAAACTGGTCGGGATGAGAGGATTTGAACCTCCGACCCCCTACTCCCGAAGCAGGTACGCTACCAGGCTGCGCTACATCCCGACTGTTTTTAACTTTTTTTGTAGAAGAAATTTTTGAGGTATTTCCAGATAATAATTGAACCTAACCGGTTTACCACCGATTTAAACCAGGTACTCCCTCCCAGACATTTCTGGCAATGAGGGTGCACAACTTTATTATTTTTAAATCCTTCCACCGCATCAATAACCGGTGGGGTGTTCAGGATTTCTGTGATTGAATTATTGAACACGTTCCCGGCCACTGTCTTTCCGTCAAAATCAACACAACAGTAAGTCAAATCCCCGCTAACCAGAATGGCGAAGTGGTCACTCAGTGCACTGCAATAGCCAGTCTTGGAGGGGACAACGTTGCCGCCCTCGGCGAAGGCATTGCCCCAGGTGTTCAGGATATATGTTTCAAAGAAAATATTTGGTGCTACTTCCACCACGTTCCATTTAAAGGCGGAAAGTTTGTCTATCTTCCTTTCCACTTCGGCTTTTTGTTCTTCGCTTAAAGGGGGGCAGATTTTGTGGACTTCGTTTGCCCAATAGCGAAATGTTTTTCTAAGTTCCCTGGTATTGTTGATGACCTTCATGGTGCCGACATTCCAGTCTTCGCCAGGAACTTCCGTTTTGATGGAAGTGTTCAGGAAATGAACTTTAATTGTTGGTGATTTTTCCTGTTTGAGACAGGTGCCAACGAAATCAAGAATCCGGTTATGGTATTCATCGAATTTCATCCGCCTGGATTTCCGGGTTTTAAAAGACTCCTCATCCGGTGTCTGCAATGAAATGTTCACTTGAGATACGGTAACCTTCTCAAGCTTGATTCCCATTTCTTCATCGAGGTAAGTGCCATTGGTGGTGACCCCGGTTTTCACACCCAACTGCGCCGCATAATCCAGGATTTCGAAAAACCGGGGGTGCATGAACGGCTCGCCCATGACATGAAAGGTGATCTTTTCTGCCATCTTATATTCAGCCACTTCATCGATGATGCCGCAGACTTTTTCAAAATCCATATACTCGTAATGACGGGTCATCTCCTGTTTTGGACAGAAGGTGCAGTCGAAGTTACAGACGTTGGTCAACTCAATATGAATACGTTGCAGGGGGAGTTGGACCAGTTCGCCAAAACGACCGGGAAATTTTTTGGTGGAGGGTTGAACCTGAGTCAGCATGAATTAGTTATTGTAGAAATTAATCGTTTTGTGTTTTTGAGTAATCGTAGCGGTTAATGCTTTCGCTCCAAAACGTATTATTGGTTACGTTGCGCGAAACCTTTTTCGACCCGCATTTCGGACAGGAGACCTTTTTCTCACCCACTTCAGACATTTTCATTTCTATGATGAAATCTTTTTTGCACTTTTCACATGTGTGATCATATTGTGGCATTGGAAAATCCCTCTCTGGTTATGCTTTAAATCACCTGTTTGCAAGCTGAAAGATCAGTTCTTAAGAATACAATAATTTCTATTTTAACGCAATAAAACCGGCGAAGTTGTTCCATTTGAAAAACAGGTCAACCGTTGAGAAACCGGCTTTTTTGATGAGATCCCGGTTTTCCTCCACCGTCCATGGGATGAGCACATTTTCCAGTGCCTCACGTTTTTTGGAGATCTCCAGATCGGAGTAGCCCCGGTCCCGTTTAAACTGATGGTGGAATTCGATAAAGGTGCGATCCAACTCAGGAATACCGCTTTTTATCTTTTCGATGAGAACAAGGGACCCGTCGGGCAATAATCCTTCATAGATATTCTTTAAAAGTGGACCCCTGTTTTCCGGTAAAACAAATTGCAGGGTATAGTTCATCACCACTACGGATGCGTTTTGAATGGGAAACCCCTGATTCAGGTCGGCTTCAATGAATTCGCAGGGAACCGGTGATTCTCTGAGAGTTTCTCTGGATTTCTCCAGCATGGCTTGAGAGTTGTCGACACCAAACAGGGCAATACCCTTATTTTTGTCAACCGCCTGGGCCAGTTTAAGAAGCAGGGTGCCGGTGGAACAGCCCAGGTCATAAACGGAAGTGCTTGCCTTGGCAAGTTGAGTGCACCAATGCACGGCCAATGACTGGCATTCCTGATACATTGGGACGCTACGTTCCAACATATCTTCGAATACATTTGCCACCGACTCGTTGAATTCGAAAGGCCGGTTGACCGTATCGTGATTGAACAATGTGTCTCGTTTGGAGATAGCACCCTCCAGTGCCGAATTTTTAAAATAAAATCCCCTTCCGAATTAAACGGAAGGGGTAAAAAAGCAACCCCCTAGCCCCCCTTATCAGGGGGACGATTAATTCCCCCCTGATAAGGGGGGCTAGGGGGGTTATGCAAAAGACTCCTTAAAGCCGAGAACATCGTTGTTAGCAGTTGAAAGCGATTGCAAATTGCCGCTGGCGGCTCGCCAGTCACGGCCCCGGTAGTTCACTGCCTTCAACCGGTCCCGATTTTGATTTTAAAAGAAGCTTGTTGATCGCGTTCACATAGGCATAGCCGCTGGCCTCAATCGTGTTGACTCCCGCGCCCTTTCCCAATACTTCTCTTTTTTCATGTTGCACACGAACGGTTACTTCTCCCTGGGCATCCCGCCCTTTGGTTTTAGCCATCACCTGATAGTCCACAAGCTTGCAACTGAGACCGGTGACTTTGTCGATGGCGTTATAAATCGCGTCCACCGGACCATCGCCGCTGGCACTGGAAGAATGTTCTTTTCCATCTCGGCTTACCAAAACGACTGTTGCCTGTGGCACTTTCCCGGTTTCAAATCCGCATTGCAGGGAACCCAGTTTGTAGGTGTTCTGCTGTTCTTCAGAAAACTTCTGTTTCTGGATGAGAGTGTGAAAATCATCCTCAAAGATTTCTTTTTTTTCATCCGCAAGAATTTTGAATTCCTGAAACACCCTGTCCAGTTCATCCTGATTCAGGTTGTATCCCAACTCCTGAACTTTGTGCAGAAGGGCGTTGCGTCCGGAATGTTTGCCCATCACGAGTTCCGACTCTTCACCGCCGACATCTTTCGGGTCCATGATCTCAAACGTGTCTTTGCGTTTGAGAAACCCATGCTGGTGGATTCCAGACTCATGCGCGAAAGCATTTTTCCCTACAATGGCTTTGTTGCGTTGCACGAAGAATCCGGTCAAACTGCTGACCAGCTTGCTACAGGGCTGGATATGTTTGGTCTCGATCCCTGTGTACACGCTACTGAAAAAATCCTTTCGAGTTCGAACAGCCATGACCACTTCTTCCATGGCGGCGTTTCCGGCCCGTTCACCAATGCCATTGATGGTGCATTCCACCTGCCGCGCCCCGGCCTGCACCGCAGACAGGGAATTGGCAACTGCCAGCCCAAGGTCGTTATGGCAATGCACACTGATAATGGCTTGGTCAATGTTAGAGACATTCGTCTTCAAGTGCCGGATGAGTTCGGCGAACTCTTCCGGGGTCGTGTATCCCACGGTGTCGGGAATATTGACCGTCGTGGCCCCGGCGGTGATGACCTCACGGGTGACATCAACGAGAAAATCCTTTTCCGTCCGGGTCGCGTCCATCGGAGAAAACTCGACATCGTCGCAATATTTACGGGCGAACTGAACTGCCTTCACACCCATTTCGATGATTTCTTCTTTGGCTTTTTCAACCATATGTTCCCGATGCACTTTTGACGTAGACAAAAAGACATGAATACGCGGCGACTCGGCTTTTTCCAAAGCACGGGCCGTGGCTTCAATGTCCTTTTCCAACGCACGGGAAAGACCGGCGATTTTTGCGCCACGGATTTCTTCGGCGATTTGTTTGACTGACTCAAAATCTCCCGGAGAAGCAACCGGAAAACCCGCTTCGATCACATCCACTTTCAGTAGAGCCAGTTGCCGCGCGATCTCAAGTTTCTCCTTGATATTCAGGCTGGCACCGGGGCATTGTTCCCCGTCTCTTAAAGTGGTGTCGAAGATGATGAGTTTCTCGGGTTGCATGACTGAAAAATCTCCTTTCAGAATTAAATAGGTACTTCTCTATTATAAAGTCTATCAGAACAATTCCAAGGTTTTCCCTGGAATCAAAATAAATAAAATTGTGAATCGGTTGGGAGTTTTAAGAAACCAGTTGGGGGAGCCTGATGGTTCAGAGTGAAGGCTCGCCCTTAGAGCAGGGCCAGTAGGCGTAGGTCCAGGCAAGAGAGTGAAGCGAATTGTCTTTTGGAGTGAGTAACCATTAGCCTGTTTTTAAGAGTGTGTCCGTAGAGAGCCCATTGTAAACGAAACCGGACCCAAAACACAAATATTTGAAGCCCGCCCACTCCCGTGGGAGGGAATGTGCAAGGGTTTAATTGCGCCGAGAAAAATCGTTGCTCGCCAGATAAAGTTATAGCTATCTGCCTCCGGCGGCTTGCCGGTTAGTCGATGGCGCTCAGCACTTTGAATCCGGCCTTTTCAATTTGTTTGACCAGAGTGGCTGTTTCGCATAGATCCAGGCGAAAGAAATAGACTTGTTTCTTTTTGTTTTTGGCGTAAGAGGACATGCCGACACTGATGATGTTCAACCCCTGGTCATGGATGATCTTGGATACGGCTTCAAAGTTTTTAGGATCCTTGTCCATGATGACGTCCACTCTGGAACTTGAATGGATGATGCCCATCAAGTCTATGAACAATCCCAGCATATCCAGAATGGAAATGATGCCCACCAATTTATCGTTATGCACAACGGGAAGCGACGCAATCTTATTTTTGTAAATTAAAAGGGCGGCATCCTCAATATTGGCATCGGGTTCTACGGTTTGTGGATTGCAGGTCATAAACCCTTTTACTAGCATTTGCTTTGGGTCAAGAACCGGCACCCTTGAGGAAATGGTAGTGTTGTTGACGAATGCCCCGCGGATATCGCTTTCGGTGATAATGCCTTCAAGTTTGTTTTTCTGGAGGACGGGTAAATGGCGGATAGAATTTTTAACCATCAAACTCTGAGCCTTGTGAAGAGTGTCCCCGGGTTTAACGGTGATGACTTTGCGGGTCATTATTTCGTCGACGATCATTGGGCCTGTCCTAAAAAAGTGGGTTGAAAAAGTAAAGCCATTATAGCGTTAATTTGAGAAATGAAAATAGTTAACTAACCGGCATATTGCGTGAGTATTTTGTGCTCGGCGCACGGCCAGTGAGAAATCGCTTTATATGGTAGCCGTGATATTCTTCCTCAGCCTTCGTGCCCCGCAGGGGTAAAAGAGTTATCTCGGCTTAATGAGTCTTTGCCTCGTCCCCCCCCCCTGATAAGGGGGGGGCTACAAAAACCCGGTCCCCTCCTTTTTCATGCCAGGTATGTGGGGAATTCGCCACTTTACCCGGTATTTCAACTATAATGACGCTACAACTTTCTCAAGGCACGAGCTAGTGAAGGCCTGAGCTCTTTCGCCGATTTACGCAAATTGTGAAAACTATATGCTTTATTGTGTATAATATTTACACTAATTTGCCAGCCCTTCTGTAAAGCTATTAATATCAAGGGATTCCTCAAGGCACGACTTTTGCTTTTTAGGGTGTTCCGGCATTGAAAATCTTTGAATTTTCGGTGTTTCGGGCAGTTAAAAGGTATTTTAAATTCAATAAGTTAAGGAATATATGACCGCTTTTCCAAAAAAACAGGGGCTTTATGATCCCGCCTTCGAAAAAGACAGTTGTGGGGTGGGATTTGTCATGAATATGAAGGGTGAAAAGTCCCATGAAATCATTATTCAGGGACTGGAAATCCTCAAAAAACTGGAGCATCGTGGGGCCTGTGGTTCCGATGCCGCAACCGGCGATGGTGCCGGAATTCTCATTCAGATTCCGCACCTGTTTTTCCAGGAACAGAGTGAAAAAGCAGGGATCAAACTGCCTGAGGCCGGACGATATGCTGTAGGAAATGTTTTTCTTCCTTCAGGCAAGGATACGGAACAGGGCCAGCAAATCATGGAGCGTGCGGTTGTCACCGAGGGTTTGGAACTTCTGGGTTGGCGGGATGTTCCGGTAGATAATACAACCATCGGGGTAACGGCCCGTTCTGCTGAGCCGGTTATCAAACAGATTTTTGTTGGTGCGGGAGCAGATGTCAAAGACCAACTGGCTTTTGAACGACGGCTTTATTGTGTGCGTAAACGCACCGCATGGGGAGTGCGTCGGGCCGGACTCAATGACAATAACGAAAATTTTTATGTTTGCAGTCTTTCCAGCAAGACCCTTATTTATAAAGGGCAGTTGATGGCTCCGCAAGTGGAGACCTATTACCCGGATATCAAAGACCCGCATATGGTTTCGGCTTTGGCGTTGGCGCACTCTCGCTATAGCACCAATACCTTTCCATCCTGGGGCCGGGCGCAACCTTTCCGTTACATCGCACATAATGGAGAAATCAATACGGTTCGGGGAAACCAGAACTGGATGCGTGCCCGTGAGTCGATGTTCGAATCGCCTTTATTTAAAGACATCAATATGATCCTTCCTGTCATTGCTCCAGGCGGCAGTGATTCGGCGGATTTTGACCAGGCATTGGAGATGTTGTTCCTGACGGGCCGGTCCTTGCCCCATGCCATGATGATGATGATTCCTGAACCGTGGAGCGGGCACGAGACGATGGATGACGACAAGCGCGGATTTTATGAATTCCACGCTTCCATGATGGAACCCTGGGATGGTCCTGCCTCCATCGCTTTTACCGATGGCGAAACCTGCGGCGCGGTGCTGGACCGGAACGGTTTACGACCGTCCCGTTATTATGTGACCAAAGACGGGTTGGTCATCATGGCCTCCGAAGTGGGAGTGGTGCCGGTGGATGAAGCCAACATCGCTTACAAGGGGAGGTTGCAGCCAGGAAAAATGTTTCTCGTTGATATTAATGAGGGCAGAATCATTTCTGATGAAGAAATCAAAGCAAAAATTTCTACGCAAAAACCTTATAAAAAATGGGTGGAAGAAAACCAGATCAACCTCAAGGATTTGCCAGAGACGGATTACAAATTCGACCCGGATTATGATTCCCTCCTGACCCGTCAGACGGCGTTTGGATATACCGTTGAGGATATCAAGTTCATCATAGCCCCCATGATTGGAACCGCACAGGAAGCTACAGGTTCAATGGGTAACGACACACCGCTTGCGGTTTTGTCGCAAAAGCCACAACTGTTGTTTCATTACTTCAAACAACTTTTTGCTCAAGTGACCAATCCGGCCATCGATTCCATTCGCGAAGAACTTGTTATGTCTATGGAGGCGACGCTTGGAAAAGAACGAAACCTTCTGGATGAGAGCCCTGAACATTGCCGCAAATTAAAAGTCGAGCATCCCATTCTAACCGGGAAAGAAATGGAGAAGATCCGCAAACTCGATCAGGAAGATTTAAAAACCGTTGTGCTCTCCACCCTGTTTCCTGTCTCTGAAGGGGAGAATGGATTAGAACGGGCTTTGGATGCGTTATGTCAGAAAGCTTCGCAGGCTATCGAAGAGGGTGCCACCATTTTGGTTCTCTCTGATAAAGGAATCGATGCGGAGCATGTTGCGTTGCCCAGCCTGCTGGCCACCGCTGGGGTGCACCATCACCTTTTGCGTGAAGGGACTCGTACTCGCGCGGGACTGGTTGTGGAAACTGGCGAGGCCCGGGAGATGATGCACTTCGCCCTGTTGATAGGTTATGGTGCCGGGGCTATTTATCCTTATCTTGCCTATGAAACGGTAGCCAGAATTGCCAGCGAGGCGATGTATGTTGAAAAGCTGGATAAGGACACGGCGGTCGATAATTTTATCACGGCAACAAGAAAGGGATTGTTTAAGATCACTGCGAAAATGGGAATCTCTACGATCCAGAGTTATCGTGGTGCCCAGATTTTTGAAGCCGTTGGATTAAACGAAGATGTGATCGAACATTTTTTTACCGGAACCCCTTCCAGAGTGAGTGGAGCGAACCTTGATGTGCTGGCCAAGGAGGCTTTGGCAAGGCATCAAAAGGCTTTTGATAATGAACTTTTTTCGCAACTGAATCTTGGCGGTCATTACCACTGGCGGCGCGGTGAAGAAAAACATATGCTCAATCCGAATGCTATCGGGTTATTGCAACACGCCACCCGTTCCAATGATTATGCGACTTACAAAAAGTTTTCCCAGCAGGCCGATAAAGAAAGCACCCGGCAATGCACTTTAAGAGGACTGTTTAATTTTAAAAAGGCCACGCCGATTCCCATCGAAGAGGTGGAGCCTGTAGAAGAGATCACCAGACGTTTTTGCACTGGTGCCATGTCTATTGGTTCTATTTCCCGCGAAGCCCATGAGACACTGGCGATTGCCATGAACAGGCTGGGTGGAAGGAGCAATACCGGTGAAGGAGGAGAAGACCCCGCGCGCAATACACCTGACGCTAACGGAGACTCTCGTCGCAGTAAGATCAAACAAGTTGCTTCGGGGCGATTTGGGGTGAACAGTTATTATTTGTCAAATGCCGATGAAATGCAGATCAAGATTGCCCAGGGTGCTAAACCCGGTGAAGGAGGGCAGTTGCCGGGGCATAAGGTCAGCGAGTACATCGCTAAAATCCGTAATTCCACTCCGGGTGTGGCTTTGATCTCTCCTCCGCCTCATCACGATATTTATTCCATCGAAGATCTACAGCAATTAATATTCGATCTTCATAATGCCAATCCCGATGCCAGGGTGAGTGTCAAACTGGTTGCGGAGGCAGGGGTGGGTACCATTGCGGCAGGTGTCTCCAAGGCGCGTGCAGAGGGAGTGCTGATCGCCGGACACGATGGGGGAACGGGAGCTTCGCCTCAAACCTCGATCAAACACGCTGGGCTTCCATGGGAATTGGGGCTTTCTGAAACACAGCAGATTCTTGTGCTCAACGATCTTCGGGGGCGCATCTGCGTTCAGGTGGACGGACAACTCAAAACAGGACGCGATGTTGTGATTGGCGGAATTCTGGGTGCCGATGAATTCGGTTTTTCCACAACGACCCTGATCACTATGGGTTGCATTATGATGAGAAAATGCCATCTCAATACCTGTTCGGTAGGGATTGCGACGCAAGACCCTGTCCTGAGGAAAAAGTTTGGCGGCAAGGCAGATTATGTTGTCAATTTTTTCCGGTTTATTGCAGAAGAAGTCAGGGAAATCATGGCTCAACTGGGTATTAAAAAATTCGCTGACCTGATTGGTAAAGTAGAACTGCTCGAAGGAGAAAAAGCGGCTGACCACTGGAAAGCAAGTGGTGTGGATGTCAGTAAAATTTTATTTAAACCTGAGGTGGATAAAAAGGTGGCATTGAGAAATGTCTGCACCCAGGATTTAAGCGGAGACCTGGATAACGCGCTGGACCATAAGCTGATAGAAACGAGCCAACTGGCACTTGAAAAGAAGACCCAGGTCTATGGAGATTTCAACATCGTTAATACTGACCGGGCTACCGGGGCGATGCTCAGTTATCGTGTTTCCAAATCACACGGGGAAGAGGGCCTGCCAGCGGATACGATTCAGTTTGGTTTTACGGGCTCTGCAGGCCAGAGTTTCGGGGCTTTTCTCGCGCCGGGTATAACCTTTGGTCTTGCCGGTGATGCCAATGACTATGTGGGGAAAGGTTTGTCTGGCGGTAAAATATTTATTTACCCGCCAAGGGACTCTACCCTCGTGCCGGAAGAAAATATTTTAATAGGAAATACAGTTCTCTATGGTGCCATTTCTGGAAAAGCATTTTTCCGGGGAATAGGGGGAGAGCGTTTTGCTGTACGCAACAGTGGAGCCCATGCAGTGGTAGAAGGGGTGGGGGACCATGGTTGTGAATACATGACGGGAGGAACCGTTGTGGTTCTCGGTGCCACAGGCAGAAACTTCGCCGCCGGAATGAGCGGAGGGCTGGCGTACGTTCTGGATCGGGATAATACGTTCCCCATTCACTGCAACCAAAGTATTGTTGACCTGCTTCCAGTTGAAGAACCTGAAGATGTTCAACAATTGAAGGGCTTGATTGAGGAACACTTTCAGAGCACACAAAGCAGTGTTGCCAAAAAGGTGCTTGATGAGTGGGAAGTGACCCTGCCAAAATTCGTCAAGATTTATCCGAAAGACTACAGGCGGGTCCTGGAAGAACGAAAAAACGAAAAGCGAGTTGCCTAGCAGATTGCTAAAAAACACGTGTTACTCGAGCCGAAGGTAAAGAGCAACCCCCTCAATCCCCCTTATCAGGGGGAGGCACAGTTCCCCCCTGATAAGGGGGGCTAGGGGGGTTAAATAGTTGGACAAAACCTGGCCGAATACTAAATGGTTTTTCAGCAACCCGTTAGGAAGCAACTTTTAGAAAGGTAAAGTTCAATGGGTGCAATAAAAGGTTTCATGGAGTATGAGCGGGAGACACCGCCAGGTCGGCCGGTTGAGAATCGGCTCAAGGACCAGAAGGAGTGCTACGCTCCTTTGACGGAAGAAAAGTACCAGCAACAGGGTGCTCGCTGTATGGATTGCGGAGTTCCCTTTTGCCAGAGTGAATCCGGTTGTCCACTGGGAAACCTGATTCCGGACTGGAACGATATGGTGTATCGAGGCCGGTACGAGGAAGCGGTGGAACTGTTACAGAAGACCAATAATTTTCCCGAATTCACCGGGCGTGTTTGCCCCGCTCCCTGCGAAGGTGCCTGTGTACTGGGCATCAGCGAACCGGCGGTTACGATTTGTAAAATCGAAGAGAGAATTGCGGAAAAAGGGTTTGAGATGGGGTTCATCAAACCCCGCAAGCCTGAGTCCCGGACGGGGAAAAAAATAGCGATCATAGGATCGGGGCCGGCTGGGCTGGCCTGTGCGGATCAACTTAATGCGGTGGGACATGATGTAACGGTCTTCGAAAAAGATGATCGTGTTGGCGGACTCCTGATGTATGGCATCCCTCATTTTAAGCTGGACAAGGAAGTTGTAAAACGCCGGTTGAAGCTGATGGAAGAGTCCGGTGTGACTTTTAAGACGGGTGTCAATATTGGTGTCGACAAATCGGCTAACGAATTGAAAAATGAATTTGACGCGGTGGTGCTTTGTGGAGGGTCGCAGAAGTCACGGGATATGCCTGTGGAGGGGCGGGGCCTTGAAGGCGTTCACTTTGCCATGGAATTTCTCCCGCAACAGAATAAACGTAATGAGGGCGATACGATTCCTGAAGAAATATCTATTACCGCTAAAGATAAAAATGTTTTGATTATCGGTGGTGGAGATACCGGGTCGGATTGCGTGGGAACCTCACTCAGGCAGGGCGCGAAAAATATTTACCAGTTTGAACTTTTGCCGGAGCCGCCTAAGGAAAGAAACGATGGCAACCCCTGGCCGCAGTGGCCGAAAATATTTCGGGTCTCCTCTTCGCATGAAGAAGCTAATGTCCGGGAAGGAAAAGACGGGATCACGCAATATTGTGTTTCGACTAAAAAGTTTTCCGGCAAAGATGGCAAGGTTTCCAGAGTGCATGGGGTAGAAATCGAGTTTGGTGATCCCGATCCTAAAACAGGTCGCCCTGAAATGCGGGAAGTGCCTGGGTCGGAGTTTGAACTGGATGTCGAATTGGTTCTGCTGGCGATGGGTTTTGTTCACCCCATCCATGAGGGCATGCTTGTAGAGTTGGGTGTGAACCTGGACGCACGTGGAAACGTAGCCTGTGACGATAAGAAAATGACCAGTGTGGATGGGGTTTTTGTCGCCGGGGATATGACCCGGGGGCAGTCGCTGGTGGTCTGGGCCATTGCTGAAGGCCGTGAAGCCGCAAGGTCGGTAGACCTTCACCTCATGGGAGCCACCCAGCTTCCACACAGCCAGTTTTCAAAGTAATCTTTTTATCAGAAAAAAAGAAAGGGGACTGCCCTTGACAGAACAGTCCCCCTTCCGGAGGTAAGCCAGCTGACAAGCAGGCTTGGGGAATTTCTCAAGCGGGTTTTTCTTCCTTCAGCGGTTCAATTTTTATATCCAGTATTTTGGGTTTGCCTTCGCGGATTACTTCAACCTTCACGGAGCTTCCCGGTTTTATCGATGCCACCTGCTTGGGTAGCGTTTCCATCGAAGCGATTTCAACTCCGTCAAACCGGGTGATGACATCCCCACGTTTCATTCCTCCGAGGAAGGCAGGGCTGTTGGGGGCGATATCACTGACCAGAGCACCGCTTGTGCTTCCGAGCTTGAAAGATGCTTGCAGTTCCGGAGTGATTCTCTGAATCATAACTCCCAGCCAGCCACGCGTGACTTTTCCTTTTTGTTTCAAGTCATCAAGAATATCTTTGGCCATATTGATGGGCAGGGCAAAACCAATGCCTACATTTCCGCCACTGCCAGAAAAGATTGCTGTGTTGATGCCTATTACGTCTCCGTTCATATTCAGTAATGGTCCGCCACTATTGCCAGGGTTGATCGAAGCATCGGTCTGAATGAACTCATCATAGGGGCCGCTACCAATATTTCTGCCCTTAGCGCTGACCACTCCGGTTGTTACAGTATGGGATAGGCCGAATGGATTGCCGATGGCGACCACCCATTCTCCCACTTCTACTTTTTCTGAATCGCCCAGTGCTATAAATGGAAAGGATCCATTTTCCTTGACGATTTTTATCAGTGCGACATCGGTCTTGGGGTCCGAACCAACAAGCTTGGCCTCGTATTCCTTTTCATTCTGCAGAGTTACTTTTATGATATCGGCACCTTCTACGACATGGTTGTTGGTCAGAATATGTCCTTCCTGATCAATGATGAACCCTGTCCCGGTTCCGTTCCCAGGCCGGGGTGGAGGGGTGCGTGGAGGAGTAAAGGGGCTTCCCCTGCCTGGCGGAGCGAACTTTCCGAGGGGTCCGTTTCCCTTTGCCGGTTGAAATTTTGTTTTGGACGTAACGAAAACGACTGCGGGATTCTGCCTTTTGGCAATATCTACGATCAGGTTGGTTCCTACAGGGTTGGCTTTGGTGCTCAATGCAAATGCGGAACCCGCAAAATCCCCGATACCATATGAGAGGGGAAGGAGCAACAGAGTGAACAGAGCAAATGCGATTTTAAATTTTCGAGTCATAATGGAATTTCTCCAATGCTATTAAATTCTTAAAAACACGAGTGTTTGATAATTACTTTTCAGGTTACATGGGATAATAATAAAACCTGAAAATTAAATGTCCATTAACGCGAAATTAAAAATTCTTAATGCACTAGGCGTGCGGCCGACTAGTAATGGGTTTTATTGCTGGTGAGGAGTTGTCTGGGCTTAAAAAGTTTCTGCCGAGTTGCCTCCCCTGCTAAGGGGCACTAGGCGTGCGGCCGACTAGTAATGGGTTTTATTGCTGGTGAGGAGTTATCTGGGCTTAAAAAGTTTCTGCCGAGTTGCCTCCCCTGCTAAGGGGCACTAGGCGTGCGGCCAGCTAGCAATGGGTTTTTGTTGCTGGCAAGGAGTTGTCTCGGCTTGAGATATCTTGTGCTCTTTCAGGGCATGAAGGCCAAGGAAGAGGTTATGCCATCGGCTTCCCCCTGATAAGGGGGATTGAGGGGGTTGCTTTTTTTGTCTTGGCGCAGGAGAAAAAGAACTATATGCCTAATTTTTGGAAAAAGCCTTTCAGTGTTTCCTTGATGGGGTTGCCCTCTATCTCTGCCAGTTCCTGGAACAACTCTTTCTGTTTCTTATTCAGGTGTTTGGGTGTTTCTATAATGAAGTGAATGACCTGATCTCCTCTGCGGTGTCCACGTAATTGTGGAATGCCGACACCCGGAATACGATGTGTGTCATTGCTTTGTACTCCGGCAGGGACAGATATGATTTGTGTTTTTCCTTCATCGAGCAGGGGAACCTGAATCTTTGCTCCAAGCGCCGCCTGGGAAAATGTCAGATTCATCCGGCAATGAATATCGTGCTCTTCCCGATGAAAAAATTCATGCGCGGCAACATGCATGATCACATAAAGGTCTCCGGGTGGAAGGCCCGGTCCGCCCTCTCCTTCATCTCTTAACCTGAGGCGGGCGCCATCGTCCACACCTGCTGGAATATTGATGGAAAGTTTTTTGTTTTGAAGAACCTGCCCATCTCCACGGCAATCGGTGCAGGGGTGAGTAATGACCTGACCGGCACCTCGGCAATCGGGGCAGGGGGACTGGACGCTGAAAAATCCTTGTGCGCGAATGACCTGACCGGTTCCCCGACAGGTTCGGCAGGGCTGTGGCCTGTGGCCGGGTTTGGCTCCAGATCCCTCGCAGGTTCCGCAAGGGTTATGTTTGCTGACTTCCACTTCCTTTTCGGTTCCAAAAGCGGCTTCCTGAAAGCTGATAGAGATATCCAGGCGCAGGTCCGATCCGGTTCTTTGCCGTCCTCCTCCACCACCACCAAAAAAGTCACCAAAAACATCTCCAAACTGGGAGAAGATATCGTCGAATCCGCTGAACCCACCATAGCCGCGTCCTTTAAGGCCATCATGACCATACTGGTCATAGACTTGCCTTTTCTCAGCATCTTTAAGGATATTGTAAGCTTCTGAAGCTTCTTTAAATTTATCTTCCGCCTGTTTGTCGCCGGGATTTTTGTCGGGATGATATTTAAGGGCCAGTTGCCGGTAGGCTTTTTTCAGTTCGCTTTCGTTGGCATTTTTAGGAACTTCGAGTACTTCATAATAATCGCGTTGGCTCATGAGTCGTTATTTTCCAATAGGCGTGGGGCCAGCTAGCAATCGCTTTATCTGCTAGCAAAGAGCTAGCTTGGCTTGATGAGCCCTTGCCAGTTGCCTCCCCTGCCAAGGGGCTAAGGGGTTTTTAGGTGAGCCACTTTTACTTTGGCGGCTTTGATCAACTTGTCCTTAAAAATATATCCCGGTTCCAGTTCTGCAACAATCGCATTATCCTGTTCCGGGTCGGTAGTTTCTTCTGCCATGACTACTTCGTCAGTCTTGGGATTGAACTTCCGGTTCTGGGTATCGATTTTTTGTACATCATTATTTTTGAGTTCCCGGGCGAATTGTTTGGTAACCATTTCCATGCCCTGGTGAAGTACTTCAAAATCCTTGTTAGAGCTGGTGGCTTCAATGGCTCTGTTCAAGTTGTCCAGAATCGGGATCAAGCGTGAGAACAGATTGGCCTTAAACTGATCCAGGCGGATATCGTTGTCTTTTTCGAGACGTTTGCGGAACTCATCGTCTTCGCCGGACTTTTCCTTATAGGCGGCGATGTATTCGCGCAGGCGTTTATCTTTTTCTTCCGCCTCCTGTTTGAGACGTTCCACATAAGTGGGCAGGCGTTCTTCAACGGCATCCGCAATTTCCTCTTCTTCAAGGATGGAAGATCTTCGATCAACGATATTAATTTCAGGCTCCTCTTGCGGATCAGCCTTTGTTTTCGATTTGTTTTTCGTCATAGGGGTTTTTTGTGCTTACTGGATAATAGAATCGTGCCCTCGAAGAATTCGAGGGCACGCGATTGGATGATGTTATTTTTTTCCGACATCCTCGAATTCTGCATCGACTACGTCATCGTCAGCCTTGCCATCGTTGCCGCCATCCGTGTTTTCGGATGATTCGCCACCATCGGGCGCGCCACCTTCGGGTGCGCCACCTTCTTCCTGGGACTGGGAATACATGGACTGAGCCAGTTTGTGAGCAACCTCATTGACTTTTTCGACCTGCTCTTTCATAGCCGGTATTTCGCCTTCGAGATGTTTCTTGGCTTCTTCAACGGCTTCTTCGGCTTCCTTGACATCTTCCTCTTTGAGCTTGTCTTTGTTGTCCTTTATGGTTTTTTCCGTGCTGTAGATAACCGTATCGAGCTGGTTTTTAACATCAATCTTTTCTCTTCTTTCTTTATCCACTTCGGCATTGGCCTCAGCGTCTTTCACCATTTGCTCAATTTCGCTTTCGCTCAAACCGGTTGAGTCTGTTATGGTGATTTTTTGTTCCTTATTGGTGCCCTTGTCTGTGGCCGTGACATGAATAATGCCATTGGCATCTATGTCGAAGGTCACTTCAACTTGTGGTATGCCTCGCGGTGCCGGTGGGATTCCGTCCAGATGGAATTTCCCGAGAGTCCGGTTATCTTTTGCCATCTCCCGCTCACCCTGAATAACATTGATTTCTACCGAGGGCTGATTGTCCGCCGCAGTTGAAAAGGTTTCTGCTTTACGGGTGGGGATGGTGGTGTTGCGCTCAATCAACTTTGTGGTAACTCCTCCCAGCGTTTCAATTCCGAGAGAAAGTGGAGTGACATCAAGAAGAAGGATGTCTGTCACATCGCCGGAAAGAACACCTGCCTGAACCGCCGCACCCAGCGCAACCACTTCGTCCGGGTTGACACCGTGATGGGGTTCTTTGCCAAAAAGGTTTTTAACCAGGTCCTGTGCTTTCGGGATCCGGGTTGAGCCACCAACCAGAACTGCTTCATGAACCTGATCTGCTTTCAGTCCGGAATCTTTTAATGCCTGGACACAGGGGGTCTTGGATTTTTCCAGCAAGTCATCGATCATGGACTCAAACTTGGCTCTTGAAAGTTTTATGTTGAGATGCTTGGGACCTCCTGCATCGGCGGTGATGAAGGGAAGATTAATATCCGTTTCATTGGTGGTTGATAATTCCATTTTAGCTTTTTCGGCCGCTTCTTTCAGCCTTTGCAAAGCCATATTGTCTTTGGAAAGATCAATGCCATTAGACTTCTTGAACTCATCTACCAGCCAGTTAATAACACGCTGATCCAGGTTGTCACCGCCAAGATGGGTGTCCCCGTTTGTGGCTTTAACTTCAACGACACTGTCTCCAACTTCAAGAATTGAAATATCAAAGGTGCCGCCGCCGAAATCATAAACAGCAATGGTGTGGTCTTTTTTCTTATCCAGCCCATAAGCTAGTGCCGAAGCGGTGGGTTCGTTGATGATCCGCTTGACTTCCAATCCCGCTATTTTGCCGGCATCCTTGGTTGCCTGGCGTTGAGCGTCATTGAAGTATGCCGGTACGGTAATAACGGCTTCTGTAACCGGTTGACCGAGATAAGCCTCTGCGGACTTTTTCAGTTTTTGCAGTATCATGGCCGCTATTTCGGGTGGAGTGTAAGACTTGTCACCGGCCTTTATTCGCACTTCATTTTTGGACCCTTGAATGACTTCGTACGGAACCATTTTCATTTCTTCCGAAACCTCGTTGAGGGATCGGCCCATGAAACGCTTAATGGAAAAAATCGTATTTTCCGGGTTAGCGATGGCCTGTCTTTTTGCCACCTGGCCCACCAGTATTTCACCCTCTTTGGTGAACGCGACTACGGAAGGGGTGGTTCTGTTTCCCTCTTCATTGAGGATTACTTTCGGTTCGCTTCCTTCCATTACGGCGATCACGGAGTTGGTGGTGCCCAGATCTATGCCTACGATTTTTCCCATGAGTTCTAATCCTTTCCTTGTTTTATGAATGCATTTACCGGTCAGGGTAAATGGGTATTATCTCTTTACAAATCTGTAAGTTAAATAAGACCCGCTTCTGGCAATGTCAAGCTGAGGTGAACATATTTATGTATAATTTTCGCAAGGGTTCTCACCAAGGGGGAAGTTGATAAGTTATTACAAATAAATGGGTTATTTTAAGTACGCTGGAATATCTGTGGCGTCTTAAATTTACCTCGTTTTTCTTTCTTAATGCGTTATAATTGTTATCAACATTAACTACGGGTTTTTTGACATGACGGAAAATAAAAGTAGTGAGCACAGGGAGTTCACCCGGGTTCCTATCAAAGTCTGGGTAGAAGTGCGTGCAGAGGGTAAAGTTGTAAAAACCCACAAGACTCATGACCTGAGCATGGTGGGTATCTCACTCCAGCATGAGGGGACGGTTTTACCGGTCGGAATCCTGTGTGATATTTCGGTATTTTTAGAAGGTGCCGACCCTCCTATTCATGTTGATATGAAAGGAAAGGTTGGACGTGTTACCGATGAAGACTTATGTATTGAGTTTTCAGAGGTGCAGCTTGAAAGCTATGAACATCTGCAAAACCTGATCCGGTACAATTCGCCGGACATTGATGTGATTGATAAGGAAATCAGTGACCATGATGGCCTGAAGAGAAAAGAATGAATACTGGAGTTTTTTAGAGACAGCTCTGATTTAGAGAGTTTCTTACTTGGATTTTAGACGTTCTTTGAAAGGTTTTTCTACCCGCTCAAACAGTGATATGGCAAAGGGTTTCCCTTGGCATTCAAAGTGGCAATGGGTCACCACTTTTGTAGAGGGGAACTGCAGGCTGTGTCCCTCGAAAGCCAGAAGTGGTGTGGAAAGAGTGCTGGGATCAGGTAATAGTGCTTTGATATTCCCCCCAATCATATTGACCATTTCCCCTATTGCGTCTTTTTTGTCCTCAACAGAAGCTTTTCCCGGTTCGAGGGAAAACATCTTTTCGGTTAACGTGTTAACCAATGCTGAGGGCAGGGAAAGCATGATGGCTCCATTCCATTTCCCAGAAATTTGAACGCTTCCAGAAATCGTGTCCGTTGAAGACTGCTCGAAGGTGCCAGGCAGAGGATGAATCTCAAAGTCCAGCAATATGGAGCAGACTAAATGGGTATATTGCTGAATTTCTTTTTCGAGGAATTGCATAGAGAAAATTACCGAATAAATACTGCCCCTCTGAAATCAACTTTCTTCTGATTTCTTTAAAACCGAGACCTTGAATTTATAGCCCCAGCACTGGAAGGTAACGGAAGTTAGCAGTTCACTGCCTGGAATTCTGAACCCCTGTTGTGTCATTGTTACAGCGGGCAGTGACAAAAAGCAGGGTTCCGGTAGCAAAGACTTAAGGTTACCGCCGGTCATGTTGGTCAGTTCCCCCAAGGCATCTTGAATCAAGTCCGGTGCTACCTCATCTTCGCTCAATTGAAACATGATGGATGCGGCTTTTTTTGCCAGTTCATGGGGACAGTCTAAAGCCACCACCCCTTCCCATTCCCCGGAAATATGGACACACCCGGCGAGAACGTCTTCTTCTTCAGGAGGGCAATATTCTTCTACGGTTTTTTTAACGTCCAGATTGAGGATGGACTTCCATATATTTTCTGTATATTGACAGATTTCTGTTTCAAATTGTTGCATGGTTTTTACCCCTGTTTTAAACGGTAGCAACCGGATTGCTTGAAAGGCATCCTTTCAAAATTTTCATCCAGATTGAGTGTGGTTTCAGCCGCTCCTAGAAATAGATAACCATCTGGCCGGAGGAGTTTGCGAATTCGGCCCAGGATATTTTTTTTCATTTCCACATCAAAATAGATGAGAACATTTCGCATCATGAGCAAATCCACTGGCGGTATCATCGGCCATGCTTCGGAAAGATTGATGATTCGAAACTGAATCATTTTGCGTAGATCTTCTTTGACCTGCCATTCGGTTCCAATGCGCTCAAAATACTTGACCATAAGAGGAGCAGGAAGCCCCCGGTTAATTTCCAGTTGGCTGTAGATACCACTTTTACAGCGGTTGAGCATTTGATTGGAGATGTCGCTGGCGGAAAAACTTAGCTTCCACGAATTGAGTTGCGGAAAATCATTTTTCAGCAACATGACCAGAGAATAGGGCTCCTGACCACTGGAACTGGCTCCGCACCAGATATTCAATTCTTTTTTGGTTTTTCGTTTTTCAATTAGCTCAGGAAGTATCTCTTTTTTTAATGTTTCAAAAGGGTGGATATCCCTAAAAAAGGAAGTTTCATTGGTGGTCATGGCTTCAATGACCGCATCTTTAAGACTGCCTCGGGGGTCCGACTTTATCTTGCGTACAAGGTTTTCGATGGACTCCAGTTTTTCCTGATGAACCAAAGGCATAAGTCGAGAATCAACCAGATACTCCTTGCCCTTTTCCAGGACAATTGCGCATTGTTCTCTGACAATCTTGCTGATGAAATCGAAGTCTGCCGGGTTAATGGCCATTACAGTCCTTGTTCGCAGGAGTTATTGTTTGGAGAGGTGGAGCCTGTTCAGTCAAGCTCAAGGCCCATAAGTGTTAATTTTTCCACAATCATATCTTTAGTAAATGGCTTCATAACATACTCATTGGCACCGGCTTCCAAAGCTTTTATCACTTGAGCCATTTCAGTTTCAGTCGTGACCATCATTAATTTCATATCTTTGTATTGGTCATCTTTTCTGACTTCACACACAAATTCAAAGCCATTCATTTCAGGCATATTCCAGTCCACCAAGGCCAAGTCTAAGGGGCCGGATTCCTTGAGCCTTTCCAAGGCTTCCAAACCGTGGCCTGCCTCAATGACCTCAAATTTAAGGGCTTTCAGAATTTGTCCAAGAATCAGTCTGATGGCTCTGGAGTCATCAATTACCAGTGCGCGCACAAAAACCTCCTTTTAAGCGTGAGGAAAAATTCACCTTGGTTAGCAAGCCGGACAGATAAATCAATTAAGCAACGATATTCCAATAATTTCTTGATTAGCGTTACTATAGAATAATTGATTATCTAGTTCTGTCAATGTGAAAGTTTACCGGTCCATTAAAACTACTTGGCTAACCACTGGATATTGAGCAAAAAAAAAGCCCGCTTAAATCAAGCGGGCTTTTTGAGAACTGTAATTCTATTTAATTTGGAAAAATACTTGTCTCACTCGGCATTTTCATCCAGGCCTTGTTCCAATTCTCCCATGAACAAACTTGTATCTTCCTTGGAGGGGGCCTTTGCTGCGGCTTTTCTGGCAGCGGTCTCTTCCAGTTCTTCTTTTCCTTCTTTGGTCAGCCCCCAGGGTTCTACACCCTCTTTTTTGGCTTTACGAACTGCTTCCGTCACCTTTATTAGCTTGCTACCATCCAAATCACTTAAGGAGAGAAGAGCGTCTTCATGACCATCGTATGCACAAAATGCCATCGTGTAGCAATTGGTATTTGCACGGATCATTTTTAGCGTTATGTTAGCAAAGTGACAGTGAATTCCGATCAAGACACAGGTTTCGATCTTATTATGGTTGACCGTTAAATTGGGGTGGCAAGGATTTATTACTGTTTCGGGATCAATCTTGGGATAAATGGGTCGGTAGTCGGGCATAGTGATTATGTTCATGCCGGGAACCTCTTTTACCAGTGCCAGTGCCAATTCTGCTTTGTGATCAGTTTCTTCATTCCATCCCCAAACAATCATTGGCCCGGGAAAAAGGGTAGGGTTGCGGCGGGTCAACAACTCATGTGCGGCTTTTTTGATTGCCTCATCGGTTGGTACATGCTCTCCCTCAACCAAATCCATTCCAGAACCACTTTCAGGATGGAAAATACCCATGGCTGCAGCAGAAGGGGGAAGTAAACCAATAGGGCCTAACTCTAGTTTGGGCATCTAAACAAACCTCCAATAAATTTTTTGCAAATTGAAACCGGATTTTCTGCAATAGAAACCCCGGTAAAGCGCTTTATTTTATAACGATCAACCTTGATTTTTGGTTCGGGGAAGGCCCCGCTCAGAAACGGGCATATTATTATTAAAGGTGGGTTTTGTCAATACTATTCACGCCCGATTGAGGCTTAGGGCATTACTCTTCTGCAAAAACTGTTGGTGTGGTTAAAAGCCATTATTTTCTGCCCACTTAAAGGGGGCTTTCTGCCAGGATCGAAGTGTTTCAATGTTGTTTGAGCATAGATTTTGGGTGGATAAGGCTATTTTAAGCAGTTCGGAAAAATCCAGAATGGAGTGGATTTCGCAGGATATGCCTTCAAATTTATCTGTGGCCTCGGTGAGACCATAGCTGAAAATGCTGAAGCAATGGTTCACAATACCTCCTGCTTCACGAATGGCTGTCACGGCGTTGGCGGCGCTTCCTCCTGTCGAAACCAGGTCCTCAATGACTAAAACCTGTTGGTTTTCCTTGAGAGGTCCTTCAATTCGATTGCCCATGCCATGGGTTTTGCTTGCAGATCTAACATAAATTAAGGGAAGCTGGAGGTGGTCAGCCAGGGTGGTGGCATGAGGAATCCCGGCAGTCGCTGTGCCAGCTATGACGTCTACTTTGGTGGTGCATTTTTTTAATAGGTCCTGGAAGCCCTGGGTGATCAGAGTACGGTGCCCGGCATTGCCGAGAAGCAGGCGATTGTCATTATAGATGGGCATTTTATAGCCTGAAGCCCATGTAAAAGGTTGATCAGGACTGAATTTTATCGCTCCAATTTCAAGCGAAATTCGAGCTAGTTTTTCTGCAATGTTATTTTGTGTCATCTTCTGTGTCATCTTCGGTGTCATATATGGATTCAAATGTGCGATGCAAGTCTACTAAGTCTTGCTTGGCAGATGCAATAGACCCTAATCCTCTGAGAGTGAATCCTAAAAAGAATTTTGTCTCATTAAGGCCGGTGCCACCTGCTCTAAAGTTGTTACGCTTGACCCAGTCGAAGTTAAAGCCCCAGCATTCACAGGGGTCATCATAAACCAAAGTCAGGTGATTTTCACGATTGGTATCTGTGTTTTCATCCAAACGGGTACTTGCCTGGAGTCTCCAGCCCTCTTTCATTGCCCAGTCCAATGAAGCTATCGTAAAGACACTTCCTCTGCGTACATACCTTCGCTCCAAAGATAGAAACAAGGAGTCTACAGGTTTTACTCCGATTTCGAAATTCCATCCTTCAAATACATCGTCATATATATCAAATGTTGTGTCGGCATTGAACTCGAAGGTATCCGTCAACCTGCTGTCCAGATCAAAACGGATATCAGCAAACGGGCGTTTGTTCTCAGAGTTCTCTGACCCGGTGGCCTCAATCAGATCGAAAGTCTGGCTGATATCAAAGCGAAGCACTTCGCGGGTTGAAAAGGTGCCTCCTTTTTCAAGTTCTTTTTGCAAGAGCCTTTGAGTTAAGGAATAACTAACATTGCTTTGCCGATTTACGGAATCGATCCCATCCAACACTTTTATTTTTTCGCGATCTATTTCATCCAGGTCGGGAATGAAGTTATAGGTGAGACGGGGTTCTATTAAATGTTTGACCTTGGGTATATATTTATTTTTGAGATCAAAGACTTTTTCAATCCTTGGACCTTCAAACGCGGCGGTGACATCGAATGATTCTCGGGTGAATAAGTCCAAACGTTTATTATCATCAGTTGTATCCAACCCCTTGCTGTAAACAGTTTCTCTTACTCCCAAGGTGGGAGTGAAGGAAAGCCATGGGGCGATTTTCGCCGTATAGGATATCTGCGGATGAAAATCGAAACGCTGGACGGAAAAATTATCATCTACATCCGGGCTGGAATCCAGATCCGTGAGAAATGAGCTCAAGCTGGTATCCATGTTGAGATAAAAGTTACTGTCGCGGTCGCCCAAAGCATACCTGGGAGCCTTGTAAGTTATTCGGGGTAGTTCCGCAAAGGTTTGGTCGCTGGAGGCTTCAGAACTATCGCGATAACGGGTTAGAAGATCTAAGGTGCTATTGTTGTCGAAGGTTTTTGTGAGTGTGGCATGAGAATCTGTGTTTCGACGGGTTCGTTGGTTGCTATCATCCGCAAAATTCCTGCCAAACCCGCTTTCCAGTTCCAGAATTCCATCAAACCTAAATCCATTCGAAAAATCCTGTTCGTGGCTGGCATCCACTTTCCAGAATGTAGAGCGGGTAAGCTTGTCGTCTATATAAGAAGCGGTGATTGCACCACGGGTGACTTTGTTGGGGGTATATCTGTATTCGATTCCCGGGTTAAAGCCGCGCCTACCCTGATACCCCAAGCTGAACGTGGCATCGGAGTGTCCGTTAATGACCCAGTAATAGGTGTTGTTAAAAGTCACGCCATCAGTACTGCTATTTCCAAAAGAAGGCATTAGAAATCCGCTTTTACGGTCCTGAGCGATTGGGATGTACCCTACCGGAAGGTAAAAAATGGGGATATCCCTTACTTTAAAGACCCCTTTGGTAAAAAGAGCCCGGTCGCCGACTACAATGTCCATAGATTCTGCTTCAAAGAGCCAATCCGGCAGGCTACCTTCGCAGGTTGTGAGGCGGCCTTTTTTGACTTTGTAATGAGTTTCTGTGTATCGGGTAATGTCTTTTCCCTTAAGATAAAAGTTTTTGCCAAGTCGACCTCGAGCTTCAAACATCCTACCTTGTTCGTTATTGGTGTTAAACAGGGTTTTGTTGCCTCTGAGCCGGGTCCCATCACTTTGAGTGATGATGACATTACCGATGGCTGTACCATTTCCGGTCTTATTGTTCACTTTGACTTTATCTGCCAGGATGGTTCTGTCTTCGAGCTGTATCACTACTTTCCCCCATGCCCAAACCATACCCCGTTTGTTGTCATGGGTCATGTGGTCGGCGGTTAGGAAAATTTTTTCCTTGGCTGGTTGCTCTACCACTTTTTCCGGGGGGAGGGTTATGGGGGTGTCAGCAACCTGAATCCAATTGGGGAAAGTCAGTTGCTCGGGTATGGCCACGCTTTCATTTAGCGTTAGCGGTTTTCCATCTCCCCAAAACCAATCTACACCATGAGTTTCCAGGTCTGCATCCAAATACAGTAATTCCGAGGGTGATAGAGGTTTCCCGTTGGCCCAAAACCAGGCAGAAGTTTGATTTGGGCTCGATAGTCCCTTAGTTAATTCAGGGGACCTCTGGGTTTCTTCCTGACCAGATCGGGAGAATCTTCTTTCCAATTCACCTTTGTCACTGGAATAGGATTCACTCGCTAGAGAGAGGAGTATTCCCAGAATTAAAAAAAGTATTTTCATCGTTAAAAAATTCTTTGGCTTTCGCAACCAGAAATATGGAACCTGTGATACAAATCAGATCGTTCTGGTTGGCGATTTGTTTTACAGCTTGTAACGCATTGGAAACCGTTGCAAAAACCTGCGACGGTTTATTGTAAATTTTCAGCTTCTCGGCCAGTTTGTCTGGTGCCTCTCCCCGAGGGGGGTTGATCGGTACCAGGGAAAAATGATCCCCCAACTGGCTTAAAATTTTAATAACTTCATCAATTTTTTTGTCCTGCATCAGCCCCAAAACAACAAAACAGCGGGAAAATTTGAAGTTTTCACGCAATTCCAGTGTCATATTCCTGACGCTTTCCTCGTTATGAGCACAGTCCAACACGACTGTCGGGTGTGAGGAAACCGTTTCCAGCCGTCCTTCCCAGGAAACCGTTTCCAGTCCCTTTCTGAGGTGTTTTTCCTCAATCTTCAGCCCGCGTTCCTTTAATTTTAAGCAAGCTGACAGGGCCAACCCTGCATTATTCCTTTGAAAACTGCCTGTAAGGGGCAGGTTTAGGTTGTTCAGAGCCCAAGAGTCCGACTTGAAACTGAAGGTATTGCTCCCTTCATTTTCGGCCTCAAGGGCGACCTGGAAGTCCACTCCCAAGCGGTAAAGGCTTGCCGAATGCTTCCTGGCCAAATTGTTGACAACCTCAAACAGCTCCTCTTCAGGGATATGAGCAAAAACTGTACCGCTTTCCTTGATAATTGAAGCTTTTTCAAAGGCTATCTGTTCCAGGTCTTCCCCAAGGTATTGGGTATGGTCCCGGGATATGGAGGTGATAATAGATATTTCCGCCTGGCAAAGGTTGGTGGCATCCAACCTGCCACCCAGCCCGACTTCAATTATATTTATATCGGTATTTTGTTCGTTAAAATAAAGGAAAGCTAAAACTGTTGTGAACTCAAAAAATGTGATGGCAATACCCAGTTCTTCTACTGCCGATTTAATGCGAGTGATCAACTCGAGCGTTTGGTGCTTTTCGATCATTTTACGGTTAATCTGGACCCGTTCACGAAAGTCTAGGAGGTGGGGGGAGGTATAAAGCCCTACCTTATAGCCAGAAGTGCTGAGGATAGATTCTATCATCGCGGCGGTTGAACCTTTGCCATTGGTGCCAGCGATATGAATAGTGCGTCCGTGCAATTGTGGTTCACCAAAATATTGTAGAAGAAGGCTGGTATTATTAAGTCCCAGTTTGATACCACTTTGTGTGAGACTGTATAAATACTTGAGAGCTTCTTGATAAGTCAGTTCAGGCATGTTGGTTTAATGATTGTATTGCAGAATATTTTTAATCAAGGTTGATGGCATGACCTAACTGGAAGTAAAAAGAATTTGCTTTAAACTAATGACCCTGGGTTCGGGCCATGCACGACTGAGTATTCTAAAAATATCAGACGGTCTTGTTTCAGAATAGATTGAAGCAGTAAAAAGTGTCGAGGCATTAACAAACTATGAAGAATGATTCAACGATTACGATTCCCTTGGTCGCCTTTTCCTCCTGCCGGGAAGGGCGGGAGCCCAGCCTTGCGAAGGGAGAATATGTTTCCAATGGTTCTGATTATATCAGAATAGCTCCAGCAAGGGAACTGCCCAAGAAATGTTATGGCGTGCGAGTCGAAAGCCTCTGCGAGACCTCATTGTTGCCACGAGGTTCGCTTGCGGTTTTCTCTAAATCGGAAGGGCCTGCATTGGGAGATATCTATGCGGTGGAAGTTCAAAATGAAATTCCATTTTTCGGGAAATGGGTACAAAAAGAATCTGCGGGTGGCAGTAATAGGAGAAAAGTCTTTATGGTGCCAACGCCTTTACATGTTCCCGACGGCAAGGTTTCACCCATTGCATCGTCTTTGCATCATGTTCTGTTATTTAAGGATTTGCAACGCTCAGGCCAGTTGAGATTGATTCCTGCCAATAAATTAGTCTGGAAACACCCCTTGGTTTATGTGGAGTGAAACCGAATTGCAATGCCTAAGCTAAAGAAATGGGCATCATGTCTTTCCAGAACTTTACTCCCGCCTGCGTCCAGTCCAGCTCTTTAAAGGACTCCTCAGCAGTAGAGTAAATTCGTATGATTTTCATATAATCCAATAGATGTGTTTTTTCTAACCATTCTTGTTCTGAAAGGTCAGCGATGGGAACGAAATACTCCATTCGCCAATCCCAAGGAGTGGGCGAAACAGAAAGGTATATATTTTCAAAGGCGGGTTTGTTACGAACTGAAGATAGGGACTGAAAATAGTTTGGCAGTTTGTCTCCCTTTAAGATCAAAGCAAATCCTAGATAATGACCCCACCAAAATAAGGTTCGAAAGGTAAACATTGCGGTTTTAGAAAAGTTCTGTGGAATATCCAAAGACATGAAGGGGAAGCCATTGTTGTTTTCACCTTTAACAATTTGACCTTTCTCAATATCTGTTCCCGGAGGTAATGGCACTGAGCAGAAGTTCAACTCTTCAACCATTAATTCTTTAAGTTTGTTGAGACGATTTTCGACTTTTTTGAGAATTACAGGCTTGTGCTGAAAGACTTCAATATGGTTGATCCATTGCAAGTCGTTCGCGTACCAGCTTTCATTTTCTTCAAGGGGGGAATCTGCCGAGTTTTCATTGCCCATGATTTAGAAGCGATTGCATAAGGGGAGGAGATTTGAAAAGAAAGCTCCTATTTTACGCCAACTATTTGAGAGCTTTGCTTTTCTGTTGCGCGATTTCCTCTTTTTGGCGGGCCAAAATATAAGAATGAATTTGATCCTCCTGATATTCGCTCAACCCCACTATTGAGCAACGACAAATATTATTGTCATCAATTTTGTGAACTGTGGTCTCGACAATAATGGTTTCTTTTTCTGGTAAGATAATTTCAAGTGGGTAGGTTGCCCCACTTTTAAAATTTGTATTATTAAAAGAAATACCACCGGCACTAATATCAAGAGCAATGAGCTTGGTGTCACCTACATTGATGACAACCGGATTTTCTTTAGATGGGTAAACCCTGAAGGCCCCCCTATCTGCAGGAGGAGCTTTAAATAACTTTCCTTTGTCCGAATCTTTAATTTTCTTTTTCCAGAACAAACTCAACCCTCCTATTTTTGGCTCTTCCAGGCACCGTGTCATTGGTAACCAAGGGAAACGTGTCTGCATAACCCGTCGCAGTCATATTTTCGGGCTCTACACCTTTGTCATAAAAGTATCTTAGAACAGCTGTTGCTCGACCGGCAGAAAGCTCCCAGTTGGTTGGAAACTTTTCTGTGGAAATACTTTCGTCATCAGTGTGCCCCTGTATATGTATCGTGTAATCCGGGTATTTATTTACAACACCAACAACTGCATCCAGCACGGATCTTGAGGATAACTGCAGATCAGCCTGACCTGGTTTAAAAAGACTTGCACCTGGAACACGAACTACAATCTTACCTTGACTAGTTTCAATATCCAAATTTTCTTGTTCAGCTATTCCACTAACTTCCGACATTATATCATCGGTTTTTGTCATTTCCAAATTTTGCAGTGTTTCCTGGATCTCGACGGCATTAAGGGCTTCAAGAACTCCAATACTTTTTGCATCTGCGCCAATTATGGCAGACTTAAATGTGCTCACATTCTTAGATGCTATTGCGTACATGAGGATAAAAAAGACCATTACTAGTGTGACCATATCTGAAAAAGTGGCCATCCAAAGTGGTGCCCCCTCCTCACAGACGTGATCAGCTTGTTTTTTTTTGGGTGTTTTTTTTTTAAGTTCTTCCTCAAACTCTTCTTCTATTAATTTAATTTTCTCATTAAGTTTTTTTTTAAATTTTTCTTTATTATCTTTGAGTTCTTTTTCAAGCTGTTTTTTTTCTTTTTCTATTACATCTAGATTAATTTTCAGGTCCTTGATGATTTGAGGCGGCAACTTGTCGCTATCATCTTCATCGCAACTTTCGGCCATGATTTTCTCAAAAGATTGAATTATTTCGTTCTTTTCATCAATCAACTTTTGCAAGGAGTCTATACTTTCTTGCTGCCTTATCTCAACCTGTTCTTTTTTTTTTGATGATTGGGGTTTATCGCGTAGACGTTTTACCTCCGCGACCAGTAACTCCTTGTCTTTATCTTGGGCACTATTATTGCTATTATGTTCTGTAATTCGTTCTTTAAGATTCTCGTTATCCCGTTTTAATTTTTTAAGAGCTTCGACCATCCTGGGGTCTATAGCTTTTTTGGTTTCTGTAGCTGACTTTATGTCAGGGGAGCCTGTGGAGGTTTTCTTAAGTTCCTGAACAAGTTTTGATTTGTCTTTTACCGCTTTTTCTAATTGCTTTTTTAATTCTTCAACTACCCCCTTGCTTTGTTTAAAAGATTCTGGGAAATCTCGTGCTTGTCGGATTTCGTTTTCTTTGCTACTGACAGTTCCTTTTAGATCTTCGATTGTTTTCTGGCTAATTTTCAGGAAATGCTGAAGTTTGGCTTCATTCTTTAACTGTACAACTTTATAACGTTGCATCTCTTTCTCTTGAGCCCGGAGTCGCTCCTTTAACATTTCTGCGCTATCACGCATATTTTATTTCCATTAAAAATATATTATTATTATTACTTGTAAAGAGCCCCTATCACTTCACGTTTGTTTTTATTTGGCGACGCAACTTTGTTGGGATGTAGGAAGATAATTTCTCATATACCATCGTGGGATTATTTTCCTGAATGATAGATGTGGCTCCCGCGAACATAATCTCAAGGCTTATACACTCACTCATAGTTCGGGCTTTCAATTTACCCGCTATCGGACCACATATCATAAACGCAAAAAAACTTCCATAAAAAGTGGTCAATAATGCGACTGCCATTGAAGGTCCTACGGAATCTGGATCACTTAAATTTTGAAGCATCTGCACGAGACCTATCAGGGTACCTAACATTCCAAATGCAGGTGCGTATGCTGCCATTTTTACAAAAACATCTTGCTGGATAGTATGTCTTTGTTTCATTGAATCAATTTCAATATTGAGTGTGTCTCGAATAATATCTTCTTTGGCACCATCTGCTATCAACATGCAGGCCTTTTTAAGGAAGGCGGACTCAAATTCTAACCTGCTCAAAGCCACAAGACCCTGTTTACGGCTCACTTTACAAAGCTCGACCATAGTGGCAACGACTTCATTGGCATCTAATTTTCTAGATGAAAAAACAAAAATAGCCGCCTTACAAGCTGATTTGACATCATCAAATTGAAAAGTAATGAGAATGGCGGCCAGTGTTCCTCCAATAACGATCATCAGTCCAGGAAGATTAACAAAAGACTGCAGATCACCGCCGATTAAAATAGAAACAATAATCAAGGTGAGTCCACAAATAATACCTGTTAATGATGCTTTGTCCAAAATTCAGCCTTTATTTTATAAAAAATTTCATGAAATTATATTTTGAGAATTTACCATTTTGTCCTAGTTTCCACAATAAATTTGGTAATTTAACCAAAAAATTTTCAGCTAAAAAGAATTGCAAAATACCACTAAGATCATAAAAACCTTGTTTTAAACAATTTTTATTCATTTTATTTATAACGGTTAGTTGTGCAGCTATAATTAGCGTAAATTCAAAAATTTATTGGTTTTTTGAGTATTTTAACCACGATAAAACTGTGTTTTCAGTTGATCCTAGAGACGAGTCTGGTTTTATAAAGAGTCGAAATGCTTGAGGGAGCAAAACAAAGCCATAACGCGTTGACTAAGATCTCTTTATGCTGGTTGTGATAATACTACCGCTTTATTCATCATAAAGGTGACAATGAACCCAATGACCTGCCTCGATTTGAACCTGCTGAGGCGTTTCAGTTTTACAACGGCTCATCACCTTAGGGCAACGAGGGTGAAAATGACAACCGGATGGTGGATTAAGAGGGGAGGGCACGTCTCCTGATAAAGAGGGCGGGCGATTGCGCGACTTGGGGTCGAGCGAGGGTTTAGAGGCCAGCAATGCTTGCGTGTAAGGGTGAGCTGAGTGATTGTTGATTTGCTCGGTGTGCGCCGTCTCCACAATTTTTCCCAGATACATCACGGCTGTTCGCTGAGACAGGTGCTTGACCACATTGAGGTCGTGAGAAATAAAAAGCATGGACAGGTTTTCTTCTTGCTGAAGTTTTTGCAATAAATTGATTATTTGCGCCTGAATCGATACATCGAGCGCCGAGACGGGTTCATCGCAAACGATATAACGAGGTTCTAGCCCCAAGGCTCGGGCTATGCCTATGCGTTGTCGTTGTCCACCAGAAAACTCGTGTGGATAACGATTCAAATACATGGGGGACAGACCCACTTTTTCCATGAGTGATTCCACCTTTTCCTGCAACTCCTTGCCATTGATTTTGCGGTGTATGGAAATAGCCTCGCCGATGATTTGCTTGATGGTAAAGCGTGGGTTCAGCGAACTATAAGGGTCTTGGAAGATGATTTGCATTTTGGGCCGAAGTTTTGCCAGCTCTCTCCGGTTCAAACTGAAAATATCTGCATCCTGATAGGTTACGGTTCCTGACGTGGGAGGCATTAGGCGTAAGGTCATTCGTCCCACGGTTGTTTTACCACAACCCGATTCTCCTACCAGCCCCAGAATCTCCCCCTCATGGATGTCAAACGTAACGCCATCAACCGCTTTCACCTGACCCACTTGTTTAGACAGCAGACCTCCATAAACAGGAAAATGCTTTTTCAATGATTTTACGGACAGCAGTTTTTTCATACGGTGGGTTCGTGCAGCCAGCAGGCTGCTTGATGTGAGTTTTCTGAGTCAAGGGGCTCTAGAGGCGGTGTAATCGTTGTGCACTTATCTAGTTTTTCCGTGCAACGTGGGTGAAAAGCGCAACCTTCGGGAAGGTAGGCTGGGTGAGGAACGGAACCGGGGATGGTTTCTAGTTTGATGCTGGGATCATCTTTGGGCAATGAGTTAAGCAAGCCCCGGGTATAAGGGTGTGCAGGGGCTGAAAATAGTTTTTCCACGGGGGCAGTTTCCACCACCTTGCCGGCATACATAACCGCCACTTTGTCTGCATATTGCGCCACGATACCTAGATTATGGGTGATGAGCAAAATGGCCATATGTGTGTCTTTGCGTAACTGATCAAGCAAATCAAGAATTTGCGCTTGAATGGTGACATCGAGAGCGGTTGTGGGCTCATCGGCTATGAGCAGTGCTGGTTTGCAAACGATTGCCATAGCAATCATCACGCGTTGTTTCATACCGCCAGATAGTTCATGTGGGTATTGATCTATTCTGCTTTCTGGTGAGGGCATCGCCACTTGTTGTAGAACCTGCAAGGCCAAACTTCTGGCTTGAGGCGCTGTTTTATCCTGATGTAGGCGAATGGCTTCTATGATCTGGTCTCCGATGGTAAAAATCGGGTTGAGGGAGGTCATAGGTTCTTGGAAAATCATACTGACTTCGTTACCACGTATGCTCTGCATTTCGGCTTCGCTGGCCTGAAGCAGGTCTTGGCCTTTAAAAAAAATACGGCCCGACTCAAATTTTCCGGGAGGGGTAGGGATGAGGCGCATGGCACTCAGAGCCGTCACTGATTTTCCACAACCGGACTCTCCCACCAATGCAAGGGTTTCTCCCTTGTGAAGAGTCAGGTCAACATTTCGGACCGATTTAATTATATTTTCATCGGTGTGAAAATACGTGCTCAGGTTTTCAATTGCAACAAGGGGAGAGGAACTCATTTTACCTCTTGCAGATAAACTTCTTTAAGGGTGGTCATGGCCTTCGTGCTCATCATGATCTTCTTCTATGATGTCTTCGTAGCGGTAGCCATCATCTTCATCGATATCGTAGCGGTTTTGCCGTGTATCAATTTTTTCAGACCACAGGTCTATACCCCCTTCGAGGCATTTTACCTGGGTGAAGCCTCTTTGGTTCAACCATTTTTGAAAGCTGGGGGCGCGATCTTGTTTCCAGTCGATCAATACTATTTCGCGATCCTTTTCAAAGGTCCCCAGAATATGCTCATTGTTTTCGGAATTGATGATGTGCGAGCCTTCAATCTTGGAAACATCTCTCTCCCAGTTTTCGCGAATGTCCAGCAGGACGGGCCTGGTGTCGGAATCGATTCTTTGTTTCAGGTCTTCGCATGTCATAACGGCAATATTTTTCTCTGCAAATTCCCCGTTCAGGTGGTTGATGACCTCCTGTACATTTTTTTTCTGAGCCTGGCAAAGGGAGGTAATGGTTTCCTCTTTTTTATAGGGAGTCACCGGGAGACCAATATGAAATTTTTTAAACAGCACGCTATGGACATCCGGGAAAATCTGATTGGCTGATTGCATGGAAAGTTCCGCATTGAACGGACCTGCAACTTTTTCCACTTCAATCTCAGAAATTCTCAGGATGTGGTAACCGTACTGGGAATGAACCGGGCCGATGATTTTTCCCAAATCGGCCTCGGAAACTTCCTGCCCCATAATGGATTGCAGGTTGTCTTCCGGCATCCACCCAAGATCGCCAGCATTTTCCTTGGATGGGCAGGTGCTGTAGCGTGTCACGGTCTCCTCAAATGGGGTGCCACTGTCTAACATTTTTTTAGCCGCAACAACATCTTCCTTGGAATGGGTAAAAATCTGGCTCGCTCGAACCCGGATCATAGACTTATCTCCTGATAACTTAAATTGTGAGGAATTATGATATTACTCTCATCCCCTGATGTCAAAACCCAGTTTTTCAACATATTACATGACAGATGGCAATGAGTGGCAAAAACCATTGAAGTTTGAGCTCTTACAGGCCTTTTTATTTAAAGGCTTGAGGAGGGGGAAGAACCCACCGATAAGTTACTGTAGTTGGTAATATTTGCATAGTGGCAAGTATCAGCTATCGGATGTTATTGAAATCATTAATGTGACAAGCTTGTAACAGTGTTTGGGAATTATAAGCCGTAATATATAGCAACAGAATGAATATTCTTATAGAAGGAGATCGCTTTGAACACTTCCACCGACAACCAGAGCCCGTCTGCATCCACCTCTGAAACTGCACGGGAAAACTCAGGTGAGGAAAAGAAAGAAACCAAGTCAGGTAAAAGTAACAGTGAATTGATGGCGGAATTCTTTTCTGTTAATTCGGATGCGGATAAAAAATAGAAGCGATTCTTTTCCTGCAAGATACCAATCGAAATTCTTGCCTGTCATTCAGTCGGGCCCTGAATGTTTTTTAGCCGCTCATATATGAGATTGGAAGTGATGCGGGTTTCTTCTGGAAGGGAGGGTATTTTATCTAGCGTATCCTTGATTTTTCCATAGGCATTGGCGATTCCCCCTATCTCGCCCCGTTCATGGGCGACCTTGACATTCATTTCCGCCACCCGGCGGAACAGCACCTTTATAAACTCAACATCGAACTTATTAATGACAGCCGGGTTGAGCTCGTCCAGCATGGGTCGGTCGAGCCGCAGGATCAGGCTTTTTTTTACGGCAATGACGTTTTTATTGCGTGGGCTGGTGCGTAGTGCCGGGATCGTTCCAAATATAGAGCCGGTTGAGAGGGTGGAGATGATTACATCTGGTTGCTCGTTCTTCCTCAATTCCACCTCACCATCAAGAATAATATATAACGAGGGGTCGTTGGAATCCTGCTGAACGATCAAATCGCCTTCACGAAATGAAACAAAGTTTAATGTGAAACTGATGACCTCGGCTTTTTCCTCAGCGGTGAAATCGCTGAAGAAAACCAGGGTGTCCAAATGCTCACTGATTTGTTTTGCGCCCATAAGGTTGTCAAGGTTCGTTTCTTAATTGGATTGTTTTTTTGGTAATGTGACCATAAACTTTGTGCCCTTATTGACTTTGCTCGTTACAGAAATATTTCCGCTATGTTGGGATGTGATTTTCTCGCAAATAAATAATCCCATTCCGGTTCCTTCATATCGATTCTTCTCATGTAACCGTTTGAAGGGTTTGAAGATCAAACCCGAATATTTTTCATCAAAACCGATGCCATTGTCCTCAACGGATATTTCCCAGGTCCCGTTGCCAGTGTCGAAACTGTCAATGGAAACTACGGGTGGTTCATCGGCTTTGCAGTATTTCAAGCCATTTGAGATTAGATTTTGGAATAACCGCCTCATCTTCGGGCCACTCCCCTCGATAGTCGGCATTTGCCCTACATTTACGGTTCCATTAGCTTCTTTTATCGGAAGCTCCAGATCACTAATTACCTCCGCAATAACATTCTTCAAATCCAATTCAGTTGTGTAGGACCCGCGATGTTCCATTTTAGAGTACTCAAGCAGATCAACGATCAAGGTATGTAGCCTCATCGCCGATACCTGCATTCTTTCGATATAGTATTTTCCCTTGTCACTCAGGTCGTCATCCATTTCAATTTGAAGACGTTCCCCAAAGGTGATTATTTTTCTCAAGGGCTCTTGAAAGTCATGCGATGCGGTGAAATTAAACGCGACCAGTTCCTCATTAACATTTTGTAATTCTTTTGTTCGCTCGCTAACAGCCGCCTCAAGCCTTAAATTCTGCTCGCGAATCTGTTTATGCAGAAGCTGGACCTCCAGCATATTTTTAACTCGAAGCAGTAGCTCAGGAACCTTGATGGGTTTTTCCATGAAATCTTTTCCGCCACTGTCCAGAGCTTGCAATCGAGTCCGGTCATCTGTTTCAGCGGTTAAAATCAGGATGGGAAGGTAGGGGCCCTCTTTAATTTCTTCAAGTTGCTTCATGACCTCGAAGCCATCCATATGCGGCATCCTGATATCAAGCAGGATCAAATCCGGGCAGATTTTTTTATACAGGTGGCAAACTTCACGCGGATCTGTGGTGGTATGCAGATTGGAATACCCAGCTTGTTCCAACACTTGGTGCACGAGCTTGACGTTCCTTATTTCATCGTCAACGATTAAAATCTTTGCGCTTTCAAATGGTAAGCTCATAAAATTTTATACGAGGAATAGTAGGGTGAAAGGTTTTATTATACCATTGAAATGAATGTAATTTTGGGTGGCATGTAAGAGTTATCAGCAATAGCTGGTAGTTTCGATACTTGAAAATATTTTTTACTGACTTCGTTGTTCTGTATAATTTCTGCTACGTTTGATCGGGTGCCCGGGCTCTCAACCTTCATTGGTTTTTTGTCATTTCCACTATGGAAAAAATCATATAAAGGATTTGATTACATATATTAAGGCGGAACCCTGATTGCTGGAATTTCAAACTGGAAACTTATATTCATTCACGGCATCTAATTTGCTATGGTTATGAGTTGCAGGTCTTAATTAAGGGCTCCCCACCTTTAGCGGACAAACTTTTTAGGGATTTTTTACTGTAATGGATATAAATATTAAAGGTGCATGCATACTGATCGTTGATGATGAACCAAAGAATGTCGAGTTATTGCGGCAGAGTCTGGAGCATGATGGCTATGAAAATATAGAATCCACCACCGATTCAAGAGAAGCTCTTCCCCTGTTTGAGAAATTCAACCCAAGCTTGGTCCTGCTCGACTTGAGAATGCCTCACCTGGATGGTTTTCAAGTTATGAAACAACTACAGTCAGTGGGCAAGGGTGACTCAATGCCCCCCATACTGGTCCTCACCGCCCAAAGCGATAATGTGATTTGTTTGCGCGCGTTTGAAAGAGGGGCCAGAGATTTTATGGGCAAGCCCTTTAACATCCATGAATTGTTGAGTCGAGTGAGAAACTCGCTGGAAGTTTATTTACTGCAAAAGGCGTTGCGAGGCCAGAATGAAATGCTTGAACAAAAGGTTCAAGCGCGCACAGAAGAACTGCATAGTACCCGGTTGTCAGTGATTCAGCGGCTGGGCCGCGCGGCGGAATACAAGGATAACGAGACGGGCAATCATGTTATTCGTATGAGCCAGTACTCAGCCCTGCTCGCTAAAAAGATTGGGTTGGATGAGTCGCATTGCGACTTGATCCTCAATGCGGCTCCCATGCATGACATCGGCAAGATCGGCATCCCTGATAAAGTTCTGTTGAAGCCTGACAAGCTCGACCATGATGAATGGGCGGTTATGAAAACACATGTCACCATAGGCGGAGAGATATTGTCAGAGGACAGCTCTGAGTTGTTGAAGTTGGCTCAAAAGGTTGCCCTCCAGCATCATGAACGGTTTGACGGTTCCGGTTATCCCAATGGTTTGAAAGGCGAGGAAATTGCCATTGAAACCCGAATCGTTACCATCTGTGATGTGTTCGATGCTTTGACTTCCGAGCGGCCCTATAAAAAGGCCTGGTCGGTGGAAGATGCCATTGCGGAGCTGGAGGATAAGAGCGGGTCGCTGTTTGAACCAAAGCTTGTTGCAGAATTTAAAGAGATCCTTCCTGAGGTTCTTGCGGTCAGGGAAAAACATTCGGATTAACCCTCCCCACATAAGAAGTCGGCAAGATGTGGCGAAACTGTAACAAGCCCTTAACAAATCAGAATTTTTAACACTTATACTATTTAAAGAGATGACGATTCTTTATCGTTTAAAATTTTTCTCAGGTTGTTCTAATGCAACAGGTTAAAGTTGGAATTGGTAAAAAATTTCTGGTTTTGAACTCTGCTATTGTTATTGCCAGTTCTTTGTTGCTGGGTGTTATTTTTTTCTATCAGGCAAAGCAGTTGTTGGTGGAGAACGAACTGCAGGACCTGAAAGAAGATGTTCACTTATACAACAGTAAGTTCCTGAGCCAGTTGCAGTCATTGGAGGAGAATGTAATATTATTATCTAAAACTCCACCTGTTCAGGGAATTATCAGAGCAGGGGAAAATAATGGAATCGATCCGGCGGATAACTCTACATCAAAAGAGTGGAAAAAACGTCTGACCCATATATTCGATGACTTTTTGCACTCCAAACCCAGTTATGTATCTTTGCGATTTATTGGAGTGGATGAAGAGGGTAAAGAAATCGTCCGGGTTGATAAAGTCAGAAAATCGATCAATATAACTCACGAGAAAAACCTGCAGTCCAAGGGGCAACGTTCTTATTTTAAAGAGACAATAAATTTAAATAAGGGTCAGGTTTATCTCTCTACCTTTTCTTTGAACCGGGAACATGGCAAGGTTTCCTTGCCGCACACTCCCGTGCTCAGGGCCGCTACCCCTGTTTACGATGAAAAAGCCAATGTCTTTGGAATCATCATAGTCAATCTTGATGCTACCCAGCTTTTTTCCGAGTCCCTTTCGACCCGGGCCAACTTGTATCTGACCGACCATAATGGGTACTTCCTCTTTCATCCCAACCGTAAAAAGACCTTTGCTTTTGATTTAGGGCAGGAATGGAAAGTTCAGGATGAATTTCCCGAAACCCAAATCTTTTTCAATCCTGAAGACCCCATTTTAGAAAAAACGGTGTATTCGTTTGATTCCTTAAAGCCCCGAGCCACCCATTTTACCAGGCTGGAATACGACCCGATCGACCCGGACCATTTTCTCGGTGTGGCGATGTCAGAAAACTACGATGTTCTTTTAGCCGGAGCTATCAAGACCCTTTATAAGTTTGTTTTATTACTTGTGGTGGTGGTCCTGATTGCTTTGGTTTTAGTGAATTTAATTACAGGTTATCTGACAGAGCCCCTCACCCGATTGTTGAAGGCTACCGATGATCTTGCCAGCGGTGTGGAGAATGTGGATTTCCCCATCGAAGCAAGTGGTGAGGTCGGGTTTCTGGCCCAGTCGCTAAAAGAGATGGATAGAACGGTTAAAGAACGAACCAATGCACTGGCTGAAAGTGAACAGCAAAATCGTAATATCACGGATAACGTGGTGGATGGCCTGATCACCATTTCTGAAACTGGTATCATTAAAACCTTTAACCCGGCGGCAGAGCGGCTGTTTTTATACAACAAAACCGAGGTGCTTGGTGAAAACGTGTCGTGCCTCATGCCTGACCCTGATCACAGTGCGCACGATGACTATTTAAAAAATTACCTGAGAACGGGCCATGCGAAGATTATTGGCATTGGCCGGGAAGTAACGGGTTTGAGAAAAGATGGCACCACATTCGCTATGGAGCTTGCTGTCAGTAGTGTGGGTACAGCGGATAGGGAGGGTAATTATACCCAGACATTCATCGGCCTCTGCAGGAATATTGAAGATCGTAAAGTAGCTGAATTGAAAATTAGCAGGTTGGGCAAGGTGTTTGACAGTAGCTTGAGCGAAATTTTCAGCTTTGATGCCAAGACACTTAAGTTTATAGAAGTCAACCGGGCGGCGCAGATAAACCTGGGTTACAGCATGGAGGAACTGAGGCAAATGACTCCCCTGGATCTCAAACCGGAGTTTTTGCAGGAAGATTTTGATCGCCTGATCAAACCGCTTCTCAGTAGGGAAACAACAGGCACAGCCTTTCAAACGGTTCATAAACGAAAAGATGGATCGGTTTATCCTGCGCAGGTTAGTCTGGAATTTGTTGCGGAAGGTTCGGGAGGCATATTTTTCGCCATCACACAGGATGTGACCGAAGAAAAAGAAGCGGAGCGAAAATTATTAGAGGCCAAAGAGGAAGCGCAAAAAGCCAATCAGGCCAAGTCGGAATTTTTATCCAAAATGAGTCACGAACTGCGTACTCCTCTCAATGCCATCCTGGGTTTTGCCCAGCTCGAAATAATGAAGGGCGAAAGGAATGACAATGGCGGTGATGACAAGCGGTTGGGCAATATCCAGCAAATTCAAACTTCTGGTGAGCATTTACTGGCACTGATTAATGAAGTGCTGGACCTGTCCCGCATTGAATCGGGAACCATGTCATTCTCACTGGAGCCCATCAATGTCAACTCTCTGCTGGATGAGATTTATTCCCAATGCAAGTCGTTAGGTGAGCAGTATGCTGTTTCCCTGATATATAACCAGCAAAATGATTTGGACCCGGTCTACATCAATTCGGACAGGACCCGGTTGAAACAGGTTCTGTTGAACCTGCTATCCAATGGTATTAAATATAATAAGTCGGGAGGAGTCACCCAATTAGTCCTGCAGAAATTTCCCGAGAATACCGTGCGGATTTCAATTAAAGACCAGGGGCAGGGCATCGCGGAAGATCAGGTCTCCCGCTTGTTCACTCCTTTTGACAGATTAGATGCTGAGCAAACAGAAATAGAAGGAACCGGCATAGGACTTGCCATAGCCAAACAGCTGACCGAAGCGATGGGTGGGAAAGTAGGAGTGGAAAGCAAGGTCAATGTGGGCAGTGAATTTTATATTGAGTTTTCTACGATTCCTGCGCCTGTCCAAGAGCTGATGAGTCCTGCCTTAGAGTCAGAGTCTGATGGCGGCTTGAAAATTGAGACTCCTGATAACAGGAAAATGAAACTACTCTATATTGAGGATAACCCTGCCAACGTGGCATTGATCAACCGCCTGTTTGATCAATTCGAAAATATTGAACTTCACACAGCTGGCGAAGCCATTGCAGGGTTTAAGCTTCTAGACAGTCATTCTTATGACTTGATACTGCTGGATATTCATTTGCCGGGAATGACTGGCTTTGAAATATTCATGCATCTCTCAAAAGATGACAGGTTCAAGCACATTCCGGTAATAGCGTTGAGTGCCGGCGCAACCCAGTCAGATATTGATAAAGCTCTTGATATGGGATTTCACTCCTACCTTACAAAACCTCTTGACCTTTCCCTGGTCTGCAAGACCGTTAATGGGATCTTTGCGCTTCACTAGAGGGAACTGGCGAATAATAGAGACTCCTATTTTAAGATGACCTGTCAGCCTGCCCGTGGTACAATTTTCCCCCATAAAAATTTAAAATTAAGCTGAATTTTTCCATCTCAATATATAAAAGGACATGACATGATTAAGAAAGACTCTGTGGTCAGTTTGAGCTACACCCTGAAAAACGAAAACGGCGAGGAACTGGACCGCTCCGATGCCGCTAATCCGTTGGCCTACATGCACGGGCATGGTCAAATTGTGCCTGGGCTCGAAAATGTTCTGGAGGGGCTTGCCACTGGAGACAAGAAGGAAGTGACTGTGGCACCGGAGGAGGGTTATGGCGAAGTACAACCCCAGCTCAGAATAAAAGTGAGTCGCGACAAATTTCCCGCCGATGCGAAAATCGAACCGGGCATGCAGTTTTCCTCCAAAATGGAAGATGGCGGGGAGATTCCTTTCACCGTTCAGGCCATTGAGGGCGATGAGGTGATGCTCGATGGAAACCACCCGCTTGCCGGAAAAACATTACATTTTTCTGTGGAAGTGTCAGAAGTTCGGCCTGCCACAGCTGAAGAACTGCAACACGGCCACGTGCATGGCGCAGGTGGGCACCAGCATTGATGGTTTGTATCCCAGTGGGCTCCCTTACTTCATGGACCAACCCATCATTTCTCTGGGCTAATAAACTTTCTAGCTGAGTGGAACTGCCTGCCTCACGTTCCGCTGTGAAAATAGTCGAGGTTTCGACTCCCGTCTTCTAATAGAAAAGGCATATTTAGATGAATTTATTCCTCTGACTTATTAATCTCTCCGCTCTCTGTTTCTCCTGCTTCCTCGGCGGGTGCATATCTGAACGGAAATATCCATCACCCTTCTATCCTTATGTCTTCTGTCACGTTCTCTGCGTTGTTCCATTTTTGCACCTCCATATCCTAATAAGCTGTCCTTATATTTAAGATAATATTGTATCAGATATTATTCCCTTTCTCACTTGACAGCCAGAGAAACAGGAGAGGCAGTGACCATGCAGGCTTTTTCGGAAGGCCTGCCGGGAAACGGGGGTGCTCTTACCGTGATCCTGAGTGCGAGCACCTTTGCATTTTTAACAATTTTAGCCTGGGAATATTGCGGTGAAAAATGTTTCGAATACCGTTTTGGAGATAAATGGATTCTATTTTTTGGTCCCTCAGTAAGAATTTTGATAAACTCCTCTTGGTTTAAATTATTGTGTGAATACCCCCGTTGGTTGTAACTAGTTTGTGAAAAATGGTAGTTACCAACGAAAAGCATTTGCCTGAATATCAGTTAATCTGTTAAATTCAAAAGATAAGCCCCCGTAGCTCAGCAGGATAGAGCAACGGATTCCTAATCCTTGCAAACCTAAAAGCCGCAATCTTCGACAACAAGTAGCAACAATTAGATCAAAGAGTTTATTAGATTTTTATAAATCACAATACCCCGCAGTATTGCCCATTGTTATTCCCGAGTGCCCCAAAAGTGCCCCACAGAATCAATGATGATTTTATTTATTGTGGTAGGTCGGGTAGGGTGACAGGTTGGAACTCTCCGTCTAATGTTTTTAAAAATTGAATTAAATCTGCTTTTTCCTGACGTTGCAAGTTAAGGGGTTGCATTAGCGGACTTTTATTTTCCAAAGGGTCTCCACCTCGATCAAAAAAGTCGATCACCTCTTCTAACGTTTTGAATCGTCCGTCATGCATATAAGGTGCGGTTCGGGTGATGTCACGCAGTCCTGGCGTTCTAAAGCTCCACTTGTCTTCCTTTTTTTCGGTAATCTTAAACCGGCCCAGGTCGGGCATTCTTCCTTTTAAAGGTTTCAACCCAATATTATGAAAACTGTTATCCGCAAATAGTGGACCACCATGGCATATGTTGCATCGTCCCTTACTGAAAAATATTTTCATTCCTCGCAAAGCAGAATTGGACATCGACGAAACATCGCCTTGTTGATACTTGTCATAGGGAGCGTTGCGGGATAGAACACTGCGCTCGAAAGTTGCCAGGGCTTTGGCGATATTTTCCGCCGTTACTCCAGAGGCACCAAAAACTTTTTTGAATTTCCGGTAATAGTCAGGAATAGCCTTAAGTTCCTCTTCCAGTTTATTCAGGTTCTGATCCATTTCGGTAGGCCCCATGATGGGAACTAAGGCCTGTTCTTCTAATGAGTCGGCACGTCCATCCCAGAACTGCTTTCCAAAATACCCGCTGTTGATGATCGATGGTGAGTTGCGCCCCAACTCCCTTTGGTCTCGGCCCAAAGTCCTTGGCAACCTATCACTCCATCCTAATGACGGATTGTGGCAGGTGGCGCAACTCATTCTGTTGTTCCCGGAAAGACGCGGATCAAAAAACAGCATCTTGCCCAGTTGGTGTTTCTCTTCCGACCAGGGGTTGTCCGCAGGGTGTTCGATGGCAGGTAGCGGCTGGTATTTTGCTTCATCTGCAAAGAGCAAGGCAGGGAATTCGGCAAACGCAAGAAGTGCTATCCCCAATCCAAAGTTTTGGTATCTAGACATGAACGTATTGTTGACCATATAAGCTTTCGTTTCAACTTCTGACTTTCCTGTCTTCCGGTTCAAGACTGAGAGGGACGTATCAATAGCTATCCTGGACCCTCTAAAACAATAACCAGTTGAACTTATGGACCTTATTAGATCCATGGGCTCAGCGCTGAATAAAATTGGAATTCTAACCCTAGACAAAGCATTAAAAATATGGTCAAAAGGGTCAACCGCATTTATGGAGACGGTGAAAATGAGCTATTTCCGAAAACGAGCAGGGTTTAAGTATCATTCGGTATTTGCGGCACTTTGGATAGGGCTTGTTTTCCTCATTATAAGTCTATCCTCCTCGGCCTGGGCTCAAACTACTCCGTCCTCATCCGAAACTCCACCAACCACAACCGCACCGGCTACCAACGCGCCAACTACAGCAACACCAACTGCGACCGCACCAGTTACAACCGCACCGGCTAAAACTGCTGCAACTCCATCAGAAACAATCAAAACTCTTAACGATCTTGCTCCTTTCATAGCGGACATTCCCGGACTCGACAGCCTGCCGGTTAGCAATGTTGAAGTAACCGATGACGTTACCTCAGCAACCATCACTCTCAAAGGAATAGAGACAACGGTTGTCGGATTCAAAATAGGTGACAACAAACAGGTTGCCCTGATTCCGAAAACGTTCGCATTCAACGAATTCATGCCCGGCGTGGCGGACGATGTGCTGTCGAAAATCGCCCTCACCAATACCGTACTCATATTAAACAAACCCGGTGGTGATCCTGCAGATGTCAACACCAGCGATTTGCCCAAGGCCGTTTCGTCTGCCATTGGAGAAGGTTCGGAGACGATGACTCTGAAATCCGGCGTCAACTTCCGCGGCAAACTGGATGTTCAGGCCTCTGGTGAAATTGCCGATCTCCTGTCCAATATAGGAGTGTCGGAAGTCAAGCTACCGCTCAACGGTTCTTTTGATCCAGCTGCGTTCAAAAAAGACACTTCGTCGGCCAAAGACAAAATTCTCGATAACCTCGATATTAAAGCCGCACTACCCGATCTGAGTATTCCCGGTCTGCCGAGTTCGGTAGCGATCAAGAACGGACATTTTTCTATTGAAGGGAAAAAAGACGGCGACAAACGCGAGATCGATGTCGGCGTCGATGGCGAACTGACCGCGAGCGTGGGTTCAACGGATGTGGATTTCACCTTCGATATAACTTCCGCCAAAACACAAGATTCCAAAGCCGATGTAACCATCAACGGGTCTTCCAAGAAAACGCTGACCCTGCCGGGATTCCAGGCGCTCGCCCTGACCGGTCTCACCTTCACCGCCAGCCGTGTGGATGATAAATGGGATGCGCAAGTCGATGCCAAGTCCACTTTGAAAGATAAAGAGATTGACGTAACGTTGACACGCCCTGCAGACGGTGACCAGGTAGTAACGATCAACACCAAGTTAACGCTTACCGACCTGGCTGGTGTGAACATTCCGGGACTCTCAGATATCGAGTTCGACTCGGCGGTGATCAAAAAAGCATCGGCAGTGATCACCGGTAAGGTGAAAGGACTCGATACCGATCTGGAAATTTTTAAACCCGGTGGGTCGGGTAAGAACCATGTCGGCATCTCCTTTGGTAATTTCACCGTAGCCACTTTCATCCCGCAGGTTGCCGGTACACCTTTAGCCGATGAAGAGTTTGATGATGTGACTTTACTCTGGGCACCCACCGGCACCAGCCTCACCAGCATCAGCGATGGCGACAGTGCTGTGCCAGAGCAACTGGTCACCGATCTCAAGAAAGCAGGCGATGGTCCGTTCAAAGTCGGGGCAGGACTGAATATGTTTGGCTCCCTCAAAATCAAGAGCGGTAGTCAGGTTGCCAGTATGCTGAGCAAAGTGGGTATGACGGATGCCACCCTGCCTTTGCGGGGCAAGTTGAGTGCGGCAATCTTCCAGAAAACTCCCGGTCAGAGCACAAAAGATAAAATTCTCGACGACTTGGATATTCACTCTGCTCTACCAAACTTAAGCATACCGGGCCTTCCGAGTTCAGTTTCCATTAAGAACGGTCATTTTTCCGTTGAAGGCAAAAAGGATGCGAACAACAGACGTGTCATGGATGTCGGCGTGGACGGTGAGTTGACCGCAAAACTAGGAAGCACCGATGTGGATTTTACTTTTGAAATAGAAGCGGCGAAGACACAAGGGCAAAAGGCGGACATAACCATAAACGCAGAATCGCAGGCACCGGTGACCCTGCCGGGATTTCAAGCGTTGGCCCTTACGGACATGACACTGACCGCCAGTCGCGCGGACAATAAATGGGATGTGAAGGTTGACGCCAAGTCCACTCTGAAAAATAAACCCATTGATGTGACAGTAACCCGTGCCGATGGCAAGCAGGTGGTAACGATCAACACCAAATTAACGCTTACCGATCTGGCTGGAGTCAGTATTCCGGGACTCTCAGATATTGAGTTCGACTCGGCGGTGATCAAAAAAGCATCGGCAGTTATCACCGGTAAAGTTAAAGGTTTGGATACGGATCTGGAAATTTTCAAACCCGGTGGAACGGGCAAGAACCATGTCGGCATCTCGTTTGGCAATTTCACCGTTGCCACCTTCATCCCGCAGGTTGCCGGTACACCTCTGGCGGATGAAGAGTTCGATGATGTCACATTGCTCTGGGCACCCACCGGCACCAGCCTCACCAGCATCACCGACAGCGATACCAATGTGCCAACGGCATTGGTCACCGACCTCAAGAAAGCGGGCAAGGGTCCGTTCAAGGTGGGAGCCGGACTGAATATTTTCGGTTCTCTCAAAATCAAGAGCGGTAGTCAGGTCGCCAACATGTTGAGCAAGGTGGGTGTCACCGATGCCAATCTACCACTTAGAGGAAAACTCAGTGCGGCGATCTTCCAGAAGACTCCGGGCCAGAGCGCTAAAGATAAGATGCTCGACGATCTGGATATTCAGTCTTCACTACCCAATCTTTCTGTTCCAGGGTTGCCGAGCATGATCACAATGAAAGATGGACATTTTGCAATCAAGGGTAAAAAGGTTGGCAACAAACGTGAAATCGATGTCAGTGTCAGCGGTGAGATGGATGTCAAACTGGGTAGCAAGGAAATCGACTTCACTTTCGACATTGCAGTAGCGAAGCCAGCCAACTCAAGAACCGATCTCATCATCCATGCCGACTCTGATAAAAAAGTCACCGTGCCGTTTTTCAAGCCACTGGAATTGGACAAGATGATCCTGAGGGCTAATCTTTCCAAAGGCACGTGGTATTTGAATATAAATGCCAAATCGAAACTGAACAACAAGCCCATTGATCTAGACTTTATAAAAATAGGTAAGGCGAAACCCTCTCTCTATATCACCACCAAACTTACGCTGGCCGATTTATCGCCGATCAGCATACCCGGCCTCACCGACATCGAACTGGACCGCATAAGCATGTATCCGGATAACACGCAATTGTTCGGGAAAATAAAGGGAATGCCTGTAGAGATGGCGCTGTTCAAGCGTGGCGCGGGAAACAAGACGCATGTGGGATTGAGTATCGACAAACTGGATATCAGCAAAATTATTCCTGGAGCTGGCAGCACCCCTCTCAAGGACATCGATTTTGTCAATCCCACCATGATCTGGGTTCCGAAGGGGGCCGCAGAAACGGGAGTGGATGCCAACACAATGCCCTATGCGGTGTCCAGGCCCCTTGACCTGCAAGGCAGTCCAAAGCTGGACCTGAAAGCAGGTCTGAACCTGTTTGCCACGGCTAAGCTGAGTGGCGGCGTAGTAGATATGCTGAAAAAGGTCGGCATCAATAAAACCCAGTTTCATCTTAAAGGCAAGCTGAGTCCCGCTGTATTCAAAAAAGGTGGCGGAGCACAAATCAAGAACGCCATCCTCGATGGTCTTGATATAAAAATGAATCTCCCCGACCTGTCCATTCCCGGCTTGCCGAACACGGTCTCCATCAAACACGGTCATTTTGCCATCAAGGGTAAAAGAACCGGCGATACCCGCGAAATCGATGTTGGGGTGACAGGTGAACTCGTCGCCAAACTGCACGGTACGGATGTGGATTTCGAATTCGATGCCGAGATGAAAAAACCAGTTGGGAAACCGGCAGAACTTTCAATCACCGGTCACACGGAACCGGGCAAGAGAGTCACCCTGAACTTGATTCATCCTTTTCATTTGGACACTTTAAAGTTTGCCATGGACAAGGAAAAGGCCGGGTGGAAATGGCAGGTTGACGCAAAAACCAAGTTGCATTCCAAGCCTCTTGATGTTTCCTATATTCACGATCCTGCAAAAGCAAGCGGTCCTGATGGCCCCAACCATCTATCCATCCACACCAAAATAACAGTGGCTGAAATGATTGGGCAAGCCAACCTGCCGGGACTTGATGATATCCATGTTTCATGGGTAGAGGTATACAGCAAATATTTTCGGGCAAGCTTGGGCGTTAAAGGGACCTACTTTTATGTGAACATTTTCAAACCGCAAGGGGCTTCCAAGCATATCGTTGCGGTCACCCTTGGGCCTGAAACCATTTCACCTGATAAATTCATCCCGGGAACCTCCAACACTCCCTTGAAGGACGTTACTTTTAATGGCATGAGTTTTGTCTATGCACCTTCAGGTCTGGCTGGGAAACTACCGCGCAGTCAAATGCCGAGAGACCTCAAGTACCGGCTAAGGCCTGGTTGGATACCTGGAGACATAACTTTGAAATCCGGACTCAACGTGTTCGGCAAGTTGGAGGTTCACCCAACAGGTGAGATGGCCTCGCTCCTGAAGAAGGTAAACATTACAGACCTCGTGTTGCCGTTGAGAGGTGGATTCAGTAAGAAAGCTTTTTCAGGAAATCTTTCATCCATCAAAGACGAAATCCTCGAGCATCTCGATATCAATACCCATTTGCCGACACCCAGCATACCGGGTCTTTCCAGTATCGTTACTTTTCATAATGGTCACCTGAAAATTAAAGGCAAGAAGAACAAGCAGGGCCAGCGGGAACTGGATATCGCGGTTTCCGGTGATGCTGATGTCCATATCAAAAGTGAGAAGTTTGCTTTTTTCCTCGACGTGGAACGCGACAAGTCAGCGAGTGGTACAGAGATCAAAATTAATGGACACACCGATAGAAAATGGACGCATCCCTTCGGCATCCACTGGCTTGATCTTGATAAGTTGACGCTCGACATCGATAAGAAAACAAAAGATGGTGTTACCAATTGGGATATCGATGTCAAAGCCAAGGCGGATGTTGGAAGCCATACCCATCTCGATGTCATGGTCGACGTGCATGAGAAAAACGGCAGTGTCACCGACGTGTACTTTGAACTCGATGGCCCGATCGAGCTTTCGCAGATTCCGGAAATCAACCGCATTCCGCACGCCGACAAATACGCCATCAAAAAAATCAAAGCTTCGGAACATGGTGTCGAAGCCAGGACGACCATTGGCGGTCGGGAGACCGATGCTTTCCTGTTTGAGGGATCAGGTTGGAACTTTGCCATCACGCAGAAAAACTTCGCGGCTACAGAATTCATCTCCGCATTAAAAGACACGCCGCTGAAATTCATCAAATTTCCTTTCATAGCGGTGATGCTCAGTGAAACCGGAATCAACAAACCGATGTCGGAGCTTTCGATCATCGCGCAGGACGCGTTCAAGGAGGTTCTGGGTGCCAACGATCAGGTGAATATCAAAAAGGGACTGGCTTTCATCGCCGGGTTCCACCCTGATAGCGCGGGGTCGATGAAAGATGCTGTTAAAGGCATCGGCATCCATGAGTCCGTCACCATCATGGGTGAGATCGGCGGTATGTTCGGCGGTCCACCGAGTGTGACGCTGGTTGGCAAGTTGACTCCCGGTCCCGCGCACAATATGCCGAAGTCTATGAAGGCGAAAACCACCGAGGAAGTCGATTTCTTTCTAAACGTTCTGGAGTCGGGTCAGGATTTTGATTTCGAACTCGGCATGGCAGTGGGAGTTCATACAACGATCAAAGGCGATCGTCTGTTCTTCGACACGAAAGTTAAAGTGCAGATTATGGATGAAGGCTTCGGCATCGATGTCGAAGGTCAGATGAAAGGTCTCTGGC
>ENA-OREN01000215-OREN01000215.1-marine-metagenome-genome-assembly--contig:-NODE-215-length-87016-cov-9.512532_pt1 | contig 87016 bp, 87 predicted proteins | sample MGYA00248624_ERZ508555 | MGnify/ENA primary metagenome ERZ508555 (study PRJEB26222, sample SAMN06267773) | marine metagenome | isolation source: Saanich Inlet, British Columbia, Canada | place...
GTTGTAGGGTTTATTGCTGTACCGATATATCTAAGTTTTAAAATTTTGCAAGAGATGCAGACTATAAAAAAAGAAATGCATTCTACACTATAAGATAAATCGAATAATATTATAAAATAAATTGTTGGATTAGGTTGTTGACACTAAGCGGAATCTTGTGTCCCGCAGATAAGATATGAAGATTAACATTATAGCCCAAACTTTGAAATAATTTTAATGCTTTTTCACTCTCCTCAGGATGAATGATCTCATCCTTATCACCATGAATTAATAAAATTTGTGTTCCCTTACTCTCAAGGGTAGCATCTATTTTAAAACGATCTTTATACTTAATAAATCCAGCAAGGGGAATGGCACCACCAATGGAAAAAGGTTGCCTAATTATCCATTCCATGGCGAGACAGGCACCTTGGGAAAATCCTAATAGAAAGATCTCATCATACTTAAATCCTTGATCAACCAAATCCTGAATTAAAGAATTAATAATTTTAAAGGAGTCTTTATATTTCCAACCAGTTTCATCATTTCCATCAAACCAGGTAAATCCGCTTTTATCTGATTTATAGGGAGCTTGAGGGATTACCCATTTTGTATCAGGTAACCGTAAAGATATAGCCACTGGTTCCATGGAGGAGACATCTCCAGTCCATCCATGGATAGCAATGACTGCTTTTCGGGGTGAATCTGATGTTGAAAAAGTATTTAAAATCACTTATTGGTATTCAACGCAGCAACAATCATCTACAAGTGCTGCTTCGGAAAAATCCGTTCCATCCATTTTAAATCGAATGCATTTACCAACATCAACAGCAACATCAATTTCTGCAAGCCCTGCGATATCAGTGAACGTGACTTCTTTATAAAGGTAACCATCCAATAATCCTCCGCCACATTCAGTGCAACTGGAATCGGAATTACTACCACCACAATTAATAAGAAAGATTAACAAAAATATTGATATTAAAATTCGGTTCATATTTATTCCTCGGTTAGTGTCATGAGCCCGGTTTCCGGGTGCTCTCAAATTCATCCATTCTTTGTTGAAAATCTTTCAAGTTCCTGGCTTGCAACAGATGGCTTATTTTAATGTTTTCTTTCAACGTAACGGTTGGTTTCTCCCCGTAATCGTGGCCAGGATAGATTCGTGTATTTCCATCCATCGTCAGAATCTTATTATACACAGAATCATAGAGAGCGGCAATATCACTTTTAGCCGAAATGACCCGCCCTGTCCGGCCAACGAATAATGTGTCACCGGTAAATAAAATCGAATCCAAATGGTAACAGATTGAGTCAAAATAATGACCCGGTGTATGAAGCGCAATGAAGGACATTTCACCAACCTTGAAAGTCTGGTTATGTTTTAAAGGCTGAAAATTAATACTATCCGGATATTTTTTTGTTTCCGGATGACCCAAAACAATCATTTTTGGATAAGCTTCCACAATTTGATCCAAATAAGCGATATGGTCGCCATGAGTGTGAGTCAGGAGCATGGCCCAAGGTTGATTATGAATCAATGGAGAAATTCGATCAAATTTTATTGCAGCATCCACTATCAATTGAGCGCCGGTTCTGCTACACGTGACCACGTAAGTAAAATTTTTATCAAATCCACCCAAAAGGGAACGAATTGAAAAATCGGTAGTTGGAATCATGAATTATTGCATAATGATATGTTAAAATTTTGTAATTTTCAGGTATCGAACATAACACTATTGAGTCATAAATTTATTGATCAGTTTTAAAGGGGACTTCAAACATGCAAAAAAGACAACTGGCATGGTATCTCATTTTTGGTGGATTGGCGATTATTTTATTGTCATTTGTCACCACAATATTATCATTCATCGGGAATCACCCTCTTTTGGGATTAGCTTTAATCGCCATTGGTGCAGGTGCATTTCTATTGGTTTTTGAATCGCAAGATTCATGATAAGCCAATTCTTATTTTCTTATTTAGCTATTTAATCATCAAAGGATACAACACTATGAAACATGGAATATTTCCATTAATCATTCTTATCTCAATCGGATGCGGAACGGACACTAAACGTCCAAATGTCACGACATTATCAACTTTTAAAGATTCAACCAGTTACGCTTTGGGTGCAGATCTTGGTACTAACCTGAAACAACAAAAAGTTGAAATTGACTTTGACTTTTTTATGGCGGGACTATTAGATGGAATGGAAACAGATGTGGTTCTTTTGGACAAAAACCAACGCAGGGAGATGATGGTAGCGCTCCAGAAGTTTGTTCGTGAAAAAGCGAATGAAGCAGGACAAACAAATTTGAAAGCCGCAGATGAATTTTTAGATAAAAATATAGCTGAAAACTCAGACGTTAAAGAAACACCTACAGGGTTACAATATAAGGTGCTCTTGGAAGGTGATGGCGAATCACCTGGAAAAACAGATAGGGTAAAAGTTCATTATGCCGGTCGCCTTATTGATGGATCAGAATTTGACAGTTCAATCAAAAAGGGTGAGCCTTCTTCCTTTGGACTTAATCAGGTCATCAAAGGGTGGACTGAAGGACTACAACTCATGAGAGTTGGTTCCAAGTTTGAATTTTATATTCACCCCAATTTGGGGTATGGGGCTCGTGGAAAATCCCCACATATTCCGTCAAACAGTCTTCTGATATTTGAAATAGAATTACTAGAGATTATTACTGGCAAATAAACATTTAGAATAGATGATATTAAAAAAGGGGCAGAGATGCCCCTTTTTTAATTTGTACCCCGGACAGGACTCGAACCTGTAACATTCGCCTTAGAAGGGCGATGCTCTATCCAGTTGAGCTACCGGGGCAATAAAATTCTCCGAGTAAGACCCGGAAGTGATGCTGGAAGCTGTCTACCCGTCTGCTGGCGGGACCTACCGGGATATTAATTTAAATTTACTAGAAAATTATGGATAAGAAGTTACCAAGCAGAGGGTTTTCATCATTCAAAAAAACACTGAAAAAACCCGGAAATTTTCTCGTCGAGCACCCGACGAGAAAATTCTTGACACTTACCAACGATAAGTTGTACACTCTCCGTCGAGAGGCATAGAGATTTTCTCTCTATCCACTACCAAAAACAAACCAAAACTAACAATGGAGGTCTTAAATGGCTGAAACAGTAGCCTCTACAGGCGTATCAAAAGAAAAAGGATATTTGTATTATCTGGGTAAAGATGGGAACGTTTGGCGTTCACAGATGGCTCGTGCTGGGAAAGGCGGCGGAAATGCGGAAAAAGTTGCTGATGCGGGTGTGACTCGTGCATCAGGCTTTCTCTACTTCATTGATAAGAACGGCGATGTTGCACGTTCACCCATGGCAAGAGGCCGCAAATAGTTCTTTTTACCATATTAACTGAAAAAGGCTCTCTTTTACAGAGAGCCTTTTTTTTTATTAAACATTGTGTTAAGTTTGCTAAATTCCAATGGTTGATTGTGCCAATAATTCGAGGTAACATTCCTCCTTTAAAGAGAAAAAAATTATGAAAAAGGTAATTATATACATACTTGCTATGCTAATCCTTGTCCCTATACAAGGCAAAGGGTTACAATTGTTTGGCGGTAAAAACACTTCCGACAAAAATGAAAGTAAGGATAGACAAGAAGAACCGGTTGTAGATAAGTCATCTACGAGAATCACTAGCAGAAAAAATATTGAATCAGTGATTCCGGTAAAACGAATTCCTGATGGCTGGGTCTTTCGTGATGAATTGTTGGCACCATGGGAATCAAATCTCCCAGCAGTTCTTTCAATTATTCCGGACACTACCGTTGAAGTAATATACCATGATGATAATCGCACAACCAAGGAAGGCTTTATCTTACCCATCAAACGGTCGTCTGTGGAATTTCAATACACGTCCCGCCTGACGCATGAGCAAATCCGGCTTGAGTTTGTAAATGTGGATTTTATCTATAGCACTACGAATAACAATGATTCTCACTTTATCCTAGAAGGGATCACCAAAAAAGTTAAATTGAAGGATACAGGCTTTCCGCAATTAACTTCCGGTGATATTATTAAGCACAAGGTATTGATGGAGTATGGAACTCCCCGTGAATTCGATGGTGTCTGGCATATTTATCAAGATAATAAATCCACATATAAGGTTCGTGAATTAGATGAACGGAATATCAAAGTGGAAATAATGAGCTTAAAGGTAAATGATAAACTTGAAAAAGCCATTGATGATACCTATTCAAAACAAGGTATAGAATACAAAAAACGCTTGATGGTACAGGGAATCGATATTTAATCCGTGTTAGAGATCAAACTTAAAAAAAGGCCTTATAAAGGCCTTTTTTTATTACCAATTATTTTATGTTCGTTACTAAATGGTGGGGCATATTATCCTATAATTTCTTCCATTGAATTTTATGGAAATACAAAAACCATGGACTTTGTTATCGTGCGTGAAATCCAACATTCTTTGAATGTTCCTTTGGATAGTATTATTGCGGAGGCAGATAGAGATAGGTTGGATAACCTAGGTACTTTCAGTGAAGTAAGTTGGAGGGTTGTCCCTTTGGAGGATGACACCGGTATTCTATCATTTATCCTTACTGAATCCATCCAAAAAACACCGCCGGGGGCTCTACCGGTCTATGATGAAAAAACGGGATGGTCTCTTACGGGTGGATGGATCATTCAAAATTTCCGTGGTAGAAATCAAACTTTACAGCTTGGTGGGAGTATTGGTGGGCAGGATACTTACGGTATCAATTTTGCTGATCCATGGATGTTTGGAAATCATGTTTCCCTATCCTTAGGGATAGGAAGATCACTTTTTCGCCACAATTTCTTAGATAGGGAATTGGATGTTGGCTCATTTCAAATGACTTTTGGACGATGGTTTGGAGAATCAATAAAATCATCACTAGGCTTTGAGCTAGAAGAAAAGTCCTTTTCAAATGATAATACAGTATCAGATTATTATTATTACTTTTCTCCTCAGGTATCTATTAATTATGACACCCGAAATGTTTATTGGAATCCCGGGAAAGGTATATTGGTATCTCATTATTTTTATTTCATGAATGGGATTGAAACTCCTGAAACTTCCGATTATACTTTTTTGATTTGGCGTCAATCCTATTCCTTATTTTTTAAACTGAATCAATCTAAGAAAAAATTAGTTTTAGCCTTGAATGGGACGGTTAAGAGAAAATGGGGAGAAAAAGAGGAAGTTTGGCTTAATTATTTTGGCGATTCTTATACAGTCCGTGGCTGGGCTTTACCCAATCAAAAATTATATAATTCACAAGATGAATCCTTTCGTTTTGGCCATGAATCTGCTTATGCTTCTATAGAATTAAGAAAAGATATTATTCCAAAATATGCTACAAAATATGGCACTGAATTTGGATTGAGTCTCGTGGCTTTTTACGATGTTGGGATGATCGCTGAAGATTGGATTAATCTCCAAAATATGAAGCCGATGTCTGGAACTGGATTCGGGATTAGGATTCCTATTCCAATGGTAGATGCTATTAGAATCGATTTAGGGTGGGGTTATCGAGATGGAGAATGGAATTCCCCAACTCTCCATTGGGGCATTCAGCAAAAATTTTAGGATTTTTTCCTAAAGATCATTGCTTTTTCAAAACGGTTTTCTTCTCCGTTCCGAAGACGAGAAATATTGGAGCGATGGGTATAGATAATGAAAAATGGAACCATCAGACTAAAAATTAATAGTGATAGTTCTGCAGGTTCAATCCCAATAATTGGCAGCGTCAGTAATAATACCGGGAGGGATGCACTGGCGATAATGGATCCCACAGACACATAACCTGTCAGCATTAAAGTAACTGCAAAAACCAGTATACAAAGTGGCACAGCAAGAGGGAACATAGCAATAAGCATTCCGGCCAAGGTACCCACACCTTTACCACCCTTAAATCCTGCAAAGATTGTATAGGTATGGCCTAAAACAGCGCAAAACCCACATAATATTTGAAAAAGTCCCAAATCAGGAAGTGGGGTTGCATCAAAGAACATTTTGGCTAAATACGCTGCAGGGAGCCATCCCTTGAATACATCAAATACAACCACAACCAATGCCGGTTTCCATCCCAATACACGGTACACATTTGTACCACCAGCATTTCCACTTCCATGCTCACGAATATCAATACCTTTTGTAATTCGTCCCATAATAATACTGGTGGGAAAAGAGCCAATGATATAACTGGCAAACAGGATCAAGATTAAAATAAGGTTCGGATTATTCATAAAGATTATCCTTTAACGATTGGACGGCAATCACCAGTGCTTGTGGACCTGCATGTACGCCTAGTGCTGGCCCGATCTCGGTAGAGATTACTTTTTCTGCTCCCAAAGATTCAAAATGATGTTCGGCATTTTCAGCGAGTTCCAAGGCATTTCCGTGGGCTAAACCCACTCGATAAGGACCATCCGGTAATTTTGATGAAACAAATTTTACTAGTTTTTCTGCCTTATTTTTGGATCCGAAAGTTTTTCCTATTGAATTGATTCCATTCATGGCAAAAGAGAGAATCGGGTTAATTTGAAGCAAATTGGCGATTTTCTTTTTATTGGCAGACAATCGACCTCCCTTCACCACATAATCTAGTGTCTCCAATCCGATATAAATGGTGGTGTTCTGAACTGCCTGATGAATAATTTTCAAGATATCTTCTTTAGCCTTTCCTGATTTAACTGCTTCGGCTGCCCTAAGAGCAATCAACCCGATACCTATTGAACCGTTTTGGGAATCGATTAACTCAATGGGTAAATCTTCTGCATCTCTCGCAGCCAGCGTTGCAGATTGCATGGTCCCACTCACAGATGCAGGTAAATGGATCGATATGACATTATTATAATGTCCAGTCAAAAACTGATATTGCCGTCGAAAATCACCCTGTGTTGGCTGAGATGTTTGCGGATGGATAGAGTTGGTTTGGAGTTGGTGCCAGAATTCTTCTGATGTGATGGTAACCTTGTCCACATGGTGTTCATCTCCAAAATTCAGACGAACGGGCACCATGTGGATATTGAATTCATCAATGAAATCTTCAGGAAGGTCACAGCCGGAATCTACCACAATTGCGATTTCTTCATGGCTCCCATGAGCATCTTTTTGCTGTTTCAGCATGTCGTCAGCTTTTTCGCCACTAAGAGTTCCATATTCGTGCCCCAAGGTGAAAACCGCCTGTGGGTCATTCGTATGAATGTGGATCTTTGCTTTCTTTTTGGAACCGGCAAGAACGATACTGCTGCCCAGATTCATCAATTGTTCTTTGAGCTTGATTCGGTCGATATCATCTCCTGCCACAAGACATTCAGTGCAATAGCGAAATTCATCGGTCATTTCCACTTCAAAATTATCCACCGGTTCGGCAATTGTGGAGGTGTCTACATCATCTTTTTCGCCTTGTTTGATAAAATGATTGATTCCCTCCAGGAAATCCACAAATCCCTGAGCTCCTGCATCCACCACACCGGCTGTTTTTAAGATTGCCAATATTTCCGGTGTTTTCCGCAAGGATTCTTTCGCTTGTTCAAAAGCAAAATCCAGGATCGTGACAAAATCATCATGCTTTTCATAAATGTTATTAACCGAATATGCCCAATCTGAAATGACGGATAGAATGGTGCCCTCTTTTGGTTCAGATAATGCATCGTAAGAATAATTTTTTGCTGTATTAATGGCTTTAGAAAACCGCTCCGGTGTGAGCTTTCGAAAGGATCCAATTCCATCAGCAAACCCTACAAAGAATTGAGCGAGGATAGACCCGGAATTCCCTCTTGCACCATTTAGAGATGCATCTGCAACTGCATCAGCTACCTTCGAAACTTGTTTATTATTATTGGATTTTGTTTCTTCAGAAATAGTAGCCAGTGTAAAGGCCATATTGGTTCCAGTATCACCGTCAGGGACAGGAAACACATTAATTTTATTAAGGTAATCCTTCCGGGTGATAACGTGATTAATCCCGGCTTGGATTGCTTTTAGGAGCCGTGGACCATCAATGTATTTGATCTGCATACGTTATTTCGTAACAATCCCTAAGGAAGTGGATTCTCCTCCGGAGCAAGCAACCCACCGGAAATTATTGTTTTGAGTCCTTCTTCTACTGACATTCCAGTAGGGACAGCATCCGCTTGGGGAATCATGATAAAAAAGCCCGAAGTAGGATTTGGTGTCGTAGGAATAAATAAATGGTAATAAGGAATCCCATCTTTATTTTTTGATTCACCACTAATTAAGGCCATGGTCCATAGTCCTTTTCGTGGATATTGGATATAAACAGCAGCTTTGAATGTATCTGAAGTTCCTTTTGTAAATGTTTCTGTTATTTGCTTCAGAGTTGAATAAATCGTATTTACAACAGGGACTTTTTTGACGAAACGTTCTCCAATACTGAAAATCTTGTGACCTAAAAAGTTGGTTACCAGAACTCCAAGAAAAAAGATTAGGAGTAATGTGAGCACAATTCCAAGTCCGGGAATTTCCCATCCCATTTTATCAAGGATGGGAGCAGACATTTCATCCAAAGTGATAAATAAAAATTCCAATAAAACATAAGTCAGGAATAATGGCAGTGCAGCCGCAATCCCGGCAAAGAGTTTTGATCTAAAGTTTTGTGTGATGGAGTTCATAAGGCAACGAAGTTAATTCGTCTTTACAGGTAAAAAAAGAGAGAGAAGCGTTTGTTTATTTAACAAAAAGAACCTCATATTATTGTAATTTTTTCAAGTTAGAGCCTTACATCCAAACCTTCATGTTCTAGGAGAATCATTTTTTTATCTAGTCCGCCGCCATAGCCTCCCAATGTCCCGTCAGAAGCCAGAATTCTATGACAGGGTATAAATATTGCGATTGGATTGTTGGCATTGGCCGATCCAGCAGCTCGGGATGCTTTTGCATTTCCTGCTCGGCGGGCAATTTCTTGATATGAAACTGTTTTTCCATAAGGGATTTTTGCTACTTCCAGCAATGCTTTTTTATAAAATGGCGGCATCTGTAAATCAAGGGGTACCGAGAATGTTGTCCGGTTTTCATCGAAATATTCACGAAGTTGTTTCAGGGCATTTTTAAGAATAGGAGATTGATTATTATTGGGTGTTTCTGTCTCTTTAGAATCTACATCATTGGCAAGATGGAGGCGATAAACACCTTTAGAATTTGTTCGGACTCCGAGAGTACCGATGGGTGTTTCTATGGTAGCAAATTCATTCATTGAGATTTACAAGTACTGCTCCGAAAATAACAAGGCCACCTCCAAATATAGCAAGAATGGACAACTTTTCATCCAGGAAAATCAACCCTAGAATGGAAGCCATAACCGGTGGAAAAAAGGCAATATATGAAATCTGGGACATGGAAATATGAGGAAAAAGCCAAAAATAAATATACCAGGCAATGAGAGAGCCAAAAATGGTTAGATAGGCCAAAGCAAAAATATTGAAATTGTTCCAGACCATTTTCTGGTCTGATTCGAATACGAAAGAAATAATTAGTAATGTTATTCCAGCTATGAGTTGGCTCACTGCATTGAGATGGAGGGATGTAACCGCATTTGAATACCTTTTCAGGTAAACGTTTGGATAACCCGCTATTATCACGGCTATTACGACCATAAAAATACCAATAACAACTTGGTCTCCTTTAAAACTCAGGCCTTCCCTTAAAATTAATAATGCTCCGATCGTTCCAAGGAAAAGACTAATAATTTTCTTTTTTGTGAGAACTTCATCAGGGAGCATGAAATATGAAAAAACAGCAACGCAAAGCGGAAATCCTGCCCAAATAAGAGCTGATAAACTTGAGTAAATAAATTGGGTTGCCCAATAAGTTAGACCATAACAGATAGTCAGATTCAAAAGCCCAAATTGTACATAAAGTTGCAACGGTAAAGCCTTGAAAGATGGGAAATCTCTTTTATATAAAATTACACCCCAGAGAATTATACCACCGAAGAAAAATCGAAAACCAGAGCCAAAGAATGGTGGTGTTCCACCTATCAGACTTTTTTTCAATATGATCCAGGTGGTACCCCAAATAAAGCACAGGATCGCATAATTGATTAATACTTTTGGTTTCATTTAAAAAAAAACGCCTCGTCCTTTAAAAAACTCAGGATACGAGGCGATGTAAAAATTGTTTAATGTTAATTATTTTGCCTTAATTATCGGATCCCATTTTGATAACCACAGGGCTGGCAACAAAAATACTGGAATAGGTGCCAATAATCACGCCAACAATCATGGCAAAGGCAAAAGTATGAATCACTTCGCCCCCTACTATAAATAACACCAAGACAACAAATAATGTGGTGAGAGATGTAATGATGGTTCGGCTCATTGATTGATTGATACTTTCATTGATCACGGATGAGAGAGTCGCATTTTTCAATCCTTTTACATTTTCACGAACTCGATCAAAGATAACAATAGTATCGTTTAAAGAATAACCTACTATGGTTAGAAATGCTGCTATTACTGCAAGAGATACTTCAAAATCCAATAAAGAAAAAATGCCCAATGTGATCAATATATCATGGGCTAGGGCTGCAATGGCACCCACAGCATATTTGAATTCGAATCGGATGGAAATATAGATCAGGATCAATATCAAGGTACTAAAGATAGCCATGATTGCGTCACCGCTCAACTCAGCACCGATCTTAGGTCCAACTTTATCAATGGAAAGAATAAATTTTGACCTATCGTCAGGAATCATTTCTGGAAATGCTTCTGCCATTTTTTCTACAAATTTATGTGCAAATTGTTCCGGCTCATCATCCATACTTGGGAGACGAACTGCCACATTAGACTCATCACCAAAATGTTTGATCTCAGCTTTGCTGAAATCGAATGTTTGTCCATCGATGTTTACCTGATTTAAAGCAGAACGGACTTCATTGATATCCACTGGATCAGTGTAATTCACTGCTATCATAGTTCCACCTTTGAAATCAATACTTAATTTGGGTCCACCTTTCATGACAATGGAGGAGACTCCTACCACAATCAACAAGGCAGATAAAAGTCCGCCCCAACCTGCTTTACTCATAAAATCAATATGCGTTTCTTTAATAATTCTCATGTTAAATACTCAATGTTGTGAGCCCTCTACGGGATGTATATGCATTAAAAATAGTTCGTGTAACAAACACTGCGGTGAACATAGAGATCAAAATTCCCCAGAATAGTACTGTGGCAAATCCTTTAATGGGACCTGTACCAAACTGATAAAGAACCAGAGATGCGATTAGGGTTGTAACATTTGCATCAATGATGGTTGTCAACGCTCGGTCATAGCCAGCATCAATGGCAGCTTTTGGTGTTTTTCCTTTACGCAGTTCTTCACGAATACGTTCGAAAATAATGACGTTTGAATCAATTGACATTCCAACAGTAAGGATGAGCCCAGCTATGCCTGGTAGAGTTAAAGTCGCCTGAAGAGAAGCCAGTACAGCTAGTACAAGGAGAATATTCCAAATCAGTGCAAAATCAGCCACAATTCCTGCCACCTTGTAGTAAACAAGCATAAAGACGAGTACTAATACCAATCCTAAAATTATAGCCTGTGTCCCTTGTGCAATAGAATCAGCTCCAAGGCTCGGCCCAACAATTCTTTCTTCAATGATATTCACTGGAGCAGGAAGTGCGCCAGCACGTAAAATAATGGCAAGATCCTTTGCTTCGTTCATGCTCCCAAAACCTTCAATCTGGGTTCGGCCGCCGGCTATTTTTTCACGGATAGATGGTGCCATGTGGACTTTATTGTCCAGAACGATAGCAATTCGCTGACCTACATTTGCACCTGTAACGCGAGCCCATGTTTTAGAACCATCACTATTCATAGAAAGAGATACAATGGCTTGACCTGCAGATCCGCTACCAATTGTACCGAGATCAGCGCGAGCTTTATCCACGACCCCACCAGTGAGTTCTGGTGTTTTTTCTAAATAATAAAGGCGATAGAACTTTTCAGGAACAGTTGTTCCGGTGAGTGTTTGGGCATCATTACTGAAAGCAAATTGTCCATTAGCACTTTTCAGTATAGACTGAACTTCCTGTTTCTCTAATAATTTTTTAATTGCATAAACATTCTTATCCTGAACGCCCATATCACCGCTAAGTGCAGCCAGTAAACCGGAGAAAGGCGTATCTGCGAAAATGTTTGCACCTGCATTATCAGTTGTGTCACCGGGTGTTGGTTCTGTTTCTCCAAAAAGTTCAGATACAGTTTTGGTTCCATCATCCTCTTTGGGTGCATCAGGTTGTTTTTCTTCAGTTTTAGGTTGTCCACGCGAAGCCAATTCTTGCAGTTCAACTTCATCGGTGGTTTCTTTGAGAACGTCGTCCAATTGAGCAATGATTTCATTGGTCACTGCTGCATTTTTTACAAGATAAAACTCAAGGAGTGCCGTACTTTGGAGTAATGCCCTTGCTCTTTCAGAATCTTGGATACCAGCCAATTCAACTACAATACGATGTTTGCCTTGTTTCTGGATCGTAGGTTCTGACACACCGAATTGATCTACTCGGTTCTGGAGAATTTCCAACACGCGATTTATGGCATCGTCCGCCTCTTCTTTCAGGGCTAACATAATATCATCCAGAGATGCGCCGTATTGATGATAATAGCGGGAGAGTTTGATGCCGTCCGCTTTTACATCTTGTTCAAATACCGTAAAGAAATCCTCATCCGGAGAAGTTGATTTTTCTTTGGCAGTTGCTAAAATACCTTTAAGTCGGTCATCCTTCATGGAAGCGAGATTTTCCATCAAAGTAGGAATATCTGCTTCCAGGACGATGTACATACCGCCTTTCAGGTCAAGGCCTTGACGAATGATTCGAGATTCAATTTGTTCAAGGTCCCCGGAAGTCCGGAGTTCTTCTTTCTCGTCAGTTGTCAGGTTCTGGTATTGCCATGTAGGCTTGAGGGCAAAAATGGCCCACGCGAGAATGACACCAATAATTATATATCTAGGAGTTAAATTGCTTTGCATTAAAAAAGTGAATTGTAAGTTTAAAAAAGCCGGTGAATATACCCTTTGGATTCTAACTTGGGCAAGGGTGGCGGTGGGATTTATATATTTTTATTAACTTTTAAATCACATTGAGTTTTTTACCAACTTTTGTGAAGGCAGTTACTGCCTTATCAAGATGATCTTTTTCCATAGCGGCAGAAATCTGTACACGGATCCGTGCATGGCCTTTTGGGACCACAGGAAAATAAAAACCAATCACGTAAATACCTTCATTTAGCATTTCAGCCGCCATGTTTTGGGCTAAAACTGCATCATATAGCATGATGGGGACAATGGGGTGAATTCCATCTAAAATATCAAAACCTGTTTCGGACATTTTTGTTCTGAAGTAAGTTGTATTTTCTTCTAATTTATCTCGGAGTTCTGTGGTGGCGGACACCATATCAAACACTTTGGAGCCTGCGGCTACTATGGCTGGCGCCACTGTATTCGAAAATAAATAGGGGCGAGACTGTTGCCGTAATAAATTAATAATCTCTTGTCGTCCTGTTGTAAATCCACCGGAAGCGCCCCCTAGGGCTTTTCCTAACGTTGAAGTGAAAATATCGATCTTATCCATTACACCACAATGTTCTGCGGAACCGCGTCCTGTTTTGCCAACAAACCCAGTAGCATGGCTGTCATCCACCATAACCATGGCATTGTATTTTTCTGCTAGCGTTGTGATCTTATCCAATTTCGCAATATAGCCATCCATGGAAAAAACACCATCCGTTGCAATCATTCGCAATCGCGCTCCTTGGGATTCTTTGAGTTTTTCTTCCAAATCGGCCATATCACTATTGGCGTAGCGGTATCGTTGAGCCTTGCAAAGGCGGACTCCATCAATAATGGATGCATGATTTAAAGCATCGGAAATGATGGCATCTTCCGACCCAAGGATGGTTTCAAAAAGACCACCATTGGCATCAAAGCAAGAAGTATAAAGAATGGTATCATCTGTTCCGAAAAAGGTAGAAATTTTTGATTCTAATTCTTTATGAAGATCTTGTGTTCCGCAGATAAATCGAACCGATGCCATTCCAAAACCATGGTCATCCAAAGCCTGCTTAGCCGCAGAAATAATGTCCGGATGATTGGCGAGCCCCAGATAATTGTTTGCGCAAAAATTTAAAACTTCACCATCCTTGGCAGTGGCAATATTAACTCCTTGGGGTGTTGTAATGGTGCGTTCTTTTTTTATGAGTCCATCTGATTCAATTTGAGAGAAGATATCTTGGTAAATTTGTTTTGGGTTGTTCATATTTATTTATCGAATGAGTTCATTTTAATAGAGTATTTAAATGCCTGTAACAGTTTGGCTAAAATGATTTTTTTAATGTAGTTTAGGTTTTGTTATAAATATTTTTAATGTACTCATTTTATTCATTTAATAGTAATAATAAGTAATGTCCTGCCGACCAACTAAAGTTCTTTGCTTCTAAGCCTTTTCCAGTTACAGGATGGTAATTTTCTCTTATTGAAGTTCCTTTACTTAGAACACCTTCAGCATTATGTATTAATTTATAAGTTGCCTTGTAGGCGTCTTCATGATATCCATAATTGTGCAGTCCTACCACACCAAAGTAGGCCTGATCTATCCAGTTAGGACCTCTCCAATATCCTTTATCCGGTTTAAAACTTGGATGACTAGCACTTAATGTTTGAAAAGGGACTGTTGTATTAAAGAAACGAGGATTAATCATGTTGTTTATAACAGCTTCAGCTTGTTCTTTTGTAGCTACGTTTGCCCATAAAGGAAGCCATCCTTCACACCCCATCACAGCAATAAAAGTTTCCCCGTCTATAGAAGTATCATAAAACCAACCTGTTTTTTCATCATAAAATTGATTTTGAATTTTCATTTTTAAATCATCTGCCTGTTTAGTAAAAATAGTGATGTCTTTTTCTGACTTAACTACTTTGGCCATCTTTGCCAGATATAGTTTTTCAGCATATAGGTATGTGTTCAAATCAACACTTTCTTGGTTTAAAGAAAAAACTGTTTGAGCACTTTTAACCATTTTACTTTTGTCAAAACGTACAGCATTGTCCATGCCACTTTCCCATTTTGCAGCCACTAAAGTTCCATCAGTAGAGCCATATTCACAAAGACGATCTTTATCATAATCTCTAAATTTGTACCACCAATTATGTTGCTTTACAATTTTAGGATACATTTCTCTGATAAAGTCAATATCTCCATCATGTTTGTAGATGTTCCATACCGCCCAAGCAGATAAAGGAGGCTTAGTGTTTCTGTAATTATGTTTATTTATTGTTGTGTCTCTATAAATACAATCTACAATAAACCCATCATCCAACTGAAAGTCATAAATGGCTCTTATCTGATCTTTAGCTAATTCAGAGTTGTAATGAGTAACAGCTGCCGCATGTTTCCAACTGTCCCAAGCCCAAAACCCTAAAAACCATTTGTAATGGTAACTAGGAAAGATTCCACGATGCTTTAATTCTCCAACTCCAATTCGAGTGTTGTTTTGCAACGTGAGTATAGTTTTAGCAACTAAATCTTTGTATGTGCTATCTTGCCAATGAGGATCTAATTTGTTGTTTAAAGTTGTAAACTGCTCTTCTTTTTCTATTATTCTTTTATGAAGTTGATTTAGAGGTATTTTAGCAGCGAACTCTAACTCTTGTTGTTCTTTAACAGCATCATATTCAGGGAAAATAAATGTTTGGGCAATTGTTAAAGTCTTCGATTCATGAGCTTTTAGTTTAATATTGTTTAACGAGATAGAATAAGAAGAATCTGTAGTGGTTATGTTGTTTATGTCATCTTCAAAAGTTTGAATAATTCCTTTTGCAGTATTTCGGTCGGTGGTTAAAGTAATGGCATTGCCCTCTTTGGTTATAATTAACCCAATTGAAAAAGTAGCTCCTTTCCAAGAGGGTTGAAGGTTAATTATTTCATTCGAGAAATTGGTGATTTGAGTTGTAATTATTGCAGAGTGCGGAGAATTGTAAAAAAGATTCTGTTCGAGCTTAAGCTTCTTATTCTCTATGACTTGGTTTAAGTGACTATTATAGCTTGTTTGTGATATTGAGAAATCATTGAAATCAAGCTTTCCCTTCGTTTCATTGTTAGTCAATTCTAATTGACTTAACACTTTGCTGCTCCACTCTCCGTGTCCTTGAGCCATTAAAAATGGGCCGGAAAACCCTAATATTTTATTCCCTTCATTAGAAAATCCATAAGCAAACCAGGCACCTTGGTCAGAAAAGGCGAGTGATAATCGGTCTTTTGGTGAAGAGGGAGTTCCCTTGTAATCTAAAATATTAGAGGGAAGAAAAATTGGAAACGAATCTTCCTGATATTGTTTGGTGCTACAACTAAAAAGGGACAGCGAAAGACTTAAATATATTATGAAATGTTTCTTTTCCTGATTTTTCACGTGATTTTATCTAAATTTTCGCCTTCTTCTTTAACTATTATGGCGCACAATGGTTTGAATAAACGCTTGTTTTAATGGCGTTTATTTTTTGTTATCACCTTTTTCTAATTTTGATTTCCAAACAGAATATTCTTTTTCTAAATCGCCTAATATTACTGGTTCTTTTTTAATTAGGTTTATTTTCTCGCCTATATCTGTATTCAAATTAGTAATAAAGTTTCCTAATTCTAACTCCACCATTTCATATTTTGCTTCGCTGTCATTAAAAGATTTTCGTAACTTCCACGGGCCTTTTCTTACGGCCAATTCATGCCCTGTATCCCAAACAAGAACGTCATGTTTTAGGCTATCATTTACACCTTTCAATAAAGGAGTTAAATCCATCCCATCAATATAATCGGGTATTTTAATATTTGCCTCTTTACAGATAGACGGTAAAATATCCATAGCACTTACCATATTCTGATAGACTTTACCTTTCTCATATTTTTTTGGATAAGAAACTAACATTTGCACTCTAATCCCTCCTTCATATAAAAGATATTTTGATCCTCGAAGAGGCTTGTTATTTGCATAAATGGGTGTTGACCCTCCATTATCACTTATGAAGAAGATAAGCGTGTTTTCTCTTAGACCTTGCTCTTCAAGTAGATCAAGCAATAATCCAATTTCTTTATCCATATAATGTACCTGGCCTAAGTAATGAGCTCTTCCTTCTTCATTATTTGGATACCTTCCTTTAGCATACCAATCGTAATATTCTTCAACAGCTGGGTTCCAATCATGATACCCTTTTAAATTGTATTTATTCAAATATTCTTGTGGTAATTGATGTGTGAAATTATGAGCTGCATTAAAAGCAATTTGTAAAAAGAAATTTTTGTCTTTATTCTGTTGAATAAAATTTCTTGACTTTTCTCCAACCAATTGTGTGAAATAAGCAATTGTATCTACTTTACTTTTATTCTCCCATAAGGGTCCTTGTCTTAATGTTTGCCCCTTTCTATTGTTCTCTTTTTTTGAAATTAAGAAAGTTTCTTCTATTTCCTGTTTATGATTCATATAATGCTTTCGAGCTGAAGTATGTCCAAAATAGTAGTCAAACCCATGATTAAGTGGAAAACTTCGATTTGTAGTATCACTATCGTATTCACCATAGTGAGTTTTTCCAACATAACCAGATTGATAATTTTGTTCCTTTAATAATTCTGGTATTGTCTTAAATTTTGGATCATGAAGTCCTTTAGCACTATACCAATATGATCCTAACCTTTGTGGGTAACACCCCGTAATTATTCCTATTCTTGATTGATTACAAATTGGCGAATTATCATATGTCTGAGCAAAACGAATTCCACTCTCAGCAATTCGATCTATATTAGGTGTGTTTACATCATTTGCCAAATTTGCTGCGCTAATATCGCCATAGCCTAAATCGTCAGCTACAATCAAAATAATATTTGGAGGGCTTGCATTTTCGGCTTCTTTCTTTTCAGTACAAGAAGAAATTATTAATGACAATATTAGTAGTGTCATTATCGAAGTACTTAATTTATTTTTGAAGTTCATTTTTTATTTCAATTGGCTACAACGTTACAAGTATGGTGTCGTAGCATCCCGAAGGGTGCTATGCACTATACATTTTGTTAGCCACTTTTATTTTTTCATTAAATTTTAAATAGTCTTGTTTGTTAGAAATTGTTGAGAATTCAGTAGTCCTAATATTCGACACTTTTTTTACACCACAAATCTCTGCTAAGCCTGCAATCTCTTTTTCTGCTAATATTCTATTCGCACCAAACAACACATCATTGTCATATTGAGGATTACCATCAAACTTAATCACGCCTATAGGTCTATTTAGCTGAGAAAATGATTTAAGAGTATATTTTGAACCTCCTGAAATTTTGCTTTGAATTAAAATTAAAGCATTTGATAAACCTGCCTGGATTCTACTTGCCTTACTGCCTGAGAATTGGTCTTCTTTTTTATTTGGTTCATTTTCTGAAATTAACAAACCGTTGTTTTTCAGGACTAATTCAGATAGCTTTTGAGTAACCTTTGATGACGTAGCACTATAGTTTAAACCGCCTGAAAGAACACCTATTACATTAGGTAAAACTTCGTCATTTGACAAAATTGAATATTTGTCAATTCCATCAACTAAACCATTGCATATAGACCAATTTTCACTGAAATACTTACCGACTTTTCCTGCTATTTTGTTACCAAGCTCACTTGAATTTCTAGTTCCAATTATTGCAACGGCTTTACTTAATAATTCAGTGTTTCCTTTTAGATATATAATAGGAGGGGGGGCATTGATTTTTTCTAATGTTTTGGGATATTTAGAATCAATTATTGAGATTACTTCAATATTTTGCTTCTTACATTCATCAATTATCGATTGGGCCTCTTTTAATTTGTAATTAAATTGTTCTAAAGTTACTTTGCCACCAATGCTGGTGAGCATTTCGATATTATCAATATATCCTGAAATGAGCGACAGTTTTTTTTTAATAAAAGCAGGTCCAACATCATTTATAAGACTAAGTGCCAAAATATGTTTTACATTATTTTTCATCAATTAACATTTTCAATATGCCCGCATCCGTTACCACCAAATTTTGGTGGCATACACGAGTAGAATTTTTTACCATCTGACTTTTTTATTTTTATCTTCATTGCTTTTCCACAAGGTTGCCCATCTACCAAATTGGGACAATTTTTGCTCTCAATAGGAAGTATCAGATAAAATAAGGCTATAAATAGAATGTTTTTTACGCCATTATTTCTCATTTGAAATGTTATTTCATGAGCCGTTGCAGATGATGTAAATTGATCATCAATAACAATTATATTTTTACCATTTAAATCAAGATTAGGGATAACCTTCAAGTACTTTTTTATAAATTCTTTGCGCGCCTTATAGTTAGGTTGGTTTCTTAAACTCCCTTCAACATTGTCTGCCCATTCGAAAATTTTGAGTTTTTCATATTTAGTGTCCACAAGCTCAAAAATCTCCTTCATCTTGTTTGGTGGTTTTGTTGTTTTTTTATCAGACACATATGATATGTACTTCCAATCGTATTCTGGATATTTTTCTACTCGCTTGATATAATTAGTAGTTGCTAATGCAAGGGTAGAAATAAATTCTTTGCTTCTTTCTATATTATCTATTTGGTAATATTTATCTGCTCTTGCGAACCTATCACATTCACCATCTTCTTGTCTACCCAAGCATCTAAATGCAGTGAAAGTTTTATCATGATTCCTTTTGAAATGAAACCGAACTATCTTATCAGAATTTTCTCCTTGAAAAATTGCTTCTATTGCCAAAAGGTTTTGAATGGGGTTCTCTATGATATCATAAAGATCATCAAATGATTTTGCATAATAGGTTGGTCCTGCTTTTATAGGTTTCCATTCTTGCCCAATACCATCCCTTTCTTCTATTTCAGAGGCTTTATAAAATTTGGTCAGAACCGTTCTAATATTCAGCCGTCTGCCTAATTCGATATCTAACCAACTATCACCAACCATCAAAAATTCATCTTTATCACTAGAAATCATAGGGCCAAAAACTTCATCAGACCAGTCTTCTAATTTTTTTAGAGTTTTCTCTACATTTGGTTTATCGGCTAAAAAAATTACGGGATAAAACGGTGGATAATCGTTAAAAGGTATATCAAAAACTTCTGCGGCAATTTTCTTTACGTATTTTGGGTGGCTATCTGACACAATGAATACATAATGATTTTTTTCTTCTAATTTTTTTACAAATTCAACAGCTCCTTCAAAGACAGGTATTTCACTTATATTAAAATCTAATAAACCGTCCTTGTAAGGTTTATATTTCGAATGAGCGGTATTAGTTAATGTCCCATCTAAATCTAATAATATTACCATATCAATTGATTGTTTGTCTGCTATAAATTCTTTTGCAAGTTGGCTCATCGAAGAAAAAGTTGCACAAGTATCTGATGAAATAGTTGAGAATGATTGACTGATTGGTTGATTGAATATTTATCAATGCACCTATCCATCTATGTAGTTATAATTACCATTTCAAGACAACTTTTCCGCAATTCCCCGATTCCATAATATCGAATCCATCTTGGAAATCATCCACGGACAATTCATGAGTAAGGACCGGTGAAATATCTAACCCACTTCGGAGCATTTGGGTCATTTTGTACCAGGTTTCATACATTTCACGTCCATATATCCCTTTTACATGGAGACCTTTAAAAATAATGTCATCCCAATTGATTTGGGTGGATTCGGGAAGGAGTCCAAGTAAAGCAATTCGGCCTCCATGATATATGTTCTCTAGCATACTTTTGAATGCATTCGGGTTTCCTGACATTTCCAATCCAATATCGAAGCCACTAGTCATATTTAAATCCGAGTAACAATCTGAAATAGATTCATTCGAAACATTAATGGTACGTGAGGCTCCCATTTTTTGAGCAAGATTGAGACGATATTCATTTACATCAGTGATGACTACATTTCTGGCCCCAACAAAATTGCAAATAGCCACAGCCATAATTCCGATGGGACCTGCCCCTGTGATGAGCACATCTTCTCCTACCATTTCATAAGAGAGAACTGTGTGGGCTGCATTTCCATAGGGATCAAAAAATGCAGCTACCTGGGATGGGATATCTTTATGAATCGGCCACACATTGGATTCCGGGATGACCAAATATTCGGCGAATGCACCGTCGCGATGAATCCCGACACCGATTGTTTTATGGCATAGATGGGTTTTCCCGGCTCGGCAGTTTCTACAATAGCCACAGGTAATATGTCCTTCACCGGAAACGCGATCTCCTGGTTTATAATGTGTCACACCGGGACCAATATCTTCAATAATGCCGCAAAATTCATGTCCAGTAATGAGTGGGAGTTCCAAAGTACGCTGTGCCCATTCATCCCATTTATAAATATGCAGGTCGGTTCCACAAATGGCGGTGTGGGTGATTCTGATCTTTACATCATTGGTGCTGCAATTTGGGATGGGCACATCTTCCATCCAAATCCCACGATGGGGAGATTTTTTTACAAGTGCTTTCATTATTTTAGTCTAAAATTTCTTTGATTATTGAATTCTAAATTTAAGATAAATAAAGAATGGTTTTTTAGATTAAAGATCCAACCTCCAAAATACTAAAACAGCCGAGTAAAGATGCGATACGAAAAAATTATTATCAACACAAATTGTTAACCGCCTCGAAATGTATTTTTAAAAATGAGTGAACATTGTCGCACTTTCTGGCTAAAAACCACTCAAACGAATCTGAATCCAACCCTAAATTGCTTGCCCGAATTTTTCATATTTATTATGGCTACCGTATTAGCATTCACAAATCAAAAAGGAGGTGTGGGAAAGACCACATCCGCAGTCAATGTCGCATTGAGTATGGCAGTTTCAGAGGTTCGTACACTTCTCATAGATTTAGATCCCCAATCTAATGCAACCACAGGATTGTCGGATCTTTTCGAAAAGACAAATGGGTCAATTTATGATGTACTAATAAAAGGTGATGGAATCAAAGATACCATTACCAAAACATCTTTTTCACATTTGGATATTGTGTCTTCAACTAACGACCTTGTAGGGGCAGAGATTGAACTTGTAAGCATCATGGCTCGGGAATACCAGCTCAAGAAAGTGCTGAAAAATATTAAGAAAAGTTATGAAATCATTATTATTGATTGTCCGCCATCGCTGGGTCTACTTACGATCAATGCGCTTACTGCATCCGATGCACTGGTAATCCCAATTCAATGCGAATATTTTGCCTTGGAAGGGTTGGGCCAATTGTTGAATACAGTTCGGTTGGTACAACGTCATTTAAATAAAAAATTGGAGATCGCTGGTATCTTAATGACCATGTATGATAGCCGATTGAACTTATCCAAACAGGTGGTGAAAGAAGTAAATGGTTTTTTTAAGGATAAATTGTTTAAAACATTCATTCATCGTAACGTCCGATTAAGTGAAGCACCGAGTTTTGGAAAACCAGCCCTTTTGTATGATGCTAATTCAACCGGTGCCAGAAATTATATGAGTTTGACAGAGGAAATACTCCAACGTGTCAGTTAATAGATTAGGAAAAGGCTTGGAAGCCCTGATTCGCCCGGAAGCGGAACAGAAGAAAAAACCTGGTAAAGCTCCAGCCGCTACAAAACCGGGTGTGACGGAAATTCCATTAAAAGAAATTCGTCCGAACCCAAACCAGCCCCGCAGGGACTTTGATGAATCAGCCCTGGAAGAATTAGCTGCATCAATCAAGGAAAAAGGTGTATTAACTCCCGTTACAGTTCGGGATACTGAAGATAGTTATGAATTAGTTGCTGGTGAGCGTCGCTGGCGCGCATCAAAAAAATGCAGAAAAAGGACCATCCCTGCATATGTGATTACCGTTAAAGATGATGCTGAAATGATGGAAATGGCATTGATTGAAAATATTCAGCGGGAAGACCTGAATTCGTTGGAAGAATCGGAAGCATTTGCTGTATTGAATTCCAAATTTGAAATGTCTCACGTAGCTATCGCAAAAGCCGTTGGGAAGAAGCGAGTCACTGTTTCTAATTCACTTCGATTATTGAAATTACCGCCGGACATTAGAAAAAGTTTAAGAAAAGGTAATATTTCTGCGGGACATGCCCGAGCCATTCTTCAGGCAAAAACCGGGCCGGCTATGAATAAGATATGGAAGGCGATCTTGAATAAGGATCTGAGTGTTCGAGGTGCAGAAGCTTTAGTGAAGGCATCAACTAAACCACCAAAAAAGAAGAAGATTATTTTCTCCAAAAAGTCTCATCAAATTCAGGTACTTGAAAATCAATTGATAGAAGTTTTTGGTACAAAAGTGGCACTGAAACCAGGAAAAAAAGGTGGTGCTATTGAAATCTCATATTTTTCTGATGATGACCTTGAACGTATTCTTGACCTGATCAATTCTATATCCTGACCTTCCCATGAAACCGGAAAAATACACTATCATGTTTATCCCGGACGATGAGTCCAGCTCCAAGTCTTATCATTTATCTAAAACAGCTATTCAGACGGTATTCTTTTCTGTGATAGTCCTTTTAACGTGTGTATTTGGTGTTCTATTCTATTACGTTCCGAAAATGGCAGATTATACAGAGATCAAGGATCGGCATGACCAGTTTGCTACAGAACGGCTCAAAGTATTGGAACTCACGCGGGATCTTGAACGGATGAAACAGATGGATAAATTAATTCGTCATTCGCTTGGGTCAAAATTAGATTTTGATGACCGTCCTGTCGTGTTCGATTCCATTACAAATGCCGTCTCTACTGGTGGAAATTTGGTTTCATTTATTGAGAATATTCCATCTATTGCGCCTATCCAGGGGTTTGTAACACAACGATCGGGGAAGCCTGGGTTATTTATCTCAGAGACACATCATGGAATAGATATTGTAGCCAAGGAAGGGGAGCCTATTTTAGCCGCGGCATCCGGTGTTGTTGTTTATTCAGGCTGGAATTATGAATTTGGAAATATGCTCATTTTATATCATGGTGATGATTATTTTACGCACTATGGCCACAATCAGCAGAATTTTAAAAAACAGTTGGATCCTGTCACTCGCGGTGAAGTAATCGGTCTTGTTGGAAATACGGGTGTGTCTTCTGGTCCGCATTTACATTTTGAAGTCTGGCAGGAATTCGTTGCTATGGACCCATTGATCTATTTCCCAGAATACCGTGCAACAGATTTAACTTCTCTCCATGAGTAAGATCAATTTTCAAAATGTTCATACTATGATTGGTGCTGATGCTAGGATTGATGGACCGGTGAAACTCCAGGAAGGGATTATTATTTATGGTCAGGTTCATGGGGATGTTGTAACAGATGGCCCTGTTCGTATTGCACAAAACGCTTTGGTTCAGGGTAACATATCAGGAAGCCATATTCGAGTTGGTGGAACTGTTGTTGGTAATATTGCAGCTGACGGTCAGGTAATTCTTGGGAAAAAATGTATCCTGAAGGGGGATATTATTTATAGGAAATTACTCATTGAAGATGGCGCCCAGTTTGAAGGGAAGTGCGACATAGTGGGACGTGATTCAGAAAATACCAACTCATAGTAATGACCGATCCTAAAGGTCGATCTGGTTTTGATCTGGGGCGGTCACTTGAATATTTTCAGAATATTGTAAAAGAATCTGGACCAGCCGCATCTGCATCTTATACACTTGTGGCTTCTGTTCTCATTTTTACATTATTGGGCTGGTATATCGATTCATCAAGAGGAACAAAACCAATTGGTATTTTAGTGGGATTGGGTATTGGATTGATTAGCGGTTTTTATCACTTAGCAAAAACGATTTGGATACGTAAACGTTGAAATTGTTTTTTTATGGCGTAATGGCTTCTGTAGGGATTCTTGGATTGGCGGTGGGTTTTTATCCAGAATATCAAATTGAATTGTTTTTAGGATGGATACTCCCCACGTTGGCTGGGGTAACAACTATGTATTTTGTATTGGGTGCTTCAAAAAAAGATGCTCAACTTGTCACAAAAACCATCGCAACGGGATTTGTGATCAAGATGGTTTATTATGGTGTAACAATTCTCATTATTTTTAAACTATATTCTTTTGAGCCTGTCTCATTCATGTGTAGTTTTGCGGGCTTTTTTCTAGGGCTACATGCACTGGAAGCAGTCATTGTAAAAGACATTTCGAAGTAAACTAAATATAAACCGAATTGAATCAATAGCAGTATGAGTGCAGTTGAAACTGGGCACGCCTCCCAAAGTGTGATGGAACAGGTTGGACCAAACATTATCCACCATGTTTCCAATTCTGATATATCGCACCCCCTTTATCATATTCCACCACTCTTCGGGATAGATTTCTCAGTTACAAAACATGTATTAATGTTATGGATTGTAGCTTTATTAGTTGGGATTGCTGTTATTATTCCTGTTAGAAAATTTTTATCTAGTAACAAGGCTGCACCATCAGGATGGATGAATGGTATTGAAGCCATTGTTCAATTCATTCGAGATTCCATTGTTAAGCCAAATGTAGGACCAAAATGGGTCATGACTTGGACTCCGCTTATTCTGACATTTTTCTTTTTCATTTTATTTGCAAATGGGATTGGTATGATTCCCATTTTTGATGTTTTAGGTGCATTTAACCGTTTTGTATTAGATGTGCCAGCGTCAGACTCCCACAATATGATCAATAATATTCTTCATGGTGGTGTGACAGCCACAGGAAACTTCAATGTAACAGCCGGACTGGCAACAATCACCTTTTTTTCAATCATGGTAGCGGGAACGATGGCTCATGGTTTTATTAATCATTGGAAAAATTTGGCGCCACACGGATTGGCATGGCCCGTATATATAATTCTGATCCCTATTGAATTAATGGGCCTTTTTGTAAAGCCATTTGCCCTAACCATGCGTTTGGCAGCCAACATGACAGGTGGACACATTGCACTGTTGGCACTTTTATCTCTCATGGCCATTTTTGGCGAAATGTTTCATAGTACAATAGCAGGAGTTGGTGTGGCATTTGTCGCCATCCCTATTTCTGTCGCTATTTCAGCACTCGAAATTATTGTCGTTCTTGTACAGGCATATGTATTTACCTTACTTACATCTGTATTTGTTGGGATGGCAATTAATGTTCATCATTAATAAAAAAAGGATATAAACAATGGAAGCAACTGTATTTGTACCTATAGGATTAGGGCTCACAGTCATTGGAGCAGGACTTGGGATTGGCCGTTTTGCAGCAGCAGCAGCAGAAGGTATCGCCCGTCAGCCCGAAGCCGCTGATAAGATCACTGGTGCCGTGAACTTGCCACTCTTTCTTCTTGAAGGTGTTGCAATTCTCGCAGAAGTGTTCATTTTTTTAATGCTAATTCTTTAATCAATAACCGTAAATAATTATGGATCAAATTTGGGGAATTCCCGGAGGCGATGATCTCCATGAGTCCACAGAGGCTCATGGGAGCGCGAGTACTCCGAACCCGTTAGTCCAATTAGATCCGGGTCTGTTCATTTGGACGATCCTGACCTTTTTGATCCTGTTCTATGTTTTGGCAAAGTTTGCCTGGAAACCCCTGCTTACTGCATTGGAATCCAGGGAAAACACTATCAAATCTTCCTTGGAAGATGCTGAAAAAGCCAAAACAGAATTAGAACGGCTCAACGCTGAATCTGAAGAGATTATGGCTAAAGCCCGATCTGAAGCTCAAACTATTCGTGTAGAAGCGAAATCAGCAGCTGAAAAGATCAAGGCTGATGTTATGGTTCAGGCGGGTGAAGATGCGAATAAAATTCGTGAAGACGCCCAAAAACAGATCAATGTTGAAAAAGATAAAGCCATTCATGAAATTCGCCAGGAAGTGGTGAGTTTGACTATGATGGTGGCTGAAAAGGTCATTAAAAAGAATCTGTCCAAAGAAGATAATCAAGCTTTAATTGAAGACTCCATTAAGCATCTAAAAGGATAATGACGCGTAAACAAACCACAAAACGTCTTGCCAATGCACTTTATTCGGTCTCAGAACATAATAATATATTGGATTCAGTTCATCGTGGATTAAACACATTGAACATCTTGGTGAAAACAGATTCCCAATTTCGTGTGTTTATTCAATCAAAACGAATTTCTGGCGAGGATAAAACCACCATTTTGAATAACGTGATGGGTGATTCAGGTCATCCATTGGTAGGTGAACTGCTCTCATATATAGAAGGGAGGCAGTCTTCCGCTATTTTGCAGGATGTAACGAACCTGTTTAACCGTCTATATAAAGAAGGAAAAAATATCATTTCCGTGAAAGGTACTGTGGCTAGTGCTATCAGTGAAGATGAAAAATCTTCCTTGAAATCATCGCTGGATCAAATACTTGGAAAAGAGACTGATCTGTCTTTAGATGTGGATGCTTCTTTAATTGGCGGGATCAGACTTAGAATCGAAAATACATTCTTGGACGCAACTGTCTGGAATCAATTGCAGACGCTCCGAGCGGAACTGCTGACATAGTAAAATAATTAGGAAATTATGGATATACAAACTGATCAATTAACCCGCCTACTTCGCGAACAGATCGAGAAATTCGATGGTTCGGTTGATGTAGCTGAGGTCGGAGAAGTGATTGAAGTGGGTGACGGTGTTGCTCGTGTCTCCGGTCTTGAAAATGTAATGAGTTCGGAATTGGTAGAGTTGCCAAATAGCGTGTTCGGGATGGCATTGAATCTTGAAGAAGACAATGTGGGTCTCGTGCTTTTTGGCGAAACGCGATTGGTGAAAGAAGGTGATTTAGCAAAACGGACCGGCCGAGTGGTGGAGGTCCCTGTTGGGCCATCTATGCTTGGTCGCGTGGTTAATCCCTTGGGGCAGCCCATTGATGGTAAAGGTCCGATTGATACTCCCCATTCACTTCCTATTGAACGGAAAGCGTTGGGTGTTATGGCTCGTCAACCTGTGACTGAACCCTTGCAAACTGGTATCAAAGCTGTGGATAGTATGATCCCCATTGGTCGCGGCCAGCGTGAGCTGATTATTGGCGACCGTCAAACGGGAAAAACGGCTGTTGCCATTGATGCCATCATCAACCAAGCTTACACCCATAAAACAGAAAAACCCGTTTACTGTATTTATGTAGCGATTGGACAAAAAGCATCAACCGTTGCTGCCCTCGTTCAAGAGTTGGAAGCAAATGGTGCCATGGAGTACACAACCGTTGTGGCAGCAAATGCATCTGATCCGGCACCGACACAATACATTGCTCCTTATTCTGGTGCAGCGATGGGCGAATATTTTCGCGACAATGGTAAACACGCCTTGATCATATATGATGATCTTTCAAAACAGGCTGTTGCCTATCGCCAGATGTCTTTGGTTCTTCGACGGCCACCGGGACGTGAAGCATTTCCGGGTGACGTTTTTTATCTCCACAGTCGTTTGCTAGAACGCGCATCCAAATTATCGGATGATTTGGGTGGTGGATCCCTGACAGCATTACCTATCATTGAAACTCAAGAAGGTGACGTTTCTGCTTATATTCCCACTAATGTAATCTCTATTACGGATGGACAGATCTATTTGGAAACAAACTTATTCAATTCCGGAATTCGCCCGGCTATTGATGTGGGCCTTTCTGTTTCACGTGTAGGGGGAAATGCACAGATCAAAGCGATGAAATCTGTTGCGGGTACGCTCCGTCTAGATTTGGCACAATACCGTGAATTGGAAGCATTTGCAAAATTCGGATCTGATTTGGATAAAGCAACCTTGGCTCAATTGACCCGGGGTGAGCGGATGGTTGAAATCTTAAAACAGAATCAATATGTCCCTATGAATGTTGAAAAACAGGTGGCTATTATTTTTGCTGCTTCCAAAGGACACTTGGATGACATTCCAGCGGAAAAAGTTTTAGACTTTGAAACAGGATTGTTGGAATACTTGGATGCTAATGCAGCAGATTCACTTGCTTCAATTGTGAAGGAGGGTAAGATTACCGATGAAAATGTAGGTACGCTTGAAAAAGCAATTGTAGACTACAAAGCAGGATTCAACGCCGAATAATTTATGGCTAACCTTAAAGACATTCGAGATCGAATAAAATCGGTCAAAAGCATACAAAAGGTGACCAAAGCCATGAAAATGGTGGCGGCTGCCAAGATGCGCCGTGCTCAGGAACGAATGGAAGAATCCCGCCCCTATAGTAATTCATTGGCAGAGGTAATCCAGCATTTGTTACCAGATATCGATCGGGATGCGCTTCCATTACTTGACGTTCGGGATGTAAAGCGAAAAGCTTATGTGGTTGTTTCTGCGGATCGTGGATTGGCTGGAGCTTTTAATACCAACTTGCTAAAAGTTGCACAAAAAGAAATTGATTCTTTTGGCAAAGAAAAAGTGGATCTATTCTGTATTGGGAAAAAGGGCCGTGACCATTTCAAGCGTCGCGAATACAATATTATTACAAGTCATGTTGATTTCTGGGCTGATATGAAATTTAATAGTGCCATAACTATCGGCCGCAGTATTATTGAGCATTTCACCAGTGGTAAGGTGGATGAGATTCATGTGGTGTACAATTACTTCATTAATGTAGGGCAGCAACAAGTTAAATCTGAAGTACTACTTCCCCTTGTCTATGAAGAAAAAAATGGTGTGACACACGATCGCTTATATGAGCCATCCAAAGAAGAGTTGGTATCATCATTGATTCCACGACATCTGAATGTTCAGATGTGGAAATATTTACTTGAATCATATGCCAGTGAGCAGGCAGCTCGGATGTTGTCCATGGAAAATGCTACCACAAATGCTCAGGATATGATCAAGGACTTAACATTAGAATTCAATAAAGCCCGCCAAGCTGCTATCACGACAGAAATGCTTGAGATTGTTAGTGGTGCGGAAGCTTTAGCTTAACCTTAAAAGGATACCATTTTATGTCAATGAATGGAAAAATCTCACAAGTAATGGGTGCGGTGGTTGACGTCGTTTTTGAAGACGGCCATCTCCCGGATATTTATAATGCATTAAATGTGGATCGCGGAGAAGAAGGAACCTTGGTTCTGGAAGTTGCTCAGCATCTCGGGGACGGCGTTGTTCGTACAGTGGCCATGGATTCCACAGACGGACTGGTTCGCGGTCATGTTACTGAAGATACGGGATTGCCCATTTCAGTACCTGTAGGCCAAAATACATTAGGTCGTTTATTTGACGTTCTGGGAAATACAATTGACCAAAAAGGTGAATGTGTCACAGAAAAAAAATATCCAATTCACCGATCAGCTCCGAAGCACGAAGATCTTGCAACATCAACGGAACCACTTGTAACAGGGATCAAAGTTGTGGATCTTATGGAGCCTTATACAAAAGGCGGTAAAACTGGATTATTCGGTGGCGCCGGTGTCGGTAAAACAGTGTTGATCCAGGAATTGATCCGGAATATCGCTACCGAACATGGTGGCTTTTCCGTATTCGCCGGTGTAGGTGAGCGAACTCGGGAAGGGAACGACCTTTACAACGAAATGACCGAATCCGGTGTAATTGATAAAACAACCATGGTTTTTGGCCAAATGAATGAACCGCCAGGAGCACGTCTTCGTGTAGGATTGAGTGGTTTAGCAATGGCAGAATATTTCCGAGACGAAGAAGGCCGTGATGTTCTCTTATTTATTGATAATATTTTCCGTTTCACACAGGCTGGTTCCGAAGTGTCTGCATTGTTAGGTCGTATGCCATCTGCAGTGGGATATCAGCCAACATTGTCTACCGAAATGGGAGATTTACAGGAGCGAATCACTTCAACAAAAAAAGGTTCAATTACATCAGTTCAGGCTGTTTATGTGCCGGCAGATGACTTGACAGATCCGGCACCGGCAACAGCATTTGCCCACTTGGATGCCACTTCGGTTCTTGAACGTAAAATTGCAGAATTGGGAATTTATCCTGCTGTGGATCCGCTAGCTTCAACATCAAGAATTCTCGATCCACGAATTATTGGCGAGCGTCATTATGGTGTGGCACGTCATGTACAGTCCGTGCTCCAGCAGTACAAAGACCTGCAAGACATTATCGCTATTCTTGGTATGGACGAATTATCCGATGATGATAAGACCATAGTTTCACGAGCACGTAAGATCCAAAAATTTATGTCCCAACCTTTCTTTGTGGCGGAACAATTCACTGGAACACCCGGTCGATATGTGAGTCTAGAAGATACAGTTTCAGGTTTCGAAGCAATCCTGAATGGTGATGCTGATGAATTACCGGAAAATACATTCGCCTATGTTGGTACTTTAGATGAAGCTTTTGAAAAGCATAAGAAATCTGCTGCCTAATGAGTGAATTCCAACTTGAAATTGTAACGCCGATTCGTGAACTTGATCAAGGACAAGTGAGTTATGTACGCTGTTCCGGATTAGATGGTTCATTTGGGGTTATGGCAAATCATCGCGAAGGTATCATTGCCTTGACTGTTGGGGAAATCAAAGTTACGCGAGAAGGTAAAGATGAATTCTTGGCCACAAGTGGTGGATTTGCAGAGATCATGAAAGATAAGGTGAAACTCTTGGTTGAATCGGTGGAGACGGTATCTGAAATTGATGCGGATCGTGCAGAAAAATCTTTAGAACGGGCTACGCGACGCAAATCTGAGAAAGATTCTAAAATGGATGAAGTTCGAATTGAAGCATCTTTAATGCGGGCCATTAACCGCTTACGGGTTTCCAAAAGATAATTCTTTTTTTAAATTTGAAAAATGAAATCAGAAGCTCGAAACGGTTATTGTTTCGAGTTTTTTGTTTATGAACTAAATATGAAAAAATCTAATAAATTCAGATATGTATAAAAGGTCTCACACTTGCGGACAACTTCGGAAAACCAATGTTGGTGTAACAATTAATCTAAACGGTTGGGTCAATTCAGTTCGGCTTCATGGACAGGTGGTTTTTGTAGATCTCCGTGATCGCTACGGCAAAACACAGATCGTTTTTGACGCTGATTCATTTTCCGGCGATTTTGAAGCAGTGAAAAAATTATCCATGGAAGATGTCTTGTCTATCCAGGGAGCGGTGAGAGACCGATCAGAATCCGCCGTGAACCCGAATATGGTAACGGGTGAAATTGAAGTAGCTGTGACAGACTATATTATGCTAAATGAAGCAGCCCCGCTTCCATTCGTACTGTCAGATAGAGATAATGCTGAGGAAAACCTTCGATTGAAATATCGCTATCTTGAACTCAGAATGGAAGAACTCCAGAAAAATATACTTATCCGCCATGAAACCTACCAAGCCGTCCGTAGTTATTTATCAGGACTGGAATTTGTAGAAATTGAAACACCGGTTTTGATGAAATCCACACCGGAAGGCGCTCGGGATTATTTGGTCCCCAGTCGGATTCATCAAGGAAAATTTTATGCATTGCCCCAGTCCCCTCAGATCTATAAACAGATACTAATGATTGCCAACTATGACAGGTATTTCCAAATAGTAAAATGTTTCCGGGATGAAGACCTTCGTGCTGACCGCCAGCCTGAATTCACCCAGATAGATATTGAAATGTCATTCATTGATGAGGAAGATATTTTTGTTCACATGGAAGGGTTGACTCGCCATGTATTTAAATCAATACGTGGTATTGATCTACCGGATCCTTTCCCAAGGCTAACTTATGCGGACGCCATGGAAACTTATGGCTCTGACAAACCGGATCTTCGTTATGGGATGCAGCTCCAGGATGTGAAAGATTTCACCGATGCTTCTGATTTCAATGTATTCAAATCAGCTGAAAAAGTGAAAGGAATCATTATAAAAGGTGGTGCCAAATATTCCAGAAAAAATATTGATGAGTTAACAGATTTTGTCAAAAAATATAAGGCGAAAGGCTTGGCATGGATGAAATGGGAAAAGGGCACATTCATAGGCGGAATTTCCAAATTTTTCTCCGAAAATCTTCAGAAGGCCATGTTTGAAAAATTGAGTGGGAATGATGGAGATATATTATTCATGATTGGTGATGATTCATCGATTGTTCTTAATGCATTAGGTCATCTTCGCGTGGAAATAGCGAAGCGTGAAGCCTTAACAAACAAAGATGATTTTAAACCGGTTTGGGTTACAGAATTCCCTATGTTTGAATATGATAAAGAAGCTGATCGTTTTATTGCCATGCATCATCCGTTTACAGCACCGAGAGAATCAGATATTGAAATGTTAGATTCGGATCCATCCAACACTTTGAGCCGTGGCTATGATTTAACCTTAAATGGATATGAGATTGCCGGTGGCTCCATTCGAATTCATTCACCAAAAGTTCAAGAAAAAGTATTCTCTTTATTAGGATTGAGCCGTGAAGAAGCGGTTGAAAAATTTGGATTCTTAGTGGAAGCCTTGACCTATGGTGCACCACCCCACGGTGGCATTGCTTTTGGGTTTGATCGGTTAGTTATGCTCTTAGCTGGAACTGAAAATATCCGTGATGTAATCGCTTTTCCCAAAACTACATCAGCGACATCTCTCATGGATGAAAGTCCAAACAATGTGAGCGCCAACCAGTTGGATGAGTTGGGGATTCAAATCAAAGAATCTAAAAAATAATTTATTCTATTGGCTTTTGCGAAACGGTCTTCTGTTTCCATTCTCATAATGAATTCTTTTCATTATAAAAGCATCCAATCCCAGTTATAGCCAAAGCCGGAGCGATCATGAAATTGATTAGCGATAAAAATTGCCAATGCCAATATTCTGAAACAGGCACGCCCAAAGTCATAACAATAAATAGGGCAGTGGGCGTCCAGGGCACAATACTTTCAAGCATAGTTCCCGTATCTTCAAGCGATCTGGATAGAACTTTCCGGTGAATTTTGAGTTGATCAAATTTTGTTTTAAACGCATCGCCCACGATAAACGTGGTAGCATATTGGTTAGATGTCATGGCATTGGTAAAAGCAGTAGCCACCAATGTGGAAAGGATGGTAGCAGATCTTGATTGAGCAAATCTAAATACTTTGTCAATTACTATCGGCATCGCATTAATGTGATCCATAGCACCAATAAAAATAAAAATAATCATGGCGGTGATCACCGCTTCAGCTAAATAATACAATCCACCACGGTTAACCAGTTCCATCACTTCCAAAGGGAGCGATGTGGCCCAGGGCGCCATGTCGGTATGAAACCCTTTATGGAGAGACGCTATAATTTGTTCCAGAGAAAACGGTTGGATGGCCAATGCCAAAAAGGAAGCGCTACCAATGGATATAAACATCACTGGTAAAGTGGGCATTCTTTTCAAAGAGCCAATCAATACCACCAACGGCGGAATCACCAATAATATATTAAATGTAAAAATGGATTGAAGACCGTTTAAAAATGCCAATGTTGAGAGTGTCTCCAGATTTTGAGAAAGAGGTGGATAGATGAACCCAAGCACGACATAAATGATGGCAGCAATTAGAGCTGAAGGGAAGGTGGTATAAGTCATGGAATGAATATGATCATATAAATCCACTCCGGTGGCCATGGCAGCAATATTGGTTGTATCAGATAGGGGGGACATTTTATCGCCAAAAAATGCACCACCGACAATAGCACCTACCGTGATGCCAAGGTTTGCACCCAATACAGTTGCAATACCCACAATCACGATTCCTACAGTCCCGACCGATCCCCAGGAAGTGCCTGTCATAGTGGAAAAAATAATAGGCACAATGAATGCAAAGAAATAAATATAAGACGGATGGATAATTTTAATTCCGTAATAGACCAGCATGGGAATGGTGCCGGAAACAATCCAACTGGAAATAAGGATACCGATTGAAAAAATGATGAACCATGCAGGCATAGCGCTGGCTAGTTTTTTCACGATAGATTTCTGTATCTCTATCCATGAATGACCCATCCATACCAATTGAATAATAGTAATGATTGCTGCAAGAATAAAAGTAATCTCCAGAGGCAACGCATCTTGTCCCAGAAATTGAGGGCGAAGAATTAATCCATATAGCACCAATACAATGAGGAATATAATGGGAGTGAGAGCGGATTTAAATGGGATTTTGGCTTGATTCATTATCAATTTTAATAAAAAGAAAGAAAGAATTAAAAGTATTAAACCCAAAAATAAAGTGCATACCAATAATCTCTCTATCCAAAATGAAGTTTAGGGGTTTAAAAAATGTATGAATATTGTTATTAGGATTTTATTATTTGTTTTTAAGTAACATTTCTCAAAAATAGTATTTCCAAAAACTTTGAGCCTATTGGGCATTCAATCATTGAATAATCCATACCACCGGGAATTGTAATTGAGTCACCTGTATTTAGTGAAAAAGTATTTTTTTGATCAATTTGTATGTTCAATTTTCCGTTTATAAGAAAAATAAAATGGAATTCTCCATTTTGAGTTTCTAAAGTTGATTTACTTTGTTCTAATGATCTCACTACTGAAACACGGGCTAATCCATTCGTAGCAGGATAAAATCCAAAATCCTGTTTTTCAAATCCGGGATATCGGCACGGACGCCATTTTGCCTTTTTCGCAATATGATGGATAAAATTTTGTCCATTATAATTTCGATCAGGTTTTGTTTCACCAGTGGGGAGATTCGACTTTGGATCGGTACAGGTCATGTGACTTGCTGGTGAGCTTATCTCCACTACTTCAAACCCATCCGAATTTTCAAGTACCTGATGTCGGATTTCAGGTGGTTGCAACACGCAGTCACCCGCTTGAAAAATAAATGGACTGCCTTGGTCTTCATAAACCAATTTTGCCCAGCCTTTATTACAAAAGATCATTTGAAACCGGATTTTATGAAAATGGACATAATCTGATACAGGCCCTGCTTTTAGAATTCTTATGTGAGATGCAATAAATCGTCCGCCGTATCGATCCGGGATGAGGTCTCGATATTCCATTCCGGCCCGGCCGATCTTCCATTGTCCTTCCATCAATCTTGAATATTGGATGGATTGATTTCCTTCTGGAAGGATATAGGAACCATTTGGTTCATGAAACTGAATTAAAGTTCCATTTGGTGCTGTTAGATTATTGGATTTGGCTCCGGCAATAGAAATGGTTCCAGGATGAATTGAATCATCTTTTTTGAAATGGATTCTTAATCCAAATCCATACATTATAGCTTCAGTAGGATCATCCGCCGGATAAATTGATTCCAATTGAAATCCCACTTTGTCCGAAAAAAATGATACGGTTTCATTTAAATTTCCAGAGGGGAGAACAATTTCAGCAGTTTGAATTTTAGAACCAGACATTATTTCATTTCATTTTCAAGGTCAACGCCTAATCCTTCTGCTATCCGGTTGATATAATTAAAATAGGAAACAACCTGAGCTGCATCGCTAATTGCATCTTCAGAAAATCCAATTCCCGTAAGGGCATCAATATCTAATTTTTGCATATCGCCTGGCGACAGGGTCAATTTTTCTGCCCAGGCACAAAGTGCTTTATCTTTCGCAGTTAGATCTGCCTTTTTCCAATCTTTCTTTAATTGCTCAGCTAATTCCTTATTACCGACTTCATCCCGGAAGTCATTCCCGTGGGCTTCAATTCAGTATTTGCAATGATTCACTTGGGAAACGACTGTGGCAATCATTTCTCGCTGTGCCCGGGACAGTTTCGATTCGCCAAACATGATTGCGAGATACAGCCGCATGGCTTCTTTCAATGCAGATGGACTTTGGCTCATAATCTTTAAAATATTAAAAACACGTCCTGATCGCCGAATCCCTTTGTCGTATTCATTTTTGACAATCCCCTCAGCTTGATCAATATCAATTGTTTTTATGAAAGTCATTATTATTCTATTTCCTCAATAAGGTCTTGATTCATCCTTGCTTCATAATCGAATCCTTCTTTTTTCCCTAGAGATTTCCCCATCCAATAGATCCCAGTTCCAATAAGCCCTCCAATCAAGACCCAAAGAAATACATTTGGCAGAGTTATGAATGTAAAATATCCCATGGTGAGTATAACAATTCCACCCATGAGCCAAAGGGCAGGGATAGGTGGCTTGAATTTAGCAGATTCATACAATGATGGGTTTACATAGGGAAGGCTAATTAATGCGATACCCTGGATCAAATAAATAATAAAAATTCCAACTAATCCTGTATTCAACAGGAAGATTGCAGATTTTGACCAGATGAGTGCAATACAAATCACAGCGCTAATGATTAAACTAACATAAGGTGTCCGCCAGGTGGGATGAATTTTCGATAAAATTGGTGGCATAAGCCGATCTTCGCTGAAAACAAAGAACATTCTGGAAGGTACGAGGATGGACCCATTGATACTGGTTAAGAAAGCACTCATGGCGCCAATGGCGACAATGCCCGATCCCCATTTTGGTAAATAAACCCCTGCAGCATCCGCCATGGCAGATTGTGATGTTGCCAGAGATTCTGCCGGAAGGACACCAAAAGCGACAAATGACATGAGCACGAAGATCACAACCGAAATCAAAACACCGCGAATAAAGATCATGGGCAATGTTCGGGTGGGGTCTTTCGTTTCACCTGCAATCTGGGAGAGAGTCTCGAATCCTGCATAACTGAAAAACAACATGGGCATAGCTTCCATGAGTCCGCCAATTCCTTTGGGTAAAATCGGATCATAATAGGAAAGATCGACGGCGAATAAACCAGGAAGGACCAATACCAGAATGCTGATGATTAAAATTCCCAACATGAAAGTTTGGATATGACCATAATGTTTTATTCCAACCATATTTATACCATAGAAAAAAATCAGTGCGATCGAAGCCCATACTTTTGGATCTGCGGTGGGATAAAAATAAGTCAAATATTCCCCAAAACTTGTAGACATGAAAGCAATGGCACCAATGAAGGCAAGGAGTTTCATCCACATGGCAATAAACCCCAGATAATAATTTTTGAAGGTTCTGGAAATATGAATGTAGGCACCCCCAGGACGATTACCAAGAGGCGTGGAAACAAATACACTATATGTCAGGGCAGTGCAAATAATAATAGGTGCAAAAAGAAGGTAGGCCAAAGGGACAGAAGATCCGGCAACCGCACCGGCTTCACCTGTAACCCTGAATATACCTGCACCCACCAAAATTCCAATTATGGTGGCATATCCAGAAAGTGGGCCTAAGTCCCGGCGGAGTTTGTTTTGTTTATTTATCATTCAAGTATTTTATGTAAATCGCATCTGAAGATATTGGAATCCATTGACAAGTTTTGTTTTAAAAGGAGATGAAATAAGGGTAGTATAAAAGCAGAATTTCCATATCGAGTGGATATGAATTTATAAAGGAATTTAGATAATTATTGAAACAACTTCCTCATCTGATTCACCCCATTCCTAACACAGATTTCCATGGCACGGTGGAGTTCAAGACTGCTGTACCAATAGGAATTGGACCATACCAATGCTTCGGAATCTGCATCAATCATTTTGAGCATAATCCCGACTCTGGCACTTGTATAATTCACTTTACTCCCAGAAGAAATGGCGCCACCATCAGTTTTGGTAGTTGTGGATGATGCTGTTTTTGCATTATCTGCGTCTGCATCGGCTGAAGCAGATTGGCTCACAGTTGTGGTGGTTGAACCATGGTCTTCGTATCGATAGGGAACAATGATTATTTCTGAATCAGTGAATTCCGTAATAATGCAAGAGAGTTCAAGGGTTTTCCCTCCATGTCCAAGGGTTATTGTGGGAAAATCACTTGATAATTCATTTACATTAAATCCATACTTCAGGAAACTATGGGAAAGACTAGTTTCAACCATTTCACCAGAGCCGGAAATATAGGCATGATCATTAACTGGGATAATTTTAATATAACTCACAGTGGTAAAATCATAACTCTCATTTACAGCGGGGCCATTCCAGCAGGAAGCAAATAAGAAAATTATTGAAATAGAAAAAAATGGTTTTATCATTCCTGGCTCAAGCTTTGGATGTGCACCTTGGCTTCACTACTTAAAATTTCATTTTTAGAATATTTTAAGCAATATTGCCATGCTATCAACGCGTGATTGGGTTCATCCAAGGCTTCATGAAGTAAAGCTTTCATGCGATAGATATCTGGATTGGTCATATCACTTTTTTGAGAAACAGAAATATGGCCTAAAGCTTCCTTGTACATCCCAGCTTTCATTGCAGCGGATGCTTTTGCCATTGCATCTCCGGATCCACCTAATAAAAGAGTGGTGGCTAATATAAGTGAAAAATACTTCATGATGATTGTTCCTCTTTCGAAAGATGATGGATGGCGCGCAATACATCCCGCCGGCTGATCTGTCCCACCAATTTATCCCCTTCCAAAATGGGGAATCTCCTGAACCGGGAATTCAAGAAGCTGTCTGCCACATTGGACAGGGTCTCGTTGACGTCAATGGTAGTGACCTCTGTGGACATATATTCTTTCACATATCCACCAAGATTGTTGTAATAGGATGCCTCAAAGAGAGTTTTCATACAATCTTTCTCAGAAAGGATCCCTACCAACTTACCCTTAACATCTACAACAGGTGCCCCGGATATTTTATGGGTTAAAAAAGACTCAATGGCTGTTTCAATTGGCGTATCAGGAGAGAAAGTTATAAGGTTGGTAGCCATAAATTCATGAATAGCATAATGTATATTCATTTGAGAGTTCCTTATCAAGTTTAATTGAAATTAGAGCCATCAAGACCATAAAACAACCACAGGAGTAAATTGTTTCAGTCACTCATTTGTTAATTGTGTTTGTCGAAATACTCGGGGAATTAATAATCTATTTTCCATCTTTTTTAAAAAATATTTCCGATCTTCATTCCATAAATGTGCGATATATTATTCAAACAAAGAAGACTCTTGAGAAAGGAGCCATCGGGCCCGATCCTGATAAAATAAGTTTTCTGCTATAACATCGGGGTTGGCTGAAAAATCAGCATCTATTACATCAGTGAGCATTGTATGGAACTGCTCTCGATTTCCTGCTTTTTGGTGATAGAATTCCGCCATATGAACCGCATTGCCGAGGTAATCCGGATTAGCAGAGAGTGCCTGATTAAAATAGGTTTCTGATTGGGATAATTCTATCCCAGGAATTCGGGTATAAAGAGATCCAAAAAACCGATAGGGGCCGCTATAATAAAATCCCGGTTCCAATGACAAGGTTCGATGCATCAAAACCTCTAATATTTCCCGATGGTTTAATCGTTCGATTACTGGTCTTGTATTTAGATACCGTGCCAGATTTGTGGCCCACCAGAATAAACCGGGAACAACAGAAATAGGTACCTCTGCAAATGCAGTAAGCATTTTATAGGTACTGTCACCTTGAGCATTATTATAGATCACAGAAAAATCCTGATGATTTAATACTGCATCCTGACAAAGTTGGCTTGCCTGTAAAAATAAACTATTCTGTGTTTCACCATCTTTTTCAAAAAATAATCCACGGGTGTACAGAATTTGTGCATATAAAATAGCGATATCGAATTGATCAGGACGCTGTTGACAGGCAAGACTGATAAAATGTTCAGCTTTTTTCAGGGTTAAAGAGTCTGATCTCTGTTGCCAAAATAATTCTCCTTGCTCAATCAGAAATTCTACATTTTGAGTATTGTCAATTGAATCTTGCTGGGTGCCGGCACAATCCAGTAAAATGAATCCTAAAAATATAATAGGAAATAGGATGTATTTTTGTTTCAAGTTATGAAGGGTCCTTTAGCCTAAATTTCGAGGGATGAAATTACAGCCTACATTGGAATATGGAAAAGGTCATTGAACTAAAAACGCTTGAGCCCATAGCATTGCTAGGTGTGGCTGATACCCATATAAAACTCATCGAAGCAGCAATTCCTGCAACCATCATTGCCCGAGGTGAAACGATCAAGATTCGGGGAGAAAATCCTGATGTTGAACATATTCATCAAATTCTTCATGAAATGATGGAAACCCTTACAGGAAAAGGTAGCCTTACCGTAAGAGATGTACAAAATCTTATTGCCCTTGTTACCTCGGAAAATGAAAAATCAAATGGTGAAATCTGCGTACCGGGAATTGTGATCCATTATGGTAAAAAAGGTGCAATAGTACCGAAAACAAAGGGTCAGGAAGCTTATGTAAAAATAGTTCGAAAAAATGATGTGGTTTTCAGCATAGGTCCTGCAGGTACCGGAAAAACGTTTCTCGCTGTGGCTCTTGCAGTGGCGGCATTGGAAAACCATGAGGTGGATCGAATCATCCTTTGTAGACCAGCAGTTGAAGCAGGAGAGAGCCTTGGGTTTCTTCCCGGCGATTTGAAGGAAAAAGTTGATCCTTATTTAGCCCCTTTATATGATTCACTCCGAAGGATGCTTCCTGAAAATAAATTGACAAAACTTTTTGAACAAAAGACTATAGAAGTTATTCCCCTAGCGTATATGCGGGGCAGGACATTGGATAGCGCCTACATGATACTAGATGAAGCGCAAAATGCCACTTTGATGCAAATGAAAATGTTTCTCACCAGACTTGGCATTGGTTCCCGAGCGATTGTAACTGGTGATATTACACAAATTGATCTCCAACGACGAACCGATTCAGGATTGGTCCAAGTTTCAAATATCTTGAATAATGTAGAAGGTATTGGATTTGTCACTTTAGATTGTAATGATGTGGTACGGCATTCGCTTGTAATGAAAATAATCCAAGCTTATGACGAAAATTTTTCCATTGAGAAAAATATAAAATAATTAAAATAATGGAAGGTTTCTATCTAAAAATACTTCCATCTATTTTCAGGGAAAAGATTGGAATTATTTTTTAATTTAAAGACTCTCATATACACGAATTTTAAAGGAATACAATGCAACGGCAATCAGTTATTGTTGCGGCGAAACGGACACCCATCGGCGCATTTCAAGGTAATTTATCATCCGTATTGGCTCCAAAGCTTGGAGCAATTGCGATTAAAGCAGTAGTGGAAGAAACTGGCATCGATAAATCCCAAATAAATGAAGTCATCATGGGAAATGTTTTATCAGCTGGAATCGGACAAGCCCCGGCAAGGCAGGCAAGCATTCAAGCAGGATTACCCAATTCGGTAGAGGCGCTGACCATCAACAAAATGTGCGGTTCTGGCTTAAAAGCAGTGATGATGGCTGACCAAGTTATTCGCGGCGGTGATGCGGATGTTGTAATCGCTGGCGGTATGGAAAGTATGTCCAATGCACCCTATCTCCTGCAAAATGCTCGTGCTGGTCAACGGCTTGGTCATGGAAAAATGATTGATAGTATGATTCACGATGGCCTTTGGGATGCTTACAATGATACCCATATGGGCAATTGCGCCGAAATGCTTTCTAAAGATCGGAATTATACGCGTGAAGCCCAGGATGAATTTGCCGTTATATCCTACAAACGTGCCCAAAAAGCACAGGCAGAAGGTGTTTTCGATTCAGAAATCGTTTCCGTTGAAATACCTCAGAGAAATGGAAACCCAATAAAAGTTTTGGAAGATGAGGAACCGGGTAAGGCCAGATTTGATAAAATTTCTACACTACGACCAGCTTTTGAAAAGGACGGTGCCATCACTGCAGCCAATGCTTCCAAACTGAACGATGGGGCCGCTGCTGTTTTAATTATGAGTGCAGAAAAAGCCAATGAATTGGGACTCTCTCCGATTGCACGTATTAATGCTCAGGCTTCTGCCGCCCACGAACCGGAATGGTTTACTACCGCACCGGGGAAAGCCATTGGCAAGGTATTAAAAAAAGCGAATCTATCAGCAAATGATATCGGTCTTTGGGAAATCAATGAAGCATTTTCCGTAGTTACTATGGCAACTATTGATGATTTTAAAATTGATCCTGCTAAAGTAAATATTTATGGTGGTGCTGTGGCTATCGGGCACCCCATCGGTGCTTCCGGAGCACGGATATTTACAACCTTGATGAATGGTATGGTCAGGACCGAAACAAAATACGGATTAGCAACTCTTTGTATTGGTGGTGGAGAAGCATCCGCTTTGATCGTGGAAAAAGTATGATCGATTTCACCCTAACATCTGAACAGGAACTCATCCAAAAAACTGCCCGGGAATTTGCAAAAGAACATTTAGCACCCGGTGTAATTGAACGGGATGATAAAGCTGAATTTCCTACTGAACAAATTAAAATGATGGGTGAATTAGGCTTTATGGGCATGATGGTTCCGGAAGAATGGGGCGGTGCAGGTTTTGATACATTAACCTATGTAATCGCTATGGAAGAGATCGCCGCTATTGAACTTGCAACATCTACGGTCATGTCTGTAAATAATTCTCTCGTTTGTCAACTTTTTGTGGATTATGGTACCGAAGATCAAAAAGAAAAGTATTTAAAACCACTGGCAATAGGTGAAAAACTAGGTGCCTACAGTTTAAGCGAACCCGAATCAGGTTCAGATGCCAGCAACATGAGAACGTTTGCAAAAAAAGAAGGGAATCATTATGTGATCAATGGAACCAAAAATTGGGTCACAAATGGAATTAATGGGGATATTGTCATTCTATTTTGTATGACAGAAAAAAGTGTTGGTTATAAAGGAATTTCTGCATTTGTTGTTGAAAAAGGGACACCTGGGTTATCTACTGGAAAAAAAGAAAACAAATTGGGAATTCGTGCGTCGGACACGTGTGAACTCTATTTTGAGAATTGTCGGACTCCTGGTGAAAATATGATTGGTGAAGAAGGTCAGGGATTCAAAGTGGCTATGAAAGCATTGGGCGGTGGACGAATCGGAATTGCCGCACAGGCACTTGGATTAGCCCGTGCTGCATTGGATGCAAGTATATCCTACGCAAAAGAACGAAAACAGTTTGGAAAAACCATCGGCGAATTTGGTGCTATCCAGAATAAGTTGGCCGATATGGCTACAGAAATTGATGCTGCACGAATGCTGGTATGGCGTGCAGCAAAATTAAAGGACGACGGTAAAAATTATTATCGAGAAAGTTCCATGGCAAAACTTTATGCATCATCCACAGCCATGAAAGCAGCAACAGAATGTGTGCAAATTCATGGTGGGTATGGGTACATGCAGGAATATGGTGTGGAACGACTCATGAGGGATGCGAAAATTACACAGATCTATGAGGGCACATCCGAAATCCAACAACTTGTTATTGGCAGAGATTTATTAAAATGAGTTTAGATACAAAACCAAATATTGATTGGGACTCCTTGGGATTTAACGTTACGGAAACAAAAAGTATGTTTCGCTCCACCTGTGCCATAGGCGAGAAATGGTCTGGCGGTGATTTAATTCCTTACAGTGATATTTCTTTGTCTCCTTTTGCAGGTGTCCTGAATTATGGACAAGGTGTTTTTGAGGGGGTTAAAGCATTTCGCTCATCGAAAGGGAATGTGGTGCTTTTTCGGGCTGATATGAATGGAAAAAGAATGGCTTTTTCAACCCGACGAATTTGTATGCCAGAAATGGATCCAGACTTTTTTGTGGACGCTGTGATTAAAACAGTCAAAGATAATATAGATTATGTTCCGCCCTATGGACGGGGAAGCCTTTATATTCGTCCGGTTGTTTGGGGCACAGCGCCTATTCTTGGCGTGAGTCCAACATCTGAATATACTTTTATGGTTATCGTTTCACCGGTGGGTCCTTATTTTAAAGAAGGCATTAAACCGCTTAATTTAAAAGTGAATACTGATTACCATCGTGCGGCACCAAAAGGGATTGGGAATGCAAAAGCAATTGGAAATTATTCTGCATCTCTTTTCCCTCTTATGGAGGCCAAGGCAGAAGGTTTTGATGAAAATATTTATTTAGATGCAAAAGATGAAAAGTTTGTAGAAGAATTAGGGTCTGCAAATGTGTTTATTTACAAGGATGGAGTATTAAAAACACCCGCTTTGAATGGATCAATCCTAGGTGGAATCACACGACAATCAGTATGCCAGGTTGCATCGGATATTTTAGGAATTACCGTGAAAGAAACTGAAATCACAGTTGATGATCTTTTAAGCGCAGAAGAAGTTTTTTGTACGGGAACGGCTGTGGTTGTTACACCAGTTGGGAGAATAACCTACCAAGGGAAAACTACTGAGATAAATCAAAATCAAATGGGACCAATAGCAAAGAAAATTAGGGAAATGCTTGTGGGAATTCAGCGTGAAGAAATTGAAGATCCATTCGGTTGGGTTCTGCCTGTAAACTAAATAAATCAATGATAAATTCAAAAATACATCCACGAAGGATCGCACGTGAAGGTGTACTGCAAGCATTATATGCCCAACAGTTTTCTGAGGATGAACCCACTATTGTTTTAAACAGAATAATGGCTTTATATCCTGAAAAGAAAAAAAATTCCAAATTTATTTCATCTCTTTTTCAGTGTGTATTAGATCATATGGACTGGGCAAATGATATGATTAAAAGTCACCTCCAAAATTGGGAATTTGACAGAGTGGCACAAATAGATCGGGTTTTATTAAGAATGGGCATCTGCGAAATATTTTACATGGATGATATTCCACCCAAGGTTTCCATCAGCGAAATGGTGGAAATCTCCAAAGTGTACAGCACAGAAGAAAGTTCAGGATTCATCAATGGGATTCTGGATGCGGTTTATAAAGAATTTCAACAAAAAAATAAGAATTAATTAAAATGATACTAGCAAAATTTTTTGGTACAAAATCTGATCGGGAGATGAAAAAACTCCTTCCTACCTTGGACAAGATAAACCAACTATATGAGACATTCTCTTCCAAAACAGATGAAGATCTGGTCACTCGAACACAAGAATTGAAAGAGTTTGTGATCAATCAGCGTTTAGAGAAAGCTCAATCTCTCCATGCAGATATGGATCAACAGGAGCGAGAAGCAGAGATCTTAAAAGCGGAGCAAGGTGCCCTCGATTTTATCATGGTAGAAGCTTTTGCCATCGTGAAAGAAACGTGCCGTAGAATTTGCGGGTCTTCTTGGCGTATCTCTGGTCAAGAAACACTCTGGGAAATGGTTCCATATGATGTTCAGCTATTGGGCGCTATTACGCTTCATTCCGGCAAAGTTTCTGAAATGAAAACCGGTGAAGGAAAAACACTTGTCTCCACCATGCCCATATATTTGAATGCACTTTCCGGTAGAGGTGTTCACGTGATAACTGTGAATGATTATCTCGCTCAACGTGATGCAGAATGGATGGGAGAAGTGTATAAACGATTGGGACTTACTGTCGGATTTATTTTGAATTCAATGGACAATGTTCAACGTAGGGAAATGTATGATCGGGATATTACTTATGGTACAAATAACGAATTTGGTTTCGATTATCTTCGTGACAACATGGCACTTCAGAAAGAAGATAAGGTTCAGCGTGGTCATGCTTTTGCAGTTGTTGATGAGGTAGATAGTGTTCTTATTGATGAAGCCCGAACACCTTTGATCATTTCCGGTGCTGTGGATGCCCCTGTAGATGAAACGTTTTCCACTCTAAAACCTGGTGTTCAACAATTGGTGAAAAAACAAACTGCTCTTGTCTCCGAGCTTGTCCAGGAAGCCAAAAAATTATTGAAAGATGAGGATGAGGATGCTGCCGGATTAAAACTGCTCCAAGCCCAACGAGGCATGCCAAAACATCGGCAGGTCATGAAGATATTCCAGGAAACAGGCATGTTAAAGTTGGCTCAGGATATAGAATCCATTTATATCCGTGATAAGAAAATGGATGAGGTAGATGAAGACCTTTATTTTGCTATTGAAGAAAAAAGTCATGTCATGGATTTGACTGATAAGGGCCGAAATTTACTGGCGCCAGATAATCCTGAAACATTTATAATTCCGGACTTGGGTGAAATGCTTTTAGAGATTGATGAGATGGGTGACCTTTCTTCAATTGAAAAGGAACAGGAAAAAGAGAAAGCCCACCAACTCCACGCGCAACGAAGCGGGACTATCCATAATTTTAATCAATTGCTCCGTGCTTTCACTATGTATGAAAAAGATGTGGAATATGTTCTACAGGATGGGAAGGTAATGATTGTGGATGAATTCACGGGCCGGGTTCTTTCAGGTCGTCGTTATTCCGATGGGCTTCACCAGGCTTTGGAAGCAAAAGAAAATGTCCGAATTGAAAGAGAAACCCAAACATTGGCCACCATTACCATCCAAAATTATTTCAGGCTTTATGATAAATTGGCAGGGATGACAGGAACTGCAGAAACTGAAGCAGAAGAATTGGGGTCCATCTATGGATTGGATGTGACAGTGGTACCAACTCATCGGGATATTATCCGGGATGATCGGGAAGACCTGGTTTATAAAACAAAACGGGAAAAATATAATGCGGCTATTGACGAGATCTCTGAATGTCATCATCGCGGTCAACCTGTTTTAGTTGGAACAATTTCTGTAGAAATTTCTGAATTATTGGCACGTATGCTAAAACGGAATAATATACCCCATAATGTTTTGAACGCAAAACAGCACCAAAATGAGGCCGAAATTGTGGCTCGTGCCGGTCAACGAGGCGCTGTTACGATTGCAACCAATATGGCTGGCCGGGGAACCGATATTAAACTGGGTGAAGGGATTAAGGAATTAGGTGGGCTCCATATTATTGGAACAGAACGCCATGAATCGCGTCGAATTGATTTGCAGTTACGAGGACGAAGTGGTCGACAAGGTGACCCGGGCTCATCCCGTTTTTATTTATCACTTGAAGATGATTTGATGCGTCTATTCAGTTCAGATCGTGTGGCTACCATTATGGATAAAATGGGAATAGAAGAAGGTGAGGTCATTTCTGCGAAAATGGTCACACGAGCCATTTCTAATGCGCAAAAAAAAGTGGAGGTTCGAAATTTTGGTATTCGGAAACATCTTCTTGAATATGATGATGTGATGAATCAACAACGGCAGGTAGTTTATGATATTCGTAACCAGGCTTTATCTGGAGAAGATATGTACGAGACAACCGAGCAGATCTTGGATGATTTTATCATGGATGAAATCGAAGCCCAATCTTTTATGGGAACACCGGACATGTGGGATTGGGATCATTTGAAACAATCTTTTGCTTCTCATATCTTAGTAGATGCATCTTTAGAGCAGATCCAGACGTCAACTGGGAATATAGATCTAACTGCAAATGATATTGCAGATTGGATCGGAGAAGATGCAAGATCCATTTATAAAGCAAGGGAATCCTTGCTACCGGAAGATGCGTTACGTGGGTTCGAACGATTTGTCATTCTGCGAACTATCGATGATAAATGGAAAGATCACCTTTATGCCATGGATCAGTTGAGAGAAGGGATCAATCTTCGCGCTTATGGACAGAAGAATCCACTTTTAGAATACAAATCAGAAGGATTCAAAATGTTTCAGGAAATGATGACAGACATGAATTCAGTTACGGTTCAACGATTATTCAGGACACAACTTCAAGGGATGGATCAAACACAGGGTGTTCAGGAACGATCTGTCAGAAATGTCCAAACATCTCATCAAGATACAACTGGCATGGGATTTCAAGGGCAGCCAGATGGGCAAAAAGGAAACCAGCCCCAACAGGTTCGAACACCAGTCCAAGTTGGAGAAAAACATGGTCGGAATGAAAAGATAACGGTTCGAGGTCCCGATGGAAAACAAATTGAGATTAAATATAAAAAACTCCAGAATTATTTAAATAGAGGATATACTCAGGTGTCATAATGTCGGAAAAATTACGGTTCGAAACTAAAGCGATTCATGTTGGAAATATACCGGATGAAGAAACTGGAGCTGTGTCGCCTCCGATTCACTTTACATCAACATATCAGCAAAGTGGTGTGGGCAAAAACCGTGGTTTTGATTATTCACGTGCAGCCAATCCAACTCGACAGCGATATGAAGAAAATATTGCATCGTTGGAAAGTGGGAATTATGGAATTGCATTTGCCAGTGGGATGGCCGCCACAACAGCTCTATTCCAAACCTTGACCCATGGAGATCATGTTATTATTGGTAGGAATACTTATGGTGGTACCTACCGAATGGCGGTTGAAGTTTTATCCAAACATGGTTTTTATTTTGAGTTTGTAGATACGAAGTTTTTGGATCAAGTTGAAAATGTAATCAAGCCAAATACAAAATGGATCTTTCTTGAAACACCAACTAATCCGTTATTGGAATTATGTGATATAAAAGCAATTGCACAGTTATGCAAATCGCATAATGTTAAGTTGGCTGTTGATAACACTTTTATGAGTCCTTATGGACAAAACCCTTTAGCGTTTGGTGCAGATTTGGTCATGCACAGTGCCACAAAATCTATTGGTGGGCATAGTGATTTGCTAGGTGGGGTATTAATAACAAATGAAAAAGAATTGGCAGACCAACTTTATTTTATCCAAAAATCTGGTGGAGCTGTGCCGAGTCCATTTGATTGTTGGATGTTGCTTCGTAGCACAAAAACCATGGGGCTTCGTGTTCAGAAACAATCGGATAATGCCATGACATTAGCACATCGGTTAGAATCTCATCCATCCATTGAATCAATCATGTATCCCGGTCTTGAATCTCACCCTCAGTTTGAATTGGCAAAGTGTCAGCAACTTAATTCAGACGGTGTACCCATCTTTGGTAGCATCATTTCTATGGAGTTGGGATCGGTGGAAGCACGTGATTATTTTTTATCAAAAATTCAATTATTTACCTTAGCAGAAAGTCTTGGTGGTGTAGAAAGTTTGGTATGTGTTCCATTTGGCATGACTCATGGATCCGTGCCAGTGGAAATCAAAAATGAAATAGGGCTCACGGAGTGCCTAATTCGTTTATCGGTTGGTATTGAACATGTTGAAGATTTATATGTCGATATTACCCAAGCATTGAAAAAATAAATTATGAGTGAATTATCGGTAGAAAATCGTTATTTTAATGAAAGACATTTGGCTCTATCTTCGAGAATATTAAAGGAGATTTGTCTAATTATTATTTTTCACCTTTTAAATTTTCAAAATTGTCGGAGGACAATATGATCTTATTGCGAAGAACTTTTAATCCATTAGTCCTTTTAATGGTACTGGTTGGATTTGCATTTCCAAATGTTACGGTATCACTGAGTGACGTAGAGGTAGATGGATATACTGCGGACATTATCGTCCCAGTGAACCTGAGCAATCCCAACGATGGCGTCGGAGGGTTCCAATTCGACGTAATTGCTGTGCCTGCATTAGTTCAACTTTCAGATGTAACGCTATCTGATGAAGAAAATTTCAGTGCAGATTATACTGTTTTTGGAGATGGCTCCGGTCGCGTTGTTTTTTATTCAAATAATGCCACGGGTATTGCTGCAGGTGGTAACGGTGTCGTTTTAAATCTTCATTTTGATGGATCAGCTATTTTATCTGCATCTTTGGATTTGGAGATGTTTTCATTGACTGTAAGTGATGAGGATGGAAACGTATTAGAAAGCAGTACAGAGGGCGGATCAATTACAATTGGAAATGTTGTTACAATAAGTGCAACATCTGACACGGGTGATGTGGATGAAGAAGTTTTTCTCGATATTAATTTAGATAATCCTGGGATTGTCGGAGGTCTCCAGTTTGATCTTTATGATACACCCGACTATCTTGATGTATCTGGTTTTACTACCACAGAACGTTCAAGCGGATTTTCTGTGGATTATACCCAATTAGACAATGGGATTACTCGTGTTATTATGTATGACGGCAACAATGGTAATATTGCTCCAGGTGAAGGTGCAATATTGAATATGACTATGACTGTTCATACGAACGCCTACAATTCAAATGTTGGCGTGAATTTTGAGAATACGATTGTCACAGATGAAATTGGCGGAACATATTGGGTTGCTGGTGCAGATTCTGGAACAGTTACAGTTACTCCAGGCTATATTGAAGAGCCACATAATTTAGAAGCACAAGATGGAATGGATGCACAGGTTCTTTTATCATGGGATGCTCCCTATGGGCCAATCCCTGAAGATTTTGAAGAAGATTTTGAAGAAGGTGAAATTCCAGAAAGTTGGACGATGACCACCAACTCTGCCCAGGGCTGGTTCATTACGCAGGATGGTTCAAGTGCATTCTGGACCGTCCCCTCCCACACCTGGTATATGTGCTCCAATGATGATATGGCTGATGATGATGGTTCCGTCGATTATTTGATTACACCGCCCATAAATGTTAGTGGAGCAGAAAGTATCCTTTTGAATTTTGCATCTTATTATGATGGTGCATTCAGTCAAACAGCTCATATCGAAGTGAGTACTGATGGGTCAAATTTCACGGAAGTTACTTCATTGAATCCCACATCAGAATGGGTTATGGAATCTATAGATTTATCTGAATACGGTGGTGCACCAAATCTTTACATTGCATTTCATTCCAATGATAACGGGGCTTGGGCATCTGGTTGGGCTGTGGACGATATCATGATTAATTTTAGTGCAAGGTCAGTTGAACAAACCGTTCATTTTAATTTGACTGAAACAGGTGCCTGGGTTGTTACTGCTGATAAGGAAGATGTGATTCAACGTTTTGGCGGTGGAATTCCTTATGAAGTAAGGGTGGATATTGATAATCCTATCACACATGAGACTCGTCCCGTAGAAATTGATGCCTACAAAGTGTACCGATCTTATAATGAAGATAGCGATTTTGAAGAAATTGCGGAAGTAGATGGCAATACAACAATCTATCTAGATGAAGGTGTAGTTAACAGTACTACTTATTATTATCATGTTACAGCTATTTACCCGGATGGTACTGAATCCCAGCCTACCAACACAGTCTCTGCAACGCCGGTCGAATGGGTTGAATTGTGGATGGATGATGGTGCTTCACTCACAGGGCAAATGGATACATTGGATTTTTACATCAATAATGAAACAGATCTTGGACTGTTTTACTTTGAAATTGTGGATTATCCAGATGTAATTAGCAGTATGAATGTTATTCCCACGGAAAGAACTTCGAATTGGTCCATTGAGATTTCAAATCAGGGGAATGGTACTATTGCTATTACTGGTATAAGTCTTGGAGATCCCCTAACAGCTGGGGATGGAGCTGTGTGCCGCGCTATTCTTTACCCTGATGCAGATGAGGCAATGACCGTTTCACTTTCCTATTCTAACGGCACTGCTATTCAGGACGTAAACTTTGTTGGTTTGAATTGGACCAGCGAAAGTGCAACCTATGAGGTAGGGATTGAAACACAATATATCACTTTAACCGGTGGTTATGGGGATGATGGTGGTAACTTTACATCTTCATTAATTTTAGAGAATACACAATCGGTTTATGGACTTCAATTGGATATAGCACCTGACCCACCATTTATGATGGGGACCGAAGTGAACGTAAGTGACGCCCATAATTTTTCTGACTGGGAAGTATCAGGAATGGTGATTGGGAATTATTATCGAGTAACCTTGGTGAACAATGCTCATAATTCACCAATCAATCCAGGAATCTCTCATATAGCTGATATTACATTTGAAATTCCTGCCGGCACACCAGATGCATCCATAGTTATTTTGGATTTACAGGATGCTGAGATTACAGATCTTAATGATTTGCCCATGCATGCCGAATCAATCCCGGGTGAGGTCTATATCGGAATTCCACCTGCAGCTTACACAATCCAAAACACGTCTGGTGTACTTATTCCAGGTGGGACTGGAACATTCGATGTTCACTTAGATAATACTGAATTAGTGGGGACATTGCAATTTACATTAGTTGATATTCCTGAAAGTATGACAGTAACAAACGTAACTCCTGTGGGTCGATTCGATGATGGAATAGTAGATGGTAGTTCGGAAGAACAAGAAGATGGTTCTTATTATTTCCTTGGGTATGATTTTTCTTCAGGGATTGAAGCAGGGTCTGGGCCCATTCTTGAATTTGAGGTTCAATTTGATGACAACTTGGATAATTCATCCATTATTATGTCAATGGCCAGTTATGCTACTGGAGATGCGGGTGCAAACCCACTGACAACCGTTTTCCATGGTTTTGGCCAGTTTGCAGGATATTTTGTTGCCTTGGATGAAGAAGTAAGCATTCCTGGTGAATTTGCCCTACATCCAAACTTTCCGAATCCATTCAATCCAACAACAATGATCGCTTATGATTTGCCTGATGCATCAGATGTACAGTTGGATATTTATGATCTCATGGGAAGGAATATCAATAGGGTTGTTAATCAATACCAATCTGCCGGTCGTCATTTTGTAACTTGGAATGCAAATGATTTTCTTGGTAATCAAGTTAGTGCTGGTGTTTATCTCTATAGGCTGCAAGCAGGGAATATTATATTCACCCGCAAAATGGTTTTGATGAAATAATCTGACTCAGACAGAGCAATTTAAAAAGCCCTTTTCCTGTAGGTGAAGGGCTTTTTTATTGATAAAAATTTGTAATTTATCACCCCAATTATTTGCCGCGGTGGTGGAATTGGTAGACACGCCAGATTTAGGATCTGGTGCCCTTTGGGTGTGAAGGTTCGAGCCCTTTCCGCGGTACAAAAAAAGCCATCCGTCAATAGGCGGAAGGCTTTTTTTTAAATCTATTAGTTCTGATTTTTACCAGTCTTCGTCATCACCCCAATCATCTTCACCAGATTCTTCTTCAAGGTATTCTGCTTGTTCATCGAGCCAGGACTGGTATCCTCCATCATCATGAACGGTAAAGAAACCACGCATTCGGTAGTGGCCTAATCCACAAAGTTGGGCGCAGGCGATTTCCAAAGATTTTCCTTCTCGTTTGGACCCAATAGTTGTTTTTAGAAATTCGTCCGATGTCATGGTAGCTGTGAAATGAACCGGAATAACCATTCCCGGGATTGCGTCTTGTTTTACTCGAAGTTCTGTCAATGTAAAACTGTGAATCACATCTAAGGATGTAAGGTCAATTCGTATCTTTTTATCAACAGGTACATGCAATTGGTTCACCGTATAAAAATCATCTGATGCGTTATCGCTTGAACGATCTAAACCAACTGGGTTTTCCTGCTCATCCACAAGATCAGCTCGTGTATCACCAAATTTACCATCAGGTCCAGGGTAATGTACATTCCAGGCAAATTGTTGTGCTACAACACGAAGATGAATGGATTCATCCGGTGTAGGAACATCAGTGACTCGTGCTGCCCAAATTGGAAATCCAAATCCAAAAAGGATCACAATTTCAATCACAGCCACAACTGCTTCAAGTAAAGATGACAAATGAGACTTGACACCTGTATAATCTGCTTTTGCATTTTTGGATGCACGGAATTTGACGAGACTGACTATAAAAAATAAACCCCAGCCTACAAATAAAACGAGCATTAACCAGTGGACAATTGCATTAATTTCATCAATAGCAGCGCCCTGTACTGACATATTGATGGGTAAACCTAGTTTATGGAGAATATCAATCAAAAGAAGATCCTCTACTTTTATTCAATTGTTGAAAATTTTTGTTTTTTTTCCCGATCGAAATGATCGTGCTGATTACGCCACCCAACACTCCACCTGTAACACCTAGCAATGTAATAATCGCCCAGTTCAATCCTTGAGATGCCGGTGCACTTGGGTCGCCAAAACAAGTCGCGCATGCTTGCGCTGTTTCCGGGATAAAGAACACCGTGAATGAAAGGAGAATAATGTGAAGAGTTCTTTTCATGTATCAGATATGTTTGATTTTTTTAACCATTGAAAAGCCATATGCGATGAGCCCCGTAGCTACCAAAAAAGATAGCCCTGCCAACAAATTGGAAATATATCCGGGATTGGATGGATTGGAGATTTCAAACATGCCATAGTACCCAGTGATTAGGATAGAAACGCCAATGAAAAAGAAGTGAAATTGTTTGAGTGAAATCATGATAGGCTTGCATGGTCAATGGTAGTAATCATTGGAATAAACATACAAAAAAGGAAAAAGACAAATGTCAGGCATAAGATCCAAATAATTGTATGTTTTTCTGTGATAAGGTGCATGAAGTATCCTGCTACAAGGCTGGCTTTCACTGTAGCGATAGTCAAGGCTAAAAAGATGGCCTCGGTCGTTGACACATCCATGTAAGAAGCAGCAACGGTTAAGAGTGTTAAGGCTCCTAGCGCACCAAATACGGTTAAATAAACCTTAATGTGCTCTTGGATATGCCCGTTATCATGATCGCTCATTATTGTCCCCTAAAGTAAGTAAAGAATTGGGAATAGAAAAATCCAGACAAGATCCACAAAGTGCCAGTAAAGTCCCGCAACTTCAATTCTGTTTGTAAATCGTTCAGGATCAGATTGCCACATCTTATTTCCAAATGGTAACCAGAAATAGCCCATAACAATCATACCACCGATTATGTGCAACATATGTAGACCAGTCAATGTAAAATAGATTCCCATGAATGTACTGGATGATGGGTAAATCCCATGGTGGAATTTTCCAGTATATTCAAAATATTTGACAACTAGGAATAAAAATGCGCACAGAAGGGTAAGTCCCATATACATCTTATATTTTTCAAAATCTTTCATTTTCAAAGATGCCCAGGACATGATCACCGTTACACTTGACGAAATCAAAACTATGGTATTGAAAGTTGCCATGGGGATACTCAATTTTGAACCCCAGTATGCAAAATCGCCTACTGGCGCTGCCATTCTCAAAAAAACATATGCAGAGAATAGTCCGCCAAATAGCATTATTTCGGAAGCCAGAAAAACCCAGATTCCTAATTTAGAATTATTTAAACCTGTATCAGGTCTTTCTTCAACTATGTATGGAATTTGCACCGTCAGAGTCCTTTATTTTTCTGTTTGCGGTGAGAAATCTTTATCTGCACCGGGAACACTATACTCATAAGGTCCTCGATACACTTCAACATCGCCTTCAAAGTTCGCATGGGGAACGGGAGGAGAAGGCGCTGACCATTCAACGGTCGTTGCACCCCATGGGTTTCGATCTACTTTTTCGCCATTGAACATGGAAACAAATACATTAATAATGAATGGAATCTGTGCTGCCGCAAGGCAGAAAGCGGAAATAGACATAAACTCATTCCATTGCAGCACATCCTGAGCATGAGCATAAAGTTGTCCACCATCATACAGACGGCGAGAGACACCAGCAAGCCCTTGAATAAACATGGGCATAAAAACACCATTCATAAAAATGAGTGATGGCCAAAAGTGAAGTTTTCCCAGAGCTTCACTCATTTTTCTCCCTGTGATTTTAGGGAACCAATAATAGATTCCTGCAAAGAGGGCGAAGATAGTGCCCGGTGCAACTACATAATGGAAGTGACCAATCACGTAATAGGTATCATGAAGATGAATATCCGATGCGCCTACACCCAGAGGGAGACCTGTTAAACCACCAATCCCAAACATGGGTAAGAATGCCAACGCAAATAACATGGGAGTTGTAAAACGGATAGATGCTCCCCATAGTGAAATGAAGAACGCAGTTAAGATTACCACCGATGGAATCGAAATAATCATGGTAGTTGTTTGGAAAAAAGCACTCATAGCCTGCCCCATTCCTGTTAAAAACATATGATGTGCCCAAACAATAAAGGACATAAAACCAAGAAAAACGGATGCATAGACCAAGGATTTATACCCCCAGAGAGGTTTCCTTGTATTATTTGCAATCACGTCTCCAACAATTCCCATTGCGGGAAGAATTAAAACATAAACTTCAGGATGAGCGAGAAACCAGAATAAATGCTGCCAAAGAAGTGGAGATCCCGAGCCATAAACATCAACGGTTGCACCACTGTAGACCAATCCGCTGGGTAAGAAAAAACTTGTATGAGCTACTCTATCCATCAATTGCAGAACTGCAGCCGCTTCAAGAGGTGGAAATGCAAGAACCAATAAAAAAGCAGTGACAAACTGTGCCCAGACAAAGAAAGGAAGTCTAAACCAAGAAAGTCCAGGTGCCCTTAATTGAACAATGGTAACAATAATATTCATAGAACCTAAAAGGGAAGATGTAATTAAAAAGACCATCCCAATAAGCCATGTTGTTTGACCGGTTTCAAAGATCGAGAGTGGTGGATAAGAAGTCCACCCTGATCTTGCAGCTCCTTCCGGCATGAAAAAACTAGCCAGCATAATGACACCACCAATAAAGTATGACCAGTAACTAGCAGCATTCAATTTAGGGAATGCCATATCTGGTGCGCCGATTTGCAAGGGAACAATATAGTTTCCAAATGCGCCAACAGCCAGAGGTACCACACCTAGAAAGATCATTATTGTACCATGCATGGCACCTAACATATTATAAATCTCCGGCATTAAAATATCGGATTCACCTAGTAGCCAACCGACTATGGGGACTGATGTTTCCGGGTAGGCCAATTGCCATCTCATAACCATCATCAGGCAAAATCCAAAAAACAGGAACAATAGTGAAGTGATCCCATATTGGAGCCCAATGACTTTATGGTCTACAGAAAAAATATATTTCTGTAAAAAATTCTCTTCGTGGTGAGAATCATTACTCACGTGATTTCTCCTCTCCCCTCTCTAAGGTTGATTAAAATTATTAAAGATTCGTTATAAATTGATCTGAAATATAAGAAGCAAAAATTAAAATTCAATTAAAACTCTATTAGAATGTTCTAATGCTTTTGTCTCGAATGCCCTATTCATATTTTGTAGTAAATAAATCCAATGGATTATTTACTACAAAATATAACTTAATCTATTTCTAGGTTGTAAATATTTTCAAAAATATCCGTTTCCAGCATTCGGATTGCGTCCCAAGTCATCTTGGTACATACCCGGGCGCAAACTTGACAGCCGGTACATTCATTAAAACGAATCTGAACTGGTGGGATAATAATTTCATATTTATCTTTTGCTACTGGTTCTATACAATCAACGGGGCAAAACGGCACACATGCTTGACAACCGGTGCAATTATCTTCATCAACGATTGCCATGAGCCTCGGGCGTTTTGTTTTTTCTCGAGGAATGTCTGGTAAATCTGGAATTCCTTTGAAATGATTATATGTGTTTGCCATGTTTTTCAAAAAGTATTAGATAAACAATTTACTAATAAATATTAAATCCAAAGAAATGAAATTTACTGTAGGATATATTTTTCTATTACCCACCCTGCCACAAAACAAACAATGCCAGCCAGGAGCAATTTTGGGTCCATCAATTGAGGAAATTTAATAATAAACCCAATCCCGATCATTGTCATACCCAGAAGTTCCAATCCTTTGGCACCGTAATACATTATTCAGTATCCGGTTTTAGTTTTGAAATAATGGCGATCTGTTCCTTAAAGGCATAATTCTTGATTATTAGTGACCAAATATGATGTCCGTAAGCGATGAGGAATAAAGGTCCATGTAACCAGGAAGATGGCATGTGGTTATCCACGGCACCGCCATGAATAAATACAGCACCCACTAAAGTAAGCGTTAACATGAGATGTGGAAACAGTTTCATTTTTAATTTTCGTTCCCGTATCCAGAGTTCATTTTCTCCCAGCTTCTTTAAAATGGCCTCCTTGATTCCTTTACCAGTAGATATAAAAAAATACATTACTACTGTTTCTGTTATGGCAAATATCAAGATCATAAACACTGCAAAGCGAGGGTGGTTTGCACCTATCAAATCCATTTGAAAATATCCACTAATTCCTGTCAAGGTTAAGTTTATAAAATTAACAAACATGAGCAAGTAACAAGTGATCATAAATATCCACATTTGAGTTTCTTTTCTCCGGGTTAAAAATGGGAGCAGAAAATACTAAACTAACTTTAACTTTTCATAGGAAGATGCGTCTAAATATTCTATCCATTGTAATAGAAAACTGGTAAATTTGAAACCCAAATTCATCAAATTATATAAGGAAAAATAACATGAAGCTTAAGAAATTAATCGTCACCGGAATTGCTATGACTTTTGCAATCGCATTTGTGGACGCTGGTACCTTAAAAGGCCACGTGAAATATGATGGAAAAGCTCCGAAATCAAAACGGTTAAAAATGGATGCAGATCCAGTTTGTGGTGCATCTCATTCCGGCCCGGTTTACAGTGAGAGTTTTAAAATGGCAGCTGATGGCTCCATGGCAGAAGCAATTGTTTATTTAAAGAATGTTTCTTATTCCGGTGGTTCACCTGCAGATCCTGTCATTTTAGATCAAAATGGCTGTATTTATAATCCCCATGTATTAGGGCTGGTTGCAGGGCAAGCACTGCTGATTAAAAACAGTGATGCCACATTGCATAATATCCACTCCAGACCCAATGTGAATAAGGAATTCAATTTTGCAATGCCGAAAGTAGTGAAAGAAAAAAAATCAACTTTTGCGGAATCTGAACCAGAACCATTTTACATTAAATGTGATGTTCATCCCTGGATGAAAGCTTGGGTCTTGGTTTCAGATCACCCATACTTTGCAGTTACAGATTCGAATGGGAATTTCTCCATTGATGGCATTCCAGCTGGATCTTATGAAGTGGTTTGCTGGCAGGAAAAATTCAAAAAGAAACCGATGACTGCAACAGTCACAATTGGTGATGGTGAAACCAATCAGGATTTCACATTCACACGACCAAAGAAAAAGTAATTAAAAACACCATTAAGTTTTTGAAAGGCGGAGAAACTCTCCGCCTTTTTTTTATCTAAATTTTGCCATGGTAAAATTCATTTTATTTCTAGGTATCATTATTTGTTTCAGTTGCAGTTCTCCGGAGAAAATATATTCGGTGAAAGGAACCATTTACGTACTCAAACCGGATTCCATGATGATCGTCATTGCACATGATACAATTCCTGATCTTATGTATCCCATGGTCATGCCCTTTGATTTGAAAGATCTGAAAGAGATCGAAGGATTGTCTGTTGGAGACAGTGTTCATTTTGAATTTGTTTGGGGCGATACATCCACGTGGGCTCGGAAGTTTAAAGTTGTGGGCCAAGGGAAATTGCCGGAGGATGAGGATGATGATTTCTTCGAAGATGAAAACTATTCAGAACGAGGTATAGGCGAGATTATTGATAATGTAGCCTTCTTGGATTTGGACAGTTCATTGGTACGCCTATCTGATTCCGATGGAAAATATCGGTTCATTTCTTTCATATTTACGCGGTGTCCCATGCCGAATATGTGTCCTGCGGTAGTGATTAAGAATGATTATTTAGCGAAGGCATTTAAAGAAAGGAATGACATAGAATTCGTCATGGTCAGTTTTGATTATAAACACGACACACCCTCGGTATTGAAAGACTTTTATGGTTCAACCATAGAAGGATTTGATAACTGGAAAGTGTGGTCAAGCACGGGTCATATTGAAGATGTATATCGTCTAGCAAAACAAAGTGGTTGCAACTTTTGGGGAATTGAAGAAAACAAAATTGGCCACACACTTCGGTCTATTTTAATAGGTCCTAATCGTGAGATATTAGGCAACTGGCCCGGCGACAATTGGAAAGCAGGAAACGTGAAAACTGCAATTGAATTGTTAATGAAATAACTCACTTCAATCCATTGCTTTTAAAAGAGTAGTGTCCGCAGGTTGGCGGAAAGGACATTGAGAAAAGATATTAAAAAAGCCATCCACTTTCAGGTGATTGGCTTTTTTAATTTTAAGTATGCAATAGGTTTCTACCAGTCCTCGTCGTCACCCCAATCATCTTCGTCTTCATCCCCGCTAAAATCATAACCATTTTCATTAAAATAATCTTGGATGGTTTTATCGATGTTCGTTTTCCCTTTAATGCTCCAAACATAGTCCCGGAGTCCGTCCAGCATAGCTTCTGTATCACCATTCATTTTGACAAGTTCTTTCCCCCAGTCATTTTTAGCACCATCTATTGTTAATAGATCTTCTGTTGGGAGAAATGGCGCCGGCATTTTAGTTCCCGGCATAATGGTTTGTGGTTCACGCAACCATTCTTTCACCCAACCCGGGTTTAGCCTTTCCTTGGTCAGGGCTAGGTTCGGTGCCCACGTGGAAGCATCTTGTTTCGGAAATGTTGTACCATAAAAATGACAGTTATTACAGGCACCCAATTCATGGATCATTTCACCACCTTTGAATTCGATGGAATGTTCATTAATGGTTAATTCATCCCGATAGGAGATCTTTTCATTATCCAAATGCTGGAAATACTTGATGATGGCATTCCACTGTTCATCTGTGATCTGGTGGAAACTGGGCATCCGCACTTCGAGGTTCGGGCGAATTATAGATGGGTTATTAAAGAAGCTTAATAGCCAATCTGGATTTGTTTTAGCGCCCTGTGTATTTAGATTCGGCGGAGCGTATTCTGCAGCACCGATATGGTCTACCAATTGACCACCAAAATCATCGATCAAGTGGCAACCTTGGCAATTGAATTGTTTGACCAATCGTGCTCCATTCTGTGCCATTTCATCCACACGATTATGAGCTTTGATTCCTTCATCCACTTTATTGCCATTAAACCCCAATATGGCTGTAGTAATGGCTTCAATTTCTGTTTTATTGAAATCAAAGTTTGGCATCTTTAATTTATCCAATGTTGGACTGACTTTATCACGGTCAAAAATTCTAGGATTACCCAATTTTGCTTCAAACCATGCAAAATTGGTATGGTCAATATCATGATGGAGTCCAAAATCCAATTTTATTGTCGGTTTAGAACCTTCTTCTGTTAAATCTGTCCCTATAGGTTTGGCTTTTTCAAATCCATCAATTGTATGGCAGCCGAAACAGCCATAATGCGTAATACTTTTTTTAGCCACATAATCAAGTTTTTGATTCAGATTCATTCCGGCTAATTTTTTTGTAGCATAGGATTCAGGCATTTGTTTGGACAAGTGGGTAAATGCGACTTTATCCAGGGACATTTCATCTAGATTAACATCAGGTAAATTTTCAAAATCTTCATTTCGGAATGACATGATATAAGCTGTAATATTTTTTGCATCTTCATCATTCACTCGAAGATTGGGCATCCGGGTTTCCGGATTATATGCTAATGGATCCTTGATCCAATTATAAACCCATTCAGCAGATGTTTTAGAGCCAATACCAATCAGATTAGGGCCTTGGCGTTTTGTTAATTCTTTAAGAGAAGTTTCAGTTTCAACCGGGTCGGGTTCAATAACATGGCAGCCCAAGCAACCAATAGATTCAAATAAATGTTGCCCATTTTCAGCATCGCCCATGAATCGATAATCTGATGTGGACTTTTTACCACCATTTTCTGATACAAGATAGGAACTCATGGCATAGATCTCAGCGTCATTCCAGGCCTGCATTTCAGGCGAGATTTGGTTGTCCTGTCCAAATGTAGATGGCATCTTGGTGTTGTGTCGGAACTTCTTTGGATCTCGGATCCATTTGGCTATCCATTTCCTAGAAACTTTTTTATCCAGGTTTTTCAGATTTGGTCCTACTTTAGATAATTGTGGGTAATCCTGAGCCAGATGGCAACCATTACATCCCGACTTATCCACTAATGACAGGCCAAGATTCAATTTATCAGCTCCTTTCAGATCCAAATTATTATTGTGACACTTAAAACAGGAAGCTTCTGTATAATGAGTTGGTAACATCGGTTGAAGCCAATGGTGCATCACTTCCCAATCATATTCTTCCTGCCAACGTGCTTTTTCGTCATCATTGCTTGGTGTGTGTGTGGATGAAGTAAATGATGTTCCCCGTCCGCGGCCAGCATGGCAACTGGTGCACCCAAAGGTATCCATGGGGTGCGAAGAAGCAGATGTAATGTATAGATCTAAATTAGGATGAGTAGTAAAGGGCTGGGGTGCATCAGCAAAGTTGGGATTTTCGATTCCCAAATGGCAACTGGTACAACGATCCACTTTGGGAACCGCTGCAAAGTTCACATCATATTTCACATCGCGAACCACAATTTGGTTTACCTTATAATAAGGATCTAAAAAGTCGATGATAGGTAGGTCTCGAACAACATCCCCGACCTTATTGACGAAGGTCATCCGCTCCCGGTCGATCTTACTAAGTTTATTATCAACAATCGTCACGTCTTTCAAAACAATATTGAGTTCTTCTCTCTTCAGTTTTACATTTGCCTTCAGGTCTTTGATAGCTTTTTCAGTATCGTCGATCTCTATCTCGGATGCTTCCTTGATGAGTTGGTACTTATGAAGTAATTCCAATGCCGCCGCATAATCATTTTTATTAGAAGGCCCATGATGGTCTCCATCATCCTGGTGGGCGTTTTCAGCTTCAACAAGATATTTGAGTCCATCCACTTCAGCCTTTTGGCCCTGGTAGATCATATTCTCATTGTAGTAACGGCCTTCAAGTGTTTTTAAAATCGCACCAAGATCAACCAATGTTTCATTTTGAATATCTAAATCAGATTGAGCCCTAGCCAAATCTTTTTCAAAAGAGATGCGTTCAGCTGAAACAGCTTCTAATTCCCGTTTCAGATTCTTTTCAGTGATTCCAATTTCCATTTTCCGGAATTCACGCTGATAAACTTTGAATTCATCATCATTATCATCAACAAAAGTCCAAGCCATACTGATCAAAAACAGGATGGATGATATGGCGAACCATTTATTTAATTTCTGAATATCCCAATAGCGTTCGTCGTTATTAAACATGCATAAACCTAAATATTAAAAAACCATTCTGGAATTGCGATAATGTATTTCAGGTTGAAGAACCACCGGAGATACATCTTGATGGGCAATGAAAACATGGATAGTCCAAAAAGCATTAATGTTGTATATCGGATTGGACCTATTTTTTCAAATAGATCCTTTAGCCATGTTTTTGCTAATAAAATAGGGAACACGAACATGTAAGCAAACACCACCAGAAATCCCATAAATTCCCTTAACATGATATTTGTAGGTAATCCTGTGCTGAGCATTTTTACCCATAAATACTCAGAAAGATTCACATTGTTCAATGGAACTACTTTATGGGGATCCCAATATTCAAAGGGACCGAAGAAATTCCAATTTGGTCCACGGAAGAAGGTTCCAATTACGATTAGGAAAAGCCACAAAATGAGCCAGCCATACATAAAAATAAAAATGCCGATCCTCCGTTCCTTAAAGGAATAATACCCGTCCCCTTTGGGATTCGTATCGATGTAAGGAATAGCCATCATTCCGAAAATGATGAACATGGGGAAAACAATTCCAGCCAACCACGGATCGAAATACACTAACATTTCTTGGAGTCCAAGAAAATACCAGGGTGCTTTGGATGGATTTGGTGTTGATGCCGGGTTCGCTGGCTCTTCCAATGGTGCAGCAACCAAGATTGACCAGACTATCAAAAATACCATAAATAAAATTAAAGAAATGAATTCAATATAAACCAAATCCGGCCATACCAGAACTTTATCATCCGGATCATTGTATTCTTCTGGCTTCAAGCCTTCTGCTAACCTATCATCATTGATGTACGCTTTCTTCATTCCCAGCCAAATGAAGAAAAACATGGAATAAACCATTAGTACGATTGGAAAGTTATCCGGCTTTGTAAGGGTAATATTGAAGTTTGGATCGAAATAACCAACTATAAAGAAAAAAGTTATGAATCCCATTCCAGCCCAAAGCCCGGGTTTTGTCCATAGTCTCCATATTCCCAATTTACGATTGAGTTTATCAAACCAATCTGTTGGTGGAAAAATGAGTGGTGTTAAAAGGGTTAAAAGGGTAAAACTGACAGTGGGAGCTGAAAGTGTGTCAATTACAGATTTAAATGTTTCAATCATAAGAATCTCAAATCAGTGTTTATAGGGGGCCGGAGATTCCGCCATCCTTTCGGATGCGCCAGAAATGTACGGCCAGGAATATCATCATAATAAAAGGTACGGCAATACAGTGAAGCACGTAAAACCGAAGGAGTGTAGCTTCACCCACGAATCTGCCACCCAATAATGCAAAGCGCACGTCTGAACCCATATGGACCAAATTAATATCTCCAATTGCAAGCAAAGAAGCACCTGGGCCTTCATGACCAATAAAGGGATGTGCCCTTGCCATATTTGTACCTACGGTGACTGCCCAAATTGCCAATTGATCCCAAGGAAGAAGGTAGCCGGTGAAAGATAAAAACATAGTCATGGTCATGAGAAGTACTCCGACACCCCAATTAAATTCACGTGGTGGTTTGTAAGAACCGGTCATGAAAACGCGAAGCATGTGTAACCAAACAGTTAAGACCATGGCATGGGCACCCCAGCGATGAAGTTCCCGCATCATGCCCAAGGGTACTTGTTCTGTCAGATCTATGATATCTGTATAGGCATATTCCACCGTAGGCCTGTAATAGAACATGAGCAGAATTCCTGTAATTGTGAGGACCACGAACAGGAAGAATGAAAGTCCACCCATACACCATGTATAGCCAACCTTAACAGCATGTTTTGGTAATCGAGCAGGATGGAGGTGTAGAAAAACACTTCCAAGGATTGCATGCATCCGCTGGCGCCGAGTATGGGGTACACCAGATCGAATGATGGATTTCCAAACCTGGGATTCACCCATCCGTTCTAAAAATGATTTTTGTTTATTGTCTTTTGCCATTGTACCTAAATTGATTAATTAAACTACCAAGAATGATTCAGAATTCTCCCACTCGCCTTTTTCCCATTTAAAACTTTTTGTTTTATCTACGAGAATTTGTCCGTCATTTGAAAGAGATACTTTATATCTTTCCAATGGACGGGGTGCTGGGCCTTCGAAATTAATTCCGGTCATCCGGAAACCGCTTCCGTGACACGGGCATTTAAATTTTCCTTCTGTTCGCAGCCAATTTGGTGTACATCCTAAATGGGTACAAACTGTGGAGAGAGCAAAGATAGATTCTTCGTCTCTAACCACCCAAATATTAAATGATTTTTTATATCGGATATCCACTGTATTTGTTGCGTAATCATTCGGAAACCCAATTTTTAATGTTTGAGGGGGTTCGAATAATACATTGGGGAAAAGAAACCGTATCATCACTGTAAAAAACCCACCAGTTGCGCCGGCAAAAGCTATCCACCCTAGGGACAACCATTTAAAAAATCCACGCCGACCCATTTCTTTTCCATTTTCAGAATTCTGGGTGGATGTACCTACCGATGCGGTTGGGGTAATTTTTTCTTCACTCATAATTATATAACTTTGTTGTACGCAGATTGTAATGTTTTCATGGCAGCATCTCGAATCCGAAGATTCTCATCAGTTTTAGCTAACGAAACCAATTTTGTTTTGAATTGATCCTGTTTCAATAGAGACGAGACTTCAATCGCCACGAGAATCACTTGATTTTTTTCTGCTTCATCCACTTGAGGAAAAGCATTTAAATATTGTCTATCCATAAGGCTTTCAATGATGAATGCACCGGATGGGTCCCCCATCTTGGCTAAAGCAACGGCAGCATCCCATTGAATATTTGGCTCTTCATCCTCTAATAATTTTTTCAACAATGGGATGGATTCTGGATTGCCTATCAATCCCATAGAAATTGTGGCACCGAGTCTCTCATCAGGAAAATCAGAATTTTCAATAATCTCTTTTAATTTATTGGATGCATTTGTTGTACCTATCAAACCAACAGCCTGAATTGCAGCTCGCCGCGATTCACGATTTTCATCATTTAATCCATCAACCAATATTTCGGAATAAAAATTATCCCTGGTAACGCCCATAGCCAAAGCTAAATATGCCCTTACAAGCGGATCATCATGAATAGAATGATTATAAATGGAAACCATTTGGTTTTTAAATGAAAGATCTGTGGGAATTTTATCCGGGTTGTTAAACACTTTTGATAACTCAAATGCAGATTGCCAGCGTTTGGAAGCAGAGCCGATCTTTACTTGGTTTAAAAGGGCTGAAGCATCATTTGTTTCAAAGGTAATGAAACGAAACAATAGAAAGAAAACCGCACCAAAAATAGCGATCATAAAGGGGATCAGGAAAAAAGAATAAAAAAGAGTATAGATCCTGGTTGATTCTTTTTTAGATAATTGTGTTGCGTTTTCGTTCATGATTTTAAATTGATCTTTAGGCTTGATTTTATTATTCAGCTTCCATCTTTTAATTTTTCGATATCATTTTTCAAGTGCTTTGTCAAATTTTGAAGGTACCGCACTTCTTTTTTTAATTTCATGTGTTCTCCTAAAAAGATCAAGGTAAAAACCAGAACTAAGATGGAGATCATTGGTAACGAGTCCATTATAACTCTTTTTCACCCTCATCTTCTTGCTTTAATTGCAAGCCCAATAGAATTGGAAAAAAGAACAGGATAATACATCCAACCATGAGCAGTCCAACGGCCCATTCCAGGTTCCGCATGAGCCATTCTAGTGTGAACCATTCCATTGTTTTATTAGAGCACCCATGTTACTAATGTGACATAAACCAAAAGAAGCAATGTACACACAATCATAGAAATGACCTGCGTTTTAGTTAAAGGTTCTTTTTGTGTTTCAGACATTATTTTGCTGCTCGTTTTGCTTTGACAATGGCAGATTTGATTTTGCCTCTTAATGCTCTGTTATCGAGGGCATTGATCTCATCCATATCCCCATCTAATCCTTTTGCAATCAGGCGATCAATTAATTGATCGCCTGATTCACCAGCATCTGCATTACTATTAGATGTTTCGGGAATTTCCGGCATGGGTGGACGTTCAAAAGTCCCCCGTTTAATTTTAACAATCATGGATTTGGCTTTTCCGCGAATCACTTTATCCTTGTGAGCATTCACAGTGTCCATATCTCCATCTAATCCTTTATTCACCAAATATGCCACAAGATTTTCTGATGATAATGCATCGATTCCACCTCCGGACGCAGGTGGTGCACTACCGGCAGGTTTATCTGGTTTTGGCGGTGTTACACCGCTACGCTTGGCTTTAACAATGCCTGCTTTGGCCATGCCGCGGATGGGTTTTTCAGGGATGGCATTCACAAAATCCATATTGTTTTCCATGCCCATATTAATTGCGTAGTCGATATAATCTTGTCGCGATGCAAAACCGCCAAATTGGTTTGCGCCATCAGCACCGCTATCCGTTTGCTCATCTTCTTTGGTGAAATCTACTTTAGGTACAATTATATCTAATTTTTGCAGGATTCGTGATTTGGCCAGCCAATTGAATTGTGTTAAAAATGAAAAAAGGCCTTTGGACGTCCGCCTGCATGTTACCCAAACACCCAACTCTGTTTCTTCAATGCTAAATTGGACATATTCACTAACAAGTGGGGATGTCCTGAAAGTGAAACCAAATTCTTTTTCTTTTTCAACAGTAATGATTCGGCATTTAAAATAGGGAGCGATGGTTCGAGGTCGAATTTTAAAGAATGATCCTGGTTCAAGATTAAGATGGGTGAAAGAATATTTGTGGACATAGCGATCAATATCAAGGACAGGAAGTGATCGCTGAATTCCATAGAACCAAACATTATACATATTTATAGATGTGATCATTTGCCACATGATGTCTTTGGTGGTGGAAAAATGGTGTTTGACAACACTTTCGCCGGTAAATGGGTTCCAGGCTGTCCAACTTTCGCCAACACCATTTTTGGGAACAGGCGGAGCCTGAAGTTTTGCTTCGGGTTGTTCAATACCTTCAAACTCAAGATCTTTTGATGAGTAATGCCGGATATTTCCATCTGAAAATTCTATTTCATACTTGGTGGGGTAGAAATAGATCTTCTTCAGAATACCGGTTTCACCGCTATTGCGAACTGTACAGGCTGTACCCAGATCGATCCTATTTAGAATCATTAATAAAAGTCTTTGGTTGTTGATTTAGCATAAACTGTAAAAATTTGTCCTGAATCTAGCCTGAAACTTAATATTATGTTTGTCCATTTGAAGTGGAAAAGTTTTACTCGATCCACTAAAAATGTCTCTAATTTTGCCGTCCGTTTATGAATACATTTCGAAAATTTTCATATTTATCCACAGGGTTGACTTATCTTTTGATTTTTGTAGGCGGTCTGGTCCGTGTTGCCGGTGCTGGTATGGGATGTCCCGATTGGCCCAAATGTTTCGATCGTTGGATTCCTCCAACCAGTTTGGAACAACTTCCAGATCATATTGATCCTGCCAAATTCAATATCGTTTTGGCATGGATAGAATACAGTAACCGTTTGTTTGGTGCATTGGTTGGATTGATTATTACGATCACTGCATTTTTGGCTTTCAAATATTATAAACATGTCAATCGGATCAAATGGTCGGTTTTAGCTGCATTTTTTCTCACATTGGTGGAAGGTTGGCTCGGTTCTATTTTGGTAGATACTGTATTAAATCCGATCAATATCACACTACATTTATTTATGGCATTGGTAATTGTAATGCTCTTATTGTATGCAGCGCAAGAAGCCTATTATGTAGAAAACCCTGATTCGGAGAAAATGAGCCGCTATCCTTCTAACTTGAAATGGATGTTTGGACTTCTGGCAGGTATTTTGCTCCTGGATGTGGTTTTGGGAACCGAAATTCGAGGTGGTTTGGAAATGATCCGAAAAGATAATCCCATGGTAGAAAGTCAATTTTTGCTTAATATGTTAGGCCCTTTTAAATACATTCATACCATTCTTGGATTTATCATTACGGGATTTTCCGGAATGCTTTGGTATCGATTGGTGAATAATTCTATAAACCCTTCAAAGATCATGACACAAATTTCAACTGCTATTTTAGGATTAGTTTTAACACAAATTATTATGGGGGAATTGTTAGTTTTTCTTAATGTTATTCCGACGATCCAACTTTTCCACATGTGGATTGCCTCCTGGATACTGGGGCTGGTCATGGTCCAATACACAGCCTGGAATCAATCTCAATTAACGCATGAATAAAAATATTTTCCTAATAATAGTCTGTATCATACTTTTAGGCTCAGGTGCATCGTGGGTAATCCAAAAAGCGAATTCATCGTATGAATTAACTGTCATTAAAAAAGTACCGGCATTTTCATTTATTACACAGGATGGTTTATCATTCACCGAAGAAAGTTTCCATAAAAAAGCCACGGTATTAGATTTTATATTCACAAGCTGTGCCGGGCCATGCCCAATAATGACTAATAACATGACGCATCTTTATGAAGATTATGAGAATGTACCAGAAGTTCAGTTTGTTTCTGTAACTGTTGATCCAAAAATTGATAATGCGAGTACTTTAAAAGAATATGCAAAAGCAAATGGCGTGAAAGATGATCGCTGGCAATTCCTAACATCCGATATTGAATCCATTAAGGATTTGAAGAAAAATGGATTTATGCTATATGCCGGTGAATTACCACGTGGGCACGCCATTAAATTTGTATTGATAGATCAGGATGGACAAATTCGAAAATATTATGATGGAACAGATAAAGCCAGTATGGCTGTTCTTCGAAAAGATCTGAATAATATTGTAAATGAAATTCAATCTTAAATGAAAAGAGTCCCACCAAAAGCGAATTCATTGTCTGCAGCTTATTTTGAGCTAACCAAACCCAATATCACTTTTTTGATCCTTATTTCAACAGCAATGGGATATTATCTTGGTGCTGATGGAATAGATAATTGGTCCAAATTATTTATAACCTTGATTGGCTCCGGGTTGGTCTCTTCTGGTGCCGGTGCATTAAATCATTATGCAGAACAGGAATCGGACCAACGAATGAACAGGACAAGTTCCCGCCCTATCCCAACGGGAATGATCTCGCCTAATTACGCCATGATGTTTGGCATTATAATCATACTTTTGGGTGTAGCTATACTTTTTTTTCTGATCAATAAATTAACAGCGATCCTCGCCATATCAACTGCATTACTTTATTTATTCGTTTATACACCATTGAAAAAAATAACTTGGCTCAATACATCCATTGGAGCGATTCCTGGTGCTATTCCACCCTTGGGAGGCTGGGTAGCAGCAACTGGAACTTTGGATCCAGAAGCATGGATCCTATTTGCCATTATGTTTTTCTGGCAGCATCCTCATTTTTATGCCATCGCTTTTATGTGCAAAGAAGATTATGCAAGAGCCAACTTGAAAATGCTACCTGTCCTTGAAACGGATGGAAAGCGAACTAATCGTCAGATCATTTGGCATTCACTTTTATTGATCCCTGTATCAATAATGCCGTCCTACATTGGCTTATTGGGTATGACCTATTTTTGGGGTGCACTCATATTAGGCATTGGGTATTTTGTATCGGGATTCCCGTTAGTAAAAAATTATTCTTTGCAGAATGCAAAGCTGCTTTTGAAATCTTCAGTGATTTATTTGCCAGCCCTTTTCCTGATCATTATTTTAGATAAATTGACTTAATATGCTGAACAATTCATTCTGGACAAAGATTATTTATATTCTATCTTTGGTAATTAGTTTAACAGTGGCTTTTTTGATTTTAGGACCAAGGCCGGAAGGAATTGAAGGGACGCTTGATGTATCAATATTGCCGCTAGTGAATGCCGTGCTTAATGGGACCACTACAATTTTGTTGATTTTAGGATTCATCCTGATAAAGCAAAAAAGGAGAGAGCAGCATAGGAATGTCATGCTCTCGGCTTTCGGAATGTCATGCCTTTTTTTAGTGACTTATGTGGTTTATCACTGGTTTAATAGCGGTCCGAAGCTGTATATGGGTGATTTTACGACCATTTATTATTTTATCTTAATAACTCATATTGTATTGGCCGTTATCATTATTCCTCTTGCATTATTTACGTTATATAGGGGATGGACTAGCCAGTTGAACCAACATAGAAAAATTGCAAGAATCACATTGCCAATTTGGATTTATGTATCGATCACAGGCGTTATTATTTACTTAATGCTCTATTAATATTTAGCATTGAATATATGCGAGTTGAAAAGGCCTAGTGCTTTTGGGGTCTTCTATTTCAGTCGTTTAACTAATCCGCCATATTGTTTATTGATTTCAAACCCTTGGCGGAAGAAGAATTTTTCCACATAGAATCCAACCGTAATTATGTCAACACCTCGGTGCTTCATTCGTTTGTAAAAATCGTCCATCAATCGATTACTTAAAGAAATATTTCGGTATTTTTCCCGAACAGCAACCCATTCTAAGTGAATTCGATTATCCTCCATATTTTTCCAATACAACCCACCAACCATTCGATTACGGGAATTAAATAAAAGGAGAAAATCGTGTTGCGCCGTAAAGGTCCCTGACAAGGATGATTCTGATAATAAAGAATGGAATTGGCCAATTTCCTTTGGCAAAAAAGGTGGACGAATTTGGTAGATATGACCATCCATGCCCTCGGTTTGAAAAACCAAATTTAATCGATTATCCTCACCATGAGTTGTTGTCACCAACTCAACATAATCCGCAGCACCAACATGGGGAAATAGCATTCGAGCGAGGTAAAATTTTTCTTCTTCGCTTAATATTATACTTGTTTGAATTTGAGTAATCCGTTCCTGCAGATTCCAAGGACTTAATAAACCATCTCTCATGCTCATGATTATGGATTGAAATTCACTTAGCAGATCCGGGTTGTTTTCCTTAAAACAGGTCATCATAAAAAATCGTACACGAGTCTCCGGGTATTCTTCTATGAGGGAATCCAAATCATAATCTTGATATAATTCCTGTAGAATAGATGCCCGGGCTTTCAAGGTTGCTTGTGGATTCAAATCCAACCAACGTTCAAAGCGTAGGGATGCAAAAACCACCGGTTTTGTCAAAACGCCAAATTTTTCAATATCATCCAAAAACCGGTCAATTCGAGCTACTGTGCATCCCATCGATTCGAATTTCATTCGAAGAGTTCGTTGGTTCAAATCCATTTTGAGTTGGTTTAATATTTTCTTACCGCGTTTCACTTTAACTGCTTGCAGCGTTGCGGTGAAGATCACTTCCCAGTCAGACATATGCTTCAGACCTGGATATTTTTTTTCCGTTCGAACGATATAATCCGTGTATAAAGATAAAAAATGTTCTGCAATAGACTCGGTTGGTTTTCGTCCAGAAATTGAGATCAGTCGCGTACCCGCAGAATAGTCATGTTGCGGAATAACGAGATTTGAAGGTGATGGCGGTTGGATTGATAATGTGAATTCGGTTCGGTTCCAAAAATCCTGATAAGCCTGAACACCATTCCAGATAAAATGAAGCCACCGCATTTGCCATCGATCGACCTTAGATTCATCCAAAATATCATCCTGGTTCCGGTCAAGATAAGCTGTTAATGTTTCACCATGAATATACTCCTCCGTATAAAGTTGATATTCCGGCCAATAACCCCCAAAATTTTCAACCAGAGGTTTGTCTTTAAATCCGGATCCCATGATAATAAGCCATTTGATCTCTTCTTCTAGAAAATTTCGATCCCAACCATCATTTAAATTGACCACGAGATTATGTGTTCCAAGAGAACGCGTCCGAACTAAAATTCTGAAAACATTTTTATTATTTCGTGAATCTAAATGAGAGACCCAAAGACTATTTTTAGGGATATCGTTCAACCCAACTATACAATTAGAAGATAAAAGAAAGATAGACTCTCTTATCATTGATGTTTCATTAATAGCTTCCATTAATTTCTTTCGATGAATGGATTTTACATTTTCATCAAAGGTGACTACATCTTCCCATGTGTATTCCTCACCTGTATCTCTATCAATGGTCAATTTAGATGATTTTCCGATCCAGGTTCGAAATCCTTTTGTTAATGCATAATATGCTTTTTGAGCCGTTGAGAAAAGGGGTTTAGAAATATGGGAGATTTGCCACCAAATGAGTTCAGATCTGGCCCAAACAAACCGAGTAGGATGAATTGTACCAAATTCCGTCACCATGAGCAAAATAGTTTGAATGAATTCCTGGTCAACAGATTTGGAATCTTTGAAATTCAAATGGGCTTCTTGTAAATAGCTGATAAAAGCACGATAATGTTCATCAGTAGTTCGATTGATATTGAAAGAAAATCCCTTGGAGCTATCCTTTTTTTTCTGGTATTGATATGCATCACGGAGCATGGAAATGAGAAAATCTCCAGACAAAAGGGGTGTAAGTGTTTCAATCAGTTTTATGCGAAATGTTGGGTCTGAATGAGATTGATAATTCAAAAATGTGTCAATTAAAACGCCGGACCAATTCCCAAGATCACCATCAACTACATCTCTCAAGTAATTAAATACATTTGGATCATCTGCCAAATATTGTCGAACTGCCAAATGGAAATTATATAGTAAAATATCATTTTTATTATCTGGAGTTACGGGAGAAAAGGATGTCCCGATCTTTGGCTCATGAATTTGAACAGTAATGTAAAGTTCAGGTTCTTTTAACCGGTAGATCATAGGACCGGTAAATTCTGTTATTCCAAAATTGCCTAACCAGTGTGTGGGTGATTGGATCAGAGCATCAAAATCCAATATATCTGAATCAATAGAATAGGTAAAATCTCCTATTTGGATCTTGGCATCCATCCAGGAAACCAGAAGTGATTCAGTTTGACCTTTGATAGAAACTTTTTGTCCATCCCATTCCACATTAGTTCGAACGGTTCCAATCTCTCGAAGCAACCAATTCGGAATTCGAATCTCTTTTGAGCCAGAATGAAGGGCTACATAATTTTTTTCATAAAGGGGTTCAATAATATTGAAAAAATTCTTTAAAACATTTTTTCGATTAAATGTTCCTTTGGCTGTCAATTCACCTTTTTCTGCAGAAAAATCTCTATTGATTATGACATAATTCACAATTCGTTCAAACGGGGACAGAAAGCTGTTCACTGACAAAATTATAGAACTATACAAATCACGGATGGCCTGTTTATCTGTAGTTTCAATGTTAATGAGAGAATTTGTGATATCTGGGAAGATTAATATTGTATTGAATTCCCGGCCATCACCCACTAGAAAGACCGACTTGACTGAATCAAAATCCTGAAAAAGGTTCTCGATCTTTTGAGGCGCAATTGTTTGGCCTCGACTATTTTTATATATATCTTTTTTCCGGTCGATTATAAAATAATGCCCATCTTTTTCTTCAAAAATGTCGCCTGTGTGAAACCAGCCATCCATAATTACATCCGAATCATCCTCCTTATAATAACCATCTGTAACGTAGGAACCTTTCAGACATAATTCTCCATCATAAGCAATTTTCAATGTTATTCCCGGGAGAGCTATTCCAACAGAATCGATGATATATTCGGTGGGTGGCGTCATGGTAATGCCGCCGGTAGCTTCTGTCATACCATATCCGCTCAAAACATTCACGCCATGGGATTGATAAAATTTAAAAATATCAGGATCTAAATAACCTGCCGCTGATAATCCCCATTTTAAATTTCTACCCGTGATGGATTTTAATTTTGTCTCTATGGTTTCATTATCTTCAGAATCCATGTCTAATTGTTTCTCCAACATTTCGTAGAGTTGAACCCACCGCTTTGGAATACTTATAAAAATCGAAGGGTTCACTATGGGAAAATCTTTTAACAATGAATTAAAAGCGGGTGATTCGGCGAAAGAATAGGTCGCTCCCCAAAAAATGCTGCCCATCAATTCGAAATATCGTCCAAATGTATGAAAGAGTGGCAAATAACAAAGAAATATATCCTCCGAACCAAAATCAGGTAAAGCCAAGGCCCGGGCAAATCGTTTACTGATAATATTACTCTGATTAAATGTGATTCCTTTTGGGTTTGCGGTGGAGCCCGATGTATACATAATAGTCTGCGTGCGATCCATAGGCACATAGGACATACGCTGATCTACATCAAAATTTTGTGAACGATCCCGATTTTCAAAAAATATCTCCCAATCCATGACCTTTCCTTGGATCAAGCTTGTATCATTCAAGGCAATTACAAGAATGTCGTAGTTGTGATGAACTTCATTCCAAAGGCGAATGGCTGTTTTTCCACCCACAAAGATGTGAGTTACTTCTGATTGTTTTAAAATAAACGAGAGATGCTCGGAAGTTGAATTCAGTGGAATGGGTATTACACGAATCCCAAATGACAAGCAGGCTAAGTCCACCAAAACACCATTTAGTTGATTGTAGGTGAGAAGACCAATAACAGATGGTTTTTCCGTTCTATCTAACACAGAAAGTGCTTTTCCGGTCATTTGGATTTTTAACCACAAATCTGAGTAGGATAGAGTGTGGAGATCATCACCGCGAATCATATTAAAAACAGTTTTATCGCCATAACGTTTTGCGCGTTGCTCTATCATGGTTCCCGTATGGTATTGGGAAAGATGAATGAGCCGAACAATCCGCTCCAGCCATTCTTCGGTTACTTTGGCTTCAGTAATTATTTTTGCTACGGATTGAATATGAGCCAAGTCTAGGAACTGATGTATAATTTTTTTATCTGGAGAATGGTCCAAACAATCATTCACCAAACGCATTAAAGCATCAGTGTTCAAATTTCCCTTGTAAGCTCGAGAAATGGATTCGTTAATCCGGTTTTGAAGCCCTGTGTCCATAGGAGAAATTAATAGAGAGTCTTAATGAAAATTGAAGACAAATTGATTTATAAATAATATTTAAGTTTGAATCCATTACATTTATATCCTTAGTAAGGATTTAACACTTTAAACAGTGAATAATTTTTTTTATTAATTCAATAGAATTTTTCAAAAAATAATATAGTTAACTAGCTTAAAATAAATACTCTCTTTTTACCCTCTATTTATGGTATAATTTTATGTGTCTTAAATGTAGGACATAGAAGATATTTATGGATGCATTAAACAGAATCAAATTTTTAGAAGACCGGCTTCATCGCTTAAGCGAGATTGGTATGGCCCTTTCCACAGAAAAGAATACCGATCGTTTGTTTGAGATGATTCTTGAAGAAGCCAAGGCGATTACTCGTGCGGATGGCCAAACTCTCTATTCTATGAATAAAGATGGGAACTTGAAATTTGAAATAATGCGTAATGATACCATGAATATAAACATGGGGGGAACATCTGGGATAGAGATCCCATATTATCCAGTTAAACTTTGGATCGATAAACAAACACCCAACAAACAGAATGTTTCAGCTTATGTTGCACTCGCTCAAAAGACAGTCAATATCCATGACGCGTACGAAGAAGAAGGGTTTGATTTTGAAGGGACCAAGAATTTTGATGAAAAATCCGGTTATCGTTCCAAATCCTTTTTAACGGTTCCCCTGAAAAATCATGAAAATGAGATCATTGGTGTTATGCAGCTCATCAATGCTCGGAATGACCACGATGAAGTCATTTCATTCAACGATGAAATGCAGGAACAGTTAGAATCATTGGCATCTCAAGGTGCCGTGGCTTTAACTAATAAGCGTTTGGTGGAAGAGCTAAAGACTCTTTTCGAAGCATTTATCAAATTGATTGCCACCGCAATTGATAAAAAATCTGAATATACTGGCGGTCATTGTAATCGTGTACCGGTGATTACCATGATGCTTGCAGATGCGGTGGCTGAAATGACTGAAGGAAAATATAAAAATTTTTCCATGGATGAAGACGAACGATATGAGTTATATATCGCTGGCTGGCTCCATGATTGCGGGAAAGTGGCTACACCACCCCATGTGGTGGATAAAAGTACCAAATTGGAAACGATCTTTGATAGAATCGAATTAGTTAAAACAAGAATGGAACTGTTGAAGCGAGATGCGGAAATCGCTTTTTTAAAACGGCAATTGAATGGTCAAGCCTCGGATAATTTTGATGATGAATTCAAAGGAACGATCCGGCAGATAGACGAAAATATGAGCTTTTTAGAGAACTGTAATGTTGGTGGTGAATTCATGAAACAGAACCTACAGGAACGTGTGAAATCTATTGGGGAACAACAAGTCCATTTATATGGAACAGACCAAAATTTTCTATCAAAAGAAGAAATAGCTAATTTGAACATTCCTAAGGGAACACTTTTGCCAGAAGAAAGGGAGATCATCAACGACCATATTGTCATAACCATCGAAATGTTGGAGCAGTTACCCTATCCCAAACACCTAAAAAATGTTCCGGAATTTGCCGGAGGCCATCATGAAAAGATGGATGGTACCGGTTACCCCAAGGGGTTGAAGGCCAATCAGATGTCAACCCAGGCCAAGATAATGGCCATCGCAGATATTTATGAAGCACTTACTGCAGCGGATCGACCTTACAAGGATGGAAAAAAATTATCTTCTGCCATGCGCATTATGGGCTTTATGAAAAACGATTACCATATCGATGTGGACTTATTTGAGATTTTTGTGAAATCTGGAGTCTATAAAAAATATGCGGAGGATTATGTTGCCAAAACGCAGATTGATAATGTGGATGAGGAGGTTATCCTGGAACCATGAATCATTTAACTTCATTGAATAATAACCAATTGAAAGAACAATTAATATCCCTCATGGATACTGTGGTGTACTATTTGAAAAATGAACCTGATGTGGACAAATTCCTAGATGAAACGGATCTTTTTGATGAGTGGGAGGAAGCACTTCCGGAAGCAGAATACCCAATTTTTGTCATTGCTGTATTGAATAATACACGACGGGATGCCATTATGGATACAATTATTAATGCCATCTTAAAAAAAGATGATCACTCTAATCATCCCAAAAAAAGTTCATTCAAGCCCGAGGCAGCAAGATCCCACGTTGGAGAACATCCTTTCAATTGATTAATTCCCAGATTGTTCTCATCAATCTCTTGAATTAAATTTGCTTCTATGACACCTGATATTGCTATTGTAATTGGCTTACTTGCTTTGGGATTTATCCTATTTGTGACCGAGATCTTTTCGATCGATGTTACAGCCATGATTCTCCTCTCTATCCTGTTTCTGTTTGGATATTTGACTCCGGAGCAGGCTATCTCGGGTTTTTCAAATCCTGCAGTGCTCACCATTGCTTTCCTGTTTATTTTGAGTCATGCTCTCCAGAAAACAGGTATTCTTGAGTATCTTGTTATTCGGATCAATAAAATTGCAGACCGCTCCAGACTCCTGGGAAGAGCTGTTTATTTATTCACTATTAGTTTGGCTTCAGCGGTTGTGAACAATACAGCTGTAGTTGCCATTTTTATGCCGGTAACAATTCGGTTGGCTCATAAATATAAACTGAGCCCATCCAAAATGTTGATACCATTGAGCTATGCTGCTATACTGGGTGGTACGCTCACTTTAGTGGGGACATCCACAAATCTACTGGTGAATTCAATTTACGTTTCTGAACCAAATGTTGAACCCATGGGTATGTTTGAATTTGCTCGATATGGTGTAATTCTAATGTCCATCGGATTGCTCTATATTCTTTTTATTGCGCCCAAATTATTACCATCTCGAACTGTCACATCCAGTTTAACAAAGAGTTATCACCTGGGTGGATATTTGACTGAAATGAAAATCAAGGAAGAGTCACCATTGGTGGGGACAAGTTGTTTTGACCGTGGCATCAATAAACATTACGATGTGATGGTTTTAGATATTCTTCGAGATGAGAAAATGATCACATCCAATATCCGCCAAACAACATTGGAAGCAGGTGATATTCTGTTTGTCCGGGGAACGCTGGACAATTTTCTCAGCATGAAAGAAGTGGAAAAAATTACTTTATTAACTGACGAAAAATTGACGCAACAGGAATTAGAAAGACAAGACAATGTGTTGGTGGAATGTTTGTTGACAGAACAATCGGATTTGGTTGGCCATAGTTTGATGACGTCAAATTTTCGCCGGCGATACGGTGCATTCATTCTGGCCATCCGTCGAGAAGGTACCATTTTTCGGAAAAAGATCGCACATGTCGTCCTCCATGCATTTGATACTTTTTTAGTATATGGTCCATCCAATAAGGTAAATGAATTATCCAAAAGAGGAGACTTTATCGTATTGGGAGAAGTGGAAGCAAAATTGCGAAAACAACGATTCTGGTGGATGTCTATTGTGGTAGTTTTGGGAGGGATTGGATTGGCCGCTGCGGGCATCATGCCAATCATGGGCGGAGCCATGATAGGTGTTGTCTTATTACTGGCTATGAAGGTTATTACACCCCAGGAAGGATACCAATCCATCCATTGGCAAGTGATTGTTCTTATTGCTGCATTGATTCCGGTAGGTATTGTTATAGAATCATCTGGTGCAGCAGAATGGTTAGGCGGTTTTATTTCTTCAGCCGCACGTATGGCTCCTATTGAATGGCAAGCGCATGCACTTTTAGCATTGATATATTTGATCACCATGATCTTGACAGAAGTTTCGTCTAATGCTGCTACAGCAATTATTATGACTCCCATAGCCTTAGCTGTAACACAGCAAATGGAATTTGAACCTAGAGCATTCATTTTTGCAGTGGCATTTGCAGCATCTGCTTCATTTATTACACCGGTTGGATACCAAACCAATTTGATGGTCTATGGTCCGGGTGGATACAAATTCAGTGATTATATCCGAGTTGGATTTCCATTGGCATTGGTATTTTGGATCTCCGCTGTTTACTTTTTACCGATTCTTTGGCCCATTTAAAAATGAAATTATTTTTTATCATCGCTACAACAGTATTTGCGCTAAACTTTCTATGGAGTTGTGTAAAAAGTAATCCTGAAGCCATTCCAACCCTAAGTAGTCATCAAGGTGAAAAGTTGTTATCTAATCATAATTATATTTTCATTGATGTGCGAACAAAACAAGAGCATGATACGGGCCATATCCCCAATTCGACCCATATTCCCGTGAAGTCACTGGAATCAAGAATTGATGAAATCGAAAAATTCAAAGAAAAGAAAATTGTTGTGTATTGCCGCAGTGGAAACCGATCTTCAAAAGGAACGAAAATTTTAAATAAATATGGGTTTGAAGCTATGAATTTGGCTGGCGGTATGCTTCAATGGAAAGGACCGGTAGAAAAAAAATAATTGAGTGGAAATATGAATTATAACGATCAAAAAACTGTTAGAAGAGCCTATTATTATTAGGTAACAATAATGGATACTCAAATTTTAGATAAAGGGCTGGCAGCACTGCAGTCCAATAAAGAAAGGTGGGCAAGGCTGCCCATGGTAGAAAAAAATGACTATTTGGACCAAACAATAAAACGAACAGTTGAATTTGCAGAAGATTGGGCAATGGCGGGATCCAAAGCCAAAGGCTTAGACCCTAATTCACCCTTATCCGGGGAAGAATGGATTGGGGGACCTTATGCATTCCTAAACTGGATGCAGTATATGAAAAAAACGCTTCAAAAATTGAATAGTGGAAAAAGTTCTATTGATAATTTAAAAATTTCTGAAAGGCCCAACGGGCAAACTGTGGCGAGAGTCTATCCAAACAATTTTTTTGAAAAGCTTATTTTGAGTAATTCTTACATTGATGTTTGGATGATGGAAGGTGTTACGCCAAAAAATTTAGAAGATTCAGTTGCCTTGTTTTATAAGAAGCACAATCCAAATGGTAGAGTTTCACTAGTGTTGGGCGCCGGAAATGTATCATCCATCGTTCCCTTGGATATATTCTATAAATTGTATGCCGAAGGTGAAGTGGTTATGATAAAAATGAATCCAATTAATGATTACTTGGGTCCCATCTTTGAAAAAATATTTGCACCTTTTATCGAAAATGGTTTTATCAAATTTGCCTATGGCGGTGGAGATGTAGGTGCCTATCTAACTCATCATGATGATGTGGAGACTATTCATATCACCGGTAGCGGCCGAACCCATGATGTGATTGTATTCGGGGAAGGAGAAGAAGGTCAAAGGCGGAAAAGTGAAAATAGACCTGTTTTGACTAAATCCATTTCATCAGAGTTAGGCGGTATTTCACCGACGATTGTGGTTCCGGGACCTTGGTCAAAAGCAGATTTTAAATTCCAAGCAGAAAATATTGCAACTCAAAAACTTCAAAATGCCGGTCATAACTGCATTGCCACACAGGTACTTATCATGCCAGAAGAATGGATTGGCACAGAAAAGTTACTCCATGAAGTGGAAAAAACAATTACCAATGCTGAAAGTCGTCCTGCTTACTACCCTGGAGCAGAAGATCGTCAAAATGCCGCAAGACAGCATCCAAAAGCAAAAGTTCTGGATAGTGGTGTGGGTCGTACCATCATTTATGATGTGGACACCCATTTAGATGAGCCTTGTTTTACGGATGAATATTTTAGTCCAGTACTTACAACTGTATCTATTTCAGGAAAGGATCCGGCAGCATTTCTGCTAGAAGCAGTTAAGTTTGCCAATGAGAAATTGGATGGTACATTAGGTGCCAATATTATAATACATCCAAAAACCATCAAGGCTCATAAAGCTGCTTTGGATTCGGCAATTGCTGATCTGAAATATGGAGGTATCGGCGTAAATACTTGGTGCGCTCTTGCATTTTTAGGTGCTGGTGCTGCTTGGGGTGCTTATCCGGGACATACATTGGATGACATTCAATCTGGAAATGGTGTGGTTCACAATGCATTCCTTTTTGATAAACCTCAGAAGACAGTTGCCACAGGGCCATTCAGGAATTTCCCGCGATCCATCTTATCCGGTGATCTGCATATGGCACCCAGACCGCCCTGGTTTGTTACTAATAAAACTGCTCATAAAACAGCTGAACGATTAACATATCTTATTGGGACAGGGAATCTATTAAGTCTTCCGGGTATTTTTACTTCAGCACTTAGAGGGTAAAATGAGATGCTCTACATGGGTTATTTTCAAATAATATATTTCATAATCTTGAAGATGAATTAGACTTAGAAAAAGATGAGATCAAGACCTAATTGATGGCATATATAATGCGTAAACTAGATTCAAATACTACGATTAATTATTCTTTTATTAGACATTTTAGTTTCACAAAAAAATAAAACTCTTCGTTCTTAGACCAGCAGGTTTATCCCTGTAAATTCAAGGCTTGTGGAAATAAATTCTAATTCTAAATCCCGTCTCGATACCTTTTTAGATAACCCTTCAAAAGCACTTTGGACCTTGGCAATTCCAATCATGTTTGGCATGGGGATTCATACACTCTATAACATTGTAGATATGATGTTCATTGGACGTTTGGGTGGTAATGCCATTGCAGGCGTTGCCTTTAATATGCCGATCTTTTTTCTCATGCTAGGACTTACCATGGGATTGGGATCAGGTGTGACTGCTTCGATTGCCAGATACATAGGCGAAAACAATAAAAAAAATGCAGATAACAGTGCAGAACATGCTTTAGCACTAGCAGCAGTTATTGCACTTGTTTTTACTTTTGCAGGTTTATTTTTTGGAAAAAGAATACTGGTTGTTCTCGGTGCAGAAGGAGAAATTCTAGCTCTAGGATGGGATTACCTTTATATCATTATAATTGGGTTACCTTTTATGATCTTTTCAGGTTTCTTTCGTTCAATTCTGGCGGGGGAAGGCGATATGAAATTTCCCATGATGGTAGCAGGTCTTGGAACTATCCTTAATATTATTTTGGATCCAATTTTTATTTTTAAATTAGAAGAATATGGTGGCATTGGTTTTGGCATGGGTGTGAAAGGTGCAGCAATGGCTACCGTGATCTGCCAACTCGTTGTATTTATAATTTTTATTTATATGCTTTTTGTGAAAAAACACGCATATATCACATTCAGATTAAAATATTTTACTCCTTCAAAAGAAATATTATGGGATATAGTAAAAGTAGGACTTCCTGCGTCAATGTCCATGATTATTATGGCTGTAGGGCAGGGTGTTTTTAATAAAATTCTGATCCATTATTCATCCCAGACGGTGGCAGCGTACCAAGTTGCAGGACGATTGGATATGCTCATTTTTCTTCCCATTTTTGCCATCGCTGGTGGGATGACCACACTTGTAGGCATGTTTTATGGTGCAAAGAAAATAGATGCCTTGAATCAAATCGTGAAATATGGAATATCCCGTGCTTTTATGATAACACTGGTGTCATCCACCTTTGTTTATATATTCGCAGAAACTTTTTCAGGGTGGTTCACACAAGACCAGGAAATTATTAACGTGTCCGTTGGGTTTTTAAGGCTTCTTTGTTTCATGTATCCTTTAGTTGCAATTGCCATTACCTCGGGCCGAGTTATGCAAGGATTAGGAAAGGGAATTCCTGTTTTGGTTATTACAACCGTTAGAGTGCTAGGTGTGAGTGCACCTCTGGCACTTTATTTTAGTTTTGTTTTGGATAAGCCAGTAGAATGGAATTGGTATGCCATGATGATATCAACTGGTATTGCATTCGTTATTGCTGTGAGTTGGGTTAAAATAGAATTGAAAAAATTAAATAAAAACTTTGATGTATCTGTATGAGTTGTTTATCTAACTCAGACATTCAATATGCAATTTCGGACTTAAATGGGTGGGAATTCAAAAATAATGCCATCCATAAAATATTCACTTTTGAATCATACTTAAATAGCATCGCTTTTATTAATCGATTAGCTGAAATAGCAGAAGAAAAAAACCATCATCCAGATATGGTAGTGGGTTGGTGCAAGATAGATGTTGCATTTACATCACATGATCAAGGTGGTGTTACAACTGCATGTATAGACATGGCAAAAAAGACAGAATCAGTTTTATAACTCTTCTTTAAAAGTTCCCTTATTACATGGGAGACGATTAATCAATACAAATAATGTTGATCTTATGAGCGGGACTTACAAGGGGTCATAAAATTAGATTAAGAAATCTTCCGAATTCCTGTAATCAACCCTGCACAAATCGAAGATTTAACCACATCTCCAACTAAAAATGGGTAGAATCCCATGATTAGTGCTTCATTGAATCCTACACTAAATGCAGCCAAATAAAGAGTTCCCAACACTAAAATCAATGTTGTAGCTGCAAAACAAGAAAAGAAACTCGAGGTTGGTTTCACCGTCCATCCTTTTTCAGCAAGATAGCCAATCAAGAAAGCGGCAAAAACAAATCCCCAAAGATAGCCTGCCGTTGGTCCAACTAATACGTGGGCGCCTGCTTTCATTTGGGCGAAAACGGGGAGCCCGATAGCACCTTCCATAAGATAAGTCAACACAGCCATTGCTCCACGGCGAGCGCCTAGTAATCCTCCCACAAGAATAACACCAATGGTTTGGCCAGTAATGGGAATAGGAGTAAATGGAAGAGGAATCGAAATCTGTGCTAAAACAGCGATGAGAAATGACCCTAAAATTATCGTAAAAATATTTGCAGTATTATCATCGATAGAGATGATACCAACTTGATCGAATGTGATTGTTTTTGTTTTCATAGCTGTAATTTATTGAATTTTTAAGTGATTGGCTTCCCAAACATTTTTTTGATTAGCCAATTATAAAATCTTTCCGGTGTGAGTTGAACGATCAAAACTAATATACGGTAAGGCCAGGGATAAATGTAGGTGGAGTATCCCAAATCGATTACCTTTAAAAATTGTTCTGCAGCATCTTCAGCAGATTTCATAGGAAAACGCCGGGCGGGACCTTTTACGATGGGTGTATCCACAAATCCCGGGCAAATGGATACGGTTTTAATCATGTATTTCTGGAGTGTGGGTCGCCAGGAATCAAAGATCATTCGAATGGCAATTTTGGAAGAAGAATAGCCACCGTGAAAGGGTAAAGGCATAAAACTGGCCACAGAACTAATACACACTAATGCACCGCTGTTTTGGGCTTTCATGGCTGGGATAAAGGGAATAAGGGTATTGGTTACTCCCAAGATATTTGTACTTAATATGGTATTGATCTGGTTACTGTCACCGGAGAAAAGTCCGTCATCCCCACCAATACCTGCGTTTGCAATGGCAATATCGATGCTCCCGGTATCTGCCATGAATTGGTCCGCAACAGATTTACATTTTTCTGCATCCTGTACATCCAATTGATAGACGAAGGGTATTCCACCTAGTTTCTCACATGCCTGAGCAACATCTTGGAGAATGTCTTCTCGACGAGCGGTAAGTCCAACAGAATAGCCGCGTTTTGCATAGGCCAGTGCCAATGCTTTACCGATCCCGGAGGATGCGCCTGTGATGAATACTTTTTTCATTTATTCTTAAAATTTTCCTACAATGGGAAAATCATTCCTTCTCTTGCCACATTAAAACGATTTGAGCGAATCAAATTGGAAGCAGTGCCGATCTTTATAGCCGGATTGGAATGATTAAAATGGATGAAGTGAACTTTATTCCGATTGGGAGTATTCAGGGGATAAAGTGTCTCCATGGATTCCACGATGAAAGGATGGGGGATTTCACTCATATCCCGATTGGGTAGTTCACCTTGTGAGTAAAACGTACCATCCAAAAGTGCAATATCTATGTGTTGGATTACTTGAAAAATATCCTGATCCCATTTTTCCCATTTATCAATATCCGGAATAAATAAAACTGATTTATTTACGCCTATGATTTTATAACCCACGGTTTCTGAATATTCATCCCGGTGGGGAACCAAAAATGGTTCAATGAATAATCCATCTGCCAATTTGATCTCTTTATCATTTTTCATGAGTTGGATCTCGATATTGTTCAGGGAAACCAATTGATCCCAAGGACTATTGGACTCTAGGAATTCTTTCATTTTCGGCATGGCAAAAACAGGAATATCTTGTGTGCCCATTACTTCCCGTCCCAAATGTAGCATTCCTGTATAATGTCCCATATGGGCATGAGTGAGAAAAATCCCTGCCAATTCGGTATGATTTTCTTTCGTGATAATTCGATATTGTTCCGAGAAATCTGGTGTGGCATCAATCATCCAGCTTTTTCCGGATTTTGGGTCTACAATACCAATGCAGGAAACTTTTTCTTTTTCATCACTATTCCAAAGATCTTTGCAGCAGGGTTTTTCACATCCACTTTGGGGCGAACCACCATCCTGAGCGATACCTAGAACAACAATGTATGGTGAATCAATGGCAAAGGTAAAACCGATAAATAATATGAAAAGTAAAAAAAATCTCATTCTACAATTTGATTTGAATCTTTTTGCGATACATCCAATAGAGCACAAGCCAAAAGCCCAAAACGTGGGTTAGGGCAAAAAGGAGAGATCCATTCAAGTCTCCGGCAAAAGGAACAAAAATTGTTTTGTATAAATAATTATAAGCACTGACCATTTCTCCATTAATGTCTCTTTTAATATAAAGAATTGTTTTTG